>Ga0222664_1000049_pt1 | contig 88822 bp, 73 predicted proteins | sample AntAcemetagen604_FD_181147 | JGI IMG/M metagenome (GOLD analysis project Ga0222664, IMG submission 181147) | Saline water microbial communities from Ace Lake, Antarctica - #604 | ecosystem: Environmental > Aquatic > Non-marine Saline and Alkaline > Saline | place: Antarctica: Ace Lake... | reverse complement strand
GAGAAAGTTATTAAGATTGCATTAGCTCATAAACTTTTACGACAGGCATTTGCAGTGGGAACATCGGCTGAGCATTTTGATGGAAAAAAAGCTCTGGCTGCTTGACTTTAAGCACAGTTCATCCCGGCCGGAGAGCCGGGAACCCCATACGTTGTTGGTGGGAAGCCTTAGAACAACGTTTGGAGATCCCGCATCAAGTGCGGGATGACGATGTTTGGTGCCGGGATGATGTGGAGAGTAGCGAAATGACGTGGATGGTGCACTTTTGCCGTTTGCCCTCTGCCTTTTGCCTTTTTTTAATCATTTCCTACAAAGAAAATGGCGTTGGCCATCAATAATTTCCCATTTTCCCAAAAGCCTCTGTAAAGAGGATTGTCTATAAAATAGACAACATTTCCGGAGCCGTGTCTCTGCACACCAAATGAGAGGCTTTGTTCCAGCTGCTCCAAAGCCTTATAACCGACAAAACCACTCAAATGTGCATCACTCTGAACGGTACCTACATTCCATCCGGAGTCCAGATAGTTAAATGCAGAAGCGTCTGTTTTAAGTGAAAAATAGAGTGGATCATATCCGTATGCTAAAGGGTGTGTAGAATCAACCGATACTTTGAAAACAGATCCGGAGACACCGGAGCTAATACTTCTTCGATTTCTGTCGCCATATGGGAGTAATTTTTCTTCGATTGTGGGCTCTTCATTTGACGAGATTTTTCGTTGTAATTGAAATCCATCTCTTCCCGCCAGTAGCCTGTTGGCCTGGCCAAATGCAATCAACGTTCCGCCATCACGAGTCCAGGCGCTGATTTTCTCTATTCCCTCATCTGTAAATATACCGCTGTATGATCCGGAAGGAAGAACCAACACATTATAAGAGCTCAGATCTGTTCTCATCAATTGATGGGTGTGAATAAGTGTAGCCGGATAATAAAGTTGATGATCAAAGAAGTGCCAGATTTCACCGGCATTAAGTGACGATGTACCCTCTCCGATCAATAAAGCAACCTTCGGCTGTTCTATGACACTTAAATTGGATGATCCGAAATCGGAGCCGGCTGTGACAAAACCTGTAGATGCTCCATGTAAAGATCTTGAATATTTATCTGCCGCATCCAATACAATCCGGTCAAAATTTTCACCTAATGTTTGATTATTCTCACGTGGGATCATCAAGGTTCCCCTGCCAAAAGACTCTCCGTCGATCTGAAATGAATCCTCTGAAAAACGACTGCGAACACCATTCTGAGTGATATCAGCAAGGAAACGCGCATCGTCCATCGATTCCCATCGCAGTAAGTAAGCATACGGGTTCTCCTCACCCGTGAATGCACTCTCCCTAAACGTTTCCGCTGATATCGTTTGATCCGTGTTGATTCTGGATTCGAGTGCATATCCATCTAATCCAAATCTATAGTGTGCTTCCCAGGCGGTTAAATCATATGTGAGGGAGTCAGAAATTTCCGGATTCGGCTCAAAAAAGACTCTTACCAGGTTGCCTTGCGGCTGATAGGCAGAGATGATAATATCATCGGATTGAATAGAGAATCGTTCGGTTTCACCTGTAGTGAAGTTATATCCATTCGCATTTCTTTCTGAACCGGATAAACCATAAACGATTTGCTGATTATCGAGTGTCTTCAGCAGATTGTAGATTTTGTCTCTGTTATTGTCGGCTTTCACTACAAATGTTTTATACGCACCTCTTGCATTGCTTGCAGAATTTTCAAAAAAGGATTGAAACTCTGATATCATCCGTTCTGAATTCATCGATGCGATTTCGACGGTTGACATTCCCGTTGTGTGATGCTGTAAAAGGCGATGTGCCAGAGTTAAGGTGTCACCCGCTGCTCGTTCTACAGCTAATCCGGACAGACTGTGGCCGGGCATCTCGTATGTCATCCCAATCGCTCCGTGAAATGTGGGCCATGTATCACCAAAACTTGGATAAAACAGATCAAAACGTTCTCTGGTGAAAAAGAGCCAGCTCTCTTCATCAAAATATCGAATGTGATTTTTTCCGATCATCGTTTGAAATTCTCTCTGCCATTCGGTAATTGCGTTATGGAACGGTTCTGCCGCAGGTGCAAAATAGTAGGGTGAATTAAATCCTTGCTCATGATAATCGACATGAATATGTGGAAACCACTGCTTATAAATTTCATATCGTTGCTGCGACTCCTTTTGAACCTGCCATGCCCAGTCACGATTGAGATCAAACAGATAGTGGTTGCCTCGCCCCCCCGGCCAGGGTTCTTGATGTTCGCGCGCTTCAAGTTTAGGATTCACCCCGGCGCCCTTCGTCTGTTGATACCAGGTTATATATCTTTCACGGCCATCCGGATTGATCATCGGATCCATGATGACGACGGTGTTCTCCAGCCATCCCTTTGATTCTTGATTATCGGGCCGAACCAACTCATATAGAGTTCTCATAGAGGCTTCACTGCTGGAAGTTTCATTGCCATGAATATTGTAACTTAGCCAAACAATGCCTTTTTGATTTGCAGTCGGTGTTCCCTCTTCCAAACCGGTCAGTCTTAGATTATTGACCCGAATCTCCTCAATATTTTCATGATTTTCAGGAGAGGTAACAATCAGATAGACCAGATCCCGATGCTCATTGGTTGTGCCGTAGTGGTGAATCGTCACATATTCCGACTCTTCCGCAACGTGATTTACATAGTTTAAAACGTTGTGGTGCTGAGTCCATCGATCTCCAAGCTCATATCCTAAAAATTGATCCGGTGACTGAAGTTGAGCCATAACGGGTAGCGAGAGACTGAGCGAGAACGCAAAACAGAAAAGCAGTTTGATCTTTTTATTCATAAGATTTTTAATGATTATTCAGCTGATAAAGAAGTCATAACTTAATCAAAACCGATAAGTGCTAAAAGTGCCAATAGTTAAAAATCAAAAAATGTGGATGATTCAGGTTTTTATCATCTGGATCCTGTTGCCCGTCAGTGGATTGGCACTACAAAACGACCCGGTCAGGTTTACAATATTGCATACAAATGATGAGCATTCACATCTGATCCCACATCCGGCTATCGATGATCATCCGGTGTTAAATAATTCAACCCGTGGCGGTTTTGCACGGCTTGCAGGAGCTATCAATCGAATCAGAGGTGAAAAAGAACAGATGAATGAACCGGTTTTAATTTTATCGGGGGGCGATATTCTGGGCGGACCCGCATTCGGATGGTTACCCCTTATGGATGGCGTAGCGGCGGAGATGAATCTCTTTCATCAAATCGGTTATGATGCAGTCACAATTGGAAATCATGAATTCGACTATGGTTCTGAGCAGTTGGCTAAGTACCTGAGGGCTGCCGGCTATCCTGAGGCTCATTCAAAAACGGTTCTACTGGGAGCCAACACAAAACCTCCATCCGATCACCCCCTTGCCGAGATGGATATTCAAAATCAAACCATCAAAGAGCTCTCAAACGGCCTAAAAGTGGGGATCTTTGGTTTGATAGGTAAAGATGCGATCAATAAAACAGCCAGCCCGGAGCCGGTCGAGTTTGATGACCCGATTGAAACGGCCCGTATGGAGGTGAAAGAGCTTCTGGATAGAGGGGCTGATATAATCATTGCATTGACACATTCCGGTGTGAATGAGGATAGAGATCTCGCTAATGCCGTGCCCGAAATTGATGTTATAGTAGGAGGGCATTCCCATACTCCGCTATATTAACCGATTGTGATTGGGAAAACGGTAATTGTGCAAGCCGGCAGTTACCTCAGCTATTTGGGCGTTCTGGAACTGGAGTGGAGTCGGGAGGAGCAAGTAGTTAACGTATTGAATAATGAGTCGGGAAGAAATTTTCTGGAACCGTTAAACTCCGAAGTTGAGGCCGATGATGAGGTCGCCGCAGAGGTAGAGAGATACACTTCGTTGCTCGATGAGTGGGTCGTCGATTTGACGGATGGACGAGTTACGGATATTCGACAACCGATTGCCAGTTCCTCTTTTACGATATCAGGTGGCAGGTTAATGAGTGAAACTCCGGCAGGCAACTATATTACGGATGCCATGAGATGGGCTGCGGAAAAAGTAACCGGTAAGCGGGTGGACGTTGCGGTACAGGCGAGTGGTGCCATCCGGGCTGAAATAAAACCGGGTGTGGAGGAGTGGTCGGCCGAACAGATTTCATTCTATGATTTGATCATGTCGACCGGACTAGGCTCAGGAGAAGACGGTAATCCGGGATATCCACTGGTATCAGTTTACATGACTGAGTCGGACGTCCGAAAGTCTATTGAAGTTTCTTTGCTGCTCTCTCAATTGAGGGACAATGCATATTTTCTTCAATATTCCGGATTGAGAGCGGCATTTGATCCCAATCGATCCATTTTGTTTACAATACCATTTTTAGATCAACCGATACCCACATACAGAGGGGTACTGAGTGCAGAGCTTGATTTGGGTGACGGAACCTATCGCGCCATCCGTAGCGACAGTGATGAGCTTTTGCATGTGGTGACCGATCGATATGTGGCCGGTTTTTTGCCGCTGGTTGGCGCAATACTTCCGAAGTTAAATATCATTTTAAGAGATCAAGAAGGTGATCCGGTTGATCTGGATGATAGAATTATTCTTGAAGATGAGCAGCAATTAAAAGTGTGGCAGGCAGTTCTGAATTATACACTTTCACATCCGATGGGAGATTTGAATCTTCCTAAAATTCCTCAACGATATGAAATAACGGAAAACCGGTTGAGAATCGTCCCCACTCTTCCCCTTTGGATCTGGCCTGTTGCAATTTTAAGCGTGGTTGTGGCAGTGATTATTTATCTATTCAGACGATAAGTTGACCTACTGTTCACGACGTAAGATCAGGAGTGCATTTGATACAGCTCTCTCCCCATTGTGATCAAATTCGAGATTGTCACTTGGGTAGTTGACCACACCGTCACCTTCATGAATCCACATGGCTGAAGAGCCCCCTCCATCCAGATTTAGAGCATAATTTGCACCTAATTCAATAAAAAATTGGGCTAACTCAGGGATGGTCATACCATAAGATTGAAACGAGCGGCCATCCACTGTTACCAGCAACAGGTGATTATCATCGGTAATGCCAACGGCTGTTCTGGGATGTCTGTTTTGGTGAAATGCATCGTCTCGAAAATCACGAAGGGTATTTTCAAAAATAAGCAGGGGTCCGGCACTCAATAAATTTGAAATATTAATATCCTCCCATCCATTTTCGGGACGTTCCATAATCATTGGCTTGAAATCGTTATTCCACCCTATGCCGCCATTTTCAGTGTATACATTACGCCCAGCAGCACCACGGGCAATCAGCTCATTATCCACTTTTAAAAACACCACAGATCCACCGGTTTCCATACTGAAAAAGGATCCATTGATTGCAGCAATCGTTTGATATTGTTCTGCAAAATCACTGATTTTCATCAATTCGGACTGGTTATTGGCTAACTTCAGACCAATTTGAGCCCGGTTTAGATCAATTTCGATGAGATTTATACTGAGCCGTGCATCATTCAGCTTGCTTCCGCGATATTTTTTCCAATAAATGCCCTCCTCAATCTCATCAGTGATCCATTCAAGTTGGTCGGCAGTAGTGGGAGCGACAACCTGTTGTGAATAGAGTGTATCATGGACAAAGAATACAATCAGAATCATCCACAATCCGAAGAGTGGGATCCTTTTTTTTGCTGACTTGATCTGATTTTGATTGGCCATGACTAGTTCATTTAGTTAACAGCTCTCTTAATAAAGATACAATCCGCAAAAAGGTTGCAATCGAATCCGGAATTATTACGATGTGAATACATATTGAACTTCTCTCTTATTGTCATCTTCCTATTTGATACTCATGAGGTGGCTTTTTCCCGGCAAGATGCTCATAAAAATAATCCCAGCTCCGACGCAGGTGATACGGTTCGTTTGCATAACCGTGACCTCTGTTGGGCATTACAATCAGATCAAAATCTTTGTTATGGCGAATGAGTTCATTCACCAACAGGAGTGTCATGGATGGATGTACATTGGTGTCCATAGAGCCATAGCTGAGGAGAAGTTTGCCTTGCAGATTTTCTGCTTTCAGATGAACGGCCTGTTTGTCATAGTTATCACCATCCTCAGTCTCCTCAAGTAATCCTTGATATTTTTCGCCCCAATAATAAGTATAATTTCTATTATCGTGATTGCCGGCACTTGAGACCCCCACTTTAAAAAAGTCGGGGTATTGCAAAAGAGCGGATGATGTTGCAAACCCTCCTCCGGAATGACCATAAATTCCAACCCGGCCCAGATCAATAAATGGATATCTTTCAGCCAATTGTTGCATTCCTGTTATCTGATCGGGCAGACCGTTGTCGATCATATCACCTGCATAATAGGTGTGGAATTCTCTGGAGCGGGCCGGACTGCTTCCGAGAGCATCAATCGCCACAACAACAAAACCGAGTTCAGTTAGTGCCTGCATCTGGCCGCGTTGACCCGCAGAAAAATTTCGTGAACCCAAACTACCTCCTTGTGGACCCGGATAGATCATATTGATGATTGGATAACGTTCATTTTCATCGAATGATGAGGGCAGAATCATCAGTCCGTAGAGATCGGTTTCTCCATCTCTGGCCTTTACCGTGATCGGTGTAGGCATTTGCCATCCGGTAGCAATAAGATCATCGATATCTGCTTCTGCAAGTTCCATAATCAGATTTCCTCTCTGATCTCTGACAACCGTTTGTTGAGGAGTGTCAAACGTCGAAAATGTATCTACAAACCAGTTGGCATTCTCACTGAGAGTAATATTGTGATTTGCATTTTCCGGAGTCAAAAGCCGGAGTCCGGATCCATCAAAACCGATACTGTACAGATGTTCAAAATAGGGGTCTCTGCCATCCTCTCTTCCAACAGCAGTAAAGATCAATGATCTGGATTCTTCATCGATATGAAGGATATCGATCACATTCCATTCTCCCTCTGTTATACGATTTTTGAGTTCTCCGGAGTCAAGATCATGAAGGTAGAGGTGTCCCCAGTTATCTTTTCTTGTGAACCATATAAATTCATTGGAGTCGTGGAGTACTCTCCAGTTGGGTAATCCTCTGGAAGTTAAATTCGATTCAAAAAAGATTTCATCACGTTCATGATAGATATCCCTTACGGAGCCGGTTTGCGGGTCTGAGACTCTCAATGTAACATCCTTATAGTCTCTTGAAGTTGAAACAAAAGAGAGGATTGAACTGTCCTTACTCCATTCCACGTCTGCCCAGTTACCCTCACGGATCAAACCACAGCAATTGGAGGTACGCTGATGGTCCGGTTCTACATCCAGTTCGACCAATTGGTGGTATTCCACATCAATAACGATTCGCTCATGCATTGGAACAATGGAATCACCGGGTAGTGCATACGGCCAGATATCTGCTTCGGGTCGACCGGACTGTGTTCTCCAAAGGGTCATCATCCCCACATCCCGTTCATCCAAACGGTAGGTCGCTATTTTTTTAGAGTCGGGCGACCATAACAAAATAGGTCGATCCGAACGGCTCCAGCCATGATTGTTTGTCCCAAAACTGTAGTGTTCAATACCGTCAAAGGTGAGTTGAATATCATCTCCGGATTGAAGATCGTGAACCCATAAATTGTGCTCTTTGGTGAATGCAGCCAGGTTACCATCGGGAGAACGAACTGAAAAAGATGGAGCTGAGTGAACCGGTCCTGTAATTTCACACTGATAAGTATTCAACGAACAGCTCCAGTGATCCCCACTTTTTTCGAAAGAAATTTCCGAGAGGTTCTCACTGAAAGATAAATTTCGCAGCTGCAGTGAGTTGGGATCGATTTCTGTTTGATCTGTCATCACTTGCGATATCGATGTTGAGAGTCTTTGATGATCAAAAGCCATATCCACGGCCCGACTCGAAACATCAACCAGATAATACAGATCTCCATCGCGGGTATTCAATGTGTACCAAAAGTGATTATCATCGATCTGATTCGCGTTCACATTATGGTTGAAAATTTTATCATTTAGATTCGAACTGAGCATACGTTCAGCACGTTCATATGCAGCTAAATCGTCGTCACTCTCTTGGGCATTGGACGTACTCAAAAAAGCGAAAGTGAAAAACAGTGTGGCGGAAATTGAGAGTCGAAGTATAAGCTGATTCATTATAAGAGAAATAGAGATTTGTTTGTCCTGATGAAAATAGATTATTCATCAAATGAATTTAATACGGAATAAACAATCTACCCAAAAATGAGAACTATTTTGGATGAAAATTATGAAATGGCAGTGTCTGTTTACTCTCGGTTTAAATAGTAAATGAAGTAGGAATTTTTTTAATGACATACGATGCAGTGGTAACATTTTACAAACCCCTTCGTATGAAATTGGAAATAACGGATGTTTTCAACTAAAGGAATGGTGATATGAAAAAGAAAAGAATCTGGATTGTGGTGATCGTGCTGATCGTAATAGGTGGTGGTGCAACCTACTTCTATCTAAACAGTTCAAATGGTGATACGGATCAAGAAGAGCCTTTTGTGCTTGCAAATCGGGGAACGGTCGTGGAAAAGGCGCTGGCTGTAGGGAAAATTGAGCCTGAAAATGAGATTGAGGTGAAATCAAAAATCTCAGGGGTGGTCAGCAGGATCTTTGCTGAGCCGGGAACATACGTGAAAAAAGGTGATCCATTGATTGAGGTGAGTCCGGATCCAACGCCACTTGAGCTGGTTGAGGCAAAACGAAATCTCGAACGAACAGAGATTGAGATGAAAAATCTCGAAAGTGAACTGAATCGCCTGAAGACACTTCTTGCTGCGAATTTAATTTCACAACAAGAATATGATCGGACGGAGCAACTTTACAATGATGTTGTGATTCGGGCACAGATCAACACGGAAAGGCTCGAACTTTTAGAATATGGAAGAGTTACTGTGGGTGATACGGTCATTGAATCGATCATACGATCTCCAATTGATGGATTTATTCTGGAGAAGATGGTAGATATCGGCGAACCGGTTGTTCCTCTCACATCATATCAGGCCGGAACGGCGCTTATGAGTTTGGCCGGAATGGACCGTCTCTTGTTTAAGGGAACTGTAGATGAAATCGATGTGGGCAAGCTGGAAGAGGGGATGCCGGCTGAGATTAAAATCGGTGCGCTTCAGGGTTCGGTTATCAGAGGTGTGGTTTCGCGGATATCATTAAAGGCCGTCCAAGAGAATAATGCAACGGTTTTCCCCATTGAGATCATCATAACAGATACGGCCGGATCTGTATTAAGAGCCGGTTATTCTGCCAATGCGGATATCATCATTGAGCGGATGGAAGATACAATTACCCTTCCGGAAAGAGTGATAACAATGAGAGACGGGCGTGCTTTTATAGAAGTAGAGGATAGCAGCATTGAAGGCAAAAGTGAAAAAGAGATTGAACTTGGTTTAAGTGATGCGATCACAGTAGCTGTAATCGAAGGCCTTGAAGAGGGCGATAAGGTGTATGAAAGGCCCTTGAAAAGCCTCTCTATTCGATAAACATATGTGAGTTGAACAAAACACCCATCAGCAGATAAATATGTCGATATCAAGTCTTATAACGGATCTATACCGGAACCTCAGCAGCCAAAAGTTGCGCAGTTTCCTCACCATATTTGGAATCATGTGGGGGACTGCGACGCTGATATTGCTGCTTGCTTTCGGGATGGGTTTTCGAGATCAAACCGTATTGAACATGCGGGGTATGGGGGATCAGCTCGCTATTGTTTGGGGTGGACAAACAACAAAAGCGTTTGAAGGTTATGGTGTGGGAAGGCCCATTCGCCTGAGAGAAGCGGATGCACGGATGTTGCAAAATGAGATTTCCGGAATTGAAATTGCACTTCCTGAATATAATCAGACATTTACAGTCTCAAATGAAAATCGTCGCCGAAATACACAAGTGGGCGGGGTGTACAAAGAGTACTCTGATATCAGAAATATCTATGAATCGGCAGGTGGAAGATGGATCAACGATCGGGACATCAGCGATCGTAGGAGAGTTGTCTTTTTGGGAAATGAGCTGGCTACGAACTTATTTGAAGACGAGGATCCGATTGGAAAGTATGTAATGCTGAATCAGACACCTTTTATCGTAATTGGTGTGATGCAAGAAAAAGTTCAGAATTCATCCTATTCACAAAGAGATCATGACAGGGCATTTATTCCGGCTACAACATTCTCTGCCATCACAGGCACAGACCTGATCAATAATATTATCTATGTACCGAAAGATCCACAAAATGCGCCAGCTGTCATGGATGAGGTGTATGAGGTGATGGGAAGAAAATTTCGGTTTGATCCGTCCGATAGAGATGCCATTGCAATTTGGGACACGAATGAGTTTTGGGCATTTGTGGACATACTTTTTTATGGAATTAATGGATTCTTGGGACTGATTGGGTTTTTTACCCTGGCTGTTGGGGGGATCGGTGTAGCGAATATCATGTTTGTTGTGGTACAGGAGCGGATGATGGAGATCGGCGTGCGAAGATCAGCCGGGGCACGCAGACATCATATTATGATTCAATTCTTTTTGGAGACATTCATGATTATTGGGATAGGTGCAGCGGCGGGTTACCTCACTGGCTGGTTATTGGTTGAGGCCACTCAAAATATACCGATCAAAGAATATGTGGGAGCTCCGCATTTTTCACCGGAAGTGGGTTTACTGGCTTTTATTGTGCTTGGGCTTGTAGGTTTTGCATCCGGACTTCTTCCGGCATGGAAAGCTTCCCGGCTGGATATCATTGATTGTTTAAGGAGATAAAATATGTGGATACCAATCATAAAAGAGTTTTTTAATGATTTATTACGGCAGAAGCTTCGATCTTCTCTGACGTTGATCGCAATCGCATGGGGAACACTTTCTGTGGTCCTTCTGCTTGCTTTTGGGCGTGGACTCGGGAACTCTATTATGGAGGGGATGCTGGGTGCGGGCAATCAGGTGATCGTTATCTATCCGGGTCAGACAGGAATGACTTTTGAAGGAAATCCGGAAGGCCGGCGAATTCGTTTTATGGAAGATGATGTATATCAGATTCAAAGAGTAGTGCCGGGTATTGAACATGTGAGTCCTCAGTATGGTCGCGGTGGAAGTACTCTGCAAACGGATCTTACCCGAACGACTACATTTATGGAGGGTGTCAATCCCGATTTTGAGATTATGCGTACGATGTATCCGGCTTCGGGTGGACGGTTCATCAATCAGCGTGATGTAGATGAGTTGAGACGGGTGATCTTTCTCGGTAATGAAATTGCAGAACGCCTTTTTGGCGAAGAAGATCCGATTGGAAAAGAGCTACTTCTGGATAATAAACCGTTTACGGTAGTCGGTGTGATGCAGTCTAAAATGCAGACCTCAATGAACAATGGTCCGGATGCAAACCGAGCCATCATTCCCTATTCAACCTTTCGGAACATCTATGGGAATCAGTTTGTGAACTCTATGCTGGTTCGTCCGGGAGATGCTTCCATGCAGGAAGAGATTGTGGCGGGTATACGGGAGTTGATGGCAGCAAAATATTCATTTCATCCGGAGGATGAGCAAGCGATGCCCATGTGGGATTTTATTGAAGCGGAAGAAATAAATCGTAAAGTTGCAGACGGATTGGAGATCTTCCTGTTTACGGTTGGATTTTTTACTCTGTTGATTGCCGGTGTGGGTGTGGCCAATATCATGTTTGTTGTGGTGAAGGAGAGAACGCGTGAAATTGGGTTGAAAATAGCAGTAGGTGCACGGAAGGTACATATCATTGTTCAATTCGTTTTTGAGGCACTTTTTATTTCGTTGTTGGGAGGGTTGTTGGGAATGGCTGTCTCTGTGGCAATAGTGAAAGGAGTGCAGGCGCTGAATATGACGGAAGGGGCGGGGGAATTTCTCGGAAAACCGGAGATCTCTGAACCGGCTGTTATTATTACCATTTCTGTATTGGTTGTGATCGGTTTAATTGCGGGGATCTTTCCGGCGATCAAGGCATCACGTGTAGATCCAGTGGAGTCGTTGAGGTATGAGTGATGGGGTTGGATTTTAAGGTTTTTTTACTCATCATTGCATACGGTTGTTTTCACGAAATGTGGAAATGAATAGCGTGCAAACATTTCAAATCGATAGTAAAAAATTAAAAATCTCATGACATCATTTAGATATTATACCCGGATTCTACTGATCCCTATTGTTCTCTTTTTTACAGCAACAGTTACAGCTCAGGAAGTGGGGCAATGGGAATCGGAAATGCTTCAATTTGAGGAGTTGGATCGCACTCACAACTATTCACCGGAGTCGATTTTTTTTACCGGCAGTTCGAGTATCCGGCTTTGGGAAACGCTGGATGAGGATATGCATCCACACCCTGTGATTCAAAGAGGGTTTGGAGGATCCAACATGGAGGATGTGTTAAATTATGCAGATCGATACATATCGGTTCATTCTTTTCGTGCGGTGGTTGTTTTTGTAGCGAATGATATCACCGGAAATCCGAATGGAACGGATAAAACGCCCTCAGAGGTTCGTGATCTGTTTGAAGAGTTCATCAAAAAAATACGAACCTATAATGACTCGGCACCTATTTTTATCTTGGCAATTACCCCGACCAACAGTCGATGGAATGTGTGGGAAGAAAGCAGAGGTGCGAATCACATGCTGGCTTCTCTTGCAGATGAGTTTGAACAGGTTATCTTCGTCCCGACTGAAGATCTATTTTTAGGCGATGACGGAGAACCCATTGATGATCTATTTGTGAGTGATCAACTTCATTTGGCACCATCGGGCTACGAGCTCTGGACCCGAAGATTGAGATCCTACCTGGATCCGGTGTTGGTTGGAAGTGGCATGTGATATGAAAAGGCAGACGGCTGAGGAGTAAAAGGTGTGACGACATTGGCTAGATTTACTTAGTGATCGCTCTTTTTACTACTAACTTTTGCCTTTTTGCATGCGCGGGAATCGCTATCGCTAGGAGCACTTTAATCAATCGCTTCAATCCGATAAAGCCCGCCATTCGAATGATCGGTGAGGATGTAGATAAAGCCATCCGGTCCTGTGCGAACATCCCTGATTCGCCCGATTTCTTGATCGAGCAGAACTTCTTGATGAACGACCTCTTCATTTTCAATAACGATCCGGCGCAGATGTTGCTGACCTAATGCACCTATAAAAAGATTGCCATTCCAATTTGGAAAGGAGTCGCCAATATAAAAAGCCATTCCGGATGGGGCGATAGATGTAGGCACCCAATAGGTGATTGGATTGGTGATATCCGGATCTTCATGGGGCTCAATTCCAATTCTTGTGTTGATACCATAATTTCTTCCATAGGTAGCATCCGGCCACCCATAATTAGCACCGGGCCTGATGATGTTCAATGCATCACCGCCGCGTGGACCGTGTTCATGTTGCCAAGTGGTGCCGGTTTCAGGGTGAATGGTCATGCCTTGGGGGTTTCGATGGCCATAAGAATAAATCTCCGGCAAGGCATCACTTCGATTCACAAAAGGATTATCAGACGGAATGCTTCCATCATCATTGAGTCGTATGGTTGATCCTGTAGGATCATTGAGATCTTGTGCCGGCTGATTCAGTCCGCGTTCGCCGATGGTAAAAAGGACCGTTCCATCCCCCGGGAAAGCGATCCGCGAACCGTAGTGACGCCCCGGATTATGTGAAGGGTTTTGAGTGTAAAGAACGTCGAGATTTGTCAGACCCAGATTGTCAAGCTGCGCTCTTGCGAGAGTTGTACTTGTGTTGTTGCCGTCCGGTGAGGAGTAGGTGAAATAGATCCAGCCATTCGTCTCATAATCCGGATGAAGGACGACATCCAACAATCCACCCTGACCCTGGGATTCTATCTCCGGAAGTCCTTGTACAGATTGAGTTTGATCTCCATCAACAAGAATAAGTTGACCTGCTCTTTCAGTAATTAGAAACCGTCCATCCGGTAGCTGTGCCACTGCCCAGGGGTGTTGCAGATTATCTACGATTCGCACAACCCGAAAATCGTGTTCTTCCGAGTTCACGTTGTTAAGGATCACCTCATATTCATGATTTTGCTCCTCAGCCGGTTCTACAAAGAATTGGTCGTTGCCACAGGCGTTCAGAAAAAGGAGGGACGTGATGAATAGAAAACTGAGGATAGTGGTTTTATGGCTATGAATCATGATGAACAGTCAATTTGATTTTCGGATATGTTAGATAAACGGTAAAATGGTTGAGTTCGATTAATTAGGTTGTGGCTTTTGGGCAAAGGGCAAAGGGCAAAGGGCAAAGGGCAAAGGGCAAAGGGCAGTTGCAAATATTTATTGAGGCCATCGGTTATTCAGTTTCTCTCCCTGGATTCACGAATGCTTTGCATGATCTCTTCCTTCGAAACAGAGACACCTTTAACTCCTTCCACATCAAGCGGTGAACGCGGTTCTGTTTCCTGTTTAATCGTGAAACGTGTGCCATCTCTTCTTTTTACACGTACCTCTCCGTATTTCACGACTTCATCCAATACCCGTGATAATTGTTGACGTACCTCTGAATAGGTGTACTCTTTCATAATTCAATACATTTGATGTTTATCTTATGTGCAATATTTTTCATTCCTTTATCAAGCGTTAAAAGAGGAAAGTTCATTCTTTTACAAAGCGCCAAAAAATATGCATCGTAAGCATATATTTTGTATTCATAGCATAGTTCCAAAGCGGCAATGATGTCAATTTCTTGATTTGAGATAGGTATATTTGAAGCACTTTTAATTAGTTTTATGCTCTGTTCTAAAGTAATCAAACCCCGTTTCATTAAAGATGAAACAGCATTCCCAATTTCAGCTTGCATAATCAGAGGTGTATAAAGTTCTGCACCAAATGTTACGTTTAAGATATCATCTCGTTTGTTTTCATAAAGCAAAACGGACATAACCGCTGAAGTGTCTATAACAATCTTCATAATGATTTCTTCTCTTGATTACGGAATGTTCTGTAGTAAAAGATATTAACTATTGTACAATTGTACAATAGTTAATTAATAAAGTGTATAATCCGGTCACAACAATAAAATATCATGGTCTTTTTGATGACTCATACATAGAGATCCTGAAATAAATTCAGGATGACATGTAAGGTTTTAAAAGCCCCTAAAAATCACACATCAAAAGATGCATTTCACTTCCGCTCCCAATCGGAGAACCGGGGGGTGTGTAGGGTGCCGGAGGTGTTTCAAATCCGGATGGGTCATCACTGAACTTCTGAATCAGATTACCAAGATATTGATAGTGTGATTGTACAGTTTCATCTACACTATTTTGAGCTGTATCCTGCAACCATGTGTGAAGTTGGGTTACCTTATGTGATGAAATTGCCTGAGCATCCGGAGACGCATTTCCATTCGCTGCGAGTTGTAAAAGGGATCGGACAACAGCTGTATTAATACCCCTTTGAATGGAGCCGTTATAGCCGGTTGGCATCTCTTTTTTTATCGATATGTTGAGAGTCGCATCAATCACTTCCTGAAGAGAAGGTTGATTGGAATCAATGGCATGCTGAAGGGTCAATCGTGAAGCCCGATTTGGATTGAACAGCAGATCGGATGTATGCTGTGCAGCGGATTCTGCCATGGCGACCGGATCCAAAATAGGGGTATTATAACCCTGAAAGTGTTCACGGGTTGTTTGAATGCCGATCGGTCTCGGCGGAATCAAATCCAAAATACGAGTAGATAGTGCCAGTTCGCTCGGATCTAAGGTGCGAAACAGTGACTGGAGTGCGGCACGTTGGCGGTCGGCATCAACAACTGTCGGGCCCGATTGTTGATCGCCCCGTAACTTGTAAGTATAATCAACACCTCCCACTATTTTTACTGTTGCTTCCGTCTGATACCGGTGAAAGAGATAAATAGGTACAAGCACATCTTCAAGGCTAGCCATTGTTCTGCCCATTTGAATATTTCGTTCACCAAACCGGGCAAGAGCCGCTTCCCGAATATTCATGATATGATCCAGCTGATCAAGAGGATCTGTTCCATACTCCCAAAGATGGGCAGTCGGATGACTCCCGCCTTGGGGTCTGGCTACTTCATCGGAGAGATAGAGTAATCCCATACCGATCGTTTCGGTAATGATGTTATCCAGTTCCTCTTTTTCGTCGTTGCCTTCAGAAAAATCCTGATAACCCCAAATAACGGTTCGTTTATCCCACTCACCAATCCCATTATCATATGCATTTTCGAGGCTGAGTGAACCGTCATCATTCAGAGTTGCCATCGGGTGGGGATAGTCCATAACGGAAGCCAGATCATTTACGCTTGCGGCAAAATTATGGGCAATACCGAGCGTATGGCCAATCTCATGGGCGGAGAGCTGACGAATACGATTGAGCGCCATTGAGAGCATCTGTGGGTCGGGCTCTACTCCCTCTTCATAAGGGGCTAAGAGTCCTTCTGCGATCATGAAATCCTGCCTGACCCTCAGCGATCCCAGTAGTACATTTCCTTTGATGATCTCACCGGTTCGGGGATCCACAACGGACGATCCGTAAGACCAACCTCTTGTGGAGCGATGTACCCAATTGATCACATTGTATCGAATATCGAGTGGATGGGCATCGTCCGGGAGCATTTTTACCTGAAAAGCGTTGATATAACCGGCGGCTTCAAAAGCCTGATTCCACCATCTGCCGCCATCCAGCAGCGCAGTTCTGATAGGTTCCGGGGTTCCGTTATCCAGATAGAAGACGATCGGTTCAACAGCTTCACTGAACTCAGCTGTCGGATCCTTTTTCTCGAGTCGATGGCGTACGATATATCGTTTTGTCATTTCATCTCCGATCGGTGCACTATAATCTTGATAAGAGATAGGGAAAAAACCGGATCTGGGATCGAAAGCACGTGGAGTAAAATTGTCATCCGGCAGTTCGACAAACGAGTGGTGTTGACGAACGGTGACTGCATCTGAAGAGGGAGTCACGGAACGGAGCCAGCCGCCGGCGCCACTTCCTGTGAATGTCAGTATCGTTTCGAATTCACTATTTTTGGGGAAGTTGAATGTTCCCGGAAGATAGATGGCAGATCTGGAGGCATCGATAGAGTAAGAGCCCTGGTTATTTGATCGAATTCTATCTGCGACACCATGTGCATCCTGCATCAGAAAATCGGTCAGGTCGATCAGTATTCGATCGTCTTCAGTTGCTTCCACATCAAAACCAAAGAGTACTGATTGGGCGAATGCTTCATCTACGGATTTCTCTTCCAGTGTGACACCCGAGGTTGCTCGGTAGTCGTAGTTTGGCTGAATCATCAGGATTTTTGGTCCGACCCGTGTAAATTTTACAATTCGGGTTCCACCCAGCTGACTCCTATCCAGGCCGATATCATTGGATCCGACTCCGGCAGCTAACGAATTGACATAGATAAATTCCTGATCCAATTTTTCAATTTCCAGCCAGATTTTGCCGGTTTCATCATCCCACCAATAGGTAAAAAAGCCCTCGTATTTTTCCATATCAGCTATTTTTTCGCTGAATGTGGATTGTGCTTCGGATGTCGTTGTTGTGAGGGGTGATATAATCAGCAGAAACAGAAAGAGAAGTAACGATAAGGTTTTATTCATCATGGCACTATGGAAAAGTTAATTTTGGTGAATGTACAAAATGTTATAATTAACTTTTCCAATTTTCCGTGTGCACACGAGATTAACTGGGAAGAAGGGTGACTTATTCCACGGTCGAATCTATAATAATTGGAGGGTGTTTACCTACAATCTGTCTGACCATTCCTCCAACTTTGATGTAACACTTTCATACAAACCCTCAGTTTCGGATTTTACAGTACTCCAAGTATCCTCTGTTGAATTTTCAAGCTTTTCAAGCGTTTGTTCTAAATCAGAACGGTGATCCTGAAGTGCATCACGCATTGTCATGAGCTCTTCTTCAGTTTCCTCTCCGCCCTCTTCAATTCTAGAGTTTAAGTCGTCAATTTTTTCATCAAGATTATGTTGTAAATCTTCCACATTAGAAACTATTTCTTCACGTTCATCTTCAAATGAAACACTTATTTCTTCTTCCGATGATGCCTCATTGTCTTCTGAACGATCGCCACACTGAACAATAAAAATTGAAAATGTAAATAATAAAAGCAGTGTAGTAAAACTATTGATAATCCTAGTAGTCATGATACTATATGTTTTAAATAGATTAGATTTCGTACTACTTGTCACTCATTTCGTTGATCTCTTTCATAATCTCATCTTTTGCTTTACCCAACTTTTTTTGGAGCTTACCGATGAGCTCATCTTCTTTACCATCAGCAAATTTAAGATCGTCATCCGTTAAATTTGCATACTTCTGTTTCAGATTACCTTTAATCACTTTCCAGTTTGCTTTCATTCTTTGCTTATCCATAATTTTCTTGATTTTCATTCTTGATTTTCATTTCTACACTTACAAAAATGAAATATGAGGGAAAATAGTTCCATATTATTAATGATTTACACTTTTTGGTCTACCATAAATACCTGCGAAAACGACAAAGAGTAAAAATGGCTTTATAGAACTTGAAAAAATAATTGAATTGAAAGAAATCTATAAATACATCGATAGGAGCCTTTTGCCCTCTGCCTTCCATTAAATTATTTCCCGATACAAAACCGCGAAAATATGCTGTCTAACACATGCTCATTCGTGATTTCGCCGGTGATGGTGCCCAGTTCGTTAAGGGCGGAACGCAGATCGATGGAGAGGAAATCGCCGGTGAGTCCTTGGTCGAGGGCGCTAACGGCACGGGCCACATTCTCGCGGGCTTTCTGAAGGGCATCACGATGCCGTGATGATGTAACCAACAAACTGGAAGTATCATAATCCTTGTTTTCCAAAGCACGTTCTTTCATTACTTTTTTTAGATCATCGATATTCTCACCTTCTAATGCAGAAATTTTGAGGTCGTACTGCAAGCGCTCCTCTTGATCCGAATCTGTCAAGTCCAGTTTGGTGCCCAGCAACAGGAAAGGGGTTTCTGCAGCACGTTTTTGAAGATCTGCGATCACTTTTCGTTCAACGGAATCGAGTGGGTGAGAAAGGTCTTTTAGATAGACAACCAGATCTGCCTGTTTAATTGCTTTCTGTGATCGTTTAACCCCCTCCGCTTCAATAAGATCTTGTGTATCTCTCAATCCGGCCGTATCGATCAGTTTAAACAGGAGTCCTTCAAAGTTCCAGTCTGCATCGATCGTATCACGTGTTGTTCCCGCGATATGGGTGACAATCGCACGATCTGTTCCAACCAGTGTATTGAGTAGCGTCGATTTCCCGGCATTCGGTTTACCAATAAAAACCGTTTTAACCCCATCTCTGACCAATCGACCCGTTTCGTATGTATCCAGTAGATGTCCGATTTCGTCGTGTAGTTCAATTAAGATCTCTCTGAGCTGCTCCTTATTTGCAAACTCCACATCCTCTTCAATAAAATCGAGCTCCAGTTCCACCATCGCGGTTGCATCGATGATCTGTTGTCTGAACGTCTTGATATGCTCCCCAAGTTTCCCCTCCAGTTGCTGATTAGCCGCATCCACGGCTTTGAGACTTTTGGCGTGAATCAGATCGGCCACCGCTTCGGCCTGATCCAGGTCCAGCTTCCCGTTCAAAAAAGCACGCTGTGTAAATTCGCCCGGTTCGGCGGCTCGGATCCCTTGTTGCAGGATGGTTTCGAGGACGGTCTGGGTGACCAGCACCCCACCATGACATGAAATCTCAACCGTATCTTCTCCCGTATACGATTTTGGGCTTTTAAAAATCGTCGCCAGCACTTCATCCACAACCCGTCCGTCACTCTTCACGATTTTACCGAAGTGAACAGTGTGGGAATCTACGGTCTCCAGATCTTTTCCCCTGAAACAGGTACTCACTTTTTCAAAAGCTCCTTTCCCGGAAACCCGGATTACGGCAATTCCCCCTTCACCCACGGGAGTGGCTATGGCAGCGATGGGGGGGTTTTGATGGATATCTGACAAGGGTTTCGTGGTTTATTGAATCTCAATTGTTTAAAAGGTAGTGAATCTATGGCGACAATCTCTCTATCACCCAATCCTCTCCCTCTTTTCGATAAACAATCCTGTCATGAAGTCGATTAAGGCGCCCCTGCCAGAATTCGAACCTGTGGGGGTTCACAATATATCCACCCCAGCTAGGAGGTCTGGGGATTTCAGAATGGCTGTACTTCTTTTCAAAGGATCGCAATGACTCCTCAAGATCACTTCGCGATTCAATAACAGAACTCTGCTTCGATGCCCAGGCTCCCAGTTTGCTTCCGGCCGGACGCGATTTAAAATATTGATCAGACATCTCTTCTGATATTTTTTCAACTGATCCCTGAATGTGAATCTGACGCATCAAATCAGGCCAATAAAAGGTGAGGGAGACCTTGTTGTTTTCAGCCAGGTCTTTTGCTTTACGACTTTCATAATTGGTGTAAAAGATAAACCCGGCCTCATCAAACCCTTTTAACAAAACAGTTCTGGTGGAGGGTTGTCTGTCGCGGTTCGCACTTCCCAAAATCATGGCATTGGGATCATGTTCAATCTCCTTAACGGCAATCTTAAACCAATTGGAGAATTGCAGGATGGGATTTGGATCTACACTCTCTTTATTCAAAGGAATTCCATTATACTCCCTGCGAAGCATCTCCACAGCCTGACGAACCTCCTTTTTCGACTTTGGAACCTCATCTTTTGAGGGAAACCATCTTTTAAAATAGTGAAGCATTGAATTCTGAATTAAAACCGGGTTACAAAATGAAATATTTCGTTTTATTCCTTCCGGAGCGGATTTTCTGCAAACATAAACGCTTTAACCGGCCGACCTCCAATGAGGTGTTTCTGAATAATTTTCTCTAACACTTCGGGTGTACACGAATGATACCAAGTCCCTTCCGGATATACTACGGCGATCGGTCCTCTCTTACAAACACGCAAACAGTTCGCTTTCGTTCTGAGAACACCAAATTCCTGATCTAGTTTCAGCTCCTGCAATCGTCTCTTCAAAAAGAACCAGGATTCGAGACTGATCTCTTTTTTACAACACTTGGAAACAGTCTGATCTGCACATAAAAAAATATGTCTCCCGGCAGTCGGAATGTGGAGCTCTTCAGCTTTCTGTTTTACTTTTTGTGTCATACTGGTGGTCATGTTAGCTCTAAAAGTGTAATTAAATATTAGAATCTCAAATTTATTTCAGATTCACAACTTTCACAATGGTCATCATGATCCTCTCTTAGTTTTAAAACCCTTTCAACAAATTATCTAACATCTACAATCCTGCATTTGATGCACTCTTCTTTTATCCCACGTAGTGAAGAAAAATCTCCAAATGCTGTGTTGTTGCTGTCCAAGAACAACGTATGGAGTTCCCGCATCAAGTGCGGGATGACCGTTGTGGGAATCGCTCCAGTATCTCACGTCTCACGTTTCACGTCCCACCCCTACAATAATAACTATTTTTAAGAATATTGACATAAACCCCAAAATTCTTAACTCTTGAATAAATAGTCATCTTTCTTTTGATTAACTTACTTGTAAGAGAGATTTAATTTAAGATCCGGAAAAATGTCAAAAACCAAATGGACCGGCCTGATCTTGGGGCTCATTGGATTTATCTTTCCAATGGTACTATCCTTTCCCGGACTTTCACTTGCCGGACATCTGGCCATGAGTATCTTTTTGATGGCGGCTGTTTTCTGGATGTTTGAGACAATCCCAATCTACTCTACCTCCATTCTGGTGATCTTTTTTCAGGTGATTTTACTGAGTGCCGAGGGTTTTATCGACTACTCCTCAGTGCTTTATGAACCGCTGCCATACACACAATTCATAGCGACTCTGGCAGATCCGATTATCATCCTTTTTTTGGGTGGATTTGTGCTTGCCGACGCTTCCGTGAAGTATGATTTTGACAAAAGTTTGACCCGACTCCTTCTTCAGCCTTTTGGATCACAACCTAAATTTATCATCCTCGGACTGATGCTGGTGACTGCCGTACTTTCCGCATTTATGAGTAATACGGCAACCACAGCCATGATGATCACGGTAATTATACCCATTATTGCTCGAATGGAACCCGGAGATCCGGCCCGAATCGCTGTCGCACTCTCTATTCCTTTTGCAGCCAATATCGGAGGGATCGCAACCCCCATTGGAACACCTCCCAATGCAGTTGTTATAGCGGCCTTGAATCAACAGGGGGTCGGTGTCGCATTTAGTAGCTGGATGATCTACGCAACTCCGATTGCCATCATCATGCTGGTTGTGGCTTGGGTTGTTTTGCTGAAACTCCATCCGCCTGCGATGAAAAACTTAACCCTGAACCTGGATGGAAAGTTAAAGAAATCACGACATGCAATCATCCTCTACATCACCTTTGCTTTGACTGTTCTGCTTTGGGTAACGGAAGGATTGCACGGTATTCGCAGCAGTATTGTCGCACTGATGCCCGTTGCTGTTCTCACCCTATCATCATCATTTGATAAGGAGGATATCCGAAAACTTCCATGGGAGGTTCTTTGGCTGATTGCAGGGGGTATCGCACTCGGTATCTCAATGAAGGAGACCGGCCTGGCTGAATGGATGGTGAGTTCAATCTCATGGGATCAGTTTGGATATCTGATGTTATTGGCATTGTTTGGAGGAGTTGCACTAGTTATGTCCAACTTTTTGTCCAATACCGTAACCGCATCCTTGCTCATTCCGCTTGCAATTTCATTGGCTACATCAGGCCTTCTGGATGGAGTTGCCGGTATGATGACTATTGGACTGGTAGTCGCACTATCGGCCAGTTTTGCGATGGTATTGCCGATCTCCACTCCGCCGAATGCAATCGCAATCAGTACGGGCATGGTTCAAACAAAAGATATGATCGTTTCAGGGAGTATCATCGGAGTGATTGGACTTATTCTCATATTACTATTTTCAATTATTTATTGGCCATTCATTTTATAACAGGTACACATTATGGAACAGAAAATTTATATCCTGGTAGTTGAAGATGAACCTGATGTGCTGGACTCTATTGTTCGGGATATCTCCTCGTTTGAAGCTATTTTCCCCATTGAAATGGCTGATACAGCAGAGGAAGCTCGCGAACTGATTCAGGAGATACTGGATAACGACCATCAGATAGGCCTGATTCTTTGCGACCACGTGTTACCGGGAGATAATGGGGTTGAGCTGTTGGTGGAAATGCAAAACAATGAGGTCACATCAAAAACTCGAAAAGTTTTAATTACGGGTCAGGCAGGGCTGAAGGAAACCGTTCGTGCTGTGAATGAAGCTGATCTGAAACACTACATTTCAAAACCGTGGCAAAAAGAGGAGTTGGTGGACATTGTTCGCGAACTGCTCACAGATTATGTTTTGCGAAATGTAAAAAACCCACTCCCCTACATGCAAGTATTGGATAGTGAACGAATCGCGGAGTTTATTCGCAAAGGTGGTGGGCCAACAGATAATTAGGTGACCTTCTTATGGACTTTAAACTTGGAAAGCAATGGATTGAGGATCGAAAACATGTCATCGATTTAATTCAGAGACTTTTTGGAAATTCCTCACAGTCAGAAAAGTATCTGGAGTACTATGAAAAAGATGATCTGCTTCTTGAAGAGGGACAAAAACTGGAACATATCTACATTTTGTTGGATGGTGTCGTTGAACTCTATAAAAAGAAACCCAATGTCGACACAACCTACCCGATCTTACGGCTTGAGGCCGGTTCATTTATCGGCATCATCGCATTTACAACCGGCGAACCCTCTCTCACAACCTCAAAAGTAATTGAACATTCGACCGTATTAAAAATTCCGGATAAAGAAGTGCGTCGGCTTCTCAAAGAGAATGAACAGTTTAAGGGTTATATGGATGAGCTGATATTGGCAAATCTGCTTGATCGGTTCAAGAACACGATTATTCTGCAGATGAAACTCAACTCAGTAAACAGTAAACTGCGTGAAGAGCGAAATGAATCGCAACGTGCTTACATGGAACTGAAAGAGGCACAAGAACGTCTGATCTATCAGGAGAAGATGGCAACACTGGGTCAGCTCGTGGCCGGTTTTGCTCATGAAGTCAATAATCCAACAGCCTCTCTTCTTCGATCTACTGAGACTCTTGAAGAGAGGATTTCAGAACTTATGAATCGTTTTGAGAGTGGAGAAGGGGATCAGAAAATTTTAAAAAGTCTGTATGAAGCCGGAAAAAGAGTTCTCTATCCGGATACATCAACCATCAGAGAGAGGAGTAAGTTACTGAAAGAGTCGTTTCAACATGCAAATCCGTCTCAGCTTAGGATGCTGGCTCAACTGCCGAACGACAGTGTAGAGCTGCTTCAACAGAATAAGATCAACGATGAAAAATCGCTGGAATTTTATCTTCATCATTTTGAACTGGGCAAGATGTTTCAAAATATTGAATCGGCCGGAAACCGGATAGCCGGACTTGTGAAAAGCCTGAAAAGTTACAGCCGCACCGACACCGAAAATATGTGGGAAGAGATCGACATTCGCGAAGGCATTCACGACACTCTTCAGCTGACCAGCAACCGGATTAAATATTATGACATCGATCTGGATCTGCCGGAACTTCCGCTATTGAGAGTGAACCCGGCAGCGCTGAATCAGGTCTGGACAAATATTATCCTGAACTCTGCAGACGCTATGGGAAAAAACGGCTCACTCTCTATTCGATCCAATTTTGATGATAAAAATGTATGGGTATCCATTCAAGATTCAGGCCCCGGAATTAAAGAAGAACTATTGGATAAAATATTCGAGTCTAATTTCTCTACGAAAAAATCTGAAGTAAAATTCGGATTGGGTTTAGGCTTGTCGATCAGTAAAAGCATTATTGAACAACATGGGGGTACAATTTCAGTAAATAACTCATCCAAAGGTGGGGCTATTTTTACCATTCGACTGCCGATCAATCCGGAAATAGAGAGCATCGGGTAGCGATCGTACTTGTAAAAACGTAGCAAATCAGGAACCGTTTCGATCCGAAGATTCAGGCTATTCTCTTTATCAATCGAAGGATATTTTAGTACCTTAGAGGGTCAAAACATCAAATAAAGTGCAGAATAAAAAGAATAAATTTCGTCAGCTATTCAGCTTCTTTTTTGACGATCTGCTACAGTCGTCATGGAGAACAGTACTGGTTCTTTGGAAGCCAATGGCCGGCTGGACAATCCTCGTCTATCTGGTTTTTACAGCTCTTTCAGCTCCTCTGATGCTCTCTTTGCTGGAATGGTCACTGTTTCGGGGTGATCTGCCTATTGTAGGGAATGAGGATCTTTATAGATGGTTTTTATCGCCTATGGGAATCACCTATTTATCACTCATTTTATTGATTCTGCTAATCGGGTTGGTCATTCGTTATGCCGGACTCTTTCAAATGGTTGCTGACGATAAAATGGGACAAGATGTATCCGTTCAATCCACAATAGTGCGTATCATTCCGAGAATACCCGTTTTGATAAAACTTTGTCTGATAACCGTCGGTGGGTTTCTGCTCTTACTTATTCCTCTTGTGATCGGTTTGGGAATCATCTATCAGATTTTTATTTCAGAGTTTGACTTGAATTACTACTGGTATATCCGTCCACCCGAATGGTATCGAGCGGTAACTATTGGCGGAATATGGGCAGGTATATGGGCCATCACTTCTCTGATACTCAGTGCCTGTTTGCTGCCGGCACTTCCATCGTATCTGGATGGAAAAAGAACGTTAAAAGAGTCATTTGAAGAAGTTTGGAAAGCACCGATGGCGCAGACGTTACGCTTTCTAAAGGTGATAGGTATTACTGCAGCCGGCTGGGTGATGTTCAGATTTCTGGCAGAAACTCTGCTTTTTTCCACTTTTTTCTTTCTGTCGGATTGGGCAAGCAGTCAGTTCGAATCACTAAGACCCCTGGCAATGATAGCCGGGGGGTATATCTTTACCACGGTGGTTGTCGGTGGTGTATTTTCATTCTTTGGATTTTCACTGATATCAACTATTATCTCGAAATTTTATTTTAATGTGAACCGGCCGGAATTGATGAGAGAAGCCCCCGGGTTCAGGTCACTGACTGTGAAAACACTGAAATATATCATTTGGTGGGTGAAACCGGTACGAGCTGCCGTTCTGATTTTAACGTTATTGATCGCCAGTTTTGTTACATCAACATTTATAATTAGCGAAGACTTAGGTTTGGATGATGAGGATAGGCTGATGGTAATCGGGCATCGGGCAAATGCAGGCGGTGCTCCTGAAAATAGTCTCAGTGCACTTGAAAATTCAATCGAATTGGGTGTGCCGATGGTAGAGATCGATGTACAGCTGACAGCCGACAGTGTGGCGATTCTATGGCATGATGAAGATTTGATCCGCATGACCGGAGATCCCCGAAGGGTTCGACAAGTTCGGTCTAATGAGATAGAATCCCTCTACTTGCGATCAGTTAACAGTCAATATCAAGAAAGCGATCGGGTAGCCACACTGGAGCAGTTTCTTCAGCGGTCGAAAGGGAGGGTAAAACTGATGATTGAGTTAAAGTACTATGGATTCTACCCGGAACTTGCCGAAAAAACAGTTGAAATGATTCGGGATTATGAAATGGAAGATCAGGTATTAATGAAATCACCTAATTACAATGCAGTGATTCAATTAAGAGAGATTGCACCCGATCTGGCAGTAGGATATGTTTCGAGAGCTGCAGTAGGTGATATCAGTCGGTTACCGGTTCATTTTCTATCTGTCAATCACCTGAATCTAACCAATGAACGGGTAAGAACCATCAGAGAACGTGGCATGACGATCTACGCTTGGACAGTAAACAACAGAGAGGATATGATTACCGTCATTGAAAAAAGAGTAAACGGCATCATTACCGACTATCCGGAGATCACACTGCCTTTGGTGGAAGAGATCAATCAATTGAGTGCGGTTGAGCGCTATCTGTTAGAATTCGGATTACTTGTTTTAGAGGCACAATCGGATTAAATACACCTTCTCAGAAACTGAAATGTATTTCCTGTTACATTGACCTAAGCTTTTACTATCTTTGTTTAAACGATTTAAACACAAAAAACGATAAATATTATGAAACTGTACAGATTGATTTTAATGGCCGGCTTGTTCTCGGTATTGTTCATTATCACATCATGTGAACCCAAAGAAGAGTCCTTTTTGGGTGAGCCTGAAGTGGTAACCAGTGGATTTCAATTTACTGAAGGGCCGCTATGGATGCCGGAGGGATTTCTGATATTTAGTGACATACCGGCAAATATTATCTATAAATGGACGCCGGGGAACTCTGAATCCGAGGTATTTATCGAACCATCCGGAAATTCAAACGGGGTTAAGGTAATGCCGGATGGCACTATTATTGTGGCACAACATGCAGGCAGAGTGTCCATTGTGAATGAAAATATGGAGCTGGAACCCGTAGCTGAACAGTACGATGGAAAAAGGCTCAATAGCCCGAATGATATTGCCGTTCGATCCGACGGAGCCGTCTATTTTACAGATCCCAATTTTGGTGTGTCAAATGAAAATAAGGAACTTGATTTTCAGGGAGTCTACAGGCTCGGAACAGATAGTACCCTCACCCTTGTTTCTGATGAATTTACCTTGCCAAATGGCATCGTTTTTACACCGGATGAGAGTTATCTCTATGTAAATGATTCAGCTTCAGGAGATATTCAACGGTTTGAGGTGATGGAAAATGGAGATCTGGGCATCTCTATGTTATTTGCTAACATCGGTGAGATGGCTGAATTAGGAGGAGCAGATGGTATGATTACCGATAGTGATGGCCGTCTCTACACAACCGGACCGAATGGGTTAATTGTATTTGATGCAGAAGGTGAACAGCTGGAACAGATGAGATTTGATCATCAAATCACAAATCTTGCCTGGGGTGGCGATGATGGAAATGATCTTTTTGTCACATCACCGAACGATATTTACAGGATTAGAGTAAATAAGTAGAAGAGATTGATTCAATTTTCCTGTGGTTAAAACATTATAAAACAAAGATTGGTAACCGTTTTGGGATATATTTACCCGGGAAAAAGGTTATAGTCAGACTAAAGGAGTGACTCATTCAAAAAACAATGAAAAAACAATTAATATTACTGTTGATGAGCATGGCAATCTTGGTTGCATGTGAAAGGACAGAGTTAGGTCAGGCACCCATTCAGGAAGATTTTCAAGAACAGGTTGCTGAATGGAAACAGGAACGTATGGAAAGCATATCCGACTCTACCGGTTGGCTTCGTTTAGCCGGTATGTTTTGGCTAGAAGAGGGTGAAAACAGTTTTGGAAGTTCCTCAGAAGTGGATATTCAATTTCCCGAGAATACGATTTCTGACCGTGCCGGTACATTTGTATTTGAAAATGGCATGGTTACGATGCGAGTTGAGGAGGGAGTGGAAATCACCCATGAAGGTGAGCCGGTTGATGAAATTACTCTTTATGATGGTGATGAAGAGAGTGAGGAGGTACGGGTAGAGCACGGTACCCTTGTCTGGTTTGTTATCATTCGTGATGACATTACGGCTATTCGGCTTTTTAACAAAGAGAATGAGAAGGCCGATGCATTTACCGGATTTCCGGCCTATCCCGTGGATCCGGAATGGGCACGAACAGCAAGATATATTCCGAACCCCGAAGGCACGACGGTGCCTATTGTCAATGTATTGGGTCAACAAATTGATGCTGTATCACCGGGAAAAATTGAATTTACGTTAGAGGGAGAACGGTTTACGTTCGATGGAATTATAAACAGTACCCAACTTTTTATCATCTTTAGTGATGGAACCAATCAAGAGGAGACCTATCAGGCCGGTCGTTATGTTTACGTAGATTATCCGAAGGAGGGCAGTGAATATACAGTTATTGATTTTAATAAAGCCTATAATCCACCATGCGCCTACAATGTATTTACCACTTGTCAGTTACCCCCACAACAAAACCGATTGGATATCGCCATAAACGCCGGCGAGAAAAGACCCATCGACTGGAAAGGTCTTTGATATGCAATGTTTTATGGGGATATTCATAAGTAAAATGAACCTTTCTTAAAAATTTCAGAAGGGAGATGTGATCTCTGATACTTTGATTGTGAATCCCCGCCTTATCAAACATGATTTTAATACCCCAATCACCTATCTTTGTCAGTGAAAAATTAAACCAGATGATATTAAATGAGTAATGCACAAGATTATATTGACAGTAACATCAAGAAATTTGAAAATGAGCTGTTTGAGCTGCTTCGCATCCCAAGTGTAAGTACAGATTCGAGCCGGAAAGTGGATGTTAAAAAGGCTGCAAATTTCTTAGTAAATCAACTTCAGGAGATTGGACTCGACAATGTGACCCTTCACGAAACAGTTGGTCACCCCATTATCACTGCTGAAAAGAGTGGAAACAGTGATGGTCCTACAGTACTGATCTATGGCCACTATGATGTTCAGCCCTCAGACCCGGATGATCTTTGGGATACACCTCCCTTTGAACCTACAGTCAAAAATGGAAGGGTTTATGCCCGTGGAGCGAGTGATGATAAAGGTCAGTCGTTTATCCATTTAAAAGCGATCGAATCCTATCTGAAAACAGGAACGGAACTGCCTGTAAATGTAAAGTTTATATTGGAGGGTGAGGAGGAGATCGGCTCACCGAATTTAATTCCCTTTATTAAAGAGAATAAAGAGCTGCTGAAATGTGACATGGTATTGATTTCAGATACGGCCATGTTTGGAGAAAATCAGCCGTCCATTACCTATGGTCTCCGCGGATTGGCGTACATGGAAATTATGGTAACCGGTCCGAATCGGGACTTGCACTCCGGAATCTATGGCGGTACCGTTGAAAATCCTGCAAATGTGCTTTGTGAGATGATCGCCAAGATGAAAGACAGGGATGGGGTCATTCAGATCGATGGCTTTTATGATGATGTAGAGCCTCTGACATCTGAGATGAGGGAAGCCTATAAAATTCTACCATTTGATAAAGAAGAATTCAAAAATAGTCTGAATTTAAAAGCACTGCATGGAGAGAAGGGGTATGGTACTCATGAGCGATCGTCTGCTCGTCCAACCCTGGATGTAAATGGATTATGGAGTGGTTATCAGCGAGAAGGGGCCAAAACGGTACTGCCGGCAAAAGCGGGAGCTAAAGTAAGTATGCGATTGGTACCGAATCAGGATCCCCATAAGATTGCAGAGCAGTTTACGAAGTATGTAAAATCGATTGCTCCGGATACGGTTGATGTAGAGGTTGTGTCACATCATGGGGGTTATCCTGTTGTGATCGATCTTGAATTTTACGGACTGAAAGCTGCCGCCAAAGCGTTTGAGGATATTTTTCAGAAAGAGGCGCTCTTCACAAGAGAGGGGGGATCGATTCCGATTGTATCCGACTTTAAAAAGGTATTGGGCGTGAATTCAATCCTGATGGGTTTTGGTCTTACAAAGGATGCGCTGCACTCACCCAATGAGAGCTTTTCATTGAAGGATTTTCATCGCGGTATCAAAACGTCGGCGCGGTTTTTTGAAGTACTTCCTGATTTTGTGGACCAATAATCCTGTAAATCAGAGATCGTGCTGAATCAGTGTATCCTCTTCGAAATCGTAGAGAGTTAACCTGCGGAGGTTGTACACACTAATCCAGTAGTTACGTATGGTTTGAATATAACTTCTGAGAGCAGCGTCTCTATCATTTTGGGCAATGAATAGATTTGTTATATCAATTTGTCAGTTCGGATTTTCAATCAATCCATTTTCAAGGCCGAAGGTTTGGCCGTGAATAGTTCCATTAAAAACGTTGGTTGGGTTATTTTTCTCATCAACCACGACAACGGTAGGGTTATGTTTTTTGGCTTCTTCTTGCTTCATTCGGGCATACGCTATCACAATGATACGATCATCGACTTGTGTTAATCTTGCCGCGGCACCATTCATACAGCAGATACGGCTTCCTCTGTCTCCTGGAATAGTATAAGTTTCTAATCGTGAGCCATTCGTAATGTTGACAACACTGACTTTCTCAAAAGGCAATATACCCGCCATATCCAGCAGATCCTGATCTATCGTAATACTCCCTTCATACATCAGGTTTGCTTCTGTGACGCGCATCTGGTGTAACTTCGATTTAAACATCGTTAATTCCATAACTGCTTCATCCTCAACTATAATTCTATCAATATGTTATCAATTAACCGGGTGGTTCCTAAGTAGGCTGCCCCGGCAATAATGTAACTCTCTTTCCTCTTTAACGCTTTTACCGGCTGTAACGTTGTCCTGAGAAAAATATTAAGATAATCAATTTTAAAACCTTTCGCTTCAAGTTCGCTATTTTGATGCTCAAGTAGAAGTTGGGGTTCATGTACACCCTCTATAATCCTCTGTTGAACATACTGCAGCGATCGATAGAGTCCGGGAGCCACTACTCTCTCTTCCTTGCTCAGATAAGCATTTCTGCTACTGAGTGCCAATCCATCGTTGGCACGAACAATAGGGGCCATGATGAGTTCAATACCGTGATTAAACTCACGGTTCATCTGTTGAATGATCTGAAATTGCTGGATATCCTTTTGCCCAAAAACGGCGATATCGGGCTCTATGATATTGAATAATTTATTTACAACCAGTAGAACACCTTCAAAAAAACCGGGTCGACTGGCCCCGCACATGTGTTGATTGAGGGTGTTAATTTGAATGGTCAGCTGCTGATCACTGTACATCTCATTTTTTTCCGGCGCAAAAACGACATCAATATTATGATTTTTGCACGTTTCTAAATCTTTATCGAGCTGACGGGGGTAGGAGTCAAAGTCTTCATTCGGCCCAAATTGTGTCGGGTTGACAAATATAGAGACAATAACGGCATCTGAATGATCGTGTGCTATCTGGAAAAGATCTGCATGCCCGGAGTGCAAGGCTCCCATTGTGGGAACCAGACCGACCGATAGCTCCCGGCTTTTCAAGGACCGAATCTCTTCTTTAACCTCTTGTATGGTGCGGCAAACTTTCATGTTTAAGTAACTAAAAAAGCGGAAGATGGAGGTCTTCCGCTTATTGTGAATGCTTGCACGATCAGATCGCTCTGTCTGGATCAAAATCTTCAAGCAGTTGCTGTACCCTGCTTGTAAAGGCACCGCCATGTGCTCCGTCAATAATTCGATGGTCATAGCTCATCGTCAAATACATCTTATGGCGAATGGCAATCATATCTCCATCTTTGGTCTCAATAACAACCGGTCTTTTTTCAATGATTCCGGTTCCAAGAATGGCAACTTGAGGCTGATTGATGATCGGTGTCCCCATGAGGTTACCGACACTACCGTAATTCGTGAGGGTTATGGTTCCACCCACCAGATCATCCGGACTCAAATCTTTTTTCCTTGCTTTTTCAGCGAGTTCTACAACGGCTTTTGCAATTCCGATCAGATTTTTTTCCTGTGCTTTTTTGATGACCGGTACGATCAGTCCACCTTTTCCTCCTTCACCGAGTGCCACAGCAATCCCGAAGTTAATATCTTTTTTAATATGAATCTCATCGCCATTTACGGAGCTGTTAATCAGTGGGAATTCACTGATCGCTTTGATGAAAGCTTCAATGAAGATCGGAGTGTAGGTCAGCTTGACACCGGATTGCTCTAAGAATTTATTTTTATTGGCATTTCTCCACTTCACAATATTGGTTACATCCACATCACTCATGGTTGTAACGTGAGCAGACGTCTGCTTAGACCGAACCATATGTTCGGCTATCATCTTCCGCATACGGTCCATCTTGATGATCTCCACATTTTCATGTGGCCGACTCACATTCAGCTCGCCTGCAGAAATTTTACTTCTGTCAATGGGTTTGTCGGATTCAGCCGATGGTTTTTCAAGTGTCGAGCTTTCAGATGATTTTGGTGCGGAAACTTTACCGGCTTTTCTATCTTTAAGATATCCCAGAATATCACTTTTTGAAACTCGTCCATCCTTACCGCTCCCTTCAATCTGCTCCAGTTCATCCTGACTGATTCCTTCCTCCTTGGCAATCGATCGAACCAATGGAGAGTAGAACCGGCCATCTGAACCAATTCGCTGAGGTTTGTTTTTTTCACTGCTTTCTGTTGATGCAGACTCTGATGATTCTGTGTCCGGTTGCGATTTAGATTTAGCAGACCCGGCCTCTTTCGCCTTGGGTTTTGAAGTAGCTGCTTTTCCGGTTGCTATGATGGCGATTGTCTGGCCCACTTCAATCGTATCCCCTTCCTGAACCAATATTTCAATCAATGTCCCGGCTTCCGGAGAGGGTACTTCCGTATCCACTTTATCGGTTGCAATTTCAAGAAGTGTTTCATCCACTTCAACTTTATCGCCCACTTTCTTGGCCCACTCAATGACAGTTCCTTCCATGACGGATTCACCCATTTGAGGCATCACCACTTCAAATCGTTCCCCTTCTCCATCCTCTGACTCGGACTCTGTCGCCGTTTCTTCAGCCACTGGCTCTTCCTCTTTTGGCTCAGATTTTTTCTCTTTAGTAGCCTCTTCCTTCTCTCCTTTTTTCTTCTCCTCTTTCTGCGCTCCATTTTCAGACTGTGAGCCCGATTCAGACGCTTCGCCTTCCGTATCAATGATGGCAATAGCCTGACCCACTTCTACGGTTTCATCTTCCTTCACTAAAATTTCAATCAATACACCTGCTTCCGGAGAGGGTACTTCTGTATCTACTTTATCTGTTGCGATCTCCAAAAGTGTTTCATCCACTCCCACTCTATCGCCCACTTTTTTTGCCCACTCAATGACGGTGCCTTCCATTACAGACTCGCCCATTTGGGGCATCACAACTTCAACCTTTGCCATGGTATAATTCTTCTAAATGATGATTTGAATAATCGTTTCAAGCTCTTAAATATAACTCTAAAGATCAGAATAATAGCTATCAGATCAAAATTGTGATCTGCTCTGAAATGTAACATTTTTGAGCGAGTTTTGGCTTCTAAAACGTAATAAAACTAATTAAATGATCAGATTGGTCTAGATTCAGCTACAGATAGAGGGAGGTTTCAGATCTATTTATTTGAGTTTTAAAATCAAACTCATATACTCCTCTTTATTTTATTCGTTTAGATTGTTGGAAAACAAAAATTAAAATTGACTACCGGATTGCAATGAAAAGTTTTGTTTTGGTTCTCTTTTTTTCGTGGTTATTTACTCTTTTTCTCCCGTGGTGGGGTTTATTGATTCCTACTTTCATCATCGGAGCTTGGTTACTCGAGGGATCAGTAAATGCTTTTATGATCGGATTTTCAGGAACCGGATTGGCCTGGTTTTTCCAATCTTTATACATTCATATCGCCAATGATGGAATATTGTCAGGCAGAATTGCTGAAATGATGGGTGTGGGTTCCCCATGGATCGTGCTGTTGATTACTTTTTTGGTTGGAGCCCTTGCAGGCGGGATCGGATCCCTTTCAGGATATCTTTTTAAAATCAATGTGATCAAACCGAAGAGCACTGTTCCGACTCAATAAATTTCAGATGGGCTAAAACCCTTTTAATCAATCAAAAACATATATAATAGAATATGAGCGAATACCCGAAAACAGACGACCCTAATGTAGCACCGGAAGATCGAGCCCCAAAAACACTGTTCACCCGGTTTTTGGATTTAGTGGAGTGGCTTGGAAACCTGTTGCCTCACCCGGTAACGTTATTCGCACTGTTTGCACTGGGTGTTGTATTGGTCAGTGGACTTGCCGAGTGGCTCGATTGGTCGGCACCGGATCCCCGGCCTGAGGGAGCAGCCGGCAGGGCACCGGATGGTATCATCAAACCGGTAAGCTTGCTGAATGGGGAAGGGTTGCGGATGATTGTCGTAAATATGGTGAGAAATTTCACCAGTTTTGCTCCTCTGGGTGTTGTATTGGTGGCTCTTTTAGGTGTAGGAGTTGCCGAACACTCCGGCCTGATCAGTGCATGTATCCGTGGCATTGTATTAAAAGCGGCATCATTTAAGCCTTCAAAAGCATCCGATGGTTTTAATCTGCTTCCTCTAAGTAATACCACTTCCATCTTCAAACCCATACTGCTGGTATTGGATGTCATATTGGTCCCTTTTCGATATTTAGGGCATTTTCTGATGATCCCATTAAGGCCGTTGCTGAATTTTTTCATGGTGCCGAAACGGCTGGTCACTATTGCCATCTGTTTTGCCGCGGTGATCTCAAATACAGCTTCGGAGATGGGGTATGTGGTTCTGGTTCCGCTTGCAGCTGTTATCTTTCACTCCATGGGTAGACATCCGCTGGCAGGTTTGGCCTGTGCATTTGCCTGTGTATCTGGAGGTTATAGTGCGAACTTATTCATCGGAACCATTGATCCGCTGCTTGCCGGTCTTACACAGGAAGCAGCGATGCTTATTGACGCGAATTACACCGTGCATGCAGCTGTAAACTGGTACTTTATGATTGTAAGCACGTTTTTAATCACCACAGCCGGGGCATTTGTCACCCTTCGTATTGTAGAACCCAAATTGGGACCCTATGACGAGAGCATGGCGATGGAAGATCTTTCTGATAATGCATCGATGGATCCTCTGACAGATAAAGAGGTGCATGCTTTGAAATGGACCGGAGTAACAATCCTGCTGATGTTTGGATTGCTTGCTATGACTATCATTCCGGAAAACGGTGTCTTGCGTAATCCCGACACCGGGGAAATACTGAACTCACCCTTTTTGAATGGAATTGTGACATTTATTTTTATCTGTTTTATGATTCCGGGATTTGTTTACGGTCGAATAGTGGGGACGATGAAAGATGATCGTGATGTGATCAAAGGGATGTCGCAGGCGATGTCGACACTGGGGCTATATATTGTGATCGTCTTCTTCGCCGCACAGTTTGTAGCCTATTTTGGGTGGAGTAACCTGGGTCAGATCTTTGCCGTTAAAGGAGCTCAGTTTTTGCAGGATATGGGCATGACCGGCCCCATTATTTTTGTCGGATTTATTATTATTTCGGGGTCTGTAAATCTGATGTTGGGATCCGCCTCAGCGCAATGGGCTGTTACAGCGCCTATCTTTGTACCCATGTTGATGCTGATCGGCTACAGCCCGGAAGTGATCCAGGCCGCTTATCGAATTGGGGATTCTGTAACTAATATCATCACACCGATGATGAGTTATTTTGGTTTGATACTCGCTTTTGCGAATAAATATGATAAAGATTTGGGGATTGGTACCATCATCGCAATGATGTTGCCTTATAGTATTTTCTTCATGATAGGCTGGATGATTCTATTTTATGTCTATGTATTTGGTTTGGGTCTGCCCGTTGGGCCGGAAGCGCCGACATATTATATTATTGGGCAGTGAGGGGAGGCAGAAGGGAGAGCTTTGGGTCAACGAGTGGCGCAATTAACCCTGAAATTTCACTGAGGATTTGAAGTGATAGCATCCGCCATGATCACTGCCGGATGCTGTGACCGTTTTTGAACTCCATCCGCAATCTGATGGCGACATGAAAATCCGGGCGAGCAGACGAGCGCATCTTCGGGAAGCTCATTCAATGCGGGGAACAGCACTTCATCACCGATCTTCATCGACAGCTCAAATTTATCGGATTGATATCCAAAACTGCCCGCCATTCCACAACAACCGGTCTTGAGTTCGACCGGCTTAAATCCCATCTGCTTAAAAGCCTGGATCAAAGAATCATTGCCAATCAGCGCTTTTGTATGACAATGCCCATGAACAAACACAGATTTTCCATCACCCGGATGGATCGGATCACCCACTGCCAGTTCAATGTTCAAAAACTCTTCCCATAAAAAGGTATGATCAGAGATCTTTTTTGCAGATTCAAGGTCCGCATCTTCACACAGATCCAGATATTCATCCCGCAAAGTCAACAATTCACTCGGTTCTAATCCAACAATAGGGATCTCCTTCTCTGCATAAGGCAATAGTCGTTTTATATTTTCAACACAGATCTGTTTTGCATGATCTAAAAATCCTTTTGAGAGTTGGGGTCTGCCGGTCGGATAGATTCCCGGAACCGTTACATTGAACCCCAAATGATACAGTACTTTCAAAGCCGCCGCTGCTACTTCCGGTTCATGATAATTGGTGAAGAGGTCCACCAGCAGGACGACATCACGATTCCCCTCTTTTTCATAATGGTGACGGTTCTTTTTGTACCATTTCATGAACGTTTCAGAAGAAAATTCCGGTAAATTGCGCCTGGAGTCAACGCCCAACATTTTTTCCAGAACTTTTTTTACCGGTTTTTGTCTGTTTATAAAATTGGTAATGCCGGGAAAAATGGATGCAAGAGGGTAGAATTTTTCGGGATGACCAAAAAAGTACTCCCCTAACGTAAATCCTTTTTCCCGATGCCAGCCGTGTGTAAACTCTGCTTTCATTTTGGCCATATCCACATTGGCCGGACATTCACTTTTGCACGCTTTACAACTCAGACAATATTCCAGGGCTTCTTTCAGCTCCTCCGATTGAAACGCATCCTTCTGTTTGCCGGAAAAGAGTTGCCGGAATACGTTAGCGCGTCCACGGGTGCTATCTTTTTCATCCCGGGTGGCGTGGTAGGATGGACACATAGTACCACCACTTTGGGCCAGCTTTCTGCAGACACTGGCGCCGTTACAGAGCTCAATGGCACCGGCAAATCCGCCCTGATTTCTCCATTGGAATGTTGTGTTTACGTCCGGACTCACATAGTCGGGAGAAAATCGAAGGTCACTGTCGATCGGTTTCGGATCAGTGATTTTTCCCGGATTAAACCGGTTTTCCGGATCCCAAATCTGTTTGACCCGTTTTAAAACAGGGATCATCTCTTTACCCAATACAATCTCGATAAAAGGTGCCCGGGTTCGTCCGTCTCCATGTTCTCCGGACAAAGAACCTCTATATTTTTTCACCAGCAAGGCCACTTCATGAGCCATCTCTTTCATGGTTTGAAGTCCTTCCGGCCGGGTGATATCCATCATCGGACGCAGGTGCAGTTCACCGACAGAAGCGTGCGCATAAAAGACGCAAGTTGTGTTGTGTTTCTTTAAAATCTGCTGAAAATCTTTGACATAAGCGGGCAGGTCTTCCACTCTGACGGCCGTGTCTTCCACAAATGTAGGGGATCTGGAATCCGCGCCAAGCCCCATCAGAAGTCCCAATCCGGCCTTTCGAAGCTCCCAAACCCGTGACATCAGTGCCGGGTCAAGAAGTATAGGGTGTGCGTAACCCAGACCAAGCTCTTTTAACCTTTCGGCCAAGGCATTTGCTTTAGAAGCAATCTCCTCTTCATTGTCCCCTTCAAATTGGATAATCAATAAACAGGCAGGATCATCCTCCAAAAAGAATCTGTTTTTCCTCTGTTCGATATTCCCTTTGGTAGCATTCAGGATAATATCATCCACAAGTTCTACGGCTGCAGGTTCCCATTTAACGGCTTCCACTGTCGCCAGCATGGCATCATGAAGAGAGCGGAATTGAGGAATGACCAGGTTTTTGACCTTGGGTAACGGTACTAAATTCAGAGTTGCGGAGGCGGTGAGGGCCAGGGTTCCTTCACTGCCACAGAGAAGTTCGGCAAGGTTAAATGGTCGGCCACCCGGAAGGATCGGATCCATATCACAGAGTCGGTCGAGCGCATAACCGGTATTTCGGCGCTTGATATCGGGGTGGGGATAGTGTTTTGGAATATCCTCTTTATGTTTATTCAGCAGATTGATCATCTCCCGATAGATCTCTCCCTCCAGATTATCTAGCTTGCATTTGGCCTCTAATTCGTCCCGTGTTAGGGCATTAAACGTTGTGATAGAACCGTCACTCAGAACAGCGTCTATCTCCAGAGTATGTTCACGAGTGGTGCCATGTTTGATCGAAAAAGAGCCACACGAGTTGTTTCCGATCATACCGCCAATCATGCATCGGTTGGTTGTGGCTGTATCGGGGCCAAACTGAAGTCCGTGAGGTGCGAGAGTGCGATTGAGGGTATCGCGGATCACGCCCGGTTCAAGTTTTACTTGTCGCGATTTTGGATCGATTTCGTTGATGGAGGTCATGAATCGGGAGACATCCATGATGATGCCGTTACCCGTTGTTTGTCCGGCCAGACTGGTTCCGGCGCTGCGGGCTGTAATGGTAAAGCTCTCTTCCTTCGCTTTCAGGACAAGTTGTTGAATGTCATGGATATTTTTTGGGAAAGAGACTCCGGATGGCATCTCCTCGTAGATTGATGCGTCGGTGGCGTAGAGTCTGCGGGTAAGTTCATCCTTGTGGATGATCTCATCCGGGTTTACGCGGGTTATTTGATCAGTTATTTTATCCATAAGTGAATCAAGGGCAGTAAATATGCCCAATCAAACAATAGTATATCTAAAGTGAAAAAGCGAGTTTGGCTTTTTCGACAATTTCGTCACCAATCGATAGCCCTGCGGTAGCGGCCGGACTCGGTGCATTTAATACGTGTATCTCATTTTCACCCAACTCAAAATGAAAATCATCCAGAATTTCACCGTTTGGAAGCAGGGCCATGGCACGCACTCCGGCCGGTGAGACTTTCAGTTGATTTTCCTGAATGGATGGAATCAATTTTTGCAGGTTTTTCAGAAAACCTTTTTTTGAAAATGAGCGGTACATCTCGTCCAGCCCCATTTTCCAGTGTTTACCGGCCAATTTCCAGAAACCGGGGAAATTTACAGTATCGATGGTGTCTTCAAAATCAAAAGACGTTTTTTGATACCCTTCTCTTTTGAAAGAGAATACGGCGTTAGGCCCGCATTCGACTCCTCCGTTCACCATACGTGTGAAATGAACACCTAAAAATGGGAATTCCGGATTTGGCAGAGGATAGATCAACCCGTTCACTAAAAAATCTGCTTCCTCTGTAAGTTCATAATATTCACCTCTGAATGGGACAATCTGAATTTCACTTTTGATTCCCGACAGTCGGGCAACCCGGTCGCTATGGAGTCCGGTACAGCTTATAAAAAATTTAGTTGTAAAGTGATCTTTATCAGAATGGATGGTGATGGTGCCATTTTTATGAACCACATTCCGAACCGGTGTTTGAAACCGGATTGAATGTCCTGCAGATGTTATTTTTTGAGCGAGAGATAAACAGACGGCTTTATAATCGATAATACCTGCACATGGGACGTGGATTGCGCGAATTCCGCTTGAGTAGGGTTCGATCTCTTTGATCTGTTTTTCATCGATGAGCACGAGTCCTTCGATTTGATTCTGTATACCGCGATTAAAAATGTGGGTAAGCCGCGGAATCTCATCTTCATCGGTGGCCACAATGATTTTTCCGCAGATATCGTGATTAATACCATTTTCTCTGGAATATTCCACGATCTGATGGCGTCCGTCAATACAGTTTTTGGCTTTATAACTTCCCGGTTTGTAGTAGATCCCGGAATGAATCACGCCGGAATTGTGTCCGGTTTGGTGAGCTGCTACACCCGGTTCCTTTTCAAGCAAAAGAATGGAAGCATCGGGATATTGTAGTGATAATTTATAAGCGGTGGAGAGTCCTACGATACCGGCACCAGCTATTGTAAAATCGTATGTCATTGTTATTCTAAATCAAACTGAACAGAAATAACGAAATCAAGTATGAATAACTTCTTTTGAAGTGTTCAAATGAAATGATCCTTTTTAGACTTTCGTTAAACATTTCTGATATATAAGCCTTATTTTCATTATCAAATAAATATATAGCTATGAAATATTATAACGTAATCTTAATTCCGGTTTTAATTTTTGCTTTTTTGCTGAATGGATGTGGCGGTGAGGATTCTGAAGAGAGTGCAGAATATGACACTCCGGAAGAGATTGTAGAAAATGCGATTTTTACCGATTTGGATGGAAATGATGTGAGTATTAAAGACTTTCAAGGAAGCCTTGTTCTGATCGATTTTTGGGAATCGTGGTGTGGACCCTGTTTACAGGTTTTCCCTGCGATGGAAGAGCTCAGAGCGGAGTACCCCGGAGAGTTCCAGGTACTGGCTGTTACGGCCGGTATAACTGAAGGACCTGAAGAGGCGCGTGCATTTGCTGAAGAACATGGGTATGATTTCAATTTCCTCTATGATGAGTATGGAGTGTTTTCAGATCTGGGTGGACAGGGGATACCATTCAAAGCATATGTTGATCCGGATGGAAAATTTATCAAAATTGAGATGGGTTCATATGGCCGGCAAGGAGATTATAATCGGGCCAAAGCGTTGGTGCTTGAGTATTTTGGTGAGTGAGAAGGCAGAAGGCAGAAGTGAGAGTGGCAACTTTTTTATCTCACGCAGTACACCTCATTTTTCCACAAAGTGCTCCTTTTTTATCTCACGAAGTGAAACGAGAAGTTGGATTGGAGTTGCACGATCTTGGGGTGTGAAGTCTTTACTGAGACAAGGTTTTGTGAAGCAAGGAGAAGTTAAGATATAATCTATAATAGCAGTCTGAATGTCTGCTGTTTAGGAATGGTGAAACAGTAATTTTCGTTAAATTTTTGAATTCATAACAAAACAAGTAAATGGAAAAACAAGTAGACAAATTACCGTATAAAGTAAAAGATATTAATCAGGCCAGATTTGGCCGACAGGAGATTTCACTGGCCGAGGCGGAGATGCCCGGTTTGATGGCTACCCGTGAGGAGTTTGGCAAGTCCAAGCCTCTAGCCGGAGCGCGAATTGCAGGATGCCTGCACATGACGATCCAGACAGCGGTTCTGATCGAGACACTCGTTGAGTTGGGTGCAGATGTTCAGTGGTCATCATGCAATATCTACTCCACTCAGGATCACGCTGCTGCGGCGATAGCCAAAGCGGGAGTGCCGGTTTACGCATGGAAAGACATGAGTGAAGAAGAGTATGAGTGGTGCATCGAGCAGACTCTGTTCTTCCCTGACGGTGAACCGCTGAATATGATTTTAGATGATGGTGGTGATCTGACCAATATCGTGTTGGATCAGTACCCGGAGCTGGCGCGTAACATTCGTGGGATCTCTGAGGAGACCACTACCGGTGTGCTTCGCTTGTATGAGCGGATGAAAAAAGGCACATTGAGTATTCCGGCTATCAATGTGAACGACAGTGTGACCAAGTCAAAATTTGATAACAAATATGGTTGTAAAGAGTCCTGCTCTGATGCGATTCGTCGTGCAACGGATGTGATGATGGCCGGTAAAGTGGCTGTTGTAGCCGGATATGGCGATGTGGGTAAAGGTTCTGCTGCCTCTCTACGAGGCGCCGGTGCACGTGTGATTGTGACTGAAATTGATCCGATCTGTGCACTTCAGGCAGCTATGGACGGTTTTGAAGTGAAGAGAATGGCCGATGCAGCCTCAGAGGGTGATATCTTTGTGACGGCAACGGGAAATAAAGATATCCTGACCGCAGAGCACTTCAAAGCGATGAAAGACAAAGCGATTGTTGGAAACATTGGGCACTTCGACAACGAGATTAATGTGAAATGGCTCAAGGCAAATGCAGAAGAAGAGAACATCAAACCGCAGGTAGATCTGTTCCGTTTTTCTGATGGCAAGGAGCTAATTCTGCTTTCACAAGGACGATTGATGAATCTGGGCAATGCAACGGGTCACCCAAGCTTTGTGATGAGTAACAGTTTTACCAACCAGACGCTGGCACAGATGGCACTTTGGAATGAAGATTTTGAAGTGGGCGTGCATGTGCTTCCGAAGCATCTGGATGAGAAAGTAGCCAGATTGCATCTGAAGAAAATTGGAGTGGAGCTGGAAGAGCTTAGTGATGAGCAGGCCGAGTATTTGGGACTTCCAAAAGAGGGCCCCTACAAGCCGGATATGTATCGCTACTGATACCGGTTCAACATGTTTAAAATGAAAAAGCCCGACCTACCCGGTTCGGGCTTTTTTTGTGATATAAAATCGAGGGTAACTAGAAAGTGGACAACCCCCTGCGCCCCCTTGTTAGGGGGGAGTATTCGTTGTTAGATTTTTTTAGGTGTTTAACAACCTTAAACTACAATTCCCGGATATAGATATCTTTAAACTGCACCAGAGAAGGGGAGCTTGCCCACTCACCATTTACTTTATGTCCGTGGTGCTGAAATGCAATAGGCCCTTGTTCAGCAACACCGGGCAGGTGAGCATTTTTAATGACTATATGTCCGTTTAATTTCACGGTGAGATATTCATCAATCATAGTAATTTCAAAGGTGTTCCATTCTCCAATATGATGATCCGCAATCATGGTTGGTGTGACTCCTGCTCTTACTGCAGGCGGCATGCTTGCATCTGTTCTATAGCCATAAACTTCACCTGAACCTACAGGCCATGACCAGATATTGATCTGAGATTTAGAATCTCCTCTGACATAAATTCCTGAATCTGAATCGGGAAGGGGAATTCGGATTACCTCGCCATTTTCATTCAATTTATGAGAACCGTCCGGTAAAATGATCGGAACATTGGGGTTGATAAAAGGTGCTTCTTTGATTCTCCAGTCCAGACGCAGAACAAAATCTCCATATTCGTTTTCACTCCAAAGGTTTTTATCATCCGGGGCTTCACTCATGGCATCATAATCGATGACACCATCCATAACTTTCCAATGACCATTGTCCCCTTCTGGAACCACCCATCCGGTCAGGTCTTCACCATTAAAAAGGCGGACCCACTCTTCATCAGACGATGTGTCTGATGAAGAAGCAGAAAAAATGGTAAACATAGCGATCAATATGACACCAAAAGATAGAGTTAATACAGTTTTAAAAGGGTTTAATAACATGTTCATAGTTCGTTTTTTATAATTAGCAGTGAGTGTAAATAAAGTATAGATGAATTTACAGAGATAACAAAACATGGGATGAGGGTATAGAATCAATTTCAGCATTTGTCATCTTACATAAATGTTAATTAATGTTATTGATTTGTTCACTTCGACTTCAGATTTATCCACTGAAGAAGATCTTCAAATACCTCATCGCGATTGATTTCATTTAGCATCTCATGTCTGCCTTCGGGATATAGATGAGTTGTGATATCGCGAACACCACTTCGTTTCAGAATTCGCTCCAGGTTTTTGATCCCTTTGCCCATATTTGAGACCGGGTCTTGATCGCCGGAAAGTATCAGGATGGGGATGTCCGGATTGTGATCCGCAAAATTCGGATGGGAGTGAATATCTTTGATTCCTTTAAATAACTGATAATAAAATGAGTTGCTGCAGATAAAGCCACAGAACGGATCATCAAAATATAGATCAACCATGGCTGTATCGCGGCTCAACCAATCGTAATCGGTTCGATTGGGTTTAAAATGGCTGTTATAGACGCCAAAACTGAGCTTATCAATAAAAGGGCTTTTTGTTTGTTTGCCGAAAATTTTAGAAAGCAGTGATGAAATCAACATGCCTGCCCGTAGAGTGGCGGGTGGCTTTCCATTACTGCCGGAATAGATAATTGCAGCCGGATCCACAGTGTACAGTTGCATAAAACGTTGGGTGATAAAAGAGCCCATACTATGCCCTAAAATGATGATTGGCAGTGTTGGATATTCTTCATTTACGTGATGATAAACATCATGTAAGTTTTTAACCATCAGATGAAATCCATCCTGATGGTCGATAAATCCAAGCTGCTCCGGGTCTGTTTTGCCGTGTCCCCGGTGGTCGTAAGCGATGACATGGTAGTTGTTGGAGTTCAGGAATCCGGCAACATGATTATAGCGCTCACTGTGTTCTGCGAGGCCATGAACGATGAGAACGATACCGGATGGTTTTTTACTTGTGGTCCATAGAACGGTATGGAGGTTTTTATTGAGATGGTCGCGTATGGTTAGTGTTTCTTTCAAATAATTGCCTGTAACTTGAGTGATGATAGGTACTCTATATGAGGTTAGTACATCTGTAACGAATAGAATGTAGTAAAAGTGATTGAAAAAGGCTGATGCTCTTTTGGTTGTATCGAAATAAGAAAAGGCTTAACTTTCATGGCTGAGGCAAAAAAGTATTGGATACATGTGAAACGATAGGGTACTTGAACCCTGAATACTTTGTCTCCTGTACCTCAAATGCACCCGTAGCTCAACTGGATAGAGTACCTGACTACGAATCAGGCGGTTACAAGTTCGAATCTTGTCGGGTGTACAACTAAAATAACCTTTGAATTGCAAACAGTTGCAGCAGTTCAAAGGTTTTTTATTGGCCTGAATTTTTCTTTTCTCTCCATAATTACAACAAGATTACAACAGAGTTTTTTGCTTATTCCTGGAATTGAGTGGCAATAATTAGGCGGATTGGAGAACCTGTCCAATATCAGAACGCCGAAATTGGAGAGAAAGTAAGGCTTTTACAATCAAATCCAGTGAAACACTGGGGTCTCCATTTTCCATTTTAGCAACGCGGGGTTGGCTGGTCTGAAGTTTCCGGGCAAGCTCGGATTGGGTAAGCCCGGCTTTTGTGCGTTCAGCCTTCAACGAAGCGGCCATATCCAGTTTCATTTCTATATATGTGGCTTCCGCATCAGAAAGTCCTAAAAATTCCTGGGTATCGGAAACTTTCCATCCTGCTTTTTCTAACCGTGTTTTTTTTGTCCTATCCATGATAAATCAAATTTAAAGTGAATCGTAATTACTGAGCCGTTTTTTACTAATATTAATTACTTGCTTGGGTGTTTGTTGAGTTTTCTTTTTAAACACTTCTGCAATAATGATAGCAGATTCATCTATCCGGTAAATGATTCTCCAGGTCTCTGAAGTATCCTTTATTCGGAGTTCGTGGCAATTGGAACCAATGGAAGGCATAGGCCTGGAATGAGGCATTTCTACAAATTCTCCTCTTTGCAATTTCCTGAGCCAATGCCCGGCACTTATCCGAGCTTTGGTAGAAAACGGCGGGGTCTTGATCTCCCCGGCCAGCCATTCAAGTGATTTATCCGGCATGTTATAGTATAACTAAATTATATCATATTTGATATAATTATTTATCCTTCTTTATTGCGAAGCAGTGCTCCGCAGTTTAAGATACTCTTTACAGACACTCATGATGATGCAATAAACAATTACTTGTCATGAGGTTATGCTTTACTTATCATATCTCTTAGCAACTATCCTTCTACTTCAATCTATCCCAAATCCATATCCTATGAGTAGACCTGACTCAGATGCATTTAATATCATTCAGCGTGAACTGGCAATTCATGATGCGGCTATGGAAGCTACAAGCTGTGGCATATCCATTTCGGATGCACGGCAGCCTGATATGCCATTGATTTATGTAAACCGGGCATTTATTGAGCTGAGTGGCTATTCAGAGGAGCATGTTTTGGGTAAAAATTGCCGGTTTCTGCAGGGAGATGATCGTGATCAGGATGCCCGGCATATTATCCGGGAAGCGCTGAATACAGGTAGCCACTGTCAGGTACTATTGAGAAACTACCGCAAAGATGGCTCCTTTTTCTGGAATGAATTGATCATTTCCCCAATTCATAACGACGCAGGAGAAGTAACCCATTTTGTTGGGGTACAAAATGATGTAACGGACCGGGAAGAGGCACGGCAAGAAACGGCAGCGAAGTTGCACAAAGAGGCCGATCTAGATTTTATCACTGAAGATCTTGACGACTTGATTCATAGTTCGATTGAGGGGCTGAATCGAGTGAAAGGTATTGTGGGAAGCCTGCGTAATTTTTCACGTCTTGATGAAGCGGAAGAGAAAGTAGCCTCCCTTAAGGAGTGTATCGAAAGTACATTGGAGATTGCCGGTCCTGCTGTCAAAAACAAATTGGAAATCACCTGTCAACTTGAAGATTTGCCTACCATCAAATGCCGCCCTTCAGAATTAAATCAGGTTTTTCTGAACCTGATCATCAATGCCTCTCAGGCGGTGGACCAAAAAGGCCGTCTCGAAATTAAGGGAAGGGATACGGAAGAGTCGTTAATCCTAACGTTTACTGATAATGGTCAGGGCATGGATAAAGCGACTCAAGAGAAGATCTTTAATCCTTTTTTTACTACCAAACCCGTGGGAGAGGGGACAGGCCTTGGGCTCTCGATAGCTTACAAGATCATAACAGAAGGACATAATGGAACCATAACCGTAGAAAGCGAAGTAGGCAAAGGATCCACTTTCAAAATCAGTCTACCTAAAACCGTATAAGTACATGAACGAAGACAAATCAAAAATCGAAATGAGTAATGACCATGAACACAATCTCCTGGTTATCGATGATGAGCCATCGATACTTAGTTCGTTAAAGCGGCAATTCCGTAGAAATTATGAGGTTCATGTTGCCAACAGTGCGAAGGAAGGGCTGGAAATTATGAAAATTCATTCAATACAGGTAGTTATTTCCGACCAGCGGATGCCGGGGATGAATGGCGCGGAGTTTTTTGATCAGGTAAAGAACGAATATCCTGATGCAACGCGACTGCTGCTTACCGGATATGCTGATATTCAGGCTGTGATCGAAGCGATTAATGAAGGGAACATCTACCGCTATATTACCAAGCCTTGGGATCCTACTGAGCTAGACACGATTGTGCGTGAAGCATTCAAACGCCACGATTTAATCGTTGAAAATAAAGAGCTCATGAGTCGTCTTACAGAGGCAAACCGGGATCTTGAAAAACGAGTTCAAGAACGAACAGCTGAGCTAATTGAGCTAAATAAAGAGAAGGATTATATGATTGGCATAGTGGCTCACGACCTTAGAGGTCCGATTGGTAACATTGTAATGTGTCACGAGCTTATTACCGATGAATCAACGGATGACGAGACAAAAGAAGAGATGCTTAATGTGATTGATGAAGTCGCTAAAAAGGCTCTTTCACTCATTGATGACCTGCTGGATGTTTCCGCGATCGAGACCGGTAAGCTTGATTTGGAAAAAGAAGAAATTTCTTTGAAACTATTTCTCGACAAGGTGATTCGTCTGAATCGGCTTGCTGCTCAGATCAAAGGCATTGAACTTGAGTTACAAAACAGCGGGCCTGAATCTTGGTCCTTTGATGGGTCGCGCATTGAGCAGGTGCTTGATAATCTATTGAGCAACGCATTCAAGTACTCCCATAAAAATACAACGGTACGACTGGTGGTCGAAGTGAAAGACCAAAAGCTTTACTTCAAAATTTACGATCAGGGACAAGGTATTCGAGAAGAGGAAATGGGCAAGCTATTTGCTGCATTTCAACGAACGAGCACATTACCCACCGGCTCAGAAGGAAGTACCGGTCTGGGTCTCTCCATCTGCAAACGTATTGTTGAGTTGCACGATGGAGGTATACAGGCCGAAAGCGTATTCGGAGAAGGTTCCTGTTTCAGTTTTTATCTGCCCGCTTCGTAAAAATTAGTCGGCGAGTGTCGATAACTGCAGCCAAAAAGCTTCTATTTTTAAAATAGCATCCAGAAAATCATCCATATCAAGTGGTTTATTTATATAACTATTGCAATGATTTTCATAAGCCTTATCAATGTCTTTTGGGTTATCTGATGTGGTAAGCATGATCACAGGAATCTTCTTGAGGGTATCATCTGTTTTGATTTTCTTTAACACTTCATGACCATTATATATCGGGATATTGATATCTAAAAGGATGAGGTTTGGTTTATTTGATTCAATAAAAGTTCCTCGATTAAAAAGAAAATCGAGCGCCTCTTTTCCGTTTCTTGCTACACTGATTTCAGTTTTTACCTTGCTTTCTTCAAAAGCATCAAGTGTCAATAAAATATCGCCTTCGTTGTCTTCAACTAATAGAATGTGAACTGGTTTCAATTTCATTTAATTAATAGTTTTTCTGATCATTTTTGGTATTGTAAAGTAAAAAGTAGATCCATCTCCCGCGGTAGATTCAAGCCATATTTTACCGCCTAAAAATTCCACATGTTTTTTGGCAATGGAAAGCCCTATTCCTGTGCCACCGTATTCATTTTTATTATGCAATCGTTGAAAGATGATGAATATTTTATCATAGAATTCTGAATCAATACCAATTCCATTATCCTTGACAGAGAACGTCCACTCATCTTTGGTTTCTGTAGCGTTTATTTCAATGTGGGGTGCAATTCCTTCTTTTGAATATTTAATAGCGTTATCCAAGAGTGAATGAAGTACCTGAGTGATTGCAGCCTTGTATGAATGAATAGTTGGCAGGTCTGAGGCTGAAATGGTTACCGATTTTTCTGAAATAATTTTTCTTCTCAGCAGTTTGAACTCCGAAAGTATTTCACCTAGATCCACTTGTTCCATCGATTCTGTGGGTTGACCTGCTCTTGAATAGTCTAACAAATCCAGGATAATCTGCTTCATCCGTTTTGCTCCGTCTATAGCGAAGTCAATATACTGTTGCGCTTTTTCATCCAGCTGATCTCCATATTTCTTCTCGAGCTGAGTGAGAAAACTGCTTATCATTCTCAACGGCTCTTGCAGATCGTGGGAAGTGACAAAGGCAAATTGTTCCAATTCTTCATTGGACCGCTCTAATTCCTTCGTATAGAGTCTTAGCAACTCCTCATTTTCGGTCTCCTTCGTAATGTCTGATGAAATACCAATGATACCTGTTAATATATTATTTTCATCATAAATGGGAGAGTTGGTCACATAGGCAGGAAAATAAGCCCCATCCTTTTTCCGAACGTTAAACTGTCCCGACCAAGATTCTCCTCTTTTTAGCATTTCCATTATCTGGATAGCCTGTGCTTTATTAGCCTCATTTGGTGTTAGAAGTAGAATATTCTTACCTAATGCTTCATCCCGCTTCCAGCCATAAATATTTTCAGCTGCTTTGTTCCAGTAGTTAATAATACCATCCAGGTTTGTTGCTATTGCTGCCTGTCCTATTGTACTCAATAGATTAGCTTTGAATCTATTTTCTTCTTCTGCTTTTTTACGCTCCGTAATGTCGAAAATCAAACTATTGAAAACGATGGTTTCATCCACCAATTTATTAGGTGAGCCATAGCCTTCATGCCATCTGACTTCTCCATTGGGCAGTATATTTCGCCATCGGAAATTCCATTTCTTATTTTGCTCAATGGACTCTTGTATAGATTGTTGTACGGCTTCAAAATCACCGCCTTTTTTAATCTGGTTCCACACCAAATCGTTATTTAGTTCACACTCTTTTGGACTTATATTCCAAACATCATAGGCAGCTTTACTTACTCCCTGCATACTGTCTGTGCCATCAGGTGAGATAACATATTGAAAAGTAACTCCCGGCAAGTCATTTGAAATTGATTTAAGCCTTAACTCACTCTCTTTACGATCGTGAATGTCCTGAAAGCTACCGTATATACGTTCACAATTCCCATCAACCATTTCTGCATTTCCAATGGCACGTACCCAGCGTTCCTGATTATTAGCTGTTATTACTACAGCCTCAAAATCGAAACTAACTCCTGTTTCCACACACTTGGCTATCTCTTCATTCACCATCTTACGGAAATCTTCCCGATAAAAATTGATGGCCGTTTCCAGATCAGGTTCAAAGGATTCAGGATCTGTTTCGTGGAGTTCATGCACCATATCCGACCAAAATAATTTATTAGCGGCCATATCAATTTCCCAACTTCCGATTTTGGCCAAATTAGTAGCCCTTTCCAGAAGTTCTATATTTTTTGCCTCATTGGTAATGTCAAATACAAAGGAATTGTATAGCACGGTGCCATCATCCAAAAATTCCGGTGTACCCAATCCTTGAAGTGTGCGTTTTTCGCCATCGGGTGTAACTGTTCGATACCGAATAGACCATTGAGATTTGTTTTCAACCGAGTCTTTAATGCTTTGCTTCACTGCTTCAAAATCACCCCCTGCTTTGGTTTGGTTCCAGACCAAGTCAACGTTTTTAGTAACTGCTTCCGGGCTATAACCCCAAATTTTTTCAGACCCTTTACTCACAAATCTTAATTCATCTGTATCATCGGAGTAGAGCAGGTATTGAAACACTACTCCCGGAATATTGTCAGTTAGATTTTGTAGTCGGGCTTCTGACTCTTTTCGATTAGTGATGTCTTCGCAAATTGCCACAGTTTTTATAGGCTTGCCTATTTTATCTCTAATAAAGGCAACGTGGAGGCGGACCCAAACAATAGTACCGTCTTTTTTTACATAGCGCTTCTCATTTCGATATTCTTCTTCTCCCTCGGCTGCTTTGCTGAACAATTCCCAATCTTTTTCCCTGTCTTCCGGGTGGGTAAGATCTACAAAAGACATTTTTAAGAGTTCATCATTGGTATAACCTGTAATGGTCTCGTAATAGGAATTGGCTAATATAATACGCCCTTTCAAGGGATCAACCTGAATAATTCCTAAAGAAGCAATTTCAAAAAAATTCTTGAATTTTGCTTCGCTTTCAAGTACTGCTAATTCAGCCGTTTTACGCTCGGTTACATCCTGACAAACGACAAGCATACAGTTGCGGTCATTGAAATCAACTTTGTGACCGTTTATTTCCATTTGGATAAGATCACCATTCTTTTTTTGATGGGTGAAAATGCCGAAGTAGATATTTCCTTCTTTATTCTTTATATCTGTATGGGCATTGATGAGCTTAGGAACTTCTCGTGGTGGTCTCAGATCTTTTAAATTCAACGTAAGAAATTCTTCTCTTGTATATCCATAAAGCTCAATGGCTGCATTATTTACATCCAGTATTTCCAGCGTTTCATAATCATAAATCCACGTTGGAAGTGGGTTAAGATTGAAAAGGTTATTGTTTATTTGATCTGAATTCATATTTCTGTGATATCAGTTTATTAAACGGAGGCAAAGCATTAGCATATCATCAACGTAATTAACTTCGTAAGCAAATTTTATTCATATTAATATCAAAATAAACAGTATGTGAGAAAGAAACCGCAATTAATATCAACGTATGCAAATTGTCTTGCCCTATGGAACAATAGTAAGAGTACGCAGAAAGCCTATCAGAATAGATTGAACATTTTTTTGTAACACTGATTTATTATTATCTGACTATTTGTTTTAGAAAAGTATGGTTATTGCGGAGTAGTGTTTTTCAGTGCTGAATGAATAGTCCCAATCCATCTCTTGATGATTATGACCTCATCCCTTAGAGTATCTTCCTCTTTTCCGCGAAAGAAAAGGAGTTTTACTTTTTCTTCACATTTTAAAAAAACATGAATTAATGGTACCATGAGATTCAGTTCATTTTGATACTTTTTAAGTAGAATTTATAAATCATGAAGGAGTTTGAATTACACTCTCTAATGTCAACCCAATTGTCTTAGATCAGGAGACCAAATGATGTATCTGTTGTTTATTGGTGGTCTGGCAGTGCTCATCCTCGGCGCTGAGCTGTTGGTTAAGGGCGCTACAAAAATTGCGCTGGCGTTGAAAATTTCGCCTCTTGTGATCGGTTTAACTGTAGTGGCGTTTGGCACAAGTTCTCCGGAACTGGTTGTGAGTATTGGATCATCCCTTACCGGCCAGGAGAGCATTACATTCGGCACGATTGTCGGGAGTAATATTTTTAACGTGCTCTTTATTTTGGGTATTTCAGCACTGATTTTACCCCTTTCGGTCTCCAAACAACTGCTGCGGCTGGATGTGCCTGTTATGATCGCACTGTCGGTTCTGGTTTGGCTACTCTCTTTGAATGGAGTGATTAGTCGATTGGAAGGAGCTATTTTAGCGGCCGGACTCATCAGCTACATCACATTTTTGATCATCCAAAGCCGAAAAGAGTGGGTTGCACCACTGGAATCAGAAATCAATCCATCTGAAATACAGGATTCGAAACTAAAGTTATGGATCTTGAACAGCCTATTGGTAGTCGGAGGTTTGGCATTTTTGATGATCGGCTCCACCTGGTTTCTGGATGGAGCGGTATCCATTGCGGAATCGTTGGGCGTAAGCGAGACCATCATTGGCCTGACTATTGTAGCTGCCGGTACATCGATGCCGGAAGTGGTGACATCCATCCTGGCAGCAATCCGGGGAGAGCGGGATATCGCAGTAGGGAATGTGGTGGGCAGTAATATTTTTAATATCCTGGGTGTTCTGGGCATATCAGCGATGATTGCTCCGGCCGGACTGGGAATCTCAGAGTCATTTATTGGCTTTGATTTACCGGTGATGATAGCCGTGGCACTGGCTTGTCTGCCCATCTTTTTTACCGGAGGAGTGATAAGCCGTGGCGAAGGCGCACTGCTGTTTGGTTATTATATCGCTTATACACTCTACCTGATTTTAGCTTCGAGTCAGCACGATTCACTACCCATGTTCAGCAGTGTAATGATCTGGTTTGTTGTGCCGATTACGGTGATTTTTCTATTGAAGAGCAGTTTGTATATGCGGAAGTAGTGGTGGGGTATTAAGCTCAACAAAGTGAAGTCGATCATTTTTTCTCTGCGTCTCTTATAATACACTTGGCGATAGTGCTCCTCTGTAATCCCATGATGTGCAGCGAAGGGAAGTGATATAATCTTTGAAGTGGAAGTTAATCATTTCGCAGTTCAAATTTTGATAAGAGGAAATTTGATAAGTAAAGCAATGCATCCGGAAATAGAACCGGCAAAAAAACTTGCAATAAATTAGTATAAATGAGTTATAATTATATGTAATACAGCAATTTATAGCTATTTATAAACCGGAAAATAAACCGGCAATTAGTACTGAAGATATTTACACAAAAAGTATGTCTGATCATCCCCGACATATGGAACCATTGCGTCCGGAAGCGAAATTTGTGTTGGCAGAAATAGCGATGAGAGGTGAAATAACACGAGGAGAAGTAAAGAGAGTCTCAGGATTAGCAGAGCGAACAGCCAGGGATTTAACCAGTCAGCTAGAGAGTGAAGAGCTAATTAAATCTGGTAGTCATCGTGCTCCTCTGCAATTTAATATCCCGCCGAAAGTAGTTGGATACTACTTTCCATCACTATACCCGGATGGATCGATTTAGGATTTCATTGATGTATGATATTTCATTCAAAATAAAAAAATATGTATATTATGAATGAATCATCATACTTGTAGTAATTAGACTATTTTACTTCTATTGCATGATAATCCATGCTTAATACTTAATAAAAGTCATTTATGAATGAAATATCATACAGAAATTGGGTATCGATGAGTGATCAGGCATTGATTGCGAAGATAGGCGAATTTGTGAAGCATCATCGATTGCAACAAAACAGAACACAGGAGGAGGTGTCTGAGGCGGCGGGGATCAGCCGGTCCACACTGAGTTTACTGGAAAGAGGCGAAACCGTAACTCTCATCACGCTGATGCAGATTCTGCGGGTGTTGGAGCTGCTGTTTATCATGGATGGTTTTCATGTTGAGGAGGTTATCAGTCCGATTGCACTTGCTAAGCTGGAGAAAGAGAAAAGGCAGAGAGCCCGAAAGCAGGATCAGCAGGATCAAGAAAAGAGTGAGTGGTAGCTATGCACACAGCATTTGTAAAGATCTGGGGAAAAACGGCCGGCGCGGTGGCATGGGATAAAGATACCGGACTGGCAAGTTTTGAGTATACTGGGTCCTTTAGACAGTCCGGCTGGGAGTTGTCGCCGTTGAAGATGCCATTAAGCGGCGGATCAACCGTATTCAGGTTTCCGGAACTGCTAAAAAGGCCGGGTGGCAGCGCTGAAATGGATTGTTTTAAAGGTCTGCCCGGATTGCTGGCGGATGTATTGCCTGATAAATATGGTCACAGGCTCATCAACAGCTGGCTAGCTCAGCAGGGAAGGCCGGAAGATAGTATGAATCCGATTGAGACCCTCTGTTTTATCGGCACAAGAGGCATGGGTGCCCTGGAGTTTGAGCCGGCTACGTTTAGCGAGACAAAGCAGACATTTCAGGTGGAGGTGGATAGTTTAGTGGATATCGCACGTAAGATGTTGGCTCAAAGAGAAGGATTTGAAACCGATCTGCGGGAAGATGATGAGCAGGCGATACAGAAGATCCTCAAGATCGGTACATCCGCCGGTGGTGCGAGGCCCAAGGCGGTGATTGCGTATGATGAGAAGACGGGCCAGGTGAAATCGGGTCAGGCAAATGCCCCCGCCGGATTTGAGCAGTGGCTGATCAAACTGGACGGAGTGAGTGATGTGCAGCTCGGCGAAAGTTTGGGATATGGGCGTGTAGAGTATGCCTATTATTGGATGGCCAGAGAGTGTGGTATTGAAATGATGCCGTCCGGGTTGTTAGAAGAGAATGGCCGGGCGCATTTTATGACCAAACGGTTTGATCGGGAGGGTTCTGACATCAAACATCATGTTCAAACATGGTGTGCGATCAAGCATTTTGATTACAATGATGTGAGCAGTTACAGTTATGAGCAGCTGTTCCAGACGATGCGGGAGTTGCGGTTGCCCTATCCGGCGGCGGATCAGATGTTTCGGAGAATGGTATTTAATGTGCTCGCGCGCAACTGTGATGATCACACCAAAAATTTCGCTTTTATGCTGAAAAAAGATCAAAAATGGGAGTTGGCGCCGGCGTATGATTTATGTCATGCCTACCGGCCCGGAAGCCAGTGGGTGAGTCGCCATTCACTCAGCATCAACGGAAAGCGGGAAGGAATTACCCGGGATGATTTGTTGGCGGTGGCTGAAGAGATGAATATCAAAAAATCTGGTTCGATTATCGAGGAGGTCCAATCTGTGGTGAGCCGGTGGAGTGAATTTGCGGAAGAGGAGCTTGTTGAGCCGAAGTTGAGAGATGCGATTAAGGGGACGTTGGTGCGGGTTTGATGTGTGAAAAAATAGCTGATTGTTTTACAGATATGAAAAACATGTAAAGAAATGGCTGATTGTTTAACACATTTAAAAAATATGTTAACATTTTCGGGAATTTTTAACATATAGGGTCTAAAGTGTCCTGATTCTAACCCGAAATTAAACCCGCATATTTTCCTTTGAAGCGTTGTAGATTTAAACTTATAATAGATTGTTTTTAAATAGGTTTGGCTAGTTATCTGATTTCAAGATATAACCCGCAAAAAAGAGTGAATGTGATTGGTTGAATCAAGCTCACTAAAGTTTACATATTCCTACCTAGTTGATTGGATACGATTTCCTTGAAATGTGTCCGGATGGTTCTGTTTGTACAGTTTAAAACTTCGTTATTGAGTTTGGATTAGGGTGTGGTTTGAGAGGGTGACAGTATGTTGTCAGTACATGTGATTATATTTCCCATATATGGAAAAGAAAGAATTAACTGAAGATGAAATTCTCAGAGAGATTAGAAAGAGGTTTGATACAAATCCTGATGCACCTGAATTGGAAGTGGATATGTTGCAGTTCTTAGATGAAAGAGCCAAACTTGCACAAAGTGATGCGTCTTGGTCATTGGCTAGTTATGTGAAGCATTATGAAAAGTTAAAGGGATATGGATTGGATGAAAAACTTATGGAGGATCTGGAATTTTTCATTCGCTTACATATAGAAGAGGATTTAGAGGAATTTTTAAAGTCAGAGTTTTATAGAAAATTCAGTGAGCATAAAATTGTGGCGAGGGTGGTGAATGAATATGAATAATAAAAACAAACCAAAAACAAAGTACCAAGATCAAGTGATTACACATCTTGGAAATTATAAAAAAGAAGAACTGAAAATAGATGAACCCGGTATTTTCAGACATAAAGGCCGGGATTTAGAATATGATCACATTTTACCGAAGAATCTAAGCTATTTGAATATTCTGGAAATGTACCGAGATCATTTTAACAGTTCAAAATACTCAGATATAGACTATCACAGGTATTTTCATCATTTAAACTCCTCGCAGGCACTTTGTATAAATCTGTTTTATCCACTGATTGTAGAGGGGAGGCTTGATTTGATTTTAGAACTGTTGAATTTGCCAGGTGGTGAGATAACGAATTCTAGGCTTGAGTATGAATCGGATCTTGAGCAGACTAACAATGGGAAAACAAACTTTGATTTCTATTTTGAAATCTTGCAGAAGCCCAAGATCTATTTTGAGATCAAATACACTGAGCAAAAGTTTGGAAATGCAGAAAAGGACCAGAGTCATATAGACAAGTTTGAAAAAACTTATGAGCCTTTACTATTGGATAATCCGTACTTAAGAGATGAGTATAAAACGATGGAACAGTTCTTAGAAAACTATCAGATTATGCGAAACCTGGTTCATATAAGTGAGGATTCTATAGTGGTGTTTCTGTATCCTTTTGCAAACAGCAAGATACATAAACAGGCTTCTAGAGCCGTTGATGAGATTGTTACTGAGGAAGGTAGGAAACAGTTGAAAATACTTTCTTTAGAAGAAACGGTTCAGCATATTGTAGGTAGATTGAAGCCAGGATTGTTGAAGAGGCATTTCGATGAATTTGAAATGAAGTATTTATGCAAAACACTAACCAATAAATTCTTACATGGACACTAATATTTTGACAGATTTGCTGAAAAATTTTGATCCAAAAAATCCAAGCTTCCGACCAACGGAGATCTATAATGAAGGTTGGCTGCTAAGAGTATTATTGAATGAGTATTCTCAACACAACCGTACTAATAAGTTGTTTCCCTTTCATAATGATGCTACATGGTATTCTGAGGCGATGTTGCCTACAAAGTTTAAGGCTCGATCCAAGAAAGTAATTGGGCGAAAGGATAAACATGCCGAAAGCCGCACCAATGCAGATGGTGTTATAGGTCATATTAATGTAGGGAAAAAAGGTAAGGCTGATTTAGAGCTTGCTGACAATGCAACTCAATTTATTGTGATAGAAGCTAAAATGAATAGTAAGTTGTCAAAAGGTATAAGTAACTCAGATGATTATGACCAGGCTGCACGGACGGTTGCATGTATGATTGAGACTATCCGATTGAATGAGAACGTGAAACTTTCAGAATTAGATGTCCTTAAGTTTATTGTATTGGCGCCACATAGTAAAATCGAACATGATCCAGAAAAAAAGGACAAGTGTGATTTTTGGGGGTTGGTCTGTGAAAAATCAATAAAAAAGAAAGTAAAAGCCAGAGTAGGCGAATACAATGGTGAGAAGAACTTCAAAAAGTACGATGATTGGTTCAACAGTTGTTTTAATTCAGCCTTAAAAAAAATAGATTTGGAAGTCATAAGCTGGGAAAATGCAATTGAACAACTACCGGTTGGGCGAATAAAAAGGGTCAGAGAATTTTATGATAAGTGCTTGGACTTTAATTAACCTTTTTATCAATACGTATTGAAAAATAAACAGTAATCCACTTTTTTAGAGATTCTAATATGTTTTGAACCAATGTTAATGATCATCAAATAAACTAATTTTAAATGCTCACAGGCGAACACAAAAACAAAGTCGATAATATTTGGACCACACTATGGACAGCGGGTATTTCGAATCCTCTCACAGTCATTGAACAGCTCACATATCTGCTGTTTATCAAAGGACTGGATGATGAGCATACACGGAAAGAAAAAAAATCGGAACGAACCAGTGAACCGATTGAAAATCCTGCATTTTCGGAGGGTCAGGATCACCTTCGATGGAAAAATCTAAAACAGCTTGACCCCCAGGCAATGTTCGACCGTATCCGTGATGAGGTATTTCCTTTTATAAAAGAGTTAGGTGGACAAAACGGTAGTACCTACCGCAAGCATATGGAGGGGGCGATATTCATGTTTCCAAAGCCCTCAACGCTGGCGCGGGTAGTGGAACTGGTAGACCAGCTTGATCTTAGTGACCGTGATACCAAGGGCGATATGTACGAATATATGCTCTCGAAGCTGAGTGTGGCTGGTCAAAATGGCCAGTTTCGAACACCCCGACATATCATCAAGATGATGGTGGAGATGACGCAGCCCAAGCCACTGGAGAATATCGCTGATCCCGCCTGTGGGACGGCCGGTTTTTTGGTGGCCGCCGGAGAATATATTCGAGATCACCATGCAACCGCAATGGTGGACGATAAAACCCGGACACACTTTCAAAGCGAGATGTTTACTGGTTATGATTTTGACAGCTCCATGCTACGAATCGGGAATATGAACATGGTGATGCACGGTTTTGACGGAGCCACAATCGATTATAAAGATTCCCTGTCAAGCGATAGCGGTGAACTGCGCGAACAATTTGACCTGATTTTGGCCAATCCTCCGTTTAAGGGCTCACTCGATTATGATAGTGTAGCGGCTGACCTACTTCAAACGGTGAAGACAAAAAAGACAGAGCTACTTTTTAATGCACTCTTTCTAAGGGCGCTGAAAATTGGCGGCCGCGCCGCGGTTGTCGTGCCCGATGGTGTACTATTTGGCAGTTCCAATGCACACAGGGAAATTCGCCGGATTTTGGTGGAAGATCAGCAGCTCAACGCAGTGATCTCCATGCCGAGTGGGGTATTTAAGCCTTATGCCGGGGTGAGCACCGCGGTGATTTTCTTCACAAAAACGGAGAGCGGTGGCACAGAGAATGTATGGTTTTATGATATGAAAGCGGATGGCTACTCGCTGGATGACAAGCGCGACAAAATTGATACCGATGATATCCCCGACATCATTGAGCGGTACAAGAATTTAGATAAAGAAACCGATCGTAAACGAACCAATGGGAGCTTCCTGGTCCCCAAAGAGGAGATCGTGGAGCAGTACTACGATCTCTCCATCAACCGCTACAAGGAGATTGAGTATGAGGAGGTGGAGTACGACGATCCCAAAACCATCATCAACGGGAAAGATGGTGAGCCCGGCCTGCGTCAGCTCGCTGAAGAGCGCCTGAAACTGCTGGATGAACTGGAGGGGATGGTTTGAGGGAAGTTGAACTTCAAGATGTAGCTGAAATTATTGCAGGTCAATCTCCAAAGTCTGAATTTTACAATGAAAAAGGTGAAGGAGTCCCTTTTTTTCAAGGGAAGACGGATTTTGGTGATGATTATCCAACTGTAACTACTTGGTGTACTAAGCCAAAAAAAATGGCTGAAGAAGGGGATATACTTTTTTCAGTAAGAGCACCTGTTGGGCCAACCAATATTGCCAAAGTAGATTGTTGTATTGGTCGTGGTTTATCTGCTATTCGACTAGGTAAAGAAATTGAAAGAAGCTATCTAAGATACTTTTTCAAAAAGATTGAAGAAAAAATTTCAGATCAGGGTCGGGGATCTACATTCAAAGCGATTACTCAAAAAGATCTTAAAGCCCTCAAAATCCCACTCCCCACTCTCTCCGAACAGAAAGCGATTGTGGCGAAACTTGACCGTTCGCAGCGGCTGATCGACATCGACCGGCAGATGCTGGCCAAATACGACGAGCTGATCCAGAGTGTGTTTTTGGAAATGTTTGGGGATCCGGTGAGGAATGAGATGGGGTGGGAGGTTAAGAAGCTTGGGGATGTGGGGATATTAGCTCGTGGTAAATCAAAGCATCGTCCAAGAAATGATCCGAGTATTTTGGGCGGTAAATATCCTTTAATACAAACTGGGGATGTATCAAATGCAGGTTTATTTATCACCGATTATGATTCAACTTATAATGAAGATGGTTTAAAACAAAGTAAACTCTGGGAAAAGGGCACTCTGTGTATTACCATTGCAGCAAATATTGCAAAAGTTGGGATTTTAGACTTCGATGCTTGTTTCCCGGATAGTGTAGTAGGATTTAAATCGGATAAAGCGTCTTCAATGTATATTTATACGTGGATGGGCTTTTTGCAAAGTATCATTGAAGAACAAGCTCCAGTTTCGGCTCAGAAAAACATTAATCTTCGCATTCTAAGAGATTTAGATATCACATTTCCACCTTTTGAACTGCAAAGGAAATTTGAATCTACAGTACTTAAAATTCATGACGAACGAAAATTAACAAGTTTTTTAAATAAAAAATCAGAAGAGTTGTTTTCGTCATTTGTGCAGAGAACATTTAAATAAAATCAGAGATACATATGCCTTTAAATATCGACAGTTTAGGAGATTTTAAATCTATGATTCCTAACTTTGATCCTCTCTCTAATTCTCCAAATTTTGGACCACCAAGGAAAATTAAATTGACCGATGAAGAGATTCAAATGGTTTATGAAGTTCAAGAAAAGTTTGGGATAGCCGAATTTGATACAGAATCTTTGTATAACTTTTTTAAAGACTATCAGACGAGTAAAACCAAATCGATGAAGCGATTTGTTTTGTCATTGTCTTTTCTTTTGTCTCTTTCATTTTTGGCGGGTGTAACAATAACTGATATTGACATATTTGGAGTCGTGGTCGCAGAAGGGCGGGAAATAATTTTTCTATGGTCAATTCTTATAATCCATGTAAGTTCCTTCATTTACTATCAATATCTTAAATCAATTGATTGGGCTGTTCATCAGTCAAAAACGTACCCGGTTGAAGCGCAATTAGAGGAGTATATTGCACTCGCCAATGAAATAGACAATATTGTTAATAACAATAACATTGCATCAACAGAAGATCTATTTGATGATTTTAGTGATCGAATGATGGCAGTAGGTCATAGTAATTTTGGGGTTTACAGTGCGATTAAATTTTATAGTAAATATCTAAAAAGATCCCATCATAAAACGGTTTGGGGTGAAATAATTGAACTTTTTGTGATTTATTATCTAGGATTCATTGGCTTATGTTCAATCATTCTTTCTTTTTAATTTTTAAAGAAATCATAAGGGTAGCTTTTGTTGTTGGTTCAGGGGGTATTTGGGTGAGGCGAGCTGCTACACTTTAACTAATCACACATTTCAACGTTGACATTATGGACAAAAACCTATATACTTATTAATAACTATATAGTATACTGTCCATATGAGTATTTCAGATTCAAAAATAGTAGAAGCTGTGCAGGTGTTTAAAGCACATGAAGGCATTATGCGTACCTCAGAGGTACTGAAAGAGGGAGTTCATCGCAGAACGCTCTATCATATGCGTGACACGGGAATTGTTCAACAATTGGACCGTGGCGTCTATCAACTGTCAGAAAACGAGCCGGTTGGCAACCCGGATCTGGTACTTGTAGCCAAGAAAATACCGGATGCCCGAATTTGTCTAATCTCTGCACTTGCCATTCACAACATGACAGATGAAATTCCGCACAAAGTGCACATCGCACTGCCCCAGTCAGCGTGGGAGCCTAAAATGGATTATCCACCAATCAAGGTATACCGTTTCTCTGATACAACCCTTACAGCCGGAATTCAGATCCACAATATTGATGGCTTGGACATAAAGGTTTATGAACCTGCCAAGACGATTGCCGACTGTTTCAAATTCAGGAACCAAATAGGGCTGGATACCGCCATCGAAGCTCTTAAAAGAGGTCTTTCCGAGAAGAAAACGACGATTAAAGATATCATCCATTATGCCCGGCTTTGTAAAGTAGAGCGAGTCATTCAACCCTATCTGGAGGCACTGAGTCATGGCTAAACCCAAGAATATAGTGGCATCAGTCCGCCAGCGCCTGCTCAACCAGTCGAGAGAAAATGAACGGCCTTTCATGGAGCTTCTTCAATATTACGCCATGGAAAAGTTCCTTCTGCGGATGAGTAGATCAGAGTATGCCGAATCTTTTATTTTGAAAGGAGCTTTGCTACTCCGTGTTGTTGGAATGAATAAAGTCCGCCCCACAAAAGATATCGATCTGCTTGGTCTGACCGGAGAGGATATGGAAAGTCTGAAAACGGTAGTTCGGAATTGTTGCACCCTACAAATAGAAGATGATGGATTGGTTTTTCATGCAGAAACTATTCAAGCAATAGAAATCAGGGAAGATCAGGCATATCAAGGAGTACGAATAACCTTTAAGGGGAATCTTGGAAATGCCGTCATCTTTATGCAGATAGATATTGGGTTTGGCGATGTAGTAAGTCCGAAACCACTGCTAGTCGAATATCCGGTTCTGCTGGAAGGTGAGTCACCTAAACTGCTTGCTTACACGCTCGAAAGTGCAATTGCGGAAAAGTATCAGGCAATGGTAAATCTCGATCTTGCGAACAGCCGTATGAAAGATTTTTATGATATAGGGTACTTATCTACAAATTATGATTTCACCGGTTACAAATTAGCTGAAGCTATAGAAAAAACCTTTGCCCGCAGAAAAACAGACCTTCCTTCTGAGCCGCCTACGGCACTAACAGATCGTTTTTACACTGATCCAAACAAGGTTAAGCAGTGGAAGGCTTATCATAAGAAAATTGAGGATTCTAATTGTCCAGAAAATCTGGAAGAGGTAATAAAATCTATCAGTATGTTTCTCTGGCCAATTAATAAACTGTTAATTGATGAGTTGAAAAATAAATTGGTGTGGGAACCTAAAAAAGGGTGGATTGCGTAGTCTGCTGAATTTATTACATTAAGAACCAACTACCACAAGTATATTTTGTGATATCATGTCCAACTTTCAATTTCTTGCTCAAGACTGGCCAGAGTTCATCGAAGATGCCAAATCGATGGAAAGATTGGTGCGATTTGATCCGAAAGCAGCTTGCGGTCGTGCACGTCATCTGGTCGAACAGGTGGTACTCTGGATGTATGAAAACGATGAAGATCTGGAGATACCGTTCGACACCTCATTCTACAATATCACCAATCAGATTGAGTTCAAGAAGATCATCGGCTATACGGTCTATGAAAAGATCAATTTGATTCGAAGGAAGGGCAATCAGGCCCTGCATGAAAAACACCGGATAACCGAAGAAGAGGCTTTGGCTATTTGTGAAGAGACATTACATGTGATGTACTGGCTCTACAGTACCTATACAACGGATGATAGACTTTTAAAAGATGTGGTATTTAATACGTCGGTTGTTCCTGAAATCGATAATCAGCCTAAAGTAGATCTCAGTGAATTTGAGAAACTCCAAAAAGCTGCAGAGGAACAGGCGGATGAGCTAAGAAAACTACAGCAGTCTTTAGAGGAAAAAGATGAGGCATTGGCCCAGCGAAATCGTGAGATCAAGCAGATGCGTCTGCAAACAAGAAAGTATGCGGATAATCATGACTACAATGAGGCTCAAACCCGCGAGCTGCTGATTGATGTGATGCTTCGTGAAAGTGGATGGGATCCGGCCGTAAAAAATGTACGTGAATATGAAGTAGAAGGAATGCCCAATCAATCGGGAAAAGGGTATGTGGATTACGTTCTTTGGGACGACAATGGCAAGCCTCTCGCTTTGGTCGAAGCCAAACGAACAACAAGCAGTTATAGTGAGGGAGAACATCAGGCGAAATTATACGCCGATTGTCTTCAAAAGAAGTTTGGGTACCGACCTGTCATATTCCTTACTAATGGATATGAAATCTGGATTTGGGATGATCTGGAATATCCAGCCCGACCAATTCTTGGATTCTACAACAAATCGAGCCTGCAGAAACTATTTTTCCAGAAGAAAGAGAAAAACCCGCTTCATCTGGCAAAAATAGATGAAAAAATTACAGGCAGGTACTACCAGATCGCAGCTATTCGCCGGGTTGGAGAACAATTTCAGGAAGGACACCGAAGGGCATTACTGGTGATGGCCACAGGGACCGGGAAAACCCGTACGGCAATCTCATTAACCGATGTACTTCTAAGATACAAATGGGCCAAGCGTGTACTGTTTTTAGCGGATCGCAATGCACTGGTTAAACAAGCGTACAAAAACTATGCTGAACATCTGCCCGAAGTTCCAATCGTAAACTTGGTGGAGGAAAAGAATGACGATGCAGCCCGAGTGGTATTTAGCACCTATCCTACTATGCTGAATCAGATAGAAAATCTCGATGAGGGTCAGCGAAAATTTGATCCGGGTTATTTCGATCTGGTTATCATTGATGAGGCTCACCGTAGCATTTACAATAAATATGGAGCCATTTTTGATTATTTCGATTCGCTGCTGTTGGGATTGACTGCCACCCCTAAAAGTGATGTGGATCATGACACCTATCAGAAATTCAGAACAGAAGAGGGAAATCCAACTTATGCCTATGAACTGAATGAAGCGGTTCAGGATGGTTTTCTGGTTCCCCCGAAAAAGGTATCCGTACTGGGTAAGTTTCTATCGGAAGGAATTAAATACGCGGACCTGACTGAGGAAGAGAAAAAACAGTATGACGATCTTTTAGCTGATGACGAAACCGGAGCAATACCGGATCACATCGATTCTGGTAAATTGAATAGCTGGCTTTTTAACAGAGATACTGTAGAGCAAGTTCTAAAACAGCTAATGGAAAACGGAATAAAGGTGGAGGGTGGAGACAGATTGGGTGATACAATTATCTTTGCCAAGAATCGTGAGCATGCCAAGTTTATTGGAAAGGTGTTTGATGAAAACTACCCTAAATATGCCGGACATTTTGCAAGGGTGATTCACAACAAGGTTAAGTACGCACAGGATTTGATTGAAAAGTTCTGTGAACCTGAAATAAAACAACCCGTCATTGCAATCTCCGTTGACATGATGGATACCGGAATTGATGCCCCAAATGTAGTAAACCTCGTCTTTTTTAAGCCGGTTCGTTCTAAAGCTAAATTCAATCAGATGATTGGTCGGGGGACGCGACTTCGGGAAGATCTCTTTGGCCCGGGTCGGCACAAGAGGGAGTTTGTGATCTTTGATTTTTGCGGAAACTTTGAATTTTTTGATGAAAATCCGGATGGATTTGAATCCACCGGTGGGCAATCGGTAAGCGCTCAGATCTTTGAGAAGAGGCTCCTCCTTGCCGGTAAACTCAGAAATGAACCGTATAAGCATGATGAAGAGCTGCAGGAGTATCGGGAGAGGCTTCTTGATGTACTCCATCAACAAATCAACAATCTGGAACGGCAAAGCGTACAGGTTCGGCCCCATTTGAAGCTGGTTCATAAAATGGAAGACCGTGGAATTTGGGAGCATTTGGAGTCGCAGGAGCGAAAAGAGATTGTGAAAAAGCTGGCGGAGATTATTCCGGTGGATATCAACGAACATGAGTTAAGTCGCAGGTTTGATCTGTTGATGTTGGTTCTGCAGCATGAACAGATCGATGGGGTGTTGCAAGAGAAATCAACAAAAGAGACAGTTATCGGTTTTGCTGAGCATCTGTGGCAGAAACGTCACATTCCTGCCATCAAAAGAGTGAAACAGACTCTGGAAAAGGTGATGAATGAGGAGTTTTGGAAGAAACCCGGCATCATTGAACTAGATGCTGTTCGAGTTCAGCTGAGAGAAATTATGAACTTAATAGATCGTAAAAGGCAGGCTCCGGTATTCACCGATTTTAAGGATGAGTTTAGCGATCCTGTTGAAATTGAATTCAAAGCTTCAGATTCTGCGATTGATCCAGCGCGATACCGTCGAAAAATGAAGAAATTTATCGAAGAGCATCGCAACAATCTCATCATTGAAAAAATCCGCAATGCACAACCACTCACAGAGAAGGAGATTGATTCCTTGGAACAGTTTTTAATTGAAGCTGATCCAAGTGTAAATCCGGACGATTTTCGTGAAATAGTAGGGGGTGGAATGGAGCTGGTTAAATTTATTCGAACTGCGAGCGGATTAGATCGTAAAGCCGTGATGAAACAGTTTGAGGAGTTTTTACAAGACAGTCAATTGAGTTCTAATCAAATAGGGTTTATAGATCAAATGATTGAATTCTACACTCAAAAAGGTCATCTCGATGTAGCAAATCTTTATGAACCCCCTTTTAATTTTATCGATGAAAACGGGATAGAGGGAGTATTTGACGGACAGGGTGTAATCATCGATATTTTGGTCAACAAAGTCCGAGAGCTGAACGACATCAAAACAGCATGATTTCAATATAGTTTTAGCGAAATTGGAAGGAATATAATTGTAATTAGTCACTAAGTATCAATAGCGATGAATCAACAAAATGAAAAAATGTTCACCTGGGTTAAAACTCACAAGGAATTGGCGCAATATCTCTCCAAAATGGAGGGCAAACAGAAGGAGTTGATTGAGCTTTTGAAGGAAGCCGGTTGCACCCAATTCTATGATAAAGATACTTCAGATAGCACATTCGATCTTGAAGAGATTGACCCATTTACATTTTTTGCATATATCAATAAATATGGAGACGCAAAACGTTTAGTCATACTACAAAACATAGCAGAAAAACTTGGATTAAGTAGACCGGAAGATACAACTGGACTCCCAACGACGAACGCGTTAAATGTTAGGTTTTTCCCTTATAAATATGAGAGAGTAAATAATGAAATTGATCGTTTATGGAGTCTCTTTTATCATGCATTGGATCATACAATATCAGATGAATTATTTGCCGATACATTGTCTATTCACAGTACTGGAAAAGCAAGTTTAACTGCAGCGCTGTTTTATATAAATCCTGAAACATACCTGCCTATAAACGGACCAGCTATTCCCTATTTAAGCAAACATCTATCAATTGATATAAATATTAAGACTTTTAGTGATTATCAACGGATTCTTGATCAAGTAACTAAGAAGATTGACCTTCCAATTTATGAAATATCACATGAAGCCTGGTTATGGACGGAAGAGTATGAAAAGAATGAAGCAATAAGAAAACAATGGCTGGAACTGGCTGAACAGTACAAAGTCTATCTGAAAGATAATAGAAATTATGACGAGATATACAAATGGGAAGCTATCAAACATTTCCAAAATGTCTTTAATCTCAAAGCAGATGATTTTTCTACTAATCTGAAAGATGCGATGGCAAAATCTTATAATTTGCTGTATCAAAACTCTAAAGGGTTCATCACAAAAGCGGTGGAATATTTCCCCGATCAGGTCAGAAAGATGTTTGAAGATCTATACGATGAATCTAAACCGCTGGAAGATCGATTTGACTATTTTGTAGAGAAATCGAAAGAGTTGGAACCCAATGTGAGTCAAGAGTATGGGAAAGAGTTAAATCACCAACAGGATGAACGGACACTTTCCTACTATTTGACGATGAGAAATCCTGATCAATATCCATTGTATAAGGACGAAGTATATCAGTATCTGATTTCTGAAGTAACCAAAGAAAAATCTAAATCTGCCGGAGAAAAATTCTTCCACTACTTAGAGATTGGTGAAAAACTAATTGCGGCGGTTGAGGATGATGAAGATCTAATTGAACTGGCAACTAAAAATCTGAATGATGATTGTTATAGTGGAGAACAGAAATGGCTCATATTTCAGGATATACTTTGGTTAAATATGAAAAATATTGATGGTGAGTCAGATCAACAATACTGGCTATTTCAATGCAATCCATCGATTTATGATTTAGAAGGTTCACTAAAGAAAGATGTACTAAACAGTTGGATGGTAAAAGTTCACAATGACAAAATTAAACCCGGTGATAAGGTCATTTTGTGGATGAGCGGAAAGAAAAGAGGTTGTTATGCATTGGCTGAGGTAGATTCAGAAGTACAGGAGTTGGAGGTTTCAGAGCCAGAAATAAAATATTTCAGAAATGAAAATGATACTGTAAAAACAGATCGGGTAAAATTGAAAATCACCCATAATTTAGTCGAAAGCCCAATCACCGAAGATCAATTTAAAAATGACTCCAGGCTAACCGGTTTAAAAATCGGAAATCAGGGGACCAATTTTTCGGCCACTCAAGAAGAATATGAGGCAATCAGAGATTTAGCAGAACAAGGTGATGTAGATTCAAAGTGGATTAGACTTCAGCAAACAGTTCAAAAGATTGATAATCATTCTGCCATTCGAAAGTTTTTTAGATCAGTACGCTATTTGCTTAATGAGCTTGACCTTATAGAGGGACAGCCAAACATATACAGCGCTGCAGTGGACTTCTATATACATTTAACAATTGGTGGAAAGTATTTGATATACGTTCAGTTTAAGAAAGGAGTTTTAGAGCTTTCATACCACGTGCCTCGAAGTCAACTTGAAACCATTCGATCCAAATATCCTAGTCTTGAATATAGTGATGGCTATAATGATAAATCTGCAGACACTGTTTTTGTAAAGTTCCATCCTGATGAAATTGACCCTGATGACGTATTGGATTCAACTATTGAAGCTGGAAAGGCACTTAAAGAGAAATTTTCAAAGAGCAGTTACCGCAAGATATATCCGGAAGCAAATAATCCCTGGATCATCAGAGTTGCCCAAAATGATGAGCTCCTTGAAAAATTATTGAATGGAGACAGCCCAAATAATACAGAGCAAAGAAATATGATTTCATACCCACTAAACACCATTTTCTACGGACCTCCCGGAACCGGGAAAACGTACACTACCATAAAACGGGCTGCCGAGATCGTTGAGGGTAGAGTTATTGAAGATTACGATGTGGCCAAAGAAATCTTCCACAAACGCCTTGGTGATGAGATTGAGTTTATAACTTTTCATCAGAACTACAGCTATGAAGATTTTATTCAGGGACTGAGACCGGATATTGAAAGTAGTCAAGCGCTTACATTTGAAAGAACTGATGGTGTTTTTAAAAAACTTGCAGATAAAGCTCTGAAGAATTTGCAGTCCTCTGAAAAGCCACAAACCAAAAAGAAAACATTTGAGAAGGTTTTTAATGATTACATCGAACCGCTGATTGAGGGTGAGGTTGAAGAGATCGAAGTGGAAATGAAGCGTGTTTCTTTCTTCATCACGGCTGTGACTGATAAATCAATCGAGTTTCGTAAAACGAATGGAAATACAGCACATACACTCAGCATAAATACACTAAGAAAGATGTATGATGCAGAGTCTGTATTAGAAATTCAAGGTTTGTCATCATACTATTCGCCGCTTCTAAAAGAACTTCTCAATCGTGGAAAATCACCGGGTGTAACGGAAGTCGTCCAGAGAAAAAACTATGTTCTGATCATTGATGAAATAAATCGAGCAAATATATCCCGAGTATTCGGTGAGCTAATCACCTTGATTGAGCCTGACAAACGGTATGGCAATGAACTGCACATTCCTGCAAAACTTCCCTCAGGGGAGTCATTCTCTGTACCGAAGAACCTACACATCATCGGCACGATGAACACAGCAGATAAATCAATCGCCCTGCTCGATATCGCACTACGTCGTCGTTTTGAGTTTGAGGCAATGTATCCTAAATATGAGATTGAAGGTGCCATTGTTCATGATGCTGAAGTACTCAAAAAAATCAATGAACGGATCACCCTTTTAAAAGGCCATGATTTTCAGATTGGACATAGTTATTTCATGAAGAATGGCCAAACCCTACAGCAAAGAATGAATCGTAGAGTGATCCCGCTTCTACTCGAATATTTTATGAATGATGAGAAGGAGGTTCGGGGTATTCTTGAAAGTGCAGGCTTGGTTGTTGTAGATAAATCCTGGCCTCTTGAGATCGAAGTTTAGTTATGATCAATCTCTTTGAATATCAAAATAAGGAAGTACTATCATCCGATCTTGACGGTTTGGATGCGTTTCTGGATGATATTTGGAGACAACGCGAAAAGTCGCCGTGGTGGAATCAAGAAGAGAACGATACAAAGATTGAAGCGCAGCAGTTCGTACAGTTTTTGCACAAAACCGAGGAGATTAAATCAAATAAATATGTGGGCGTTATCCACTACGGTGGCCGGAAAATTAACCTGCTGCCCAAGATCTTTTTTGATGGCGATAAGGAGTACTCCACGCAAGATGTGCACGCCATTAATCAGCATATTCTCTGGTGGCTGAGCTACTGTCGCAAGATCAAATTTCCTAATTATCAGACATCATTAGGTTCTGCAAAAAACAACTTTTTTGAGGTGCTCATCTACCTCTTTGCCAAGTACACACGGCAACTTCTCAGCCATTCTATCTATCAACAGTATGAAGAGACCCGGCGCGAAATGCAATACATTCGTGGCCGACTGGATATGAGCCGTTACATATCTGAAAATTTGTCCAGAGCTCGTTGGCATAAACTGAATTGTGTATTTGAACCTTTTGTATTAGATAACCGATTTAATCAGATCATCAAACACGTTGCAACCATGCTCATTAATCAAACAGATAGTGATGAGAGCAAAAAGTACCTGAGAGAAATTTTGTTCATTCTGGATGAGGTTTCTGATATCCCGGCAACTGCAGATGATTGTGCTTCCATCCATTTTAATCCCGCATTTGCCGAGTTTGAAACGGTTCGTGATTATTGTCAACTGTTTTTGAATCATGCCGTTTCTTTCGATTACAAAAACGACCTGAAGCTGTTTGCCTTCCTATTGCCAATGGAGTATCTATTTGAAGATTTCATCTGCGGATTTATCGAGAAAGAAGTAGAAGGTATAGAGGCCATTGCACAATCATCGTCCAAACATCTCGATCAGGATAGTACTTTTCTGTTAAAGCCGGACTTGATCCTGAAAACTCCGGATAAACAGATTATCGCAGATACTAAATACAAGATGGTTTACATGGATCTTGATGACCCTAAAAAAGGCATTTCTCAGTCGGACCTTTATCAAGTTTTGGCCTATGCCGTTCGGTTTAAAATTGATGAGATTGCTTTATTCTATCCTGACACCCTTTCCGGCTATCAGAACGAGCCTTCAAGTTTCATGATACGTGACGAATTTGCTGAGCAGGTGGATGTAAGAGTTACTGCTTATCAGCTTCCGGTTATAAATAGGGAGTTGTTAGATGGGTCAGATGCGCATAATAAGCAGCTAAAAGATTTATTTTCTTCAACTGAAGACAGATTGAGGCAACGAATTAGGCAGGTATTCCAATAAATAGGTTATCAATTGATTCTATAGATCCTGATTACTGATATATACCTAAGAACATCAAAAGCAAAAAAGCTGATATTTTGGAAAAACCCGAAATAACCATTAAATCGATATCAGGTGGGATACTTGAAACCCAAAAGACCGGAAAGTACCCGAATTACTATACAATTCGATCCAGGAAATACAAACGAAACTGGCGCCTTGAAAAATTACCGGCAGATCTAAAAATTTAAGGGGGAAGTGGTCTGTAGAGTCATCGATGAACATTCTGTATTGGACATGAATGGAGAAAAAATGGACAATGTAGAATTCTCAATGATAATGAGGGATTAACCCAGTAAATGTCATTAAAATAAGCCTATCTAAATGAACACGTTTTTCTCAAAAGAAAGATTTTGATTAAACCTGTGATAGTGCCTGCAGATTTGAAGGATTTTAATCGCTAATCATGCATATTTGGAGCCGTTGATTCCAAATGTAAGCAGATGTTGAAGGGCTAATATGTTTTATGACAGTATGCTGTCACACCTACAAATTACATTAAGTTAAAGATCTAAATGTAATGGTGAGAGATACAAACAAAATCTACTCATCAGATAACACAAAAGGGGATTTGGATCTCAATTCTGCTAGACCACAAGCACTCATTTAACCATAAATTTAAGATCATCATGAGAAATTACGTACATAGTATATTCATTCTTCTTTTATCATTCACTCTGTTCTCCTGTTCGACTGAGAGTACTCCAATTTATCAGCTTACAACCGGCGCAGATCCTGTAGAAGCAGGTAATGTGACACAAATCGCTCCAGAGGCTGAAGAAGGAGAATCAATTGAAATAACAGCATCAGCCAATCAACATTGGGTATTTATTGGCTGGCAAGGCGATCTGACCGGAGCGCAAAACCCGGCATCGATACTTATGGACATGGATAAAAGTGTAACCGCCAGCTTTGTGAAACGTGACTACCCCCTTACAATCAATATTATGGGGAGTGGTGAGGTTAATGAGGAAGTAGTTACTGCCCGTGCAACTGAGTATCAACATGGGACCGTGGTACAGCTGACGGCCGTACCATCTGAAAACTGGGAATTTGGAGGCTGGAGTGGTGGTGATGATTCAAGTGAAATTGAAATTATCGTAGAAGTAGATGGTCCGGTAACGATTACGGCTACATTTAATAGAAAGGAGTTCACTTTAGCTACTGAAACGAATGGAGCCGGTTCTATTGCAAAAGAGTTAATATCCGGTACGCAAACAGATGGTGGATATCTTTTTGAATCTGAAGTTGAGTTGAATGCAGTAGCCGATACCGGATGGGTGTTTAATGGTTGGGACGGTGACCTTACTGGGTCTGAAACCCCACAACAGCTGTTTATGGATTCAAACAAAAATGTTACTGCTACATTTGAAGAGCTTGCTTTTACTGTCACGATTCAAACAGAGGGGAGCGGAAATGCCACGGTAAATCCGGATAAAGAGGTTTACCGCTTAGGAGATGAATTGTTATTTGAAGCAGTACCTGCATCCGGAAATGAATTTTTGGGCTGGTCTGGCAGTTTCAGTGAAAAGAGCCGAACGGTAACCAAAGTATTGGAACAGGATCTGGAAGTGAAAGCCACTTTCAGTACTGTTGAGGATGCACTGAGGCATAGTTTTTCCGGGGGTACTTTTATCAATGGCAGAGTTTTTGGCGCCTCACTCTCTTTGCAAAATCGGCTTCCGGAGGAGATTGTACTACGTAAATTTGCACTACTTAATGCCAATGGCGTGGAACTTACAAGTGCTGAAGACAATGAAACCATTCCTTCCGGTAATCGAATAAGCTATTCAATAAGTTTTGGTATTGCTCCAACCAAGGAAGCTTTTAGCCAATATTATGCAGCATGGCATGTGACCTATAAAGGTACCAACTATCTGAAACAGACAAGAGTTGGTACTATAGGTACCAGTGCCAAAGAGAAGAGCGAGAAAGAAGTGCCTTCCATTCGGACACTTTATATCGAGGAGTAACCTTTTAGAGAGAGCAACTTATTAAATAAACTGTAAGGAATTTTCCTCAAGTTGCTCTTACTAAGAAAACTCAATTCCATGGGAAGAAACCTAAGTAATCAAAAGTTCGCAATTAGCGAACTTTTTTGTAGTTTATAATTGTTGTGTAGATGAAAGTTAATCTCGTAAAAGAACAAACCGTCAGAAATTTCGCCCGAAATCATGCTTCTTCCATTCCTTCATTTGAAAAGTGGATAGATGAAATCAGAGTTGCAAACTGGAACAAACCCGAAGACATGAAGAAAACTTTAGAATATAGCGTCATAAAAACAGAGGAACAGTATTACGAATACTGCGATTTGTTAGAAGAGATCGATTTCAGTGATGATGCCGAAGAACACGAAGATGAAATAGAACTTCTTACTTTACTTATCAGAACCTGGGATGATGAACATCGATTAGCCAAGGAAATGGACCCGGTTGAGTTGATAACATCTTTGAAGAAAGATCATGGATTATCTCAAAACGATCTCGCAAAGATAGCAGGAATAGGCAAAAGTTATATCTCTGAGATCCTGAATTACAAAAAACGAATGTCTAAGAATGTCATTCGAAACCTGGCCAACCATTTCAAAATTCAACAATCTGCCCTAAATCAAGAATATCGTTTGGAAGGTGAAGGGCAGGAGGAAGAAGAACTAAATGATGAATACTAATTAATTGCTATTTATCTATTTTGTTCATTAATTACAAGTGTTCACGATTCGTGAACAGGACAAAATAGTGAACAAATGGACAGGGCTATCCTTGAAAAAGCACTTGCGAATCTTCCAACAAAGATCGGTCATAAGACGGAATGGGAGATCTATGTCCCTGATAATAATTATAGAGTTGATGCAAGGGTGACATTCAACCCGAATAAAAAGAAAGCCATTGTCCGAAATGCGGAGGTCAAAAGGGAGATTCGTAAACACCATATTCCCCAATTGAAAGAATTGCAAGATAAAGTAGGCCCCATAATGTTGGTGGCCGAACGGTTATATCCCAACATAAAAAAGCTCTTGAATGAGGCTGGGATTGATTGGATAGATGTGGCTGGAAATATTCATTTAGAAGAAGGGGAAACCCTTTTATGGATTGATCGTCACACCACAACTCCCAATCATCAAAAGAAAAATCGGGCCTTTACCAAAACAGGATTAAAAGTCGTTTTTCTTTTTCTTCATGATGAAGCATGGCTTAATCGTACGTATCGAGATATAGCAGAAGCTGCAGATGTCGCACTGGGAAATATCAAGCACGTTTTGGATGGGCTAAAAGAACATGAATTCATTTATCCTCAAAATAAAAAACTACTTAAACTGAAAAACAGGGATAGACTTTTAAATCAATGGCTTATGGCTTTTACTGATGAACTAAAACCTCGTATTCAAAAAGGGTTATTTAATTTTATGAATAAAGAGGGTGAACAAAACTGGAAGAACCTGCCATTGGGTGAGCAAGATCAATGGGGGGGTGAACCGGCCGCTGATCTTTTAACGAATGATCTCATACCTGTGGAGTACATACTATATACAAAAAAGAATAGGGCTGAGCTCATGAAGGAGCTCAAACTAATACCTGATGAAAATGGAAAAATTGAAATCAGAGAACCTTACTGGACGGTGACAACAAACCTTCCAAAGATAACTCCTAGGCTTGTAGTATATACTGATTTAGTGATTACCGGTGATCCAAGAAATATCAAAATAGCTGAAGAAATTTATGCGAAAACCCCTACTGATAAAACTTGAAGATCTGCGGCAAGGCCAGCTCAAAGAACTGCTTCAACTTGTAGAACAAGTATTCATCCAATGTGATGTAGATTTCTATCTGCTTGGGGCTATTGCGAGAGATACTTGGTATGCTAAAGAAAAAATTGATTCTCGGGCTACTCGAGATATCGATTTTGCTGTTTATATATCAGAAAAAGAGAAATATGAGGAGGTGATAGAAGATCTCATTAGCAATCATGGGTTTTCTGAAATAAAAGATGTGCCTTTCCGTCTACAGACACCATTTACTTTTACCATCGACATCATTCCGTTTGGTGAGATCAGTATTGATGAGGCTATTATCCCTGATGAGAATTGGGATAGACCAATTTTTGTGAACGGCTTTGAAGAGATATTCAGGAAAGCAACGATACAAGTTAAGGACGAAGATGATGACCTGGAGTTTAAGGTTGCAACACTTCCGGCCATACTATTATTAAAGCTGATCGCCTATGATGATCGACCTGAAAAGCGAACCCAAGATCCTCAAGACATTACTCAAATCATTGAAAATTATTTTGAAATTGAAAAGGAGATGATCTGGGAAGAGCATCATGATCTCTTCGATGAAGACACCCATCTGATTGAAATTGGAGTCAGAGTAATAGGCCGTGAAATCAGTGTAATATTGAGTGAAAATAAAAAACTGAAAGATCGGGTATTGAAGATTCTATCTCTTGAGGATCGGGTGCAAAAGAATATGGCAGAAGCTATGGTTCATAAAGATATTACCATGGAAAGAGTAGAAAAATGGTTTGCATTGATTAAAGAGGAAATAATTAGTCACTAATTAGGAATAACATGAGACCTTCAAATTCTACATCGAAGAGAATCACTAAATGAAATCAAAAAAACTATTACTCACCCTAACTGCTGCCCTAGCCATCCTGTTAGCTTTATTCTGGTTTTTTCCGAGAGACACCGAACCGGTTGTTGTTAGCGAAGTCTTAACCCTAAAAGTCCATTATATAGACGTAGGCCAGGGTGATGCCACTCTGCTCCATGGACCGGATTTTACGATTCTAATCGATACCGGCCGACACGACAGAAATGATGTTGTGCCATATCTAAAAAATCTGGGAATTGAATCGATCGACTTACTGATTGGAACCCATCCTCATGCAGATCATATTGGGCAGTTTCCGCAAGTACTTGAGGCTTTTGAGGTTCAGGAAGTCTGGATGTCAGGAAGCTTGCAGACTACATTGATTTTTGAACGCACATTGGACGCAATTTTGGCATCCAATGCCGCCTATAATGAACCGAGGATGGGGGATTCATTGGCCATTGGTTCTGCAACTATCGAAGTAGTGAGTCCTCAAGAGATTACTGATAATCTCAACGATGACTCTATTGTAACCAGAATTCACTATGGAGAGGTAACCTTTCTTTTTGCAGGCGATGCGGAGATAGAGGCTGAGAGAAAGATGGTGATTTCCGGACATGATCTTTCCGCCACAATCTTGCAAGTGGGGCATCACGGCTCCGGAACATCCTCTACAATCGAGTTTTTGGAAGCCGTTAAGCCGGAAGTCGCCATCTATTCTGCTGGCAGGGAAAATGGCTATGACCATCCGAATCCGGAAATTGTTGATCGATATGAACAGATGGATATTACACTCTACGGTACAGATCGTTACGGAACCATTATTGTAGAAAGTGATGGGATTGGATACAGTGTTGATCTTTACGAAAGACAAAATGCGAACCTATAAAATGAATAGGCTATGAAAACACATGCTGTAGTGGATAAAATATCAGAGGACAAAGCATCCATTCTGATATCAGACGAAGAGATTGAGAGGGTCATACCCGTTGACCGCTTACCTGCAGGTTGCAGCGAGGGTGATTGGCTGCAGATCGAAATGAATGGCGATGAAATTGTAAGCATCTCATTAGACCCAGAAACAACAGGTAACAGAAAAGAGAGCATCAAAAGAAAAATGGAGGAGCTGAGGAAGCGTATGAAGTGAAGCCCCCAAAAAACCGAACGAATCCCATCAAAAACAGCTTCTCTATATATCAATCAGAGAGACCAACCTTAATTTTACCCCAAAACCACTTTTGAGCATTTTCACACAGAGTATCATCTCTTTAAACGCACTTTTTTTCTTGCTCTACGGTGTACAATGCTTTACATCACCGTCCATAATTCTGGAGTTTAAACGATTCGGCCTAACTGATTTTCAGCGCACTGCAACCGGGACTCTGCAACTGATGGGAGCAGCCGGCGTAGTTTCCGGACTGTTTTTCCCAATGCTCGGACTATTGGCATCGGGTGGTCTCACAATCATGATGCTGGTCGCTTTAATGGTCCGAATTAAAATCGGGGACAGTATCCCGGAGTCTGCCCCCGCTTTTCTGTTTTTAGCCTTGAATGGCTGGTTTTCGGTTAGCTTCTACGCTCTTCTGTAATCCGACTTAAGTAAATGCGATAGCAAGGGATAAAACTAAAAAAGTGAACGCCGGCAGTGATTTCTTCAACGGATCACCGATTTTGAAATGCATCGACACGGCACCCGTCATAAGAAAAGCAATCCCGTAAGCTGCAAGCAGCTCTACTTGCGGATACATGATAGAGGCTAGCAAAAGAACGGCCAGGACAGACTTTAGCCCTCCTATGAGATACATAAACCATTTAGGCAGGCCATACGTCTCAAACTCTTCTACGATGTTATTGGCATCCCCACCTCGCCATTCGGTCGATTTATTGGCTCGCAGCAACCAGACATTTAAAATGCTCAGCCCAACGATCAGTTTTATTGCAATTTCAACATATTCCATTTAATTACTCTTCAGTTTTGGTTAAGGAAAGAAAACATAACTATCGGTCAAACTGATATTAGTTATAAATCGTTGCGAAAAAAAGAGTTCATTTTCATTGAGATTTAAACGCAGTGGGATCAGTATGACGTCAGGATACAGAGTGACGGTTTCTTTAGTTTGTTTGCTTCTTTTGAAGCCCCCTTTTGCCCTCTGCCTTTTGCCTCTACGAAACCATCCTCATATTCTCCGGATCCCAATTAAGAACCCGATTTTCATTCAAGCTGATATTGGTTAATAGTGACGGCGCCGCCGCTCTGAATCCAAAGGAAGGATCCTGAACCAAAGGAGCACCATTTCTGATTGAATCAAAGAAATGCACATAATGGTCGACTCTCATATCATATCCGTTAGGAGCTCGAAATTCTTGACTTTGCTCCATATCCTTTTGAATGTTTACGTTGTTCTGTTCTTCACTTTTCAGTTGCTCCTCAACTCGTTTTTGATCGGCTTCAGCAAAAGTGAAAACAGAATTATACCCGTTTACAAGCTGATCAATACTAGGTTCTGATCGGGGAACTCTGTTCAAGCGGACAGCTGAACCGGGTTCAATTTCAAGTGAACCCTCATCACCTATAAATAAGAACCGTGTACCGGAACCGCCACCATCAGCCAGATTACTTTGCAACACGCAGGTAAATTCCGGGTGAGCGTCCGTTTCAGGGTACTGATACTGTCCACAGACCAGATCCTCTGCATCTCTTCCATCATACCATGAGTTGATTCCGCCAAACCCGGAGACCATTTTAGGGCCCATGGAATTGATTACAGTATGAATTCCTGTGAAGAGGTGAACAAATAGATCACCCGGTACACCGGTACCGTAGTCGTCATAATTTCTCCATCGGAAAAAGCGGGTTGGATCAAACGGGCGTTGAGGTGCATTCCCCAAAAAGGCATCCCAATCAAGATTATTGGGATTGGCAAAATCAGGGATTGTATACTGCCATGCCCCAAGGGATGAATTTCGGTTATACTGTGCTACAATCTGATTTAATTTTCCAATTGCACCTGATTGATAAAGCTCTGCCGCTTTATGAAAAATGATATCACTGCCAAACTGACTCCCAACCTGGAAAACACGATCACTTTGCCGATGAGCTTCAACAACAGCCAACCCCTCTTCTATTTTTTGAACCATCGGCTTTTCACATATCACATGCTTTCCGGCAGCCAGTGCATCTATGGCCATTGTCGCATGCCAGTGGTCGGGGGTGCTGATGATCACAGCATCTATATCATCCCGGCTCAGAATCTCTCGATAATCCCGCGTTGTAAACAGATGATCCCCATACACTTCTTTCGCATGAGTCAGTCTGGAATCGAAAGCATCTGCAACGGCTACGAGCTCAACTCCCGGTACCATGAGGGCTGTTGGAACATTGTAATGTGCGATGATACCCATTCCAATAGCACCAATCCGGATATGATCATTGGCTGAAAATCTTTCTTTCCACTTTTTTTGTTCCAGTTGTGTAAATGACGAATTCGCCTTGGAACCGAATGGAGCCATGGTTAGCCCGGCAAATCCCAAAGCACTGTTTCTTAAAAAGTTTTTACGTGATAATTTAGACATGTTATGGCCTCTTTTTGGTCAAAGTTAAAGTAGATTACTTATATGAGTACTCTTTACCCATCCGTTATAAGCTCTTGAATGCGAAAAATAATTATGGTATACCTGTAGGTTATTTAAATCAACTCTATAAAACAATAAAAAATCTAATGTAAAGCAATAAATTCTTGAATTTTACTATCAAACCACTGTCTCTGCAGCTATTAATGGTCGAACTCTCTGTTGATGCTCAATCAATTTCTGACTATCTTTCATTTCTTAAAATTTTGAGCATTCCCTGCTGATATTTATAGTGATGATTTAGTTCAGGATCGATAAGTTGGGTATCAAAATTAGACGACATTTTTTAATGTAATGCGCCCGTAGCTCAATTGGATAGAGCGTCTGACTTCGGATCAGAAGGCTGAGGGTTCAAATCCTTCCGGGCGTACACTAAGAGCATAGGCTCTGGTAAATACCTGAGCTTTGAATGTTAACTGAAGGTAAATTAGATCTGAGCGTTGATGTTGCGAAGCAGTGCTTCGCGGGTTCAAATCCTTCCGGGCGTACAAGAATAACAAGGGCTTTGGTTAATCCCTGACTTTGATTTTTTCGTGAGGTAAATTAGATCAGAGCGTTGGTATTCCGAAGCTGGGCTCTGCCTAAACCTTAGTTTTAAATGTCTTCGGAATATAAATTAGATCAGAGCGTTGATGTTGCGAAGCAGTGCTCCGCTATTCCGAAGCAGTGCTCTGGCCTTCCGAGCATACAAACAAAGTGTTGATTTTTATGAATCTTATCTTTATTGTTTTCGGAAAGTAAAGAAGAACTGAGCGTTGATGTTGCGTAGCAGTGCTCCGGCCTTTCGGGCGTACTCATATAGACATCTTTTTTTGCTTTATTTTGATTGGATCTAATTCTTATTGAACAGCACAAAATTACTACGGACAAATGAACCCTGAGATCACCAATACGATTGAACATCTGCGGGATCGGAAAAAAAAACAGATTGAACTCTTTTCAAAGCTTTCAGCAATCAATAAAAAAGAGCTCTCCGTTAAAGATTTCATTCAACAATCTGTTCATGTCATTTCGAATGATTGGATTGATCCAGACCCGATTGCAGTTGAAGTCAGTTTCAATGATATAGTTATCACATCCAAAAACTTTTCTGAAAGATCATGGAATATCGAGTATAAAGGGGAAGAGATAGTTTCGAGCAATTTAGTATTGAAAATCTATTACTCAAATAAAAAAAATGATACTGATGAGAATCAGATGCTGGTAGATTCCATCGCCAATAATCTCGCTTCCAATATCGAGCTAATTATGACACAAGAAGAGTTGCTTGAAAACCGTGAAATAATGGAAAAAGCGTATCGTTTGGGCAGAATCGGTACATGGGATTACAACATGAGCACCGGTGATCTACACTGGTCAAATATGACTAAAGAGATCCACGGATTTGGACCGGATCATAAACCGGATTTGGAGAGTACAACGATGCAGTTTGTGGAAGGATATCACAGAGATACCTATAAGAAAGCAGTTGAAGATGCGATTCAGAAGCAAACCTCATTCGACTTGGAGCTGAAAATAATAAATGCCAGGGAACAAGAGCTTTGGATTCGCATTTCCGGAGAGGCCGAATATAAGGATGGAGTATGCGTTCGTTTTTATGGGGTTACACAAAATGTGACAGACCGTAAAGAATTGAGAGAACAACTAAAGTTGAGTGAACGCCGATTCAGAGTATTAATCCAGGATGGCTCGGATATGATCTCCATAATGGACGAAGATGCAGTTTACACTTATGTAAGCCCAACTAAATTCAAGGTATTGGGATTAAGCCCGGCAGTGATGATCGGAAAAAGTGCACTCGAATTTATTCATAAAGATGATATAGAGCGTACGTTTTCAGCTTTTAAGGATTTGACATATAAAGATCAAGTTTTACTTAAACCATTCAGATTTATAGATGTGAATGGTAACTGGAGGTGGCTTGAGTCAACAGTGACAAATTTAACAAAAGATCCGGCCGTTAAGGGATATGTAGCAAACTCGAGGGATATTACGGAGCAATATTTACGTCAACAGCGACTGGAAGGATCGTTGAAAAAGAAGGATTTGATGCTGTCTGAGATTCATCATCGAATTAAAAATAACTTATCTTCCATAACTGGGTTACTGCAAGTCCAATCACTGCAAGAAAATAATAAGGAAGTGGTTGAACGACTTTCAGACAGTGTTAACAGGATTCATGCAATGTCAAGTATGCATGAACTGCTCTATCAATCTCAAAATTTTACAAAACTGGATATATCAGAACAAATCAAAATTCTGGCATTGAATGTCCAAAAAACAATGCAATCCGAAGCGGATGTCGAGTTAGATTTTCAAATTGAGAAAATAAAAATACAGGTAAATAAAGCACTACCCACCTCCATGATCATTAATGAAATATTGACCAATATATTTAAACATGCTTTTAAAGGGCTTAAAAAGGGAAAAATTTCTATCTACCTGAAGAAAATGAAGCAAAATAAAGTTAAAATCGACATTAAAGATAATGGAATTGGACTTCCTGACGATCTTGAAAATAAGCGGGAAAACTCAATTGGCTTGATGCTCGTCGAATCAATGACAAGACAAATGTCTGCAACGTATACCCTGAAATCATCGGATAAAGGAACTACATTCTCAATGATCATTTAATAAAGTGGTCAATCAGATACGTTGGCTAATCAATTCCCCGGCACTATAGAGTACTGATTTGATCAAACAGAAAATAAAAATAATCAGTTACTCCGCCCTATCAACTCTCTGGCACTGTTCAGTGCCGAATCGGTAATCTCCTCTCCGCTCATCAAACTGGCCACTTCGTGAATATGCTGCTCCTCAGATAACGCTTCGATTCGCGTGATGGTTCTTTCTCCTTCTTCTATTTTGAGCACCCGGTAGTGCTTGTGAGCCTGACTCGCAATCTGAGGTTGATGCGTGATTGCAACAATCTGACAATGCTCGGATAAATTTCTCATCACTTTTCCTACCTTCTCGGATATCTTACCACTGATACCGGTATCAATTTCATCAAAGATCATCACCGGCAGATGCTGCTCTCTGGCAATGATCGATTTCAGCGATAACATCACCCTGCTGACTTCCCCGCCCGATGCAATTTTTGCAAGTGATTTTGGCTCTTCTCCTTTATTTGTAGAGATATAAAACCGTACATCATCACACCCGTTCCCATGGCAATCAACCGGCCTGCCGTCGATCTCAATCCACCCCTGATTGGAATGGAGCCACCTGACATCTACATGAAACTGCCCATGCAAAATCCCCAGATTTTTTAGGGATTCAACAATTTCAGCTGATAGCTGTTTGCCTACTTCTACTCTCTTATTGTGTAAATCAATCGCTTTTTCTGCAAGTACTTTCGCCTGGTCGCTGATTTTAGTATTAATTTTCTCAATCTCCAGATCAAAGTTCTCAGCGATATTCAACTCATCACGGATTTCATTATAGTAACTGATCAGCTCCGGAATGGATCGCATATATTTTTTCTGAAGACGGTTCAATTCAGACTGTCTTCGGCGAAGGGTTTCAAGTCTCTGCGGATTAAACTCAATTCCATCACGATATCGCTCAGTAAACTGGATCGCTTCTTGAACACTGATACGCGCTGTATTGATCTCTTGCAGATAACTTTCAAATTCCGGTTCAATTCGCGCCATATCTTCCAGATGAAGCTTGATTGTATTCATCAACTGAATCAAACTGACCTCTTCACCGGCCCCGATCTCTGTGATAGCTAACGCCTTCTGATCCAAATCCTCTGCATTATCCAACAGATTCATCTCTGCAATCAACTCCTCCTCTTCATCGGGATTGAGCTCTGCAGTTTCCAGCTCCTTCACCTGAAACTGATAGAGTTCGGTTTTCTCCTTGAGCTCTTTTTCTCGCCGTTGTAGATCACGCAACTCTTTCTGAAGAACCGACATTTTTTGATACTCGGTTTCATACTGTTTCATTACCGGCGTAACCGAGTCAAACTGATCGATCACATTCAGATGATGTTCTTCTTTTAATAGCATCTGATGATCATGCTGCCCGTGAAGATCTACCAGCTGATCACCCACCTGCTTTAATACAGAAATATTAACCGGCGTGTCATTGATAAACGCACGGCTGCCGGTCTGACGAATTTCACGCCTCAGAATCAAAAACTCAGAATATTCCACCTCATGCTCTGCCAGCAGTGCTCTGAGCCACTTGTTTTCTCCCACCTTCAGAGTCGCTTCTGAGATCGCTTTGTCGGCACCCTGACGAATCACATCCAGATCCGCCCGTTCACCCAAAATCATGTTCAATGCTCCAATGATGATCGATTTCCCGGCACCGGTCTCGCCGGTGAGCACGTTTAACCCATGTTCAAACGCCACATCCAGTTCGTCAATAAGTGCAAAATCTTTTATGTAAAGTGAAGTAATCAAAGGGAGTTCGGTTTTATATTAAATGTGCGTTCATTTTATGTGGATAGTGGATCGGATTCTAATACCTGTGATTTGGATAAATATGGTTAAAAAATGGATAATATTTCTGTTATACCCAGCCGTAAAATAGAGTTTATCATTCTAAATTTTAAAATTATTTGTTCCGTTACTACCAACCAACGCCGTCACATTGAGCGCACATCGAGCGCAGCGAATGCGTAGCCGAGATGGTAGTCGCTCATTTTTTCCCCGCGCAGCGAAATGTTCTCTGCGCTACTCTGAGCATCGGAATAAGAAGTTCTCGACTTCGTTTGGTCGCATGCGCTCCCGCACTCCGCTCGAACTGACGAATTAATTAATAGTATGAACCCAAAAACAAGCATCCCTTACAATATTTTTGATAGGGTCACGCCCGTTCTTAAAAATCTTCTGTCAAAATCAATTTCCGGAGATAGAGTACTGTCGCTGAAATCCCAAATATCAGTATGATCGACTTAGAGAGCACAACACTCTCCAAATAAGCAGTAAGCATCGGCTCCGAGAATACCGCACCGGCAAGGATCGCCATCAACAGAAACGTTTCCGGCATTTTAAAAGGTATGTTCATCACTCTCTGACTATAAATCCCAAGTACAATTGCCATCGTACTGTAACTCATCAGGGTCGCGATTGCAGACCCGACCATTCCGAACCAGGGGATCATGATGAGGTTTGCAACGATTGTAATTCCCGCTCCAAGAAGGGTAATTTTATAGAGTGCTTTGGTTTTCTCTTTAATAAAAATTCCCGATGAGAAATTGATATACCACCCGAGAAACCAATATGCCAGCAACAGATAGGGAATAATATCAAGACCCGCCCAATACCCTTCGTTGATTAAGGGCGCATTCAATATGGGAACATGAATTGCGACAATCTGCTCTTTAAAAAGAGCCACAACCAAAAACAGCATGGCCGAAAAACCGTTGAACCAGATGAAGGCCTGACCAAACAGAACGGATGAATTCTTATCCGCGGCATGACGCATGAAAAAAGGTTGCCACGCCATCCGATACATCTGAACCAATAAGAGCATAAAAACAGCCATCTTGTAACAGGCATTATAGATCCCAACTACATCTTCCGGGGTTGTTCCCATTCCGTAGAGTCGCTCTGCATTAACCGGATCCATGTTATTTAGCAGAAAACGATCCAGCATTTCATTGATGGCGTATCCAATCCCCGACGGCACAAAAGGCCACCCAAACTGAAAAGCAGTTTTGATCCATTTGGAGTTCCACTCTCCTTTTAACAGATCGGAAGTGAACGCCCAGACGATAAGTGTCATGAGCATGGATGCAATCAGGTTAGAAATAAAGACCGCTTCAATTCCAAAATTGAGGCCCAATATCAGATAAAAATTGAGCGCGAGATTTACAATCACATGCATCATCTTCAGTGTGGCAAACAGGTATGATCGCCGGACAAGCCGCAACTCTGCCATTGGAACGATCGACAGTGTGTCGAACCAAAGAATACCGAGCATCATCAAAAAAATAGCGGATGAGTCCGGGGTCAGATTAAACAGGGGCAGAAGAGTTGGCATTGCAAGCCATAAAACACCGCACAACAGAGTTGCAAAACCGAGCAGACTCAGTTGCAGCGTTTTAAATATATTGGATGCCTCTTCTCGATTTTCAGCATAGCGGAGATAGGCCGACTCCATTCCAAACGTAAAGATCACATTTAAAAAGGCAATGGCAGCGTAGATAAGCCCGACAATCCCATATTTTGCCGGATTAAACACATCCGTATAAAACGGGACCAGCAGATAGTTGATGAAACGCGCCAGAACGCTGCTGATTCCGTAAACCAATGTATCGGAAAAGAGTTCTCGTAGTTTATTCAAAAGAGTTCATTTTACAATCACACTGTTGCCGTTTCATCTTAAAAAGGGCATGCAACACATTATTTGAGAAAGTTTCTACACTACCCCCTACACTATCATTTATTGATCAGTTCTTTGGCTGCAACGACGCCCAGCGTGTAACTGTGAATACCAAATCCGGTAATAACCCCATTCATGGCTCTTCCCGTTACTGATCTCTCCCGAAATTCCTCCCGGGCGTGAATATTGGAAATGTGCACTTCCACTTTTGGGATCTTCAAAAGTTCCAGAGCGTCGTGAATGGCAACGGACGAGTGTGTAAATCCACCCCAATTGGCAATCAATGCGACAAAGGAGTCTTTACGCGCTTTCTGGATCGCATCAATCAATTCCCCCTCGTGATTACTCTGAAGAAACGTGAATTCAATCTCAGGAAAGTTTTCTTTTAAAAGGGTTTCTATCGCCTTCAGTGTATGGGTTCCATACGTGGAAGCATCTCGTTCACCAAGTAAATTCAGATTAGGCCCATTTAAAACCAATATTTTCATAGTTTGACCTCTTTAGCGATGGTTGCGGCTATTTCTTCCATTTTTTTCTTCGTGATATTGACTTTATTCCTCAGGGATACATTTTGATCTTCTTTATAAATGGGGATCAAGTGTATGTGAGCATGAGGCACTTCCAATCCTTCAACTATGATACCGGTTCGAATAGGCTTCAGTGACTGATCAATCGCCCGGGCTACTTTTTTTGCAAAAATCATCGTATCTGCAAGCAGTGAATCAGACAGGTCAAAAAGATAATCGATCTCTTTTTTTGGCACAACCAGGGTGTGTCCGGCCGCAATCGGATGGATGTCCAGAAATGCGATATGAGTATTCGTTTCCGCTATCTTGTAGGAAGGGATTTCTCCTTTAATTATCTTGGTAAAAATGGTATCCATTTTTTGTATATTCTTATACTTGTTGAATGAATCTACATTCATTTGCATTTAAGATACTCAGTTTGAACAAGTTCTTCATCTTTTTGTATTTTGCCAATTGAAGATACCGAGGTCATTATTTTTTAGATCATAAAAAGGTCAAGGTTTGATTTTCAGTTACAAAAAACCTTATCTTAGTGGTCTTTGAAAAATTGCATTATGAATCGGTAGCTCAGCTGGTAGAGCAGCGGCCTTTTAAGCCGCGGGTCGAGGGTTCGAGCCCCTCCCGATTCACATTTATTGAACGATTTTTTAAGATTCTCTCTTGATTAACCTCTATCGGCTGATACCCGGTAGGGGTTATTTTTTTAGCCACATTTGATGAGATCAACACTAAGAAGATTCGGTGGTAAGTAAAAAAATCATCCGGGTTGATGATTCTATCATTGAGGTGGTTTTTCCCTCCGTTTAAAAAGTAAACAGAACAATTTTCAGGAATCCGAACCCCGTTGTATGGTTTTAAATCCCTTAAAACGAGATCTTTTTTTCCATTCCAACCCGGTCACAATGATCAAGATTACTCCGATTACCGGAAGAACAAAATAGATCATGACGGTTGTGAATTCCTGTAACCAGAGATGCCCGGTATTGGAGAGGTAGAGGTAGAAGAGATAGGAGATATAGAAAAAGAGTAACATTCCGCCTTCCAAGCGTGCAATTCGAAAACCGGTGTAAAAAATAGGAATACAGAGTAGAGATGCTGCAATCAGCACAAGCAAGTCAAACTGTAAAAGTACAGGCTGCACCGGAATCGCACCCTCAATAAACAAGCCGGATACGCCAAGAACGGCAAGCAGATTCAAAATATTACTGCCAATGATGCTTCCGACGGCAATGTCACGCTCTTTTTTGAGTGCCGCAACCAAAACAACCACCACCTCAGGAAGTGAGGTGCCAACAGCAACAACGGTTAGACCAATCACAAGCTCACTCACACCGGCTGCTTCCGCAAAAATTAATGCACTGTCGATCATCCAGCGTGCACCTGAGATCAATAATACAAAACCTACAATGGAAAGGAGCAGATATCCAATCGATTTCGTGAGATTTTTTTCCGGTCTTTTGATCGGTGTTCCTAACTCTGGAGATCCCTGGCGGCTCAAAAAGAGTAAATAGATGAGCAGGAAAACGGAGAGTATCAGACACTCCCAAAAAGAGATAAATCCGTTTAGAGCAAAAAAGAATACCAACAGTGTCACGCCAATCATGATCGGAGCATCCGATTTGATGATTGAAACATTCACTTTAATGGGAATAATGAGTGCAACTAATCCCAGAATCAGCATGGTGTTGGAGATATTGCTGCCTATGATATTACCAAGCATGATATCTGTCTCACCGTTAATTCCGGCTTGAATGCTTACTGCCAGTTCCGGTGCACTGGTTCCGAATGCGACAACGGTTAAACCGATGATCAATTTTGAGATACCCAGAATAGCAGCCAGCTTGGTTACAGCTCTCACTAAAATTTCTGCACCTCCTACAAGTGCAACAAGCCCAACAATAAACCAGATAATTGGTACTAACAAAATGGTATCACTTTTTATTTTTTTCTACTTTTTTATAAAAAATCAGTAGTGTCCGGTTAAATTTTACTATAGGCAAGTTAACGAACCATTTGGATATATAAAGCTTGTTTTATGGCTTTGCGTCATTTAGAACCCCTCCCTATTGGAATAACATGAGCT
>Ga0222664_1000047_pt1 | contig 90456 bp, 86 predicted proteins | sample AntAcemetagen604_FD_181147 | JGI IMG/M metagenome (GOLD analysis project Ga0222664, IMG submission 181147) | Saline water microbial communities from Ace Lake, Antarctica - #604 | ecosystem: Environmental > Aquatic > Non-marine Saline and Alkaline > Saline | place: Antarctica: Ace Lake... | reverse complement strand
AGCAGGACCATGTTAGAAAATAATGAAACGGCCTAGGTGGGTCAGATTTGAATCGGCGTTTTAAGCCCAAAGTGGGTCAGTTTTAAGTCGGCGTTGACACCAAGACAAAGCATACAAAGCGCATCTACTGAAAGGGTTCTGAAACTGCCCCTCACGAGTCCTGACAACAAGGTTTGCATTCATAAGTTCTTTAACTCCCTCTGAGATTGTTGCATTGCGTTTCCAGCCACGTTCCTTAAGAATTTTAAAGGCAACCGTCATATCACCATTATTTCTGCCATTGTATTGGTAAGCTATTTCCACAAGTAGAGCCTTAGCTTTGGTTGATAATCCAATATAGTCAGGATGATCTAAAACAACATGGGGTATTCCCATAAATCGCCCATCTTCCCGTCTACCTTTTAATTTAAGTCTGCTTGACATAAATTGACCATCCTTATCCTGAACTAGGTTCTAGACAGCCGTTTTTTGGCTGTTGAGAGACTTTTCAGCTTGATAAGGACGAAACCCATGCAATGGGCAGGAGTAAGACGAACAGGACGAAATAGACTCCTTAAAGCCCTTTTCTAGGCGGTCGGGTGTACACCCAAAGCACTCAGCGCATTTAGCGTTAATTGCCAATTTTCTTGAGCTAGGATTTTTCATGTGCCTGAGAATAGGATTGAACTTACTCATGATCAGAATCCTCAGCAGATTCCATAAGAGCGAGCATGTAATCATTGATGTCAGAGGCCCACCAACCAACAGCCTGTCCACCATGAACAAGCTTATAGCCTTTTGGGAATTTGCCTTGGCTTATTAGGTCGTATACATAAGAGCGACTAAAGGGAATGATCTTTGCGACTTCAGACCATCGAAGTAAGCGTGGGATTTCGTTTAAATCTTTCATATTTTTTACCTGTAGTTAGTTAATAGTTTGTCTTTACAGGTACAGCATTTTACTCACATGTATGATAATGACCACAAGTCGATCGGAACCAAAATGATGATTTTTTCGATAAAGGTGTTCCAACCTACCTAGAACAGTAGGTTGTCTTGATTGAATAATGACCACAAGTTGGATCGGAACCAAAATGATGATTTTTTGATAAAGGTGTTCCAACCTACCTAGAACGGTAGATCGTCTTGATTGAATGATAAAGGGACGATGTGAGAGTGATCGAAAGACCTCTGTATCTTACTGATCTGCCTCAGCCCTATCTGCTCGTCTTCACCCATTACATCCATGTCATATAAAAAGTCGAAGATTCGCTTTATCGCCTGAGTAGAGAACCTTTGAGTTTTTCCACGATTAGTTTCTATATCGAATAGATACCTACTAATTGCAGTAATCTCCCTAACAACCCACTGGCTACGTCTTCCAAAACGCTCCAATTCCTTCCTTAGCGACCCCCCATTAGCCAGAGCGGTAACCTCCCTCATGAAACGCGATACATCTATATCTCGCTGGGCAAATAAGTCTATTGGCACCGCTGAATATCCTTGTTCAACGAGTGCATCGCGCAACCCTGCTGCATGTTTGATGACATGGTTACTAGGCGGAATCTCCCTCATGACATTAGCGTCTACAGCATCATTCGAATAATTCTCTGGGTCACCGACAATATGAATAGCCGCGGCAAATACCATCACTACGGCTAATTCGAAACGCTCAGCTAGTGACTCTATACTTTCCTGACCACCCACGTCAGACAGGTAATACATAAATTTGGTAGAGGTACCGCCCGTGCTGTTTAGATAATTGAGCACACGATCAAGATGATCTTTGGGTTCGGTTAGTACTAGGTGGCGAAATGGATGATCTAATAATTTTTTTCGCGAGTCTGCCCATAGCGCGCGTGCTTTAACTCTGACTGCTTCGGGTTCAAACTTCGTCCAGTCGCCGCAATAAACTAGACTGGTATCTGTGAGCGTCTCGTAGATCGAGTCATCATGTGTTTCCTTTGGTGCATCTCGGAAGGTATCGCATCCCAAGATGTGACCCCGCTCATTGACATAGATATTACCCGTCTTTTTCTGCCAGTAGACATCATCTCTTGGCGGATTGATTTGACCTTTAAAAGCAATATTCTGATGAATAAAATTGCCATGCCATTCAGTGATGAAGCCATGAGTTAACTCTAACAATTCAGAATTTGAGAGGGCTTTCATCACACACCTATAGGATTATTACTTAGTACTATAGAGTCTACTAATAACCCATGCCGTTAACCAAGCGGATTTTTTTGAGTCAGGCATATAGATACTAGAAACGTGGTCTGTCGGGAGGGGGGGTACTTGGGTTTTGATAATTCTCTCTCTGGAAGAGGTTTGCGGACGCGAAATACCCACGGAATAGATAACCCAAAGTAACTATTGCTCTCACAACTATAACTCTTCCTTCTCAACCAGAATTAGCCATACTTAGTCGCTAAATAATCAGCGACAGTCGGATGTAGTTCGGAGGCGAAGAGAAGTGTGCCAATTAACGTAATCACGCCAATGATCATATAGGTCTTCTACTTCTGAAACGCAATTGCCAACGTTGACGCGGCAATGTTGGCTGTATCATATTTCTCACGCAAGATTTCATTTTCAAACTTATAAGCGATCTCTGAAAGCCCCTCTTTTGCGTCAAAATATGCAATCCAAGCAAACATAGAACCCATCAAGCACCCAGAAAACCCAATAAATGCGCTAGCTTCAAAAAAGAATAACACCCCTTCTCGTAATGTATCTCCTTCCATCCTCAATATCCCATTCGATTAACCTTTATTAATGGTACCGAAGTCCTCACAGATTTATAAGCCTTCTGAGAAGGTTTTATATCTCCTCCGCATATGCCACCTCAAACGGAAGTAATCAAAATCCATTTTGTCATATTGTTTATCCTTATCGATTCCTACTCTGTCCAATAGAGTCTGCTGACACGCGCTAGTAGTGCCAAACGAAAGTTTATTTTCTTTAGGCGGGCATATAGATACTAGAAACGATGTTCTTTCGGAGGGGGGGGGTGCTTAGGAGTATTTTTTTGATTACAACTGTAACTCTAACTGTAACTCTGGCTAATTATTCTACGCAATAAACGAAAAAACCCCAGCATTTGCAAGGGTTTAAGCGATTCTATATGGCGGTGAGAGAGGGATTCGAACCCTCGAAACGCTATTAACGCTTACACACTTTCCAGGCGTGCTCCTTAAGCCACTCGGACACCTCACCGTAAACTTTTGCCGATTATCTACCAATTAAGTCCAGTAGGAGCACCGGCGTGCTCGTTGCTTCGAGCCATACTAAAGCATGCCTCTTGTCTTTCCGAGATAGCCCTATGGGCACCAAAAATACAACGTATTTTTTCAGCCACTAACACCTCACCGTAAACTGTTACCGATTATCTACTGATTAAATCCAGTAGTAGCCCCAGCGTGTTCCTGGTATTACGATCTAAATAAACTCGAACCTTAACTAGCGTAAAATCAACAAAGCAAGGGGTTCTGGGTCAATTTGAGCGCGGGCAACTGTACACAAATAGACCACCAAAAGCAATCAAGATAAGGGGCTATTAATAATTATGCATGACAACACCTGAGGTGGTAAAATATGCAGATGCGCATAGAGGAAGATAAGCCCTACCTACTGAAAAGCGAACACCTATACCGCCTAGGTCTGGCCATATTAGGGGTTGTTGTCATTTTTACCCAGTGGTTATTCTCAGACCCAACACATACCCTCGTTCTAATAATGGTAGTCTCGCTTATATTTCTATATCTACTTCTTGATTATTTATTAGCGCGTACCGCTATAAAATTAACGATTCTACGCTATACGCGCGTCAGTCTTGATTCTTTCACGACTGGTGTTTTTTTTGCCTTCATCAATTTTGAATATATTCTTGTCTTAATAATAGGCATCGCATGCCTGATATCTTTATTTCTTTATAAAGAAAAGTATTTACTTCTCAATGCACTGCTGCTTTGTCTCGGCGCGGGAATAACATACTGGCTTTTACCTCCACTAACTAGTCGTTGGGATACCTTTGTGGCCAACCCGATAACCATCGTACCCGCATTGCTGCTGCTTGGTTGCTACTGTATGGTTTTAATAAGCCGTGGGCTGCAAAAAGATACGCTAATGCTTAAACAATTGTCATCGGCAGCTGCAGAAAACCAGGCGCTGACTAACCGTGTATTTCAACTCTCAGAATATCTTTCCCCCGCCGTTAGACGAGCGATGCTTTCTGGGGTACAACTCGAAGAAGAGCCCGAAGAAAAGCAGATTACCGTTTTCTTTTCCGACATTGTTGGTTTTACTAATCTCACCGAACAGCTTTCCCCTGATGAGTTAATTTATTTTCTAAATACTTATCTAGCTGAAATGTCCAAAATAGCGGCGCGATTTGGCGGTACTATCGACAAAATAATGGGTGATTCCATTATGGTATTTTTTGGTGATTCGGAAACTCGTGGCATCGAAAATGACGCTGTCAGCTGCGTGTCTATGGCAGTTGCAATGAAAAAGAGCATGACGGAACTGCAGTTGCGCTGGCAGATGAATGGAATGCTAGACCCCCCCTCTATTCGCATGGGAATTAACTCTGGGTTGTGTAGAATTGGCAATTTTGGGTCGGCATACTATCTCAACTATACGCTTCTGGGTCGCTCAGTTAACTTAGCCAGTAGACTCGAGACAGCCGCAAATGCAGGAGAAATTTTAATCTCACTGTCGACCTATAAACTGGTTAAAAATAGGATTCATTGCGTCGCCAAAGGCGAAGTAGACGTCAGTGGATTCAGTCAACCTCTACTGGCATATAGCGTCGTGGGCTTAATGCCCACGGCAAGAAAAAGGAAAGCTGACCCAGCACGTTTAGATCCACAGGAAAAAGCGGCCACATAGGATTTCGGCAGCCGACTTTTAAGGTAATTCAATCTCTGCACTAGGTCCTACCACATAAGGAATTTAAATTTTCATAGCAGTAATTTGTCATGCGTCCGCCAACTGCTGGCATATTTTTGGTGCCGACTCAAACAAGCATGAATAATGCGACAAACCTTCCATTACTTCAGTATTTTTGCACCCAGGAATCATATCAGCTAGATATTTGGCCATACTCACAGGAGACCAATTGTCACTAGCTCCGTGCCAAATATAGGTGTTGACCTTACATTCATTAATACGCAGGTTCCAAGGGGCTACATATTGATTTATGTCTCTAATATATCCCTTTAGGCTTTTAGTAAAACAGCTCTTCAAAATAGGGGTAATATATTGCCCAAATTCTCTACTTCGAGTCAATTCTTTATCTTGACCCGCAGCACTGGCAAACACTATTTTAAACAGTAGATTTGGAGTCACCTTTGCTAAGAGTGACTGCCAATAAGATAATAGAGTGAAAATCGCGGGATAGCTCATTGCAAGAGAAAAAACCACTCCCCCAGCTATATCATCTAAAAAGTCACCCTCATCCAGTGGGGCCGCGGGAGCGATAAGGTGTAGATTACGAACTTGATCGCCCAAATATAGGCTTGTTTCAAGTGCCACATGGCATCCTATCGAAAATCCAATGAGATCGACTTTATCCTCATCAACTTTAACTTTAATGACATCAGCCAAATTCTTATAATAATCTTTCCCTTGGAGCGACAACTCAGTAGCAAATCGGTCATAACAGATGATATTTAAACCAGACTCTTTACCCTGCTTGTCGAAGATCGAGCACTCATCAGGTGATCCGGGTGCACCATGAAAATACACAACAGTTTTCCCTTTTGGATTACCGTACTCAACAAATTTCAGTTTACTTTCCGTAATCATCATAGTCTGACATAGATGGGCAAGAACAAACCAAATTGCGATCGCCATAGACATGGTCTACTCGCCCCACTGGCGGCCAGTATTTGTCGGATCGCAGTGAATCCAATGGGTAGGCAGCCTGACTCCGAGTATAGGCGCGCGACCAGTCATCGATACTCACAACAGCTGCTGTGTGCGGGGCACCCACCAGAGGATTGTCATCTAAACTAAACTCGCCACTGGCGACCTGATCAATCTCGCCCTTTATAGCGATCATTGCATCACAAAAACGATCGAGTTCTGCTTGAGACTCACTCTCGGTTGGCTCAATCATCAAGGTTCCTGCAACTGGAAATGACATAGTAGGGGCATGAAAGCCAAAGTCGATTAGACGTTTAGCAATATCATCAACGCTGATACCAATATCGTCTTTAATCGGCCGCAAATCTAAAATACACTCGTGCGCTACCCTGCCATTAGCGCCGGTGTAAAGCACCTCATAATATCCCTGAAGTCGCCGGGCTATGTAGTTTGCATTCAAGATCGCCACCTCGGTGGCCTTTTTAAGGCCTACCCTGCCCATCATGCGAATATACATCCAAGTGATTGGCAATATACTGGCGCTGCCAAAGGGGGCTGAGGATATCTGCGCGCCTTCACGGTCACCGTCTTTAGATTCTCTGGGTAAAAATGGAGCTAGATGCTCGCCGACGCCAATAGGTCCGACACCTGGACCACCCCCACCATGAGGAATACAAAAAGTTTTGTGTAAGTTCAGATGAGAAACATCACCTCCAAATTTGCCTGGCTGGCAAAGGCCAACCATAGCATTTAGGTTCGCACCATCAATGTAAACCTGACCACCATATTGATGAACAATATCGCAAATATCGGTAATTTTTTCCTCGAACACGCCATGTGTAGAGGGGTAAGTCACCATAATCGCCGCAAGTTTGTCGGCATGTAAAGTGGCCTTTTCCTGTAAATCTTTTATATCAACGTTGCCCTGATCATCACATCTCACAACCACTACAGCCATGCCGCACATTTGTGCCGAAGCAGGGTTAGTGCCGTGAGCGGAGCTAGGAATGAGGCAGACCGTTCGATGACTATCACCGCGACTCTCATGATAACCTCGAATCGCCAACAAGCCCGCATACTCTCCTTGAGAGCCCGCATTAGGCTGTAATGACATTGCATCATAACCGGTGGCAGCGCAGAGCATTTGTTCGAGCTGCTGAATCATTATTTGATAACCAACTGTCTGGTCAATAGGTGCAAAAGGATGCATGTTAGAAAATTCAGGCCAAGTGATCGGCAGCATTTCGGCGGTCGCATTAAGTTTCATGGTGCAAGAGCCTAGCGGTATCATGGCTCGATCCAAGGCAATATCTTTATCTGACAGCTTGCGTAAATACCGCAGCATCTCGGTTTCAGATTGATACTTATTAAATGTAGGGTGGCTCAAAAAGTCATCGGTTCTTATTAAGTTACCCGGCAGAGCTTCTGTCGTTTCTAACGCCAGCTTGTCTGCATCCAGGTTATGATCACCCAATAAAATGTCCCACAAGGCTACCACATCATCGATTTCAGTTGTTTCATCGAAGGAAATACCAACAGTGTCCTTGTCAATTATCCGCAGATTGATCTCTTGCTCTTGTGCAGATTTGATGACCGACTCAGCGCGTTCACCCAATCGCAAGGTGAGGGTATCAAACCAGCTGGTGTTTACCGGTTTTATACCCATCTTTTCTAATCCACTTGCCAAAATTGAGGTCAAAAAATGTGTTCTTTGGGCAATTCGTTGCAATCCCTGTGGGCCGTGATACACAGCATACATACTGGCAATCACAGCCAGTAGCACCTGCGCTGTGCAAATGTTTGATGTGGCTTTCTCACGCCGAATATGTTGTTCTCTAGTCTGCAGAGCTAAACGATAGGCTGGAGCGCCGCTAGAGTCTTTTGATAGACCGACCAAACGGCCTGGTAAATTTCGCTTAAACGCTTCACGGGTAGCCATATATCCAGCATGGGGGCCGCCAAAACCTAGCGGCACACCAAATCTTTGGCTCGAACCGATCGCGACATCTGCCCCCAATGATCCTGGTGATTCCAGGAGCACCAAGCTAAGAAGGTCAGCGGCCATAACGACCAAACCGCGGTGTTCTTGGACCTTGAGAATAATATCCCGATGATTGCGCACTGCTCCGCTGGATCCCGGATACTGCAACAAAATACCAAAGGCATCGCCAGAAAATTCATCTGGATTACCTATTTGGACCTCAATGCCTACCGGTTCGGCGCGGGTCTTAATAATTTCAATGGTCTGTGGAAAACAGTCTTGATCAACGAAAAAACACATTGATTTAGACTTTGACATACGCTGACACAAGGCCATTGCCTCCGCTGCAGCAGTCCCTTCGTCCAACATGGATGCGTTGGACATCTCCATACCAGTGAGGTCGGTAATCATCGTTTGGAAATTGATAAGCGCCTCTAGACGCCCTTGCGAAATCTCAGGTTGATATGGCGTATAGGCGGTATACCACGCTGGATTCTCGAGTATATTTCTTTGAATGACATTGGGCGTAATGGTGCCGTAATACCCTTGACCAATAAAACTTCGAAAAACCTTATTATGACGGGCAATTTCACGTAACTCAGCGAGCGCTTTCGCCTCAGTACAGCCATCAACAATATCTAAGTTCTCGGTCATCGCAATAGCTACTGGAACCACTTCACTAGTCAACTGGGCTAAACTATTGCAACCCAAGGTTTTGAGCATCGCCTGCTGATCTTTATCTGAGGGACCCACATGCCGCGCAATAAATTCAGCAGAATTTTGCATCTCAGCAAGCGTTCTTGTTTTCTTCAGCATTATGGTGTCTCCAGTTATTCTTCAGATCTAGGCGTTTGCAGAAATATAGTCTTGGTAGTCAGCTTCATTCATTAATTTGGAAATATCGTAACCCTCATCTAAGGCTAACTTAAACATCCACCCATCCTTTTGCGGTGAACTATTGAGTAGCTCAGGCTCTTCAACCAAGGCCTCATTTACACCTACTACTGTCCCACTAAGCGGTGTATTTACCTCTCCGGCGGCTTTTACCGACTCAATCACCGCGACCTCATCCCCCTCAGTCAGTAAGGCACCGACTTCAGGTAAGTCTACAAAAACCACGTCACCCAGTTGCTCTTGTGCAAATTCAGTGACACCAATCGTGGCCACGCCATCGGTAATATCTAGCCACTCATGATCTCTTGTATAGATTTTTTCGCCCATAATGGACTCCTATTAGTTTTTTAATCACCGCGATAATAACGCTGAGGAACCATTGGCATTTTCACCAGGGTCATTGCACGAGACTTACCTCTTACCAGCGCGTCCAACTTGGTACCCACCGCAGAAAAATCGGTTTTTACATAACCCATAGCAACCGGCATCTGCAGGGTCGGACCAAACCCACCACTAGTAATAAGGCCAACAACATTTCCTTGATCGTCAACAATTTCTGCACCCTCTCTTACCGGGGCCCGGCCGTCGATCACAAATCCAACTCTTTTTGTGCTAACGCCATCTGCTAGATGCTTAAGTATTTGTTCAGAACCTAAGAAACCTCCCGACTTAGAACCGCCCTCACGTCGCGACTGACTAATACTCCAGCTTAGGCCAGCCTCAACCGGGGATTTACCTCTGTCCATATCGTGACCGTAAAGGCACAAACCAGCTTCAAGCCTCAAAGAATCACGCGCGCCAAGACCGATCCATTGAACATCGTCATACGCCAGTAACTGGTCAGCAAGCGCCAATGCATTTTCATCTGCCACGGAGATTTCGAAGCCATCTTCCCCGGTATACCCCGATCGAGTCACATAGCACTCAATGCCGCCTATAGAGGTGCGACAGCCGTTCATAAATAAGAGCTCATTGGCCGCAGGGGCTAATTCGCCGATAATATTTTTTGCCTTTGGGCCCTGAAGGGCTACTAAACTCTGTCCGCTAAGATAGGTGATATCTAGATTGTCTAGGTGCTCTCTAAGATGCTTGATGTCTTGCTCTTTGCAACTAGCGTTAACGACTAAAAAGAAACAATTATCTGCCCATCGAGTAATAATCAGGTCATCTAATATACCGCCGAGTTCAGATGTGAACGTAGCATAGCTCTGCTGGCCAATGGCCAATGCTTCCAGGTCAACAGGTACAAGCCGCTCTAAAGCCGCTGCCGCACCCTTCCCTTCGATAACCAACTGGCCCATGTGAGATACATCGAATAGCCCCGCTTTCTCCCGCGTATGCAGATGCTCTTGCATGATTCCGCCGGTGTATTGCAAAGGCATTAGATAGCCTGCAAAGGGTACCATTTTACCACCCGCTTCAACGTGGTAATGGTAAAATTTGGTCTGCTTAACGTCAGCTGCATTAGACATAAATTTTTTCGTCCTTAAAGCATATGACTTAAATGATTAATCTACATAATAAGGCGCTATCACCAATATGTTAAATTAATACCTATAATGTTATTATTTAGATTATAAATACTTAATTAGTTACTCAGGACCAAAGATCATATATGAAGAACCTGCCCATGGACTTGCTGCGGTCGTTTGTATCCGTAGCTCAGCTAAACAGCGTAACCAAGGCTGGCGAATTGTTAGGTCGTTCACAACCCGCCATAAGCCTACAAATTCAGCGCCTTGAACAGCTTGTCGATGAAACATTACTGGTTAGAAGCGGAAAAACAATGGACTTATCCGAGGCCGGAACTAGGCTATATGATTACGCCAATCAGATACTATCGCTGAACGACCTAGCGGTTGGTGAATTTTCCAAAAGTACGGTAAGAGGAAAGATAAGACTAGGCATCCCCAGTGAATTTGCCACCGTATTATTACCCAAAATAGTGAGTCGATTTGCCAAGGCATATCCTAATGTGACCCTAGAAGTAAACTGTGAACTGAGTAAAAATCTGCTGACCAATGCTGGTAAAGCAAGCCACGATTTAATCCTGGCGCTGGAAGATGACGCCACCGTAGAGAACTCTGATTTAGTTAAAACAGACCCTTTGGTGTGGGTGTCCGGCTCGAACCTCACCGCCCAAAGAGTGTCGGTTGTGCCTTTGATAGTCGCATCTCAAGGCTGCATCTATCGAAACAGGGCAATCAGCGTTCTTAATCAGTCTAAACAGCCTTGGCAAATCGTCTATACCAACCCAGACCTAACCGGCATTCAGTACGCCATTCAAGAGGGTTTGGGGGTCACTGTACTGGCAAAAAGCACCGTCCCAGATAATTTGACAATACTAGGTTCATCGCCCCGCTTTCCCGATCTTGGTGAGGTGGGCATCAGTCTTATTTTTACTAGTCGAAATAAGAAAAATGAGGCATTGCATCTGCTGGCAGAATTTCTAAAGACAGGGCTAGCTTAAGGTCTCTATTATTCTCGGACTTACCTCAGCGTGAGGTTTCGAGCCCGTCGCCAGTTTCACCACTGGAGCACCAGTCAAACTCTTTAGCTGACTTTTTTTCAAAGCATAATCAAGATCATTAATTAGATCATTAACATCTTCTATACCTACCGATAGACGCAATAAGTTTGCCCCTATCCCCGCCTCTTTAAGAGCTTGCTGGCTCATCGCTGCGTGAGTCATCGTCACTGGATGACAGATGAGACTCTCCACCCCTCCCAATGACTCAGCCAAAGAAAAATATTCAAGGTTATTAACAAAGGCTTTCAGACAAACTCTATCTAGATTTAAGCAAAATGAAAACATGGCGCCAAATCCATTTTGTTGCTTTGCTGCTATTTGATGGGTTGGGTGATCTTTAAGACCTGGATAAAAAACCGTTTCAATCAACGGGTGTTGATTAAGATAATCAACTACCTTTTCAGCGTTCTCTACATGCTGTCGAATTCTAACGCCGAGTGTTCTCAGGCCTCTCGTGGTGATGAAGCTATCAAAAGGAGAGCCCGTAATACCAGTGCAATTCGCCCACCAAGCCAGCTGTTCGTGAAGGCTTTGGGTTTTAGCGATAACCGCTCCACCGACGACATCGCTGTGGCCATTAATATATTTAGTGGTTGAATGAACAACAATATCGGCGCCCAAGTCTAGGGGTTGCTGAAGTATTGGCGAAAGGAAAGTATTATCGGTGACCCTGATGACATCACTGCCAGCCTGCTGACAGATTTTGGCGATATCCACGACTCTCAACAAAGGATTGCTGGGGGTTTCTATCCAGATTAATTTGGGCTTTAAGGCGAGGGCGTCCGCAAGAGCCTTGGGGTCGCCCTGATCGATAAAAATCACCTCGAAAATACCCCTATCTTTTAACGAATTAAACAATCTATAGCTACCCCCATAGCAATCATGAGGCGCCACTATGAGGTCGCCCTTGCTAAGCAGATGTGTCACCAAGTAAATCGCTGACATACCGCTGGAGGTGATTACGCCATCATAGCCGTTCTCTAATTCTGCCAACGCTTTTCCCAGCATATCTCGAGTTGGGTTCCCTGATCGAGAATAATCATATTTTCTGGGCTTAGCGAAATCTTCGAAAGTAAAATTACTTGATAGATACAGAGGCGGTGTGACGGCCCCGTACTGGCTATCGACGTCAATTCCCGCTCTAACGGAAAGAGTGGCCTTGCTGGTTGTCATAGAGATTTCCTTAAATTGATCTATTGTTGTTTGCCTTATGTATAAAAGACGTATAGACGTCTAAACACCCATAGTATTTTAACGCCTGAGTTTATCAAGTCAAGATGTATAGATGGCTAAAGTAAGCTACAATAACCAAAGTGAATAAGGTAGAGGTAAGCATGGCTAAGAAGTGGAACGGTGATTTTATCAATCCATACATCGAGCATGGTGAGAAGAAAGACAAGGTCAAAAAAGTTACCGTGTCGATTCCCTTCAGTGTGCTGAAAATACTGACTGATGAGCGCACACGTCGTCAAATCAGCAATCTCCGGCATGCAACTAACAGCGAACTGCTGTGTGAAGCGTTTTTACATGCCTATACTGGCCAACCGCTGCCGGCAGATGATGATCTACGTAAAACTAACAATGACTACGCCCAAGAAATGGAAGACAAAGGTAATACCGGCAGAAGCTAAAGGACTGCCCTTTCAGAATAATATCTTCTTTAGATAGCCCAACCAGGATCTATCTACATAAATGTAACAATTTTACCAAGCGGCAAACGCTCAATATTTGGCACCAACGCGCCCACAGCGGGGTAACCTACTACCAGCAATAGAAATGGTCGCTCATGGCTGGGCCGATCAAGAATTTTAGTTAAAAATTTCATCGGGCTGGGTGTATGAGTAAGTGTACCCAAACCCGCCTGGTGCAGAGCAGTGATTAACATACCAGTGGCGATACCAACTGACTCTGAAGGGTAGTAGTTTTTGTGCTTAACACCCGCTTCGTCAATGGTCACCTTTTTAAGAAATATCGCAATCAAGGCTGGTGCCCTTTCCAGAAACGGTTTGTTCGCGTCTGTCCCCAATGGAGCCAAAGCCTGCAGCCATTCGTCAGACGCCCGGTTGTCATATAGCTCTCGCTCTTCTATTTCTGCAGCGTCACGAATCTGCTTTTTTATTGTCGGGTCCTGAACCACTACAAAATGCCAGGGCTGCATGTTGGCACCACTGGGTGCAGAGCCTGCGGCCAATAATGCGTGCTCAAGGACAGACCGAGGAATTGGCCGATCAGAAAAGTCGCGTACTGACCGGCGCTTGGACATCTGCTCATAGAATAGGGCCGCCGAGGCCTCCATTAGCCGCTCTTCCTGAACAGAAAATACTAAAGGAATAAAGCAATCTGGTTTGACCATACTGTCTACCTCAGGGACGGAGAGATATTGTCACCATACTGGCGGATCAGGTTACCCCATGAAATAGCCCTAAGCAACTCAACTCGATGCCACTAGGATTTTAGCGGTCAAGGGTTGCCAAAATCTCTTCATCTGAACCCTCTTCAATACCCTCAAACAAAAAGGTGCTTAAATAGCGCTCTCCAGTATCTGGCAAGATGGCTAGAATAGAAGAACCTTCTGGTGCCGTTTCAGCGACCTTCAGTGCCGCCGCGAAAGTAGCTCCGGCTGATATTCCACAGAAAATTCCTTCATTTCGTGCAAGTGCCAGCGCTGTATCCCTAGCTAAAATATCGCTAACAGGAAGAATGTCATCACAAATATCTTGATTCAACACTGCGGGAATAAAGTCAGGTGTCCAACCTTGAATCTTGTGAGGCTGCCAGTCGTTACCACTGAGTAAGGCTGCACCTTCTGGCTCGGTACCAATAATTTTTATATTCGGTCGAGCGATTTTCAGAACCTCACCAACACCCGTAATTGTTCCACCGGTCCCATAACCACTAACAAAGTAGTCTAGAGGCAGTCCCGCAAAGGTTCGTAATATTTCGGGTGCTGTCGTATTACGGTGATATTCAGGATTAGCTAGATTTTCAAATTGACTGGCTAAAAACCATCCGTTTTTATCAGCGAGTTCTTTAGCAATTCTTACCATACCAGTTCCTCGCTCAGCTGCTGGGGTCAGCACAACCTTAGCACCAAGGGCACGCATGATTTTTCGCCGCTCTATAGAAAAGGTCTCTGTCATCACCGCAACAAAGGGATAGCCCTTAACTGCGCAAACCATGGCTAGGGCAATACCTGTATTTCCTGAGGTCGCCTCTATCACCGTTTGCCCAGCCTCTAGTCGGCCCTTTTGTTCGGCGTCATTAATAATCGCAAATGCTAGACGATCTTTAACTGATCCTAGAGGGTTAAAATATTCAATCTTGACGAACAAGTTAACCTGCCTTGGGCCAAGCCGATTGATTTTTACCACAGGTGTATTACCAATGGTGTCTAATATCGAATTATGAATCTGTGTCATGACGCTAAACTGCCTCTCTTAGTTTATAAAGTGGTTTCGTTTTACTCATATGTTGAATCAATTGATTGTTGGGATACCAATCTAGTTGATGGGCCAGAGCAACGACCTCGCCGATAATCATTAACGCGGGCGATATCACCTGTTGCTCTTCAACCATTTCAGTGAGGCAACCTAGCGTCCCCGTAATGACCCTTTGTGCGCTGGTCGTTCCATTCTCGATAATGGCCACAGGCGTATTGGGACAACGGCCATAGGCAATCAATTGCTGGGCAAGAACATCATTTTTTAACAAGCCCATGTACACCACAACCGTCTGATTCTGCCTAGCAATACTAGTCCAGTCTATGTTTTCTTGCGCATTTTTACACTGGGCTGTGACAAACATGACCGTTTGAGAGTGCTCACGATGAGTGAGAGGAATTCCTGCATAGCTCGCACAGCCAGAGGCTGCAGTAATACCCGGTACAACTTCGAAGTCGATACCCGCGGCTATTAAAGCTTGCAACTCTTCACCACCACGACCATAAATAAATGGATCCCCGCCCTTTAAACGAACCACTGCTCTCTTTTGCTTAGCGTACTTAACCAGTAATTGGTTTATCTCATGCTGTTTTTTACTATGATTATTGGCTCTTTTACCGACGCTAACCAAGAGCGCCTTCGGATTCACTAAATTAAGTATTTCCGGACTGATTAAAGCATCATATAAAACCACTTCTGCTTTTTGCAGTAACTTAAGCGCTTTAATGGTCAACAAATCAGGATCACCCGGTCCACCGCCAACGAGATATACTTTTTCTCTGACTGGAGGAGCCCGATCAGAATCATTGACCCACTGAGCCACAAAAGACTCCAATACTGAAAGGCATTCTCTTGCAAAAAAATTTAATGTGGTTATAGAGTATTTCATAAGGTCACTATGAACGTCTAGATGGCTAAATATAAATAAGTAAAAGCTCTACGTTATAACCTAAGGGAATCAGCTCTTTTAGATATTTTGTCTAAAAATATTGGCACTGCCGGCCTCTCTGTGATAAATTGGGCGCCTTTCCATTTAGACGTCTATATGGCTATGAAACTGCACCAATTAAAATACCTCATTGCAATCGCTGATAACAACTTAAGCATCACTGCAGCAGCGGCTAAAATTTATACTTCTCAACCGGGTATCAGCAAACAGCTGAGGCTCTTAGAGGATGAATTACAAATAAAAATATTTGAACGAAACGGCAAACAGTTAGTGGGCATAACTGCTTTGGGTGAAGAAATCATCAATCGTTCACGAAAAGTCTTACAAGAAGTTAATAATATTAAGCGCCTGACGTCCGACTCTAGTGCCCATACCCATGGCAGCTTCACTATTGCTACCACCCAAACTCAGGCACAGTATGTATTGCCGCAGGTCTTTTTGAATTTTCACAAACAATACCCAAATCTCAGAATTGATCTCCAACAGGGCTCGACCGACCACGTTATAGAGCTACTGAACAAGCAAATCGTTGATTTTGCTATTGCCTCAGGTAATGAAGAGTTGGGTGCTGACATTATCAAAATACCCTGCTACCAATGGGATAGAGTTCTCTTATTCCCTCAGGAACACCCATTGGGTGACCTGGTAAAACCGACGTTAACCGATCTCACTAAATATCCTATAGTTACCTATCATGCAGGCGAGAAAGGAAACTCATCCTTCGTTAACAGCTGTCGGGCAGAGAAACTTGAGCCGAACATTGTGTTTACTGCCCGAAATGCAGATATTATCAAGACCTATGTTAAGCGTGGATTTGGCGTGGGGATTATTGCCGGCATGGCATTTGATCCTCAAGCAGACCGAGATCTCATTGGTTATTCTACGAAGAACATATTACCCCGCTGCACGACATGGCTAGCATTTAATAAGAATCTTTTCTTGCGTAAATACATGAAAGATTTCATACAATTGTTTGCCCCGCATATCTCTGAAGAGGACTATAAACGCTACTTATTTCAAGATAATTTGTCGCCTTTAAATTTTATCAATAAACAGGGTCAACCCGAAGTATCAAAACTCCCAATGCATGAAATGTGGCATATCTAAATTAACCAACCCTTATAATCCGGCTAGGGTATCGACGTGTAATCCGCATTCACGCTGTGTTCCAGCAAATCTTGTCTCTTCTTCTAATAAGCCTAGTGTCAAAGGTTTAGTACTATGCTTATCTCCAATTGAAACATAACCTTTTTCCCATAAAGGGTTATATGGTAAGCGGTGCTTTTGCAGATACTGATGAATATCTCGACTAGACCAGTCGATAATTGGGTGGACTTTAATTCTGCCCTTAAACCTTTGAATGACTGGTAACTCATGCCGCGATTTTGATTGCTCGCGTCTAAGACCCGCAAACCAGCTGCCCACCTCTAGCTCGTTTAAGGCCCTGTCCATTGGCTCTACTTTGTTGCGCTGATTGTATTCATTCAACGCAGGAGTATCCTTTTCCCACAGCTTTCCATAACGCGCCTCTTGCCAGGCGGGACTTATTTTACTTTGGTAGACATGCACGTTTAAATTCAAGGAATCTATCAACTGATCTACAAATTGATAGGTCTCTGGAAACAAATACCCTGTATCGATCAAGATGACGGGAATCTGAGGCATAACCTGTGTGATCAAATGCAAACTGACTGCTGACTGGGCGCCAAAGCTCGAAGCAACCGAGTATTTTCCAGGTAAATTCTTGGCTGCAAACTCAACACGCGCAAGCGCCGTTTTATTCTCTAGCTGGTCATTTATATGAGATAACCAAATCTGACTTTTATCCATGGAAATCTAGCCCATTAACAACCGGCCTGATATAGCCTTTGCGAATAACAAAATCACCGAAAAACTCACCTTTACTACGCTGGTCTGCATAATCTTTAAACAAAGGATTCAACTCATCGAGAATCTGCTGCTCGTTGATATTTTCTTTGTACAGCTTGTTCAATCGATCTCCTTTAAAGCTAGCACCCAGATACAGATTGTATTTGCCCGGCGCTTTACCGACAAAACCAATTTCACCTAAGAAAGGTCTAGCGCAGCCGTTTGGACAACCAGTCATACGGATATTAATGGGCTGGTCCAACAAATTGTATTGATCTAGAATTACTTCAATTTTACTAATCAGGTCTGGCAAGTAGCGTTCAGCTTCCGCCATCGCCAAAGAACAGGTCGGAAAAGCGACACAAGCCACAGAGTTTAAACGCACCGGAGTTTCTACAGCGCCAAAACTGATGCCATGCTGACTAATTAAGGACTGAATTTGTTGTTTTGTCTCCGGGGTTATATTGCTGATGATTAAGTTCTGGTTTCCAGTAATTCTGAATTCACCTTGGTGAATGTCGGCAATCGCCAGCAAGCCTGAAAATAATGTCGACTGAGGACTGTCAATGATGCGGCCGCTATGAATATAAAGGGTTAAATGCCATTTGTTGTTCTCAGTCTTTAGCCAACCATAGCGGTCACCATTACCGTTGAACTCGAAAGACTTAGCGCCAGCTAATGACCATCCCAAATAGTCGCTCAAGATAGACTTAAATTGATCAATTCCAAGACGATCAATGGTGTACTTCAAACGAGCCAATTTACGCACTTTACGATCGCCGTAATCTCGCTGAAGCCTAACAACACTTTCGGCAACCTCTAATAATTTATCTGGCGTACAAAAACCTATAACATCAGCCACCCTCGGGTATGTTTGACTGTCATTGTGAGCAGTACCCATACCACCACCAACCAACACATTAAACCCGATGAGTTTTTGTTGATCGATAATCGCGATAAACCCCAAATCATTGGCGTAAACATCAACATCATTATTAGGTGGAATAGCTATTGCCGTTTTAAATTTTCGAGGTAGGTAAGTCTTACCGTAAATAGGCTCTTCCGTGGTTTCTACTTTTTCCCCATCCAACCAAATTTCGTGAAAAGCATTACTCTTTGGCAGTAGATGCTCGCTAAGTTTTTTCGCCCATTGATACACCTCTTGATGGATTTCTGAAGTTTCGGGTAAAGATGTAGCCATCACATTTCGATTTACGTCACCACAGGCGGCAACAGTGTCGAGTAATGTTGAATTTATACCGGCTATCGTCCGCTTAAGGTTTCTTTTGAACACACCATGCCATTGGAACGCCTGACGTGTTGTTAAACGCAAACTTCCATTGGAATACTTTTTGGCTAACTCAGCTAACACTTGGTATTGTCCGGAACTCGCTACGCCTCCAGGAACCCGTGCTCGGATCATAAAAGCATATAAGGGCTCTAGTTTCGCTTTTCGTCGATCATTACGTAGATCTCGATCATCTTGCTGATAAATGCCATGAAATTTAATCAATACCTGATCATCGTCACAAATAGACCCCGTTATAGGGTCAACTAAGCCATCCTTAATACTTCCGCGCAGATAGTCACTCTGCACCTTAATTCTTTCAACATCACTATGTGTGACAGCATCATATTGGGTCGTTGAAATTTTCGTATCACTCATTAGTAAACATCTCTCTGATATCTGGCTTGTTTCTTTAGCTGCTTTAAGTACTCTTTTGCTTGAGATTGTGTGTTATTGCCTTGCTGCTCAATGATTTGCAGTAACGCTAGCTCCACCTCTTTGGCCATACGAGACATATCTCCGCAGACATAAAAAAACGCTCCCTGTTCTAACCATTGCCACACCTGAGCAGCGTTCTCGCGCAGCCTGTCTTGAACATAGATTTTCTGCTCTTGGTCCCGAGAAAAGGCAACATCGATTTGTGTCAGAAGGCCTGATTTCAGGTGTTTTTGCAGCTCTGTTTGATATAAAAAGTCAGTATTGAAGTTGGGATTACCAAAAAACAACCAATTACGCCCTTTAGCTTGTTCCGCCTCTCGTTGCTGCAAGAAGGAGCGAAAGGGAGCGATACCCGTTCCGGGCCCGACCATAATTATCGCTTTGTCCGAGGAGGGTAATTTGAAGTTTTTATTGCGGTCAACATACACATTCACCTTATCGCCTTCCTCGAGCTGGCGCGTCAGGAAGTGTGACGCTAGACCATAACGAATTCCGTCTTCATTCTCATCCTGAAGGTGATTGAGGGTAATGTGAACTTCTTCAGGGTTCTCATCGATACTCGATGAAATGGAATAAAGACGAGGCTTAAGCGGCTTTAACATTGCAACTAATTGCTGCGCCTCTAGGGTGACATTAGCTAGTTTCAGAACATCGATAAGCTGATGATTACGTATGTAATCAGAATAATAAGTCTCCGTGATCTCGAGTAACTTTTGCGACCCACCTAATGTTGCTAGCGCTTCAATAAGGCCTTTGTTGAGAAGAGTGATTTCTAGCTTTTTACGCAGTAACTCCTCAATACTGAACTCTTCGTCTTTGAACCTGACCCGAGCCTGGGACTCAATATTGAGCTCAGCTAATATCTCTTTAACCAACGCTTTGTCGTTATCTGCCCAAATACCTAAAGCATCCCCTGGGCCATAGCTGAGCCCTGAACTGGCTAAATCTATTTCAAGGTGATAGGTATCCTTAATCGATCCCGGCGCGGTTAGCTTTTGAATAATTGAAAGCGTTGCCGCAAATGGTTTCTCCTTAGAGTAAGGGAACTGAATAATATTTTCGACTAGAGCCGCAGTCGTTAGTGTTGGCGGCTGTATATCAGCAATGGCGCCAACAAGCTGAGTTGTCCAATTAAGAGCCTCCTGCTGATAATCGACATCGCAATCCAGTCGTTCAATTAGCGGCACAGAACCCAACTTTAATAGAGCTGAGTCAAAGTCTTTAGCCGTCTGACAGAAAAATTCATAACTTGAGTCACCCAAACCTAATACAGCGTGTTTCACGCCATTAAGACTAGGTGCTTTTTTAGACAAAACGGCCTCATAGAAGTCAATGGCATCGTCTGGAGGCTCACCCTCACCATGAGTGGAAGCGATCACCACTATCAGCGCATAATCTTTCAGTCTGGCAAGTTTAATATCAAGAGTAGATTCAAGGTTTGTTTTATAACCCTTAGATTCTAGACTCTGCTGTAAACTTTCAGCAATTTCTTGAGCATTTCCAGTTTGTGATGCGTAAAGGATCAGCGCCCTAAGCTGGCTGCCTTTGGAAAGCTCATTGACCGCAGACGGGGTGACCACGGCATTCAATTGCGCTGGGGAATGTTCAGCAAGCCCAGCGCAATAACCTGCCAGCAAAAGTAGCTCGCTAGGGCCTAAGTTGGATACTTGCTGCAGTAACTCACCATCTATATTGGTAAATCTTGCCGTAGCACGTTGCAGGGGATTTTGCTCTTTCACTGTCACTCTCAGCCATATAAGTCGTTAATGCGGCGAGATTATTGCCGTTTAGACGGCTAAATGAAATTGACTATTATTCATACCGACATAACTAAAACGAATAGCTCAGTATTTTATATGACTTATTCGTCACCAACTTATGATTTTCAGAACGAAATCAGCAGGTGACTTTTATTGACGAACCTGCCTCATCGATGGTGGCCGGGTAAAGGTAGTACTTCGGTAAGGGTTAATATCCAAACCGCCCCGACGCATATAACGAGCATAGACGCTTAATTCGGTAGGCTGGCACAGGGCCATTAGATCGGCAAATATTTGCTCTACGCACTGCTCGTGAAAGTCTCGGTGCATGCGGTAAGAGACAATGTACTTAAGAAGTCCTTCTCGATCAATTCTAGGCCCTTGATAAGTGATGTAGATAGACGCCCAATCTGGCTGATCTGTCACCGGACAGTTGGTTTTCAACAGATGTGAGTATAGAGTTTCGCTAACTAGCTCCTCTTGATCAGCGTTTAATAGAGATGCATCAGGCTGATAGGTATCAATAACAACTGATTGCTGATCAACACAGACTCCTTCAGGCTCAGAAATTGGATTAAACCCGGCATACTCAGAAAGCTCATAGAGCACTATCTCAACTTGAGACCCTGAGGCCGCGGACAGATCCTTTACCAAAACATTTTGCAACGCTTGCTTCGTTTCATACTGGGTTTGAATCACTGAATTGAGATACAGCTTGAAAGACTTGGATTCAATAATAGAATCGCTAATGCAAGGAAAGAAAAACTCACCAATAGCAACCTGCGGAAGACCATCTGGGTTTAACCAGGAAATTTCAAAAGCAGTCCACAGGTCTGCGCCCATGAATGGCAAAGCACCCTGCTTCGACTTCTGTCGGGCTTTTGAGCGAGGGATAGGGCAGAGCAAAGATGGATCGTATTGATCCCTATACAGCGTCTCTTGGCCCAGTTCAGTGTCAGAGTAATCTACCATTAGTTACGCAACCGAGAGCCTTTCTCTAGCAATCTGAGCGCTAAAAAGAACAGCAGCGCAGAAAAGAGTCCGACGATCAAAAAAGCCCAAACAATGGGAATGTCAGTAATACCAATAATGCCATAGCGAAACGCATTAACCATATAGAGCACTGGGTTAATCATAGAAAGATTACTCCAAAATGGATCAAGGAGTTCAATTGAGTAAAAAACACCGCCTAAATAGGTCAGTGGCGTCAGCACAAAGGTCGGAATGATTGAAATATCATCAAAGTTAACCGCAAATATCGCGTTAATAAGCCCTGCAAGAGAGAACATCAAAGAAGTCATCAATACAATCGCGATGGTCACAGGCAAACTATGAATACTGAACTCAGCAAAATACAGTGACAGCACGGTGACGATAAGACCCACGCCCAAACCGCGACTCATACCCCCGGCCACATAGCCCAACAAAATAATCCAGTTGGGCGTGGGGGACACCAGTAGCTCCTCAATATTACGCTGGAACTTTGAACCAAAGAATGAAGACACCACGTTGGAATAGGAGTTGGTGATCACCGACATCATGATCAACCCTGGCGCCACAAACTGAATATAGGGTAGGCCGGACATGTCGCCGATTCGAGACCCTATCAACTGGCCGAATATGACAAAATACAGCACTATGGTTATTATCGGCGGCACCAAAGTTTGCGGCCAAATACGTAAAAATCGTCGAATTTCACGGCGCAGTATAGTGTCAAAGGCGATCCATTTTTGGCTATTATTCATTATTTTGGCCTCCGTCTACATCAACCAAATTCTTTTCCACCATATCAAAAAACAATTCTTCTAAACGGTTAGCCTTACTTCTCATACTAATCACGTGGATATTTAGTCCGTTAAGTTCTATAAAAATTTCATTAATCGACTGCCCTTTCATAACATCAACCTCAAGACAATGGCCATCGACCAAAGTCATGGGATAACCCTCTAGCTTTGGGCTCTCACTAAGCTCTTCGCGTACATCAAGAATAAATGTTTCTCGATCCAGTTGCTTGAGTAAGGCTTTCATACTCGTGTTTTTCACAATAGTGCCATGATCTATGATGGCTATATTACGGCACAGACTCTCTGCCTCTTCAAGATAATGGGTAGTGAGAATAATGGTAGTTCCCTGATCATTAATCTGTTTCAAAAACTCCCACATAGACCGGCGCAACTCAATATCAACACCGGCGGTAGGCTCATCAAGCACCAGTAATTGAGGTTCATGGATCAATGCTCGGGCAATCATCAAGCGGCGTTTCATCCCGCCAGAAAGAGTTCTGGATATTTCATTACGACGTTCCCATAAACCCAGTTGCCTCAAATATTTTTCGGCTCGCTGCCGTGCAATATCCTTTTTGATTCCATAATAGCCAGCCTGGGCGACCAATATATCCAATGGCTTTTCAAACTGATTAAAGTTAAATTCTTGAGGTACCACGCCAACAAACTGCTTTGCAGCAGAAAAATCTTTGTCAATATCATGACCAAAAATCGTCACTAGTCCCTCTGTTTTTCTAACCAGAGAGCAGATAATTCCTATCGTCGTTGACTTGCCAGCACCATTGGGGCCAAGAAGAGCAAAAAAGTCTCCCTTAGCAACATCAAGATCGATGCCCTTTAGGGCCTCGAACTGATCGTCATAGGTTTTACGAAGATTTTTAATAGACAAGGCAGGCTGCATAGTATTCAACTAATAGGTTCCATTTAACTTATAAAACGACAAATTTCGAAAAACATATTGTAGCCTGCATCAGCAAATAAGTCCCCGTTTAGATGCGGTTTTAGCTAGTTACCCATAACGGTTGGGGGCATAATAGACTTCAGGCTTTGATCTAACGAGAACAGTATGCCACGTAAAATAATTCGTCGTTTTTTACCCGACTTAAGGGCAATGCTTGATCGCCCCTCGTTGCGTTGGATTAGCGCCTTGCCACAGGATCCAAATCTATTGCATCTCAATCGCCACTCGGTGTCCTTGGCCGTATTTCTCGGTATATTCTGCGCTTTTATTCCAATCCCTATTCAGACTCTGCTGGTCATCAGCATGTGCTTTTGGTGGGGTGCTAATTTACCCATTGCCATGGTGATCATATGGCTCAGTAATCCATTAACCATTCCACCGATGTTCTACCTCACCTACAAACTGGGTAGTTATATATTGGGAACTGAGGTCCATCGCCTTTCATTTACCTTAAGCTGGGAATGGTTTTCTCAGCTTGGCGTAGATATCTTACTGCCACTGTTCGTTGGAAGCCTGCTAAGCGGAATCTTGCTAGCCTCAGTAGGTTATTTCTTTATCTTGTTTTTATGGCGATGGAAAGTTATTAGAAATTGGGAAAAGCGTAAAAATTTACGTAATTCTCATTAGACGGCTTGTTTAGCAATGATCCAGTATAAAACACTACTCGTAGCGTAATTCATCAGCCGGAACGGTGCGACTAGCGCGCAGCGCTGGATAAATAGTGGCGAGTACATTTAGAGCTAAGGCTATAACTGCAATCAAGGTGACATCGGACCAGCGCAGATCTACGGGAACATAATCAATGGGGTATACCGAGGTGTCAAGAAAGCTGGCACCCAACAATGACTCAACCCAAGCGACCAGGTCAGCGGTCCAATAACAACCGGCCACGCCTAAAGCGACTCCGATGGAAATACCGAACAACCCTATCATCGAGCCCTGCATAAGAAATAAACTGACGATATTAGATCTCGACAAGCCAAGGGTTTGTAAAATAGCAATATCCTTGCGTTTATCTATTACCGACATCATCAACATAGAAATGACATTGAAAGTGGCAATAGCAACAATCAAAAAAATCAGTAACCCGACCATATTGCGCGATAACTGAATCGCCTTATACAGGTTGCCATGAGTCTGAAACCAATCTCGAAAACCGTAACCATAGGGTAACTGATTGACAATTTCGAAGCCTATATTACGCGCATTAAATTGATCATCTATCTGTAATCGAAATCCTTGTACTTTATTGCGTATACCTCCAATCGCTCCAACCTGCTCTAGTGAAGCTAGGGCCAAAGCCTGATCTAATTCCGTGTGGGTAGAAAAAATACCCGCGACGACAAGCGAGTAAGCTTTCGTCGGCAGGCCATCAGCCGCAGGGATAATAATCGAGACAGCTTGTTCGACCGATACGTTTAGTGCCTCAGCAACTACCTCCGAGAGCAATATTTGCCCAGCGCCCGGTATACTTAACTGGTACTCCCCAAGCATTTTTGCGATTCCTTCAGGTAGTCCTCGCGGCGAGAGTCCTAGTAATTGAATCGGCCGAGCTTGCATACGGCTATTAATAAGGCCTTCAACTTGATTGTAAGGCGACACTTCCGTGACATGACTAAATTTGGCTATACGAGATTGCTCTGTTGGCCAATCTTCAACCCCTTGCGGGTGGATAAGCTGGATATGAGGCACCACTGAAAGAATCTTCTCTCGCAATTCCCGATCAAACCCATTCATCACTGACGATACGATGACAAGCAACGCCACACCAAGGACTAAGCCGGTAATCGCCAATAGGGAAATAAAAGACACTAATAGATTAGACCGCCTACCGGAAAAGAAATAACGCAGACCAATAAAAATGGAAACTGGCTTAAACAACAGTTTGCTCCAGTGCCACTAGCCTGCCCTCCACCAAACTTACCGTTCGATCCATTTGAGCGGCAATCGCGCTGTCATGAGTGACCAGCACAAAGGAGATGGCTAATGACTGATTGAGCTCGATTAACAACTCGAGCATCTGGCCTGCAGTGTGCGGATCAAGATTTCCCGTGGGTTCATCCATGAGAACAATTGAGGGTTCGGTAACCAGCGCACGAGCAACAGCGACTCTCTGTCGCTCTCCACCAGACAGTTCAGCCGGTTGATGGTTTAGCCGCTTGCCAAGACCAACACGCTCTAATAATACACTCGCCCGCTCTCGAGCTTCTACAACTGAACAACCACCAATTAAAAGTGGCATAGCAACATTCTCTAAGGCAGAAAACTCACCGAGCAAATGGTGGAATTGATAAACAAAACCCACATGTTGATTGCGCCACTTCGCCCGTTCAGATGCCCCTAAATCACTCCATTGTTGATTACAGACTGAAACACTGCCAGAGTTTGTATCATCAAGACCACCGAGGAGATTCAATAAAGTAGTTTTGCCCGAACCAGACACACCCACTATCGCCAGCTTCTCACCTCTCTTAATGTCAAGATTAACCTCCTTGAGCACCGACAGACTGAGATTGCCCTGCTGATATTCACGGCTAACATCTTTAGCAACAAGTACTGATTCAGTGATCATAACGCAACGCCTCCGCTGGCAATATCTTTCCTGCACGCCATGCCGGATATAGCGTGGCTAAAAAACTAACCATCAGTGCAATAGCTACCACTGCTGAAACGTCACTAAAGACTATTTTTGAGGGTAATGCATTAATTAGGTAGACACTTGGGTCAAATAAATAAACCCCAAGCAAGCTTTCAATGATGCCAACAATATCACCGATGAAGTAAGCGATAAAACAGCCTAACAGGGTGCCACTCAATACTCCAATAGCACCCACCGTCATACCTTGAACAATGAAAATCTTGGTAATTAAGCCGGAGTTTGCACCCATGGTTCTGATCACCGCAATATCTTTACGCTTATCTGCCACCATCAAAACCAAACTCGCAATAATATTAAAGGCAGCCACCGCAATAATGACTGACAACAAAATGCTGACCACTATTTTCTCCATTCGCATAGCCTGAAATAGAGAACTCATGGTACTGGTCCATGATCGCCACTGATGGTCAGGCAGTATGGAGGGTGCATTGGAGCGAAGCCAACTATCAACTTTATAAGGATCTTCAAATTGCAATTGAAATCCTTGATACCTATCCCCTAGTCGCATTAATTTCTGCATATCCTGTTGATGCATAAAAGCGACGGAAGCATCGACCTGAGCTCCTACTTCGAAAATCCCTGAAACAGTGACGCGCTTTGTCCTTGGGAAGGCTCCTGCTGGTGTTACACTTATCAGAGGCAGGGTAACCTGTATTTTGTCACCCACAAATACACTGAGTTTTCGCGCTATTTGACTACCTAAAATAATATTAAAATCACCTGGTGCTAATTGCGCCACATAACCACTGAGCATGTTCTCTTTCAATAACTCTGCAGTTGGCCAAGCTTCATCTAAGCCCTGTAAATTAACCCCAACCTGACCGGCATCTTGAGACAACATGACAAAACCCTGCACCATGGGAACGACCGCAGTGACCTCCGAGGGGATAGCTGCGGCAACCTGACGTCTAATCTCGTTAATTTGATCTGATGTAAAACTAGGGTTTCCTGCGACCGTAGCATGGGGAATAACTCGTAACAGCCGCATTTTTATTTCTTGATCGAAGCCATTCATCACCGACAGCACTACGATAAGTGCCGTCACGCCAAGCGCCATCGCTGCAACAGAGAAGCCTGAAATAAAGGATACAAACCCTTCTCTGCGCTTACTGCGGGTGTAGCGATATCCGATAAAAAATGGGAGGTTTTTTAACATGGACAGATTAAACCTGAAAGCCCGATCACAAACAACAAAGAGTCCTGTAGCAGTCAAGAATTTTGATAACTCTAGGGGACCCAAAGGACGGCCAGTGTTTAACTCTGTTTTTCGTCAAAATGACGGTGTTGCCTGCTGACTCGATTTAACCCGTTCATAGAGGCTATTCGGTAGGCTTCAGCCATAGTCGGATAGTTAAACGTGGTTCGGAGAAAGTACATAATTGTATTAGCCTCACCTTCTTGATTCATTATTGCCTGGCCAATGTGGATAATCTCAGCCGCCTCAGCACCAAAACAGTGGATGCCCAGAATTTCCAAGGTATCTTGATGAAATAGAATCTTTAGCATACCGACTTCTTCACCCGATATTTGAGCGCGAGCAGTATCTTTAAAGTACGCCCGACCAATTTCGTAGGGAACTTTTTGCTCGGTCAATTCACTCTCGTTTTGACCGACAAAACTAATCTCAGGAATAGTCCAAATACCAGTAGCAACATCATTCACCCGAAAATGATCTGCCATATTACACATGTGAGATGCCGCTGACCGACCCTGATCATAAGCCGCTCCAGCTAGGGAAGGCCATCCAATAACATCACCCACTGCATAGATATGCGGGATAGCAGTTTGATAATCTTGGTTAACCTCCAGCTGGCCACGTTCATCAGCTTCTAAGCCAATCGCTTTTAAATCGAGATCTTTGGTATTGCCAGAGCGTCCGTTACACCACAGCAACGCTTCTGCATGAATTCGCTTGCCTGACTTCAACTCTAAGGTAACTCCAGTATCGCTGGTAATGACTCGCTCGTACTCTTCATTGTGCCGAACCATCACATTGAGATCACGTAGGTGATAACTCAAGGCATCTGAGATCTCATCGTCGAGAAAATTCATTAACCATTCACGTGTGTTGACCAAATCAACCCGAGTATCTAGACCAGAGAAGATTGACGCGTACTCGCAACCAATAACTCCTGCACCATAAATAATGATATTACGCGGCGAACTATCTAGCTTTAAAATAGAATCACTGTCAAAAATACTGGCATGATTGAAGTCGATGTCATCCGGGCGGTAAGGGCTAGAGCCCGTAGCAATTAGGAAAAATTTACTCTTAATAACCACCGACGTCGCATCATCAGCGAGCACTAAAATTTCGTGGGTATTATTAAACGAGGCTTGGCCCACATGCAGACGCACTCGATTACGAGCGTAACCTTTTGTCCGGCCCTCGACCTGTTTATTAATTACATCCCCTGCAGCTTTCATCATTTCAGGGAATGAGAACCACCGAGGCTCGCCAATAGAGCGGAATATAGGCATTTTATTGTATTGCATCATGCGTCGCACAGAGTGACGAAGAGCCTTGGAGGGGATGGTCCCCAAGTGAGTACAGTTACCGCCTGGCATTGCACGATCATCAACGACGGCGACTCGCAGCCCTTGCTTAACCGCATTTATAGCAGCGCCTTCTCCGGCTGGGCCACTGCCAATAACAACTAAATCGTAGGAAAAATCAGCCATCTCTAAAAACTCTTATGTTGGACATCCATCGCGTTGTAAGATACTGATTCACTGACTTCAGTACTTTTTTCATCACACTTCTTCGGGTCGTCACCGCAAATATCACAGGTATAATCCGTTTCACCCAAAGCTGCACCGACACCACCGCAAGATCCTGATATAGGCTTACCACCCATCAGAACACCAATCGACATAGCTCCCACCAACAGACCAAACATCACAACTGCTAAAATAATTTCTGCCATCTTACTGAACCTCTTTCAGTTCAAGGGTAGACAATAGTGGACTAAAAGTCTCACTGAAAGAAGCGACATAACCCTTATCTTTTCTGGCGATAATATAAACTGCAATCTCCAGTTCATTGGCTAACACAACAGCCTGCTCTTGCCCCATGACCATTAAAGCGGTTGCCCAAGCATCAGCCTCGGCACAGGTGTCTGCTACGACCGTAACTGACGCCACTGAATGCGTCGTTGGACGTCCCGAGCGAGGATCAATGGTGTGAGAGTAACGTACCCCATCTCGCTCAAAATAGTTTCTGTAGTCTCCTGAAGTGGCCACTGCACCCGCTTGCAGATTAAGCACCTGAGCCACCGACTCCGCTGGCGATGGGGACTCTATGGCTAATCGCCAGGGTTGTCCCTCAGGATTTAGCCCGCTAACTCGAGTCTCGCCGCCGACCTCGACTAAGTAATCAGGGAGTGCATTCATTTCCAAAAGGTCGGCGACCAAATCCACTGAGTAACCCTTAGCTACCGCAGACAGATCCAAATGTATCGGACGACTTTTACTCAACGCTACTTGCTGATTATTCACCGTCCGAATAACTGCATCAAAACCGATACCGGCAAGGATTGTCTGTATAGCGCTATCACTGGGCACCACATCACCGGTAAAGGCGGGACCGAAGCCCCAAATATCGACCAAGGGACCAACAGTAGGGTCAAAAACGCCTCCACTTTCTTGCCAAACGTCTCGTGCAATCCGCAACACCTGATCAAAGTCATCAGAAATAACTAAGAACTCTCCAACATCCAACTGGTTAAATTGACTAATCTCAGAATCAGCCTTATAGGTCGACATTGACTGGTCAACGCGATCAAGAGTCTGTTCAATTTGCTTTGCAAGATCAGTTGGCGCCGGCTGGTCTGCAACAATAGTGACATGATAACTGGTGCCCATCTTGCCACCGGATATTTTGATAATTTCTGGGCCATGATCACAACCGCCCAATATTGATACAAAGACAAAAAACAAGACACAGTTAAACAAAAATGAGGCCTTGCGAAGCCCCATTAGCTTATTAATGCTCAGCTTATCCACCGAAGTCATCAAGAAAAATATTCTCTTGCTCTACACCCAAATCAGTCAGCATTTTTACTACCGCGGCGTTCATCATGGGCGGGCCACACATGTAGAATTCACAATCCTCTGGCGCCTCATGATCTTTCAAATACTGCTCGTAAAGCACATTATGAATAAACCCTGTTAGACCTTCCCAGTTATCTTCTGGTTGAGGATCGGACAGCGCTAAGTGCCAATTGAAATTATCATTTTCAGCCGCTAAAGAGTCATACTCCTCATCATAAAAACATTCACGCAGAGAACGAGCGCCGTACCAAAAGCTTATTTTACGGTCTGAATTAAGGCGTTTAAGCTGATCAAAGATATGTGACCGCATTGGCGCCATACCGGCACCACCGCCGATAAAGACCATCTCATTAGTAGTCTCTTTAGCAAAGAATTCTCCAAAGGGTCCATAAACAGGGATTGTATCTCCAGCCTTCAGGCTAAACGCATAGGAAGACATCACCCCAGGTTTGATACCCACCGAACCCGGCGGTGGAGTGGCAATACGAATATTAAACTTTACCAGGCCTTTCTCATCTGGATAGTTAGCCATTGAATAGGCTCGAATAACGGTTTCATCCACTATGGATTCATGATTGAAAAACCCAAATCGCTCCCAATCACCACGATATTCCTGTCCGATATCAAAATCAGAATATTTAATGTGGTGAGGCGGACATTCTAGCTGAACGTAACCACCAGCTTGGAAATTGACATTTTGGTCTTCAGGAAGTTTTAACGTCAATTCTTTAATAAAGGTCGCCATATTTGGATTTGATTCAACCGTGCACTCCCAACGCTTAACGCCGAACACCTCTTCAGGGACTTGCACTTTCATGTCCTGTTTAACTGGAGTCTGACAAGATAAGCGCCATCCTTCAGCCGCCTCACGTCGAGTAAAATGTCCCTCTTCGGTAGGCAACATTGATCCGCCACCATCGCTTATCACACACTTACACTGAGCGCAGCTGCCGCCGCCACCACAAGCCGAGGGCAAAAAGAGCCCCGCGGCGGACAATGTCTGTAGTAGCTTATCGCCAGCAGGCACCGTAATGGTTCTCTCGCCATTAATCTCTATATTCACATTGCCGGATGAAACAAGCTTGCTTCGAGCAGCCAAGATAAACGCCACGAGTGCGAGAATCACCGCTGTAAACATGCTTACACCAAGAATAATTTCAATATTCATACTCAGTTACTTCTCCGTTATTACAGATCAATTCCACCAAAAGACATAAACCCAAGGGAAATTAAGCCCACGGTAATAAATACGATACCCAGCCCCTGTAGGCCTTCTGGAATATCACTATATTTCAACTTTTCACGGATACCCGCCAAAACAGCAATAGCCAATGCCCATGAGGTCCCCGAACCGAGGCCATAAACAACACTTTCTGTGAAATTGAAGCCACGCTCTGCCATCAGTAACGAGCCCCCCAAAATAGCACAATTCACTGTAATTAGAGGTAAGAAAACGCCTAAAGCGTTATAAAGCGCAGGGACATACTTGTCTAAAACCATTTCGAGAATTTGCACAATGGCCGCAATAACGCCAATAAAGCACAGATAGATTAAAAAGCTTAGATCAACGTCAGGAAGGCCCGCCCAAGCAAGCGCACCATCAGATAGCAGATAGGTAAGCAGCAGGTTATTAACCGGGACAGTAATGGTTTGTACCACAATAACTGCAATGCCTAAGCCCATGGCCGCGTCGATTTTCTTCGACAAAGCAATAAATGTACACATGCCTAAAAACAAACTCAAGGCGATATTATCAATAAAAATAGAGCGAACGAATAGGCTGAGATAATGTTCCATTAGAGCACCTCACTCGGCTGACTATTATGAGTAATTTTAAAATCAGCTTTCTCGACCTGAGACTTCTTCCAACTGCGCAACACCCAAATGAGTATGCCGATCAAGAAGAAAGCACTGGGCGGCATCAGCATCATGCCATTGGGCACATACCAACCACCGTCGCTAATAGGCGTAAACACATCGTAGCCCCATAATTTTCCGGCGCCGAAAAGTTCTCGAAAAAAAGCCACTAGCATGAGTATTGCGCTATAACCTAAGCCATTGCCAATGCCGTCAAGAAAGCTTGGAATAGGTGGGTTCTTCATCGCGAAGGCCTCCGCGCGACCCATCACAATGCAGTTAGTAATAATCAGACCAACAAATACTGATAGTTGCTTACTAATGTCATAAGCAACCGCCTTAAGCACCTGATCAACAACAATAACCAACGACGCAATAATAGTCATTTGCACGATAATTCTGATACTTCCGGGGATATAGTTTCGAATCAACGAGACAAAGAAATTAGAGAAAGCCGTTACTATGGTCAGCGCGAGGCACATAACGAAGGCAACCTTCATACTAGAGGTCACTGCCAGCGCGGAACAAATACCCAAAATTTGCAATGCGATAGGGTTATTGGCAACAACGGGTTCAAGTAGCGTGTCTTTGATGTTCGCCATGCTAGGCATCTCCTGATTTCAAGTGTCCAATGAGCGGTGCAAAGCCCTCTTCACCAAGCCAATACTGAATGAGATTATTAACGCCGCGGGTGGTCAAAGTTGCACCTGCTAATCCGTCAACTTGGTACTCGGCGCCCTCCCGGACCCTATCGACCTTGCCCTTAATGACGCTTATAGCCACTTCGCCAGACTTATAGGCCTGCTTGCCGATCCAGCCCGCCTTCCAGTTAGGGCTGTCAACCTCACCGCCCAAACCCGGCGTTTCGGTATGCTCGTAAAAGCCGATACCCGCGACTGTCTGGAGATCGGACTCTAATGCCAAAAAACCATAAAGCGTTGACCAAAGGCCGTAACCTTTAATCGGCAAAATGACTTTCTCTATACCCTGCTCCCCCTCAACAATATAAACAGTGGCAAATTTTGCCCGCCGCTTTATCTTTGCTGGATCATTTTTTGGATCCAAAGAAACTGACATAGAGGGATCTTTAGACGCTTTGCGTTGGTCATAGGTTGACGCATCTAAAGCATCAGTGAAATATCCCGTATCAAGATCAACAACCCGCGCGGTAATCTGCTTAAATTGTGTCTCAACATCAATACCTGGCTTTAACAAGCCTGCTGAAGCTAAGATATTTGTCTTCAAGTCTAGCAACTTATTTTCTTGTTGCTGTGGCCGTAACATAACAGCCGCACTTGAAACAACAACAGCGCAAACAACGCACAGAACCAGTGCAACACCGAATGTTTTTTTAACTGAATCAACCGCCACGGGCCAGTCTCCTTTTAATATTCGAATTAACCACAAAATGATCAATAAGCGGTGCAAACAAATTTGCAAACAGGATAGCCAGCATCATGCCCTCTGGAAACGCGGGATTAACCACTCGAATCAGAATTACCATCACTCCAATCAGCATGCCGTACCAAAATTTTCCAGTGTTAGTCATTGCGGCAGAAACGGGATCCGTTGCCATAAAGATAGCACCAAAGGCAAAGCCTCCGACAACCCAGTGCCAATAGAACGGCAGGGCAAACATCGGATTGGTTGAGTCAATATTATTAAACAAAGTTGCCAAAAGAGCAGAGCCAATCAAGACACCACCAATAATGCGCCAAGAAGCAATTTTGGTAATTAGTAGTAAGGCTGCACCCATCAAAATGGCAAGGGTTGAGGTTTCACCAATAGACCCCTCTATGGTACCGATAAAGGATTGTGACCAACTAGCGGTCTGCTCGAGGGCGGCAACACCCTGAGTTGAAGCAACCGACAACATAGTGGCCCCTGTGTAGCCGTCGACAGCGGTCCAAACCGCATCGCCACTCATGTATGCTGGATAGGCGAAATATAAAAATGCTCGACCTGTTAAGGCTGGATTAAGAAAGTTTTTACCGGTACCACCGAAGACTTCTTTACCAATCACAATGCCAAAACTAATCCCCATAGCAACCATCCACAAGGGTAAATCTGGTGGGCAACAGAGCGCAAACAAAATAGATGTTACAAAAAATCCTTCATTGACTTCATGGCCACGCACGCTGGCAAATAAGACTTCCCATATTCCACCAACAATAAATGTAGTCATGTAGATGGGTAAGAAGTAAGCGGCTCCGTGAATTATGTTGTCCCACATACTAGTGGCGTCATAACCCGCGAGTAGACCAATGAAAAGGCCGCGCAGACCTTCTTGAGACAACATACCCATCTCAGCCATAATGGTGTTAGCCTGAAAGCCAATGTTCCACATACCAAAAAACATGGTTGGGAATGTAGCGACCCAAACTGTGATCATTACACGCTTTAGATCGATACCATCGCGCACATGAGAGCTATTTTTGGTGACATCTGAAGGCTTAAATAGGCCTGTGTCAATTGCCTCATATAGGGCATACCACTTTTCCCACTTACCGCCCTTGTGGAAATGTGGTTCGTATTTATCGAGGAGATTACGCATCATAGTCTTAACCCTCCTTCTCAATTTTGGACAGATTATCCCGAAGGATGCGACCGTACTCGTACTTTCCAACACAGACGTAGGTGTAAAGACCCATATCATCTTCATCCAGTTCTAGGCAACCGAGCTTTTGGGCCATCTCAGTGTCACCGACAATAAGTGAACGCAACAGCTGTATGGGTAAAATATCCAAAGCTGTGACTCTTTCATAACCACCCACGGGTACCATAGCTCGTTCACTTCCGTTAGTGCTTGTGGTCATGCTAAATAGCTTTTTGGATAGAGATGAAATAAACACCGGTAATGCGGAATGCTTATTCACCCCCGCGCGTAGGTAATGCAAAAATTGTCGATTTCGCCCCTCTTCGATAACAGAAACTTGACTATGGTAACGACCCAAAAAGGCAAATTCTGACACCGCGTGACGTCCTGAAAGAACTGATCCAGAAATCACCCTGTTTTCATCATTTTTAAGCTCACCAATAACCAATTGATTGATGTTCGCACCTAAGCGTGTTTCTAGCAGTCTTGGTTGTATTACCTGAGGTCCTGCAAGAGCTATTACTCGGCGAACATCAATGTGACCCGTAGTAAACAATACACCAATGGCGATGACGTCCTGATAACCTATGGACCAGACTGTTTTATCGGCACTGACAGGGTCAACCAAATGAATATGGGTGCCGGCTAAACCGGCAGGATGCGGGCCACCAAACTCAATTTCCCTAACGCCCTCAATATCATCACCGGAGATCTTCGAACCAGGCGCAACACATAGGTTGACGGGTCCGTCAGTCAGTCGAGTAAGGATCCTTAGTCCACTGGTGAAATCTTCCGCTCGCTGTTTGATGATCACCGAGGGGTCCGCTGACAAAGGATTAGTATCCATGGCTGTAACGAAAATGGAGGAGGGATTGGTGTCGGCGGCTGGCACCTTCGAAAATGGCCTGGTTCGTAAAGCAGTCCATTGCCCCGACTTGACCAAATGTTCAGTAACCTCAGCTCTACTGAGAGTGTGCAGTTGCTCCGCGGCGTATCTATTAAAAGACTCACTAGCATCGCCATCGATATCAATGACTAAGGATTGGAAAGCGCGTCTTTCACCACGGTTAATGGCAGTTACTGTTCCGGCAGCAGGTGCGGTATAACGTGCAAATGAATTTTTCTTGTCAGTAAACAACAGTTGACCCAGTTTAACCCGGTCCCCCTCCCGCACGGCCATAGTCGGCTTCATACCCTGGTAGTCCAAGCCGACCAAAGCAACTTGACTGATGACCGGGCCATCATAAACTACCTGCTCTGGAACTCCCGAAATAGGAAGATCCAAACCGCGACGAACTTTAATCATAGAGTTTACCAGTGTTCACATTTATATAATGACTGTTAAGCAAAATTCGAACACAGCCAATAAAGTATTGAATTTATAGCGACTACGCTTTTACTCACCAGCAATTTTCTGCCCACACCAGACGGTGATCTTAAGTGAGAAATTTGAGCGCGAAAGTATAATGGTCTACGACACCAGACGCCAGCTTATCCGAATTAAACCTCCTTTATCACCGTAAAAGACGATGTTTTTTTTCGCCGAGCATTAGAAACAACTAATGGGCTACAATTTTTAGCCAGAAAAAGCTAGGATCCCCAAGCTTTTTACGACACTTGATTAGCTTTAGATTAAGCCTCTTTAGGATAACTTGGCCAAACAACACCAGCAAATTTCTCCAGACATCTAACGACCTGGCAACTATAGCCAAATTCATTGTCATACCAGCAATATAGTACACAGCTACGCCCTTCGACAATCGTTGCTTGGGCGTCAATAACACAGGCTTGTCGTGATCCGACAAAATCTGTTGAAACCGCTTCCGTTGAAATTGTGTAACCTATTTGTTGCTGAAGATCCGAATGCAACGCCTTTTGACGTAAAAACTCATTCAACTCTTTAACGGTGGTATCTCGGCCCAACTGTAGATTTAAAATAGCCATAGATACATTCGGTGTCGGCACCCTTATCGCATTGCCGGTCAACTTGCCTTTAAGCTCTGGTATCACCTTGGCGACCGCTTTAGCGGCACCTGTTGATGTAAGTACCATGTTAAGGGCTGCACTGCGGCCGCGACGACCACCCTTATGGTAGTTATCGATCAAATTTTGATCATTAGTGTACGCGTGGACGGTCTCAACATGCCCGCTGTTAATGCCGAATTCATCTAACAAACACTTTAGAACGGGGACAATTGCATTAGTTGTACAAGACGCCGCAGAAATGATTTTTCTATCTGGCGTAATCTGATCATGGTTGACACCGTAAACAATGTTCGGAATATCATCGTCAGCAGGAGCGGTTAAGAGCACTTTACTAGCACCCGGGCGCAGGTGTTCGCTAAGTCCCGCGGTATCCTTCCAAACACCCGTGTTGTCAACGATCAGTGCATTAGTAATGCCGTAATCGTTATAGTCTATTTCTTCAGGGGAATTGGCATAAATTACTTTGATCGGATTGCCATTAACAACCAGCGTATTTTGTTCCTCTAGAACCCTAACCGTACCTTTAAAAGGGCCATGGACAGAATCCCTACGAAGCAAGGCCGCCCTCTTCTCAAGGTCATGGTCCAACTTTCCTTTGCGTATAACGATAGCGCGCAATCGCAGTACATCACCACCACCGGTTTTATCAACCAGAATTCGAGCAATTAATCGCCCAATCCGGCCAAAACCGTAGAGCACAACGTCTTGAGGCTCAGGCAAAGGTTTAACGTCAGAGCCTATAATTTCATCAAGCTCAGAGTCTAGGAAGTCACTTAGACTCGCCCCATTGCCGTTACTTTTTTGATACTTAACCACTAATTTCCCCAAATCAATATGGGCGGGCCCAAGCTTCAATTTGGAGATACCTTCAAGCATTGGATAAGTATCGAACTCAGAGAGTTCATTATGCTCGACCTGTCGAACAAATCGATGCTCCTTCATCAGGTCAGTAACTGACTTGTTGACCATACTGTTGCCGTACATATAAGTACTAATATTATGTTGGCGATATAATTTACCGATTAAAGGGATCATTCCCTCTGCCAATGCTTCTCTTTCTTTCCAGTCCTTGAAAAAATTGTCCGGGTGGGGTCTTTGCTGTTCGTCCACGAATTGAGTCCTTATGCAGATAAAGTGATTTACAGATATTATCGAACACCAAATCAAAACAGGCAACTAATCGAGCCTTTAAATAGCAAGATACGTATTATTTCTACAACTAATAGCCCGAGGTAAGTAGAATAGCCGCCGATAAAGCAGTATAAAATGAGATTAACAGCACCCCACTATGAATATTTTTAATCAACAACCCGCTCTCAAGCCCGGCGATAAAACTCTTTGGGGCGGATTATCCTCGTCCGGCAGAGCATTAGCCGTCGTCGAAGCTGCGCTTAAGTATCCAGGTTTAACCCTGATAATTACCGAAACTGCACGACAGGCAACTGAACAAAGTCGCGCGTTAGCATTTTTCGCGGCACAACAAAATCTATCGATTTTCAGTTTCCCTGACTGGGAGACACTGCCCTATGATATTTTCTCGCCTCACCAAGATATTGTTTCGGCACGCCTACAAACTTTAGCTAAACTGCCCAGTGCGGATCATGGCGTTCTGATCGTCCCTATGACCACATTAATGCATCGAGTTGCACCTATTGATTTTGTGGCCTCCAGAACCTTCAGCTATAACATTGGCGAACAGCTAGACCGCAGTCTGTTGCAAGACCAGTTAGCACGAGCAGGCTATAAGCGAGTAGATACCGTCTATGAACATGGGGAATTTGCGTTTCGAGGCTCAATCATCGACGTTTTTCCAATGGGCGTTAAAACGCCTTTCAGGATGGATCTTTTAGATGACGATATAGAATCCCTGCGGCTTTTTGATCCAGAATCACAGCGTACCTTGGAAAATGTAGAACAAATTCAGCTGTTGCCTGCCAGAGAATTCCCGATGGACAAAGAGTCCATCAACCTGTTCTTGAACAATTGGCATGAACGCTTTGATCATGATCCTACCAAATGTCCAGTCTATCGAGATATTAAAGACGGTATTGCACCTCAGGGAATAGAGTACTACCTAAGTCTATTCTTCGAGCAAACTGCAACACTGTTTGACTACTTGCCAACCAACTTACAGCTATTCACCAATAGTGGTATAGAACAGGCAGCAGAACATTTTTGGAAAGACATCCACAGTCGCTACCAAGAATATGGGGTTGATCCTGAACGCCCACTATTAAAACCGGAAGAAATATTTCTGCCGGTAGATCGTGTTTTTCATGAAATAAAAAAACGTCCAAGAACCATTCTTGATAGCCAGTCAAATGACCATTCTACTCACCTCCAGCATTCAGTTATCGCGCCTGTCCCTGATGTCTCGGTCAATGCTAAACAAACAAACCCTCTTCTAAAGTTACATCAATTTTTATCCACGCCTGACGTCAACGATGTCGCTCCTCGGATTCTTTTTTGCGCCGAATCCTCTGGGCGCCGAGAGGTTTTGACTGACTTACTAAAGACTATCCAAGTCCATCCAACAGAGAGTGTCAGTTGGCAACAATTTGTCGACTCAGATCAGCAGTACGGCATAATTACCTACCCCTTAGATCAAGGAATTGTCTGCCCAAATCATGGCCTGAGCCTTATCACAGAGGGCGAGCTATTTGGCCAACAGGTTATGCAGCGGCGGCGGCGATCAAAGGCGTCCGAGTCCCCAGACTATATTTTCAAAAGCCTTGCTGAATTAAAGATTAATGCCCCTGTGGTACACATAGAGCACGGCGTCGGCCGCTACCAAGGGTTGATAACCTTAGATGTAGACAAGACCGCGCAAGAGTTCTTGATGCTCTCCTATGCCAATAATGCAAAACTCTACGTACCTGTATCATCCTTGCATCTGATCAGCCGCTTCGGCGGAGGCGATCAGGTCACCGCACCACTAAACCATCTTGGCAGTGACCGATGGGATAAGGCTAAACAAAAGGCCGCCAAACAGGTTCGAGATACAGCCGTTGAGCTACTCGACATTTACTCCAGGAGAGCCGCTCGCAAGGGTTTTGCATGCTCAGCTAACGAACAAGACTATCTAAAATTTAGTAGTGACTTCGCGTTCGAGGAAACAGCAGATCAGCAGGAGGCCATCGACGCGGTTAGGCGGGACTTGCTAAGCGCTCAACCTATGGATCGATTGGTCTGTGGTGACGTGGGTTTTGGAAAGACCGAAGTTGCCATGCGCGCGGCCTTTACTGCGGTTAATAGCGGCAAACAGGTAGTTATTTTAGTGCCGACAACCCTGCTAGCACATCAACACCTGCAGAATTTCCGAGATCGTTTCGCCAACTGGCCCGTGAATGTTGAAGAATTATCTAGGTTTAGAACAGGTAAAGAACAGACCAAAGTGATTGGTGATACGGAGTCAGGTAAGGTCGACATATTAATCAGCACCCATAAACTGCTCCATGCTGAGATTAATTTTAAACAATTGGGTCTTATGATCATTGACGAAGAACATCGCTTTGGGGTGAGACAAAAAGAAAAGATTAAGTCTTTGCGCACTGAGGTGGATATTTTAACCATGACCGCCACGCCAATACCCCGCACGTTAAATCTGTCAATGCACAGCATCCGAGACCTATCGATTATCGCAACACCTCCGGCCAAACGATTATCGGTAAAAACCTTCGTTCGCAAGCAAGAGTCAAGAGTTACTAGAGAGGCCATTCTAAGAGAGATACTTCGCGGTGGCCAAGTCTACTTTTTACATAATGACGTCAAAAGCATTCAAAGAGTTGCCGATGAACTCGCCACATTGGTACCAGAAGCAAGGATCAATATAGCCCATGGCCAAATGCGTGAACGCAATCTAGAACAGGTCATGTCAGATTTTTATCACCAGCGCTTTAACGTACTGGTGTGCACCACCATCATTGAAACAGGTATCGATATACCCAGCGCAAACACAATTCTTATTGACCGCGCCGATAAATTCGGTCTGGCTCAACTGCACCAACTGCGTGGCCGCGTCGGAAGATCGCACCATCAAGCCTACGCCTACTTGATGCTTCCGCAAGACCAGAAAATCACATCGGATGCTACTAAAAGACTCGAAGCCATATCTGCCGCAGATCAACTGGGGTCCGGCTTTGCGCTTGCCACTAACGACCTTGAAATAAGAGGCGCTGGAGAATTGTTGGGTGAGGAACAAAGCGGTCATATTCAGGCCATTGGTTTTACCCTCTATCTAGAAATGCTAGATAGAGCCGTTGCAGCTATTAGAAATGGCACAAAACCTGATTTCGATGCAGCACTCAATCAAGGTCTTGAGGTTAACATGCACCTGCCGGCCTTAATTCCAGAAGACTATCTGCCAGATGTAAATATGCGCCTAACACTCTACAAAAGGCTGGCTGACTGCCAATCAAAATCTGACTTACATGAACTCCAAGTAGAGATGATTGATCGCTTTGGCTTGCTCCCTGAGGCATCAAAAACTTTATTTAGACTAGCGGAGCTTAGGCTGGTAGGCGAACAACTTGGGCTGAAAAAAATTGAAGCTGGTTTGACCCATGGCCGTTTGCAATTTAAACCGACCACGATTGTGGAGCCGATCACTATTATCAAAATGGTCCAAACAAAGCCATCCACTTTCCGCTTGCAAAACAATGATCAACTGAGTTTCACTATGGATATGGAGAATCCCGAGCAACGCTTCTCCATAGTGCATAATATATTACAGGAACTGTTGCAAAGTGAATGAAGAAAACGAGCCAAACAATAACAGATACTGATAATTAGACGGAATATTAATGAGCGGTAAAAAGCGGTTGTTCAATAGGGCTAAGACTTATCTTTTTACGCTAGCAGCCGCCGTTGCCAGCGACTCTGCGTTAGCTCAAGAAAACCTGCAGACTATACCCTTAGTGCCACCTAAAAATTGGTACCAAGTAGAGATAATTTTATTTACCCAACCTGATAACACTAGCGGTGAAATACCGCCCCTGGACTACCATCTAAAGTACCCCGATAATTTACTCGCGTTAATTGATGCCGATGCACGAGCTCATCAATATACGCTATCACAGATAGAGAACGCCCTCCTTTTCGACCCCGAAGCTATTACGATTTTACCTAAAACCCTCATCTGGATACCCATCGCGGAGATGGAGGACCCTGCAATTACACTTAATGCCTCTGATGAGGACGCCATTATTTTGATCAGCGAGACAGCAGCAACGGTTGTCGACAAAGGCCCCCCCCCCGAACCCTACATTCCCGAATATGAAGAGCCTTTTATTATTTTGGACGCTAACATGCGAGATCTGAATGACAGCGCAAGGGCCCTTGATCGCCGAAAGTATAATGTAGTTTTTCACCAAGCTTGGCGGTTTGAAGCCGAGACTGATGGCGAGGACCCTTGGATTCACATCAGCGCAGGTAAGAGGTTAGACGATAGGTCTGAGATCGAAGGTAGCCTTCGGTTTTATAGATCACGGTTTTTACACATTGAAACTGATCTATGGCGCCTCAAGTTTGCCGACCAAGATTCACTGGTCGATGCGTTAAGGGTCAAGCTTCCCGATCTCCCAAATTTTGAATTAGGCGCGGAAATCTCAGCCCAAAAACAATGGCAGATTTCAGTTTCACCGGAGTATGTCATGGACCTCGATCCCAAATCGGACATGGTAGATATAGACGGTATAGCCTACTCCGGAGAAGCCGTTGATCTCCATCAGGTCGAGGAGGAGCAAGATATCATGATCATCAACCAATACCCTATTTTAGAGGTATGGCCCATTAAACAATCTAAACGCATTGAAGAAAACAGCATTTACTATCTAGATCATCCAGAACTAGGTGTTATGTTAACAATTAAACCCTATGAACCGGAGCCCTTAAATCCGCAGGCTATCGATGAAACTGAAGAGGTAATAGAGTTAGAAAATCAGAACTAATCTATCGAAATTATCATTAACGGTGCTTTTGATGATCAACGAAAATGAGGTTTTCAGTATCAAAACCTAGCGTCGCAGACAATTCAATAAAATGATTGATCAACTCGCCACTGACCTCAGGCGATCGCGATAAGAACCACAGATAATCCGTATCCATACCAGACACAAATGCGTATTGATAGCCCACACTATCTAGTTCAAATATGATATATGATCCATAAAAAGGGCCAAAAAAGGACACTTTTAAATGACCAATATCCGGCGTTTCAACAAAATAAGCTTTGGCTTCGGCCTCTCCCCACTCATGAGAATCGTTCGTAAATCCGGTATTAAGAACCGCCACTCCGCCGTCCTCTCGCATTGAGTAATTGGCACTTACCGAACTCATACCACGCTCGAAAGAATGATCTAATCGTGCGATTTCATACCATTGCCCCAGATAGCGCTCGAGCTGGAAATTCTTAACCGGATGAACTCCCTCTGGAGCCCCAAGACAGCCAATTAGGCCAAAGGAAACGACGGCTAAACAAAGCCACCTTAGCCTCATCACCAAGCTAGTAGGGTCCCCCGTTATCATACTTTTGAGGATGCCCCAGTACTGAGTGTCAATTCAGCTGAATTTTCAAGATGTACCCTTGACGTGGGAAACGCAATCTCTGCACCAACACGCTCAATAATATCGGCCACCTTCAACAGCACGTCCTGCTTGATCTGGTGATAAGCTACCCAGTCAGTTGTCTTGGTAAAGGTATAAATAAAGAAATCAATTGAACTAGCAGAAAATGCGTTGAAATTCACAATTAAAGTCTGAGTTGCATCTATATCATCATGCGCTTGAAGCATCTGGGTCACCTGCTCCACTATCGTTGCCATGCTAGATACGTCTGAATAGCGAATCCCAATCGTCTCATAAATGCGCCTATTACTCATTCGAGAGGCATTTTCCACAGAAATAGCAGCAAACACTCCGTTGGGAATATACAGCGGCCGCTTATCAAAGGTGCGTATGCGCGTTAACCGCCAACCAATATCCTCGACCGTTCCCTCAATTTCTTTATCCGGTGACCGTATCCAATCTCCCACCGAAAAAGGGCGGTCTAGATATATCATTAACCCACCAAAGAAATTTGCCAACAAATCTTTAGCCGCAAAACCAATAGCAATGCCGCCGATGCCACCAAATGCCAGTAATCCTGAAATACTGTAACCAAATAACTGCATCGCAATGAGCAATGCTGTAATCAAGACCGATATTCGTAATAATTTCGCCACCGCCCTCACGGTGGTGGTATCAACAGGTTTACTAATATAGTCTGGATTAATAAGATTTTGCTCTGCTCTCTTAATGAAATTATTCAAAAATAGAGTCGATAGAAAAATTAAAGACAGGCGGTTAATCGGGTCAATCAACGCCTGCAAGGGGGAATTCATCTTCTGCGCAGCCACACCGGCTGCAAAATTTATCCCGAGTATCCAGATGAACCATATGGCGGGCCGTCGGCACGCCTCTAGTAGGGCATCGTCCCAAACTGTTTTTGTCTTCGATGTGCGCTCCTCAAGCCTATCGATTATTTTATTCAGAATGTAACCCACACTCAAAACGACCAAAACGATCAAAAATAACTCTGCCACCCAAAAAGAGTTTGCTCCACTAAATTCAACCAACCATGTCCGAAAATTATTCATCTAATAATTCCTGCTTTGCTTTAGTATTAATGATCTCTCACACCCTGTTGAAGTAACTAATTTAATCCAATGCTGCCAATTTTTCAGCGATCGCCAATCGTCGGGGCGAGTATTCAAGGTCTGACCAACTGACAGAAAGTTTAGCCGCCATAGAGGCTAATTTAGAGCTTTGAGTAATTCCAGCCGACTCCATGTAAGACAATACCTCAACTGCCCCCTGGGGACAATTGCAGACTAAAATCATATCGCAACCCGCATTCAATGCCAGTTTCGCTTTGTTCACATAGCCACCGGCAACATCAGCACCCTTCATCGTTAAGTCGTCACTAAAAATGACGCCCTCAAACCCTAATTTTTGCCGCAGTACATCATTCAGCCAAAATGACGAAAAGCCCACTGAATCAGGGTCAATCGATGTAAAAGTGATATGTGCAGGCATCACTGCGTTGAGTATCTTTGACAGCTTTACAAAAGGCTGTATATCTCTGTCATACAAAGCTTCCCAGGTGCGCACATCCACCGGCGCCTCTAGATGACTGTCTGCAACAATACCGCCATGGCCTGGAAAATGCTTTCCAGTCGCCGCCATCCCAGCCTCATGCATACCCCTAATAAAAGACTCGGCTGCGCTGATCACTATTTCTGACTGATCAGAGAAAGAGCGATCGCCAATGATGCTGCTAGTATCGCGATCAACATCCAAGACTGGAGCAAAACTTATATCAAGACCACTGGCAATAACTTCAGAGGCCATCAACCAACCTAGGTCTTGACTAAGAGCCAAACCTTCCTTTGGAGAACGAGCAATCAAGTTTCCTATGGTTTGCATAGAAGGAATGGCGCTAAATCCCTCTCGAAATCGCTGAACCCTACCGCCCTCTTGATCCACGGCAACCAACAGATGTGTAGAGCAAGCTCTAATCTCAGCAACCAAATCACACACTTGATCTCGACTCTGGATATTACGACTGAACAGAATGACTCCACCTACCTGGGGGTTTTGCAGCAGAAGTTGTTCCTCAGGGTTAAGTGAGGCGCCTTTCAAATCAAGCATCAATCGCCCATACAAATTATTCCCTGAACTATTCAATAGCATTCTCCATATTTATAGCTTTACACAACGCCTATCACTAAGCTGCTTAGGCTAATCTATTGTTTGCCGGTGGTTCGCAGCTGCCACCTAGCCATTTTACCCTGTTACTAAATTCTACCCAACGGAAATAATTTTAGTCGACGAGTGCTTATCTACCGTTAGCATTGAAAACCAGAACGCTGACCAACATCTTCACGAATATGCCAAGATAGTATGTTCAACGATCACATTCCAGTATTTACCGGACTAAATAGCCTACAACTGGCGCAAAAGTGGTTACTGAATTTTGTCGATATGATATTTACTCTAGATTTTAGAATAATCCTAAATTGAAAAATCAGTGACGCTTTGACACCGATCTAGAGATGACTTGCTAATTAGCTAACACTGTATATAATCACAGTTAAGCAAGCCTGGAGAATGCATTATGGAACGACTAACAGCGCGACAACAACAGATACTCGACTTGATTCGCGATAGCCTTGATGAGACTGGTTATCCACCAACAAGGGCTGAAATCGCTCAAAAATTGGGGTTTCGGTCTCCAAATGCCGCGGAAGATCATCTAAGAGCGCTGGCTCGAAAAGGGGTAATAGAGATGATTCCGGGAGCCTCACGTGGTATCAGAATTGTTGAGCCATTCTCTGGTATTCCAATCATTGGTAGAGTCGCGGCTGGCGAGCCTATAATGGCTGAGCAGCATATTGAAGATTACCAAGAAATCCCCTCCAGTACCTTTCACCCTAGTGCCGATTACTTTCTGCGCGTGCAAGGCCAAAGTATGGTTGACGTCGGAATAATGGACGGAGACTTACTGGCAGTGCACCAGCAACCAACGGCTGACAATCAGCAAATTATTGTCGCCAGAGTCGACGGAGAAGTCACCGTAAAAAGACTAAAAAGAACCAGAAGTAAACATGAAATTCATCTGCTGCCAGAGAACCGTGAATACTCGCCCATATTAGTAGACTTAAGAGCTCAAGAATTTGCCATTGAAGGCTTAGCTGTTGGCGTAGTGAGAGTATCGCTTTAAATGAAAAACTAAAAATTAATGCAGGATTTGATGCTTTTCACCTCTTTCAACGGAAGTAGGCGTTCGATCTTCGTTAATTTCAAAGACTGTTTGAATGCCCGCGTCCATCATACTTTTAGCAACATCGATATGTTTTCCATCAAGGTATTCTAAAACTGAATCTGAAAAACTTATGCGAACTAGCGGCTCATCGGATCCAGCGCGCTGCAGGGCAACCTCGCCATCATCAAGTATTACTAGTTCGTATTCTGTAAAAGCCACCTTATAACTCCCTATAATCTACCGCATTATAACAGCAACCTAGCGTACTATTAAACCTCGCCAAAATATCAAGTAGAGGTGATCTATCAAATGATCCAAATCAATCGATACGAAAAACAACCATAAATTAGTTTTCACCCTTCTGACTAGCTACCCACTTCCCTCGCACATACCTAGCACTCCATCCCGAGGGTTTACCATCAATTTCACTACGTACATATTGTTCTTTGGTTTTTCTGTCGAACCGAATCACCGTTTCATTACCCTCAGAATCAGATGCAGGTGCAGCCAATAGATACTGGAGTTTAGGGTCGACCTTATCTTTTACGGAAACGAATTCATTGACAGTTGGAGCTCTAGTTTCTCTATTCCGCGGAAATTGGCTAGCCGCTAAGAAGATACCCGACGCACCATCACGCAAAACATAATAATCGTCCACTTTAAGGCAGCGAAGCTCCGGCATGGCGATGGGATCTACCTTTGGTGGCGCGGCTTCTCCACTACGCAGTAACTTGCGGGTATTTTTGCACGGCTCTCCTTGGGATTTTTCGCCGGTACAACCAAAGTATTTACCAAACCGACCGTTTTTAAGCTGCATCTCACTACCGCATTTATCACAATCAAGAACTGGGCCTTCATACCCCTTTATCACGTATTGGCCAATCTCAATTTCATGGCCAACGCAATCTGGATTGTTGCCACACACATGTAACTTACGCGACTCATCAATCAGGTAACTGTCCATAGACGTGTTACAGCGTTTACACCGATGTTTGTGGAGTAAGGACTTTGATTCAGCCTCATCATCCTCTTCAATATTAACCGCTTCATCACCGGCGGTAAGATTAACTGTTTGCTTACAGCGTTCCTTAGGCGGCAGAGCATAACCAGAGCAACCAAGGAAAACTCCTGTCCCTGCGGTTCGAATCATCATAGGCTGTTGGCAAAGTTTACAGGCTATGTCAGTCTGAGAGGGCGTATTGGGTCTCATACCTCCTTCAGAGTCCTTAGCCAACATAACTTTTTTACTGAAATCCTTATAAAAGCGATTAAGTAAGCTCTTCCAATTCAGTTTCCCGTCAGCGACCTCGTCGAGCTGCTCCTCCATAGATGCTGTAAAACCGTAGTCCATCAAATCAGTAAAACTCTCTGACAAACGGTCAGCCACAATATCACCAATTTTTTCGGCGAATATTCGTTTGTTTTCGATCCTGACATAACCACGATCTTGGATGGTAGAAATAATTGATGCGTAGGTTGAAGGCCTTCCTATCCCCCGCTTTTCTAGCTCTCTTACCAATGCAGCTTCAGAAAATCGAGCTGTCGGCTTGGTAAAGTGTTGCTGCGGAATTAATGCCAGCATACGCATCTGATCGCCTTTTTGCAGATCAGGAAGTTCAATATCATCATCACCTTTTCGACTGGCTGGCATGACCGCCAGATAACCATCAAATAGTGTAACCCTACCTTTGGCGGTAAGCTCATACTCTCCCGCAAGGACAGTAATCGTTGTTGAGGTAAATTCTGCATTAGTCATTTGGCATGCAACGAATTGCTGCCATATCAACTGATAGAGTCTTCGAGCGTCGACTTCCATTTCGTTGAGACCGCCCGGAGCTATATCGACATTCGAAGGACGAATCGCTTCGTGGGCCTCTTGAGCGCCCGATTTACTGCTATACCTAATCGCAGTATCCGGTAGATACTTGGTTCCGTGACGCAATTTAATATAATCACGGCAGGTCATCACCGCATCTTCACTCAGATTGGTCGAGTCTGTACGCATATAGGTAATGTAACCAGCTTCGTACAAACGCTGGGCCATCATCATGGTTTTCTTAACGCCAAAACCAAGCCTAGTGCTGGCCGCCTGCTGTAATGTTGAGGTAATAAATGGCGCTGAAGGCTTTGATTTTGTGGGTTTATCTTCTCTCTTACTAACGGCGTAATCCGCCTCTCTCAACGCGGCTAGGGAGGTGTCAGCCTCGACCTTATCAGTCGGACGAAATGGCTTACCTTGATGCCGCTTTACATCAAAACGAATTTTAATATCATCCGGATCAACGTCTGAACTAGCCCGCCCCTCTAAATCAGCTTGAACGGTCCAGTATTCTTCCGGAATAAAAGCACGAATCTCGCGCTCACGTTCAACGATCATTTTTAAAGCGACAGACTGCACTCTACCCGCGGATAACCCACGTCCCACTTTCTCCCATAACAAAGGAGAAACCATAAACCCTACAACACGGTCTAAGAACCGTCTTGCTTGCTGAGCATCAACCCGATCTTTATTGAGTTCGCCCGGCGCCTCGAACGCCTTGCGTATAGCTTTTTTGGTTATTTCATTAAAGACAACTCGCTTATAACGACTCTCATCGCCCCCAATCACCTCGGTTAGATGCCATGCGATCGCCTCTCCCTCTCTATCCATATCCGTCGCAAGATAGACAGTATCAGCGTTTTTTGCCAGCTTTTTAAGTTCTGCTACAACTTTTTCCTTACCAGGAAGGATCGCATAATCTGCCTTCCAGTTATTTTCAGGATCAATACCCATACTATTAGTGAGTTGGGATTTTGCTTTTCTCTCTCGATATAAGACCTTATCTTCCGGGGACATTTTGCGGGTCAAAGCCGCTTGCTTAGCCCGCTCTTTAGGATCGCTAGGTACTCTATTGGCGCCAGTAGGCAAGTCTCTAATATGACCTACACTAGATTTAACAATAAAATCATCGCCCAAATAACGATTAATTGTTTTGGCTTTGGCTGGTGACTCTACAATGACTAAAGATTTGCCCATAGGGGAAAAGTTTCCTTATTACGGCATCAATTCATACTGGCAAAGATGCTCGTTATGACTACGCAACACGTTTACGACGTGCCCAAGGTTCGCATATATACTTGTTCTACCGCCCTTTGGTCAAGCTTCAATGCGAAATATTTTCAATATGATGTTTTAATTTACCTAAAGTTTCGGCAATTTTTACCAGATCATCATGACTCCCCCGCTCGTCCCAAATAGCCCCAACGTCTGCCTCCGTAGCAATGATTGCAACCACTCCTGACGGGAGTTCAGGCAACAACTCCAGCAATATTCCATGCCAACTTACATCAGCCTCATTTTGCACCCAGTGCCAACCCGCCCAAGAGGATTCCCAGCCTCGCCGACTAAAGCGATGAATCACCCAATTTCTTTGGCGATCTGAAGCTTTCCAGCGCATTTTGTAACAAACAGCCTCCAAAGCAGACTCCGCTTCTCGTGCATCAGGTCTGCGTTGCAGACTGACCAGAAGGTTTAGTGTTGCCGCACTACCTCGCAGATCTGCCACTCTCTTTTGGAAGGGCGATTGTTTGAACCACATTAAGGGGGATAGGACGACTGCAATACCAAATATGATTAACAACCATGTCATTAACGACTACTCTTAGAATGATATCGTGAAAAATTATTGCTTTTGAAAGCCAGAGTATTCAATACTACAAGCAAACAACCTAAAGGGTACACCACTATGTCGTCCTACAAACATATATTGGTCGGATTAGACTTGGCACCAGAATCTCAGCAAGTGGTAGATCGAGTGAAATTTCTCTTTTCCAACAGCGATACGAAAATATCTATTTGCCATATTCTCGAACCTTTGGCCTTTACATACGGTGGGGACATACCGGTAGACCTATCGGATGTGCAGACCCAGCTAACAGACCAGGCTACTCAGCGCTTGTCGAAACTAGGTGTCCAACTGGATGTTTCGCCGGAGAACCAGCATGTCATTTTGGGACATCCTGCTCAGGAAATGCACAGCATAGCTAAAGCGCAAAATATTGAATTAATCGTTGTCGGTAGCCATGGCAGACATGGCTTCTCATTAATATTTGGATCTACCAGCAATTCCGTGCTTCATGGCGCTCAGTGTGATGTGCTAGCAGTAAGAATAAACGCCTAAATGACCTGTAATAATAAATTTTAAAAATATGATTAGGATCTTTAACATGAAAATTTCTACGATAAAAGTTGTCATTTCCGTCGTTTTGATAAGCGCTATTATTGGGTGCAACGATGACACTAAGCTGATAGTTGAAACAGAAAGCAAGCAATTGGAGCAAGGCTCAACGGCGACACGATCAGATAACACCATGCCACCAAAAGCGAAGAAGGTTGAGCATATAATATCCACTCACGGTTATGAAAGAAATGACCAATACTATTGGTTGAGAGATGATACAAGAGAGAGTGAGCCGGTATTAGATTATTTAAACGCTGAAAATAATTACACTGAAAAGCGGCTTTCCCACACAGAAGGTCTACAAAAGAAGTTATTTGAAGAAATGACCGCTAGATTGGAGCCAAACGTTGAATCGGTTCCTGTTTTCGATAAAGGATATTGGTATTGGTCTAAATATGAAGAAGGGCAAGATTATCCAATTTATATTCGACAAAAGGGTTCTTTAGAAGCTAACGAAGAAGTATTACTCGATGAAAACAAGAGAGCTGAAGGCCATGAATATTATCAATTAGCGGATATGAATATTAGCCAAAACCAAATATTAATGGGGATCTCTGAAGATACTATTAGTCGTCGGCAATATGAGATTCGTTTCAAAAATTTAGAGACTGATGAATTCTTTCCTGAGGTGATAGAAAATACCTCCGGCCAAATTGTATGGGCTAATGATAATAAAACAATTTTTTATGTACGCAAACACCCTACCACTTTGCTACCTTATCAAGTCTACCGACATGAACTTGGTACATCACCTGAAAAAGATATTTTAGTTTACGAAGAACAAGATACAACATTTTATACCAGTATTTACAAAACTCGTTCTGAAAAATATATTGGTATTGAAATTTCCTCGACCATGAATAGTGAATATAGATTTGTATCTGCTGACACACCCACAGAACCATTTACTGTGTTTCTTACAAGAGAAAAAGATCATTTATTTGACGTTGACCACATAGGAAATCATTTTTATATTCAGTCTGACTTCGAAGCAATGAACGAAAGACTTTTGAAAGTTGCCGACAGTAAAATCGGAACAAGAGATCACTGGCAAGAAGTGCTGGCTCATAGAGAAGATACTTTGATACAAAACTTTGAGCTGTTTAATGACTATATGGTGGTTAATGAGCGAGTCAACGGTTTAGAAAAATTACGAATTAGAGACTATAGCGGCAAGTTAATTGAAGAAGTTATCTTTAATGACGCTGCGTACAATTCGGATATGGGCAACAACCCCGATCCTGCATCAAGAGTATTTCGTTACGAATATTCAAGCATGAATACCCCTAGTTCAGTTTATGATTATGATTTGGATCAAGGAACCAGTGAATTAAAAAAACAAGACAAGGTAATTGGTGATTTTCATCCTGATCTCTATCGAAGCGAGCGAATTATGATTGAAGCGCGTGATGGTAAAAAAGTCCCCGTTTCCATTGTTTATCGTAAAGACAAGTTTAAGCAAGATGGCTCTAACCCTTTATTAAATTATGCCTATGGTTCGTATGGTTCAACAGTTGATCCTGGTTTTAGTATTTCACGCCTAAGCCTCTTAGATAGAGGTGTTGTGTTCACCATTTCACATATTCGCGGTAGTAAAATGTTAGGGCGTCAATGGTATGAAGATGGCAAAAAACTAACTAAAATGAATACCTTTACGGACTTTAACGATGCCACTAAAGCACTGGTAAAGCAAGACTACGGCGACGCTAAACTGGTTTATGCAATGGGCGGAAGCGCCGGTGGGTTGTTAATGGGGGCCATAATCAATATGGAGCCTGAACTTTATCACGGAGTAATAGCGGCAGTACCATTTGTTGATGTTGTAACGACTATGTTAGATGAATCCATTCCATTAACTACTGGTGAATTTGATGAATGGGGTAATCCAAAAAACAAAGAGTACTACGATTACATGCTCTCATATTCACCTTATGATCAAGTTAAAGCTCAAAACTATCCTAACTTACTTGTCACCACGGGCTTACATGATTCACAAGTTCAGTACTGGGAACCCGCAAAATGGGTGGCTAAACTTAGAGATATAAAAACTGACGACAATGTACTTCTTTTAGACACAGATATGGAAGTAGGGCATGGTGGCAAATCGGGTCGTTACAAGAGCTATCTAGATAGAGCTAAACAATATGCATTCATATTAGATTTAGCCGGCCTCAAAGAGTAACGGGCTTCTCTATTGACTTTAACGACATCAAATATTGAATGTTTAATTAAAAAAATCCCGATGTAGAAACTACATCGGGATTAATAAGAACAATCAAATCTATAACGGTGCTCTAAATGCCTGAAGCTGCGCCTGGCTCAATATAGTCGAAACCTAAGTTTAAGTCCTCCTTCCATAGCGTTTAACTCGGGGAAATAGTAAGCCGAGGAATAGAATAGATGTTTTGAGTAAATCACTGAACGACAGTTTTCTTATTATAAGGCGGTAACCTTTTAACATAGTTTTCTACTCTTGGTTTTTATGAACAGCCTATTCTTCGGCTTGTAATTTTTCCAATTCAATAGCATTTAAAGCCAAAATAGAAGATTCAACAGCTAAGAAGTTTTTATCTTCGCGAACATCCTCAAAAAATAAATTAGACTTTAAAAAGGTCGCTTCACGAAAGCCTGAATCAATTGCTTTGTTGAGTAACACAATGGCTTCTTGCTTTAACGTTTCATTAACTGATTGATCCTTAGTTGATGAATTAGACAGTAAATTTAGTTTTAAACAGGCTAATCCAAAGTAAGCATTGTAGGCTGGGTTATCGAACTGAGGATGGCCTATTTTTAGTAATTTATGATAAAGTTGTTCGGCTAATTGTTGATACTTAATAGCTTCAGCTGAGTTTCTTTTAAGCCTTGCCATACCTTGTGCAGCGTAATGAATATTTGCATTAATGTTACCAGTGCCAATGCTTGTATAAATAGCTTTGTTAAAATTTTCTAGCGCTTTCTCGTTTGCCCCCATGTTCAGATGGGCAAAACCTGCCCAACTTGCAGATATATCTTTATCATCGCTTTCTTTTAACAAAGCTGTCTCTAGAAGTAATTGCCAATCTGCGCGTATTGATGAAATTCTTACCCTTGCAGCTAATTCCCAGCGGTTATTAACTCCACGTTCTCTTGATTTAGCCAGCCAAGAGGTTGAGCGCTCATTATCACCTAATAATTGATAGTCAATTGCTATTTGAGCTGCAGAATAAGCATCACCAGGGCGCATGTTATGCACTCTAATCCTGGTACGAATACTTTCAGCTATTTTGCCTTCTAGCAAAAATAAGGAAGATAATCTTTCAAGCCCATGGGCATCATTAGGATCTATTGCAAACAATTCATCTAAGCTTTCCTTAGCATCAAGAATTTTGTTGCTGAAGATTTGCGCATTGATTAATCGGCCTCGATAAAAGGTTGAAAGTGGATCAAGTTCAACGGCTTTTTTTCTTTGCTTAATAGACTCTTCATATTGATCCCATGGAAGCACATCAGCAAAATGTGTGTATATCTCAACATGACTAGGATTAATTTTAATGGCCTGTTCAAAGAAAAATCGTGCAGTTAGGGCATCACCGTAAATGCGTTTATAGACTAATCCCATAGCCATTAAGGCTTCTGCTTGAGTACTATCAAGGGTTAACGCTTTTCTTGCATTTTTTTCAATCAATGGAAAAGCTTCTGCTGCGCTGAAACCACCATAATCTTCAAGCCAGATCCAGGCTGAAGCAATACCAGCATAGGCTTTTGCGTAGTTTGGATCGATTGCTATGGCTTGTTTATAATAATCTAGCGCTGTAAGAAGAGTGTCTTTTTTGGGTTCTCTTGCGCTTTTTCTACCTTTTAAATAAAACTCATAGGCTTCAATGTTGGTTTCATTACTATGGGATTGATTAATATCCAATTTAAGTTTTAATTTATCGACAATGGCGTGTGATATTTCATCTTGAACCTTAAAAATATTCTTTAGTTCACGGTCATAAGTCTCTGACCATAGATGATAACCATCTTCTACATTGATAAGTTGAGCGGTTACTCTTATTTGATTATCTGATTTACGAATTGACCCTTCAAGTATTGTTTTTACATTGAGTGCATTACCAATTTCAGTAATATCAGCATCAGTGCCTTTAAATTTAAAGGAGGAAGTTCTAGCAGCAACACGCAAGCCTTCTGTTTTGGCGAGAACATTGAGAAGTTCTTCTGCAATGCCGTCACCAAAATATTCTTGGTCACTTTCTCCACTCATATCGGCAAAGGGCAGTACAGCAATGGAGGGGCCTAAGCTTGTGGAGCTATCTACATTTTGCCGACTTTCATCAAAACGACTCTCATAAATAAAATACCCGAGCCCAATGACTAGCATGAAAATGATTAAAAAATCGAGTTTTCGACCAGTGTGAGAGGCGACGGAATCTTCAGGGGCTATGTCCGTTTCTTTCTGTATGCCTTCAGGTGTTATTTCAAAGACCCAAGAAGCAAAAATAACAAAGGGCAAACCCATCAAAGCAAAGAAAAAAACTGCGGTATTGATCCAGTCGGGTAAATGTAAGGCAGGAACAGCTGCTTGAGTTACTTGGATCACTACCCAAGCCAGTACTAGGTAAGCTATGCATACCTTGATAACATTGCGGCGTTTGAGCTCAGATATGAATGAATTAGCCAACGAAATTCCATCTTCTGGTGGTTATTTGAAGTAGATGGTTAATGTACTTTGATTAGGTCAAATGATCAAATTTAAGCGTATAATAAGGTTTCTCAGATGACACATTTATATTCATCAATTATGTGTCGATTAAAGCCCTAACTTTTACAGTAGATATTTTATATTTAATCCATAACTAAAGATTTGTTTTGAACGCATGTCTTTTTTCATGCTGTCATTAAGAGGTCCCATGGACTCTCCTTCACCCATTACTTCCAAGGTAACACCTTGGCGAATATCGCTAAGAGCTCTACCATCAATGATTAAACTTTCTGTTGCCCAAGAAAGCATATTGATAAAACTGGGTGCTAATACTTTGCCATTAACATCTTGCAGAAAAAACACTTTCCTCTTGAGCGCTCGAGTTAAACACTCTTCGCAGTGCTTAGCACCTGATCAACGATTCCTATAGGGTATAGCTGCGCGCCAAAAAATGAGCTATGCCCGAAGTGTCGCCCAACACCATAAAAATTTCTTGGTATAGGGCATCAATCTCTGGTGGAGAATATATGTAAGTACAACCCCACAACAGATGCCCTTGATCTTTCGCTCAATCCGTTGCAGGATAAACTACAGGTTAGACTGCAACCGCCAGATAAAACGTTTTCTTACCGGACAGCACTTAATAGTGATTTCAGTGAAGACTTTGACGATAAATTTTGTAGAGTACTTTTCAAACAAATAGGTAATGGAATCTGCCGCCATTATTCAAATGAACAAGAGGCCCATTCTATGCCCCCTACACAAAAAATTAACGGCAGCTGTTTATGTGGCCAGATACGCTACAAAGCTGTTGCAGCCCCTTTATTTCAGGCGCACTGCCACTGCCAAGATTGCCGGAAAAACGGCGGTTCTGCATTTGCAGCCTTGGTGTTTGTGCCTACTGAAAGTCTTAGTTGGCAAGGTGAAACCCAAACCTTTAGCCACAGCGCCGATTCTGGCGCTACTATGACCAAGCATTTTTGCTCTAACTGCGGCAGCCAACTGTTTGGCACTAACAGCGCCAAACCAGACCGTATACATATCAAAGTAGGCACCATGGACGATGCGCAATGGTTTCAACCCCAATGTAATGTATGGGCGAACAGCCGCCTTCCCTCTACGCCAGTAAGTCCAGAGGTTAAAGACTTTGCTACTATGCCTGCAGCACCGGCCAAAATATAGCTCAAACCGTCGGTTAAGAATAAGAAAACTAGGTTCAAAAACAATATTTTATATGCTCGTTTATGAAACATTGACCACTAACTCCCTATTTTCTAAATGAAGGAGACTCAACCGGTGACATTACATTTATATAAGAATTATCTATCCGTTTAGCGGAATTAATTAATATAAAAAGGGATAAACGTATGAATGAAAAAAAAATTTCACAAATAAAAATATATTTTGTAGCTTTTATTACATTGATAATTTGGCTACTACTTATTTGGCAAAACCTGCACGATGGCGTTCCACGTCACCATTTGTTAAATAATGCCGATTTACCTACGATTTCTAATTGGTGGGGTGGGATTGTACTCCCCGCATTAACATGGATAGCCCTAGCGCGCCTTCAGAAACGCATATTAAAAGCGCCTCATTCTCAAGCCTCTGTGTTATCGAAACGAATATTTGCTGGCTTTGTTCTTTCACTTATTTATGGCACCGTACTTTCAATTTCTTTCCTAAATGGCTATGCAGAAGTTTCTTCAGTGTTGTTTCCCAGCCTACTGGTGATAGCAATATTTATTAGAGTTTATAGAGAAGAGTTTGTACTGGGGTTTATTCTTAGTATGAGTTTAACTTTTGGTGCGGTATTACCGACAATATTTGCCGCTGTAATGGCCTTATTATCTGCCATGGTCTATTTTCTTGCACAATTTTTTTGGGTAAAGATAAAAAAGATAACTTCAACCAAACCGGCAACTTAGAAAATGCTTGATAGGTTCGGGATATAAAAATTACAATTGGCTTCTTGAGTCTTTCGATAGCTCCATTTTTATCACACAAAAACAACTCACTGCCGTGCCTTCAAATTATTTACAATAGGGTCCTTCCAAATATGAGTCGTAACTGATGCTAATTGATATTGGTGTTAATCTTTCTAATCAACAATTTAAAAACCGTATAGCCGATGTCTTGACTCGAGCTCTATCAGCTGGTGTCGAAAAGATCATCCTAACCGGCACTTCTATTAGCGACAGCCGAGCCGCAGTGGCGCTTTGCGACGAATACCAATCTCAATTCCCCAACATGCTTTATGCCACAGCCGGTCTTCATCCCCACCAAGCTGACTCATGGGATACAGCTTCTTATAGCAGCCTCAAAGAGCTAGCAAGTCACTCAGCAGTGGTAGCTATTGGAGAGACTGGCCTGGACTTTAATCGCAACCTATCAACACCCAAAGAGCAAGAAGTGGCTTTTGAAGCACAACTTGAGCTGTCCACAGAACTACAGATGCCATTATTTCTGCATGAGCGCGATGCCGCCAAACGCCAACTAGCCATCTTAACGCACCATCGCGAATCAATCTCCAACGCCGTTATTCACTGCTTTACCGGTGATAAAAAGACGCTTTTTAGTTATTTAGATTTAGATCTCTACATTGGCATTACTGGCTGGGTCTGCGACGAGCGACGCGGGCTAGAGTTACAAAAAATAATAAAAAATATCCCATTAAATCGGTTGATGGTAGAGACAGATGCCCCCTATTTACTGCCAAGAAACATGACTCCATTACCGAAAAATCGACGGAATGAGCCGGCCTTTTTAAAGTATATCCTTAGGTGTATTTCTGAACATAGAGAGGAATCTGAAGATGTTATTAGCAAAATGACTACTGCAACCGCATTAGAATTCTTTAGGCTAGACTAAGCCCAGCTATAGATCAAAGGTTAAGCTATCCCCCACAGATAAGATGCCGCTGCCTCTCACCTGGGCACGAAGACCCCCTTTGCCAATCAACTCGGGGAGAATACTCACGCCAAGACGTCGCTGCAGGCTGGCGCATGGCTCACATAGTCTGACGCCGTACAGACTGATCCCATTGATTGTAAAATACTGCCCCTCTAAGTCATTTAAACGCACCCCTTTAGTGATCAGGTTGCGACGAAAATCACTCGCATGAAAGCTGTTGCCGCTTTCCTTATTAAAGATGTCAATCAGTTCAGACTCTATTAAAGTCAGCTCAAAATCAGGCTGGCCCTTATAAGTTGACCTGTTTTTCCCGGTCTCAGAGTAATAACGGTCACCGACGATACCCTTCCCCGCCTTCAATGCGACTTTTACATGGCCGGTCATAAAACCACCCATTGTAGGAGCAATATAAATTCCTATTATTGATTTATTCAACATGATCAAAGCGTCCTTAGCTATCGGTCAAAACTTTATAAATGCTGTTTTTAGGTTGGCTAAAAACTCGGCGAAGGATGGGCTCGAATAAAGAGAGAGCTAGTTCTGGCATATTCGGATCGAAGGACGGGTCGTCGTATTTGGCAATAAACCGTGCAGTTCGCTTAAAATTGTCATTTTCACGAAACTGATCCCTCATATTGCGATCAGCACCAAGAAAATGAAAGAAGTTGTAGCCTTGAAAAATGGCATGGTGCTTGACCATCCAATGATTCTCATCAGACACATAGGGCTGTAATATTGCCGCGGCCACATCAGCATGGTTCGCACTGCCCAAGGTATCGCCAATATCGTGCAAGAGAGCACAGACAATATATTCATCGTCCTCACCCGCCTCAGCGGCCCTGTGTGCAGTCTGTAGTGAGTGCTGTAGACGATCTACGGAAAATCCACCATAGTCCCCCGTTAACAGTTCCATGTGGCTAAGAATTCGATCTGGGAGCTTTTTGAAAAATTCCATTTGTTCCGGAACAATGATGGCCCAATCTTCGGCGGTGCTCTGGGACATTTTGGTAAAGGTCGCTTTCATTGGGCTTACTCCGAAGGCTCTTAGTAATTATTAGACAGCTTGGTACACCAAACCTGATCAAATATTAGCAGTAAGGTCTGTATTTATCTATCGAATAAATCATACTAGCGCCCAGAACAAAAGGACTAATCCGTCTAACAATGTGCGAGGAGTATTAAATGGATAAATCAAACAATCCTGTGGCAATTATCACTGGCGGGAGTCGAGGTGTTGGTAAGGCAACTGCGATTTTACTCGCATCAAAGGGCTGGAATATTACAGTTACCTGTACTAGCTCAATCGACGATGCTGAAGAGGTGGTAAAGATGTGCCAGAACCTCGGCGTTGAAGCCCAGGCGGTAGCGGCAGATGTTTCCGACAATCGGGCCTGTCTTGACACCGTTGATCAAACTATACAAAAATGGGGCCGCCTAGATTGCTTAATTAACAATGCCGGCACCACCAAATTTGCGTTCAACCATGGTGATTTAGACGCCCTAGATGGAGATGATTTTTTACGTATCTATAACGTCAACGTTGTTGGGCCCTTTCAAATGGTAAAAGCTTGCCGGCAGTATTTAATACACAGCGACAACCCAAATATAATTAATGTTTCATCCATCGCAGGAATAAGGGGCATTGGCAGTAGTCTGGCCTATGCATCATCAAAAGGGGCCCTTAACACCATGACCAAGTCTATGGCTAGAAACCTAGGCCCGATTAGGGTTAATGCGGTTTGTCCAGGATTCATTCAAGGCGAATGGCTACGCAAAGGATTGGGTAGCGATGCTTATGACGCCGCTTTAGCATACACCGAAAAAACAACACCTCTAGGGCTTGCAGTGACCGCCGATCAGGTTGCGGAATCTATATACAACCTGATGGCGCTATCGAAGATTGTTACCGGAGAAACCATACTACTCGACGGAGGATTCCATCTGACTGTTTAAATTGATACGAAAAAAACCGGTAGCGGTAACAGAAGATCCTCTAGCCGCAGCTAATCCGCGATGTTTCAGGCGCATTAGCTACCACTCTTAGGTCTCTCAAGGTTATTGCAAAAGTATCATAGACTAATATTCGTTAATGTCTCCATATTAGACCTTTTGGTTATCCGTAATACCAATATACTGATAAACTTAAGCTTTATCATGGTGCGGCAACGATGCGGAACCCAGACCAAAAACCTGCAATCACCATTATCTCACAGTTCATTGACTACCTAGGCATTAAGGCACTTCGATCTGGACATCCGGCTATACGCAGACTCAAACGCCAGCAACAGGGCCACAGTGCTCACGGCAACAAAGTATGGCGCTCAAGCTTTGTACTCATGGACTACCTGACAACATATCCACCGAAAGCCTCAAACAGGATACTCGATGTGGGTTGCGGCTGGGGTTTGACCGGTATCTTTCTTGCCAAACAGTACAGTGCCAATGTCACCGGCATCGATATTGACCCCAGCGTTGAGCCCTTTTTGCAACTGCACGCGCGCATCAATAAATGTAGTATTGTCTTTCAGGCTAAAGGCTTTGAAAGCCTCACCAAAGATGATTTTTCAGCTTACGATGAGATCATCGCCGCGGATATATGCTTCTGGGACGAGATGGTCAATCCTCTGTTTGAGTTTATTGGTTTGGCGCTAGAAGCTGGCGTGCAACGAATTTTAATCGCTGACCCAGGCAGGCCGCCGTTTTGGTCTCTATGCGATAAATGTGTTGAATCGCTCGACGCAAGCATTGTGTCTCGAAGAATTTATGAGCCGTGGAAAACGGAGAAATTTGTTCTTATTATAGAGAACCAATAAAAAAGCCGGGCAATGCCCGGCTTTTTACACAGCAACTAATGTGAGTTTACTTCACGCTCACATCGTCAATCGATACGCCACCAACTTCAGCACCCATATTAAATATGACACGACTGTTATCATCACCGAAACCAACGCCATCTAATGTAGTGGTTATGGTGTAGGTAAATGTTTGCCATTCAGTGCTTTAGTGAAGGAAAATACGTCGTTAAACCAGCACCCACGCGCTTCCACAACTGCCGCCTTGGCGCCGTCAAGCATCCAATCACCAACAAGGGGATCTTCAACTGGGGCAACGCATCCCTCGGCGCAATACTGTACACGGCTGCCATCGGTTGTTTCAAAGACATCTACTCCGACCTCACCACTGGTATCGCTGAATGAAATATTAAAGGTTACATAGCCTTCAACATCATCTACGCTCATTACACGAGAGGCCGACCAGTCTCCAATTTGCCTTCCAGGCTAGCTGCAATGCCATTAATCGTAACCTCTGGGGTCATTAATGCTTCAGATGCTGTCAAATCCACCTTAATCGACTGTCCCAGCTTGGCCACGCCATCTGGGCTAGGATTTTTTTCTTGTTGTTGAAGGATAGATACGCTGACCAACACCGGCGCTACTCCATCGGAGCCTGGATCAACTAAGTCATTTTGTGTAACACTACTCCCACCACCACCGCAGGCTGACAAGATTAACGAAAATGAAAGTGCAAGAATTGCACTAAAATGTTTGGCTTGGAAAAAAGCTTGGAACCAACCCAGATTGCTAACTAGTGTTTGCGGATGCATAACTCCCCCTGACTAAGATTTTAATTATTCTTCCAGCACCGGCTGAAAGGTATTTACCGATCGATTCTCTTCCCCCGCGCCGGCAACCTCCAGAGCAATTCGGTGAATAGGCATTTATATGCGATGAACTGCCGGCAGAAACAGTAAATAGGAGAAATTAACGAAAAGATAAATTGGCCTGAAGGAAAAACTGTCTTTTTCCAACTCCTAAAGTAGCTAGTTATCCACCATGGCATTTAGGGGAGTCAGGAGCGCTTCGCTCCTTAGTCTGCCACTCTTTAGAGGTATAGGTATGCATTGCTAGGGCATGGACTGGACCTGCCAGTTCTTCACGCAACAAGGCATAAATCATCTGATGACGTTGCACCAGCCTTTTGCCCTCAAATTTATGACAGACTACGACAATTTTGAAATGACTTTCCGACCCTTCTGGAACAGAGTGCATGAAACTCTCATTGGTCACTTCAAGAGTGTCGGGGTCAAACTCTGCGACGAGTTTATTAAGGATAATTTTCTCGACAGGTCCCATCAGATTACATGTTCCCAACTAGATTGATCATCACGCCGGCAGCTACCGCCGAACCAATCACACCCGCAACATTGGGACCCATGGCATGCATCAATAGAAAGTTTTGTGGATTAGCCTCAAGACCCACCTTATTAGCTACTCTCGCAGCCATCGGAACTGCTGAAACACCAGCAGCGCCAATCAATGGATTTACCTTGTGGATCGAGACAACATTCATCAGTTTAGCCATCAACACTCCAGATGCGGTGCCAATGCAAAATGCGATGGCGCCCAAGGCCAAAATACCCATAGTCTCAGCATTCAGAAATTTTTCAGCGCTCATTTTCGAACCCACGCCCAAGCCTAGAAAGATCGTTACGATGTTAATTAAGGCGTTTTGGGTAGTATCGCTGAGACGATTGACTACACCACATTCTCGCATGAGATTACCAAAGCAAAACATTCCCAAAAGAGGCGCCGCATCTGGTAACAACAAAGCAACCAAGACTAACAGCGTCAAAGGAAAGACTATCCGCTCTGATTTAGTAACCGGCCTTAATTGCACCATCTTAATCTGCCGTTCTGCTGGCGTCGTGAGAGCCCTCATAATCGGCGGCTGGATTATCGGCACCAAGGCCATATAGGAATAAGCCGCCACCGCCACCGCACCCAATAAATCTGGTGATAACTTACTGGTGACGAAAATAGCGGTTGGCCCATCCGCGCCCCCGATAATACCTATCGAAGCAGCATCACGAATACTAAAATCTAAGATGCCATAATGACTCAACCCAACGGCACCCAGCACGGTGGTAAAGATACCTACCTGAGCAGCAGCGCCAAGTAATAAGGTTTTGGGGTTGGCCAATAGCGGTCCAAAGTCCGTCATAGCCCCCACCCCCATAAAGATCACCAGCGGGAAAAGGCCAGTTTCAATACCAACATGATAAATATAGTAAAGCAGCCCGCCCGGACTCTGCATCTGACCCAGCGCATCATAGACCGGTGCGACATCAAACCCAGCGCCAGGAATATTGGCTAAAATAGTACCAAACCCTATGGGAACCAAAAGCAGCGGCTCAAAGCCCTTACTAATGGCCAAAAACAATAATGACAAGCCCACCGTCATCATAACTAACTGACCCAGCTGAATTTGTGCAAGCCCAGAACTCGCCCACAAACTATATATGTTTTCCATAGTAAGCCCCCTTTAAGCCAAGGTCACAAGGAGGTCACCCACAGCGCAGCTATCGCCACTCTGTACTTTCACAGCGACAATTGTGCCTGCATTGGGCGCACTGATAGAGGTCTCCATTTTCATGGCTTCCAAGATGATAATCGCCTCACCTTCTGCGACGACTTGGCCTGGTTGCACTAGCACACTGATAACAGTTCCCGATAAGGGAGCATTAACAGGAGCCGCATTGGCTGCAGGTTCCGCCGGTGCCGGTGTCACGCTTAATGGCTGAGCACCCAACTCTGCGATGGACGAAACATCCCCACCAGAGGCAACAGTAACATGATAGGATTTTCCTTCCACCTCGACGGTATACACCTCTTCGCCCGCCTCATTAAGTTGAGCGGCGGGTCTGCCCGTAGGAATGGGTTCAAACATGTTGGGATTATTTCTATGCTGTAAAAACTTCAAACCGACTTGAGGAAAAAGCGCATAGGTGAGCACATCATCTATCGCGCCCTCACCAGAGGTCAGGGTCAAGTCATTTTGTTCAGCGAGACTTATCAGTTCCGCTGTCAAACTATCCAGTTCAGGTTTAATATTATCAGCAGGGCGACAGGTAATAGCCTGTTCTCCCTCATCAAGCACTCGCAACTGTAGTTCAGCATTCACCGGAGCGGGTGTAGCCCCGTATTCACCGCGCAAAACTCCCGCGGTCTCTTTAGTAATCGTCTTATACCTCTCGCCGGTCAATACGTTTAGCACCGCCTGCGTCCCCACTATCTGGGAAGTCGGGGTAACAAGCGGTAAAAATCCTAAATCTTCACGGACCTTCGGTATTTCAGCAAGCACATCATCCAATTTATCCTCGGCGCCTTGCTGTCGTAACTGGCTCTCCATGTTGGTCAGCATCCCACCAGGAACCTGAGCCACTAAAATACGTGAATCAACACCTCTTAACGAACCTTCAAACTCAGCGTACTTTTTACGCACTGGTCTAAAGTAAGCTGCTATTTCTTCCAATTTTTCAATATCAAGACCCGTATCTCTATCAGTGCCTTTAAAAATTGATACTACTGACTCAGTAGCAGAGTGGCCATAGGTCATCGACATCGACGAAATGGCGCTATCAACATTGTCTATACCAGCCTCAACACATTTCATAATAGTACTTGTTGAAAGACCTGTGGTGGCATGGGCATGAAGTTGAATGGGGATGGCTACCGCTTTCTTCAAGCGGGTGACCAAATCAAAACCAACATAAGGCGTTAGCAATCCCGCCATATCTTTAATGCAAATTGAATCGGCCCCTGCATCTTCTATCTGCCGAGCCTGGTCCACCCATAAGTCAAGAGTATGCACAGGGCTCACCGTATAGGAAATTGTCCCCTGGGCATGCTTGCCAACTTTTTTTACCGCGCTCAGTGCTGTCTCTAGGTTTCGCATATCGTTCATTGCGTCAAACACCCGAAACACGTCAATTCCATTAGCTGCCGCACGCTCAACAAATTTTATTACAACGTCGTCTGCATAGTGCCTGTAACCGAGAATATTCTGGCCTCGAAATAACATCTGCTGAGGAGTATTGGGCATGACCTTTTTAATTTCGCGGATACGGTCCCAGGGATCTTCACCTAAAAATCGAATACAAGAGTCAAAGGTTGCTCCGCCCCATGACTCCATTGACCAATAACCGATTTGATCTAGCTTGTCAGCGATAGGTAACATGTCATCGATCCGCATACGCGTCGCAAATAACGATTGATGGGCGTCACGCAATACAACTTCGGTTATCCCTAATACAGTCTTTTTCGAGGGCATAAATATGTCCAGCCAATTAAAAAATTTATCTTACTGAGTTTTCTGCTCGATTGTTTGACAGTTTACATCTAACGACTTCGATGCTGATCTATAGCGGCCTGAATTACTTTTGCAATATTCGGTTCGATTACAATCGGCGCGCTATTAAGGGGTAAAGCACCAACCAATGTGTCTGACTCTTCAGGCGCCATTTTGTTAACAGCCATTGACATCAAGTGAGTGATGCCAACCAATAGAGTAAGAAAAGCAAAGACGGTCCCCATACCAAACAGCATAAGGTCGACACCCTGAGAAATTAACGTTACTTCCATACCAATACCTTAAAGCGCTAATATTGCCGCTACCCAATTAGTCTGCCGACCTATTGACCCATACACCCATTGTCGCGCGCCCAATTATATCCTATGTCTAATTTTGTTACAGCTAGGACGACATTTCCCACACAACAAAGGTCAAAACTATAGCAATAAGTAGAGTTTTTGCAAGTTGCTCTTTGCTTTCTGCGGTAGGAAACCTACAATCCCTGTTCAGTGACACTGCAGAAGATAGGAATCACCCAAAATGCGACTAAAAGCGCTCCTCACCCAGCGATTCACGGCGGCTATGCGTTCCGCTGGCATTCCCGATGATTGTTCACCAATGATTGCCTTGAGCGGGAAACCTCAATTTGGTGATTATCAAGCTAACGGCACTATGGGTGCAGCGAAAAGAATGCAAACTAGCCCCAGAGATCTAGCTGCAAAAATCCTCGATCATGTCGATCTTGAGGGTATCGCGGAAAAACTGGAAATTGCAGGCCCAGGATTTATCAACATTTATCTAAGTAAGCCTTTCTTAGCAAAAAGCCTTAATCAAGCGAAACGCAAAACCCTTGCACCTGAACATGAACAAACTGTAGTCATCGATTACTCCTCGCCGAACCTGGCAAAGGAGATGCACGTAGGGCATTTGCGCTCTACTATAATCGGAGATTCCTTAGCACGAGTTCTTGAATATCAAGGCCATAATGTTAAACGACAAAATCACATGGGCGACTGGGGTACGCAGTTTGGCATGCTGATTGCGGAACTAGAATTGCACTTAGGTGAAGGCGAACAAGCAGAACTAGCTTTAGATGACTTGGAACTGTTTTATCAGCAGTCAAAAAAGCACTTTGATGAAGATCCTGATTTTGCCGACAAGGCACGTGAGTATGTGGTAAAACTGCAGTCCGGCGACGAACATTGCCGCAAACTTTGGCACAAATTTATAAAGGTGTCAGTCGCGCATAGTTTAGACATCTATCAACGTCTCAATGTCGGACTTCTTAAGGCACACATTCAACCGGAAAGCGCCTATAACGACGCCCTTGAAACAGTCGTCGATGACCTAAGCAATCAAGGGTTAGCGGTAGATTCTGAGGGTGCCAAGGTGGTTTTTTTGTCTGAGTTGGCGGACAAAAATGGTAATCCTTCGCCGATGATAGTAAAAAAATCTGGCGGCGGTTTTCTCTACGCAACCAGCGACTTGGCTGCGCTGCGTTACAGGGTCAATGAACTGCAGGCCGATCGTATTCTCTATTTTATTGACGCCCGCCAGTCCCTGCATATGAAACAGGTATTTATTACCGGACGTAAGGCCGGTTATGTGCCTAAGAGAGTCAGCATAGAGCATCATCCATTCGGCACTATGATGGGCGAAAATGGTCGACCGTTTAAAACTCGCAGTGGCGGAACCGTGAAATTAGCCGACTTGCTAGTAGAGGCTGTTCAGCGCGCTGAAAAGTTGGTGCGTGAAAAAAACAACAACCTCAGCGAAGAGCAAGTTAAAGATATTGCCAACAAGGTTGGTATTGGCGCGGTTAAATATGCAGACTTGAGTATCACTCGCACCAATGATTATATTTTTAACTGGGACTCAATGTTGTCTTTTGAAGGTAACACTGCGCCTTACTTACAGTACGCCTACACACGAATTTCAAGCATTTTCCGTAAGGCCGGTAAAAACCCTGAAACAATTTCAGCTACGATCGATATCGTTGAGAGTCAAGAGAAAGCTTTAGCGCTCAAGTTAATCCAATTTGAGGAAGTGATCGATCAAGTCGCAATAGACTGCTACCCCCACTCGCTCTGTTCCTACCTGTACGACCTAGCCAGTGCCTTTATGACCTTCTATGAATTCTGCCCGGTATTAAAGAAGGATGTTCCAGAGGCTACACGGAACAGTCGACTAAAACTTTCCGCACTTAGCGCTGCCACCTTATCTCAAGGCCTGGACCTACTTGGCATCGAAGTTATGGAACAAATGTAACGAGCTGATTTCCATCTACAGCAGACTAACTATCGCGACAATTATTTGATTGTCGCGGCACTCACCTGCTGTTCCATAAGATTGAACTGACTCACTACGACTTCATTTTCAGACTTTCTGTCGAGGAGAGAAACCAGCGCAATAGCGACTAAAGAAAAAATAAATCCTGGCACTAGGGCGTAGAGATCAAATATTCCGCCCTCAAGTTGAGACCAAACGATCACTGTCAGACCACCCACGACTATTCCCGCCAAAGCGCCTGATGAAGTCATTTTCTTCCAGTACAAACTGACTAATATCGCCGGCCCTATCGAGGCTCCCAAACCCGCCCAAGCATAGGATACGACATCAAGGACCTTACTATCTGGTTCCATAGCAAGAAGGGTTGCACAGAGCGCTAGCACGACCACAGCGATACGCCCTATCTGTAAGCGATTTTCAGTGCTCAACTGTTTTTTAACCATCAAAGGGTAAAGATCCTCAGCCAGAGAAGATGAGCAGACTAGCAACTGAGAATCCACTGTACTCATAATGGCGGCAAGGATAGCAGCCAACAAAATGCCCGCAATCAATGGGTGAAAAATCAAGCCAGTCAGGGCAATAAAGACTTTCTCAGAATCAGGTAGTAGATCCGGCAAATAAGCAACGCCACTCAGCCCCACCAGAATCGCCAGCAAATAGCACAATGTCGCCCACAAGACGCCTATGCTGGCAGCTTTACTCGTCTCTGAGGCAGATCTCAGAGCCATAAATCGAGCCAATATATGCGGTTGTCCAAAATAACCTAGCCCCCAACCCATGGTACTAACAATAACCATCAACCCAAGAGCATCTCCATTAGCGTCAGTAAACATATTGAGAAACTCGGGGTTTGTCTGACTAATTTGAGAGGCAAAATCGCTAACGCCACCAGACTGCGATATGACCATAACGGGAACGCAGGCCAGCGCCAGCAACATCAGTAGCCCCTGGAAAACATCGGTCCAGGATACCGCCAGAAAGCCACCAAATAGTGTGTAAACGAGAATCAAAGTGACACTGACAAAAACCGACACATGGTAGTCAAAGCCAAACACTTCATTAAATAATTTACCACCAGCGATCAACCCAGAGCCCACATAGAAGAGAAAAAATAGTAAGATACTGACGCTAGCGATCATCTTCAACCATGGCGTACTATCGGCAAAGCGTCGTTGCAAAAAAGTAGGCAGGGTAACCGCATCGTCCAGGAGAGCGCTGTATACACGTAGTCTTTTTGCGACCAGCATCCAGTTCGCAGCAACCCCAATGACTAGCCCAATGGATATCCAAGCCGCCTCTAACCCTGCTAAATAAGCATAGCCGGGCAATCCTAGTAAAACCCAGCCACTCATGTCAGACGCACCGGCACTTATGGCGGAAACCGTTGGCGAAAGCTCTCTACCGCCGAGAAAATAATCCGTTGCATTTTTGGTCCGTAAGTAAGCATAGAAACCAATGCCGAGGACAATGGCGACATAAATTAAGAAAGCAATAGTGGTGGACATAGACAGACCGGACATAGATATTCCTTTTTATTATTTCAAACGACAGTATCTTTTATCGCATGCCGCATAGGGCTCTAAAATCGCCCTAAAAATAGAGTATAAATCTCTATAGAGGGTCTTGCCTAGCTAACTGTACTGCAAGGGATTCCGGCTAAGAAATAAATTACAGATTAACAGCTCTAATCTGAGATTCCACTTCGACATGCGACACCCCTCCCGAGGCCCCCCTATCAATAGTTAATCCAGCGAAATCAAACAACAGATTATCTGCTAGCTGTGACGGCGCTACATTTTTAATAGCGCCAAATATCGCATCAATACGCCCAGGAAACTGCCGCTCCCATTGCGCCAGCATATCTTTAACAGCGTTACGCTGAAGTCCCTCTTGAGAACCACAAAGATTGCAGGGGATAATGGGGTATTGTTTCAGCTCTGCAAGAGCTATTAAATCTGACTCTCGGCAGTAGGCCAGAGGCCTAATAAGCATGTTCTTTTTATCGTCAGACAACAACTTAGGCGGCATTGCTTTGAGTTTTCCCTGATAAAACATATTCAAAAACAATGTTTCTACAATATCATCCCTATGATGTCCCAGTGCCACTTTAGTCGCTCCTATCTGCTCAGCAAATCCATATAGCGTACCTCTGCGCAGCCTAGAACAAAGGCTGCAGTAAGTCTTACCCTCAGGAATTTTACTCGTCACTATGCTATAGGTGTCTTTTTCCAAGATATGATATTCGATGCCCAAGCCATCCAGATAAGTCGGTAACACCTGTTCTGGAAACCCGGGTTGTTTTTGATCTAAGTTGACTGCAATTAATTCGAAGTCGACCGGTGCATTTTTTTGAAGATTCATTAAAATATCAAGCATGGCATAGGAATCTTTGCCACCGGAAAGACATACCATAATTCGATCGCCCTCTTCTATCATAGCGTAATCTGCTACGGCCTTACCGACATTGCGGCGCAAGCGTTTTTGCAGCTTATTAGCTTCTAATTGATTTTTACGATCAGACATTACTGGCACCCTTAATATAAAGTGCGCAGTATAATTGCTAGGCTGTGGAATCAGCAAACATGCTGACTTATTTTAGGTAAATATTCTTAGAACAGCTGGTATTTGCTAGATTATTTGTGGGGCGCTTTATGTAACAAGTCCGTTGGATAGCCGAGCTCAGCAACCACATCAACCAGAGCTGAGTAGTCAGCATCTGAGATTTTTGGTGTTCGCGCCATAACCCACACATAGTCTCGACTTTTTCGGCCGATGATGGTTTGCTGGTACCTGTCATCTAGATAGACAATTCTATAGTCAGCTTTGATAGGCCAGACAAATTGCATCCCCCAAATAGCATTATTACTATTATCAACGACGAAGCCCCGCGGATGGTAGCTTTTTTGCTCTCCATCAAAGCCTCCATCATTAAAGGTGAATGTGGTCGCAATAGTTCCGTCTGCATCCTTTTGATAGGACTCCACCGGATTGTATGCGTCTTTCTCAAGGAAAGTAGGAATGCTAGCAATCACATACCAATCTCCCATAAAGCGATCTAAATCTACGTAATCTACCGCAGGCATTGGCTTATGAGTGCTACAGGCAGTGCCGGCTAGAAGTGCTGTGATTATTAACGTATATTTAAAAGTTAGCATTTAATTCTCCCGATGTATCGTAGACTCTTTGGTATATCAGGGTTCCGGCAATTTTCAGATCCGACTCTAGTGATTGCCAGGCGCCAGATTTATCGTATTGAAGTCGGATCTCAGTGTTGGGTAACCTAAGCTCTCTACGGGTCATTAGAGTGATTGGGTCAAATTTTGTCTCAAGAGTAACCGCGGTGTATTTACCCGTCTCCACATTAAGTAAATTTTTATCTTCAAGCCATTCAGGACGCCAATAGGCAAAGCTCTTTGTGCACTCTTTTAGGATCTCCTCGACTCCAGAATTAGTCACGACGAAGTTGCCTGCCAGGAGCTTACCGCTGATCTTGATATTTTTGTTGTTACGCTGAGTCCTACTTTCTACACTTTTTAAGCAACCATCTTTCCAAATTTCTTTTGCGAAGTGTCTATATTTAATCTTCTTAATCAGCAGCACATTAAAATCCATTGAGGCTTCTGAAGTGACATGAAGGTCACCCCCATCCTGTTTCAGAGTGAAGTGGTGCTGCCCAATTTCTTGTTTATCTAAAAAAACTTTAAACCTAATAGATTCGGCTTCGGCGAGGCAAAATTCTATCGGTAGCAGCAAGACTAAAAGCACTAAACGGTACATGATAAACTCCTTTTTTATAAACCTTTTCTTGCTAATCAACCCGTCAATCGGCGCATAATCAGTCCTATTAGTAAGAATTGTTTCCCTTGATACGCCGCGCTTGATCAATTTTACCTGCCGTGTCTCTGCGCGCGGAGCTATCTTTTTTAACTAGAACATAAGTGGCGCCTAAGCCTCCGTGGGTTTTTTGAGCGCTATGGAAAGCCAGCACCTGATCAAATTGTCGTAACCAATGGTTGACACAACTTTTTAGGCGAGCGGGTTGTTCTCTCCCTTCGCCTTTACCATGGGTAACTAAGGCGCACCTTACCCCGTGTTTTTGGCAATCATCGACGAAGCGCCATAACGCATTGCGAGCCTGCTCGACGGTGTGTCGATGCAAGTCGAGCTGCGCTTGAATTTCATATTTGCCAAGGCGCAAGTTTTTAAACACCCCATGTTGAACTCCTGGTCTTACAAATTCTAAATAGGCCAGAGGATCGACCTGTTCGACAAAGCTTGCTGGATCAAGCATGTTGGATTCAGTAACCATCTCTTCCTGAGCTGCTTTGCGCCTCTCTATAACACCAGGTGTTATCTGCGCCGGTTTGGAAATGTGCGAAGAACCTTTTCCGCTCAGGGGTCGGATGTCATCTCCAACCATATCAACAAATTCCTTATCACCTAGCTCTTCGGATTCTTCTTTTGCTAGATCACCTATCGATGACATATTCTGTTACCTGCGATTAATCAACTGAAAATAAAACTAGGGTAGTCGATGAGAGACTGCTGCTTGATGTATTATACCGTCCCCTTAATGGAGTCAACCATGCACGTTTCTGCCCACCATGTTATTAGTGTTCACTATACCCTCAGCGATGACAATAATGCATTGATTGACTCAACTTACGACGATAATAAGCCATTGGTTTACCTTCATGGTCGCGGGCAGATGATTATTGGTTTTGAGCAGGCAGTCGCCAAGGCTAAAGTGGGTGATAAACGAAATTTTACGGTGACGCCAAGTGAGGGCTATGGGTTACGAAATGTTAATAACAGGCAACGAATTCCCATAAAATATCTAAAACATGAAGGAAAATTAACCATAGGTAAAGCCATACATATAAATACCGACAATGGTGTCAAACCAGGCACGGTTATCAAAGTTGGAAAATTCAATGTCGATGTCGATATGAACCATCCGTTAGCAGGAAAGAATCTTAATTTTGATATCGAGATTGTAGCTATTAGAAAAGCGACGGAAGAAGAGACTGCCCATGGCCATGTTCACGGTGACCAAGGTTGTCATCACTAATGGAGTTGTACTGGTACCAATACGCCCTGATTGCAATAGTTTTTATATGGAGTGGCTTTGTGCGCTCTGGACTAGGGTTTGGCGGGGCTTTATTCACAATACCCTTCCTACTGCTGATTCATGATGATCCCTTATTTTTCCTACCTATTATTTCCATCCATTTACTATTTTTCGCCCCTTTGACACTTTTGTTTGGTAAGCGCAAAGCAACTGACAGTCAAAACCAATCTGTTGCCGACGCCAACGCTGTTAACTGGCGCTTTGTGCGTTTTTCGCTGGCGATTATGCTTATACCGAAATTAGTCGGTGTTGTCGGTCTGATCGTGCTACCGACAGAGCTAATGAATAGTATTATTTTTCTACTGATTGCTGGCTACTCAATGACCTATATTTTGGGTCGTCCACTACAAAGTAGCAGCCAAACCCTCGACATTGTATTTTTGGTCATTGGTGCCTATATCAGTGGGACATCGCTGGTTGGTGGCCCAATGATTATCGCGGTCGCACTTCGTCATGTTAAACCTTTCCAGTTCAGAGATACCTTATTCGTTATTTGGACGGTTCTGGTCAGTATAAAGCTAGCAGCGCTCGTGTGGGCCGGTATCAGTCTAAATTTTGTCGCTGCGCTATATTTACTCCCATTTGCTGGGATAGGTCATTTTATTGGCTTGGCGGCACATGAGGGATTACTACGCCAGGATAGTAAAAAGTTCTATCGAATTTTGGGGTCGATATTGTTCTGCGCTTCTGGTGCGGGGTTGTACCAGGTGCTTTCCTAAAAAAAGGGCGCTATGATCATTCTCATAGCGCCATTTTTCGGGGGTAAAACTGCCTAAATCGACCTTTTAGGTGGCATCAAAATACTCTGTCGGCATAGCCATAACACTTTCTGTGCTGGCCTTCATGGTCTTAGCATGAGTATCTGCCCGAGGGAGAATCCGTTGAAAGAAAAATTCTGCAGTGTGAAGCTTATTAGTTAGAAATTGGGTATCACCCTCTCCCGCCTTTAACTTCGCAGCGGCAACTGAGCTCATGCGGGCAAACATGTAGGCCATATAGGCATAACCTGAAAACATCAAAAAATCTACCGACCCAGCGCCAACAGAATCTGGATTTTTCTTAGCACCAGCACCCAGTCTATAACCCAACAATCGCCATCTAATAGCGAGCTTGGCAACTTGCCAAGCTTGGTTGCGAACAACTTTATTTTTGCCTGCCGCGGTCCACGGCATAAAGCCTTTGGCAAAAGACAGCATTTCACCGGTAAAGACATTAAGTTGTTTTAATTTATCCATAAGAACTTTTCGTCCTACGAGGTCTAAAGCCTGAATACCTGTAGTACCTTCATAGAGTGTAGCAATACGACTATCTCTTAAAATTTGTTCCATGCCCCACTCTTTGATGTAGCCGTGTCCACCAAATACCTGGACACCATGATTAGCCGCCTCAACGCCTAATTCAGTAATAAAACCTTTTAGTATTGGAGTACAGAACCCTAGTCGATCTTCCGCTGTCTTTTTTGCCGCCTCTGTCTTTCCTGCACGATAAACATCGGCAAACTGAGAAGCATAGGTCACCATGGCACGGCCACCCTCGGCGATCGCTCTCTGAGTTAACAGCATGCGTCGCACGTCAGGATGTTCGATAATGGCATCTGCTGGGCCTTCTGGGTTTTTAACACCTGAAATAGAGCGCATTGCCAACCGATCTCTAGCATAAGCAGATGCGCCTTGATAAGACCGCTCAGCCGCAGACACACCTTGGCTAGCAGTTCCAATACGCGCCACATTCATGTAGGTGAACATAGCATTCAAACCATCATGGGGTTTACCGATCAGGAAGCTCTTGGCACCATCGAAATTCAGCACCGCGGTACTATTACCATGAATCCCCATTTTGTGCTCAATAGAGCCACATCTGACCCCATTTCTTTCACCTAAGGAGCCATCTGCGGCCTGTAAAAACTTAGGAATAATAAATAGCGACAACCCTTTGGTGCCTTTGGGCGCATCTGGCAACTTGGCTAATACTATATGGACAATATTTTCAGTGAGGTCATGCTCGCCAGCACTGATAAAAATTTTAGTACCATCGACACTGTAACTGCCGTCTTCATTGGGTACCGCTTTGGTCTTCATCTGCCCCAAATCAGTCCCGCAATGCGGCTCAGTTAGGCACATAGTGCCACTCCAAACGCCACTGATTAATTTAGTCAGGTAATCAGTCTTCTGCTGATCAGTGCCATGGTCTTCAAGAGTAGCTATAGCCCCCTCACTCAGGCCTGGGTACATTGCCCAAGCCCAATTAGCCGTCGTTATCATTTCAGTGACCGCTAGTCCCACAGATGATGGAAGTTGCTGACCTCCGGCATCCTCACTGCCCGTCAGAGAGGTCCAACCTGCTTCTATATAGGTCTTATAGGCTTTTTTGAATCCGGCAGGTGTAGTCACTACGCCATCATTCCAGACACAACCTTCATCACCAGGTTGGTAGAGCGGTGCTAGCTCATTCTCGCTAAACTTAGCTCCCTCGGTAAAAATAGCTTCAATCATATCGGGGGTTGCTTGATCGCCCCCCACAACTTGCTGATACTGGGTTTGCATGTCAAAGACGTCATTAAACAAAAACAACACGTCTTTCATCGGAACTTTATAATTAGGCATTGGTGAAATCCTGTGAAATAGAACCTTCTAAGTGAGCCCGCTCAGACATTGGGTTGAAAAGTGAAAACTGGGTCTGCCGCGGACATTGTTTAGTGTAAAACAAGACCTTTGACGGCAAAAATAATGGGCGATGAAAGCTAACATCAACAGTGTACCCGGCATCCGGTAACTGCTCGGATAGCATCGCAAGGCAACGTGCTTTACTCCACATACCATGGACGATGGCTTTTTTAAAGCCAAACAATTTGGCAGTGATATTGGCCATATGGATAGGATTGTAATCGCCAGAAACCTTAGCATAACGTCTTCCCATATTACTATCCACTTGCCACTCCTGGGGAATCCCTTCTTGCATCACTGGAGTTTTTAGCTCTCGGGCTATGTCAGTTTTACAACGATGTAGCATGGTAGAAACAGATGACCAGACGATCTCATTGTCAACTTTCACCGACCCTTCAACCATCCATTCAAGACCTCTGGAGGTTAGCTGACTGTCACCTATGGTCACAGACAAACTCATTGGCTGCCTAATATCGAAATTATGGTGAACCGCTATTTTGTTCGCCAGGTGCACCTGCCCCATCGCTTTCATTGGAAAGTCTCCATGGGTCATAATGTTTAACACCATGGGAAACGTCAGCATATTTAAATAGGTTGCGGGTAACTTTTCGCCCACCTGAAAGCCGCACAAGGCCTGATAGGCTCGCAGGTGATTCTGATCAACATAAACATCATCAACTGAATTGCCCAGACGAGGTATTGGATCACCCAGTTGATACCTATCTGTTCTAAATGCCGCCTTCCCGAACAGGCCGGTCATACTAGGCAATCGATCTAATTTCTCGGTCAATAATTGATCGTAAGCGCCAGTGATAGATGGATTCTTCAATTTATTCATCATGTAACATTAAACATCTAATTAGCGTAAGTCACTAGCTAAAAAACTCACAGTTTTGTCATTTGGGTCAATTGTGTATGATACTACCCTATCTTAGGGGTTATTTATGGAAGGCTTAACCGATTCAGGAACCTTAGTGCGTCTTGCCTATCAGGGGTTACGATCTCTGCACGTCGATGCTGATGAAGTATTACGTCGAGCAGGTTTTGATTCAAAAGAGCTATACCAAGAAAATCTACGCACTCAATTTTCCGCACAGCCTCATTTTTGGCGAGCAGCAGTAGCCCTCTCCGGAGACTCTTGCATTGGCCTGCATCTGGGTGAGCAAATGCCTGCCTACAAGGGTCAAATTCTCGAATATTTACTACTGAGCAGTCAAACCTTTGGCGACGGTCTAAAGCGAGTTCTCAACTACCAAAGATTAATCAGTGACGCACTGCATGGACAGTTGAGCCTATCACCTCAACCCTGCTTAACGAGTTATTTCTCTAGCCCTCAATACGCCACCTCGCACTTGGCCGAAGCCATGGTCATGGGCCTAATCAAAGTCTTCCAGTCAGTCACTGAGGGTACTTTCAAGGCTGATAAAATTGTATTTAATCATGCCCCAAATACCGATATTGCTGAATATGAGCGCATATTTAAATGTCCCGTCGAATTTAACGCTGAATCATTCCAGCTGTTCTTTTCAGAATCAGTGTTAAACTATCGATCGCTTTATGCAGAGCCGCAACTACTAACACTTAATGTCAAAGCCGCAAACCAACATATAGCTATGCTTGAACAGCGAGACTTTATTGATAAAGTTCGCGGTCAAATGGCCGGTCTTTTGGAAGTCCAAGATGTCACTTTGGAACGAGTCTCCGCCAACATGGGTATCAGCGCACGAGGTTTACGCCATCAATTAGCGACAGCGAATACCAGCTTTCAGAAAATACTCAATGATCTCAGGCACCGACTTTCATTAAGGCTATTATCACAAACGAACGAGGGAATAAGTGAAATAATCTATCTCACAGGATTTTGTGAGCCGAGTACTTTCTACCGCGCATTTAGAAGATGGGAGGGAATAACCCCCATTGAGTACCGTCGAAAACAGCAAAATAAAACCCATAAGGGCTAATCGCACGTATTAGGCTTCTCATGCACCTATATTCAAGTAGAATGAGCGGCCGCTAAATAGGAACATAAGTCAGTCGATGACTTCGCTTTGGAGCAAAAACTAGTATGACCGCTAATGCACACCCCGCTTTTGAACTGCTGCGTGAACAAGAGATCCCCTCCCTAAAGTTACATTATCAGGAGTATCGGCACAGAGTGACCGGCGCACAACATATTCACCTTGGCGCGGACAATAAAGAAAATGTGTTTTTAGTAGCGCTAAGAACCGTGCCTGATGACTCTACAGGAGTGGCCCATATTCTTGAACATACCGCTCTGTGCGGCAGTGAAAAGTACCCTGTACGCGATCCGTTTTTTATGATGATTAGACGTTCCCTGAATACATTCATGAATGCTTTCACCAGTTCTGACTGGACTGCTTATCCCTTTGCTAGCCAGAACAAAAAGGACTTTAACAATCTTCTAAGCGTTTATTTAGACTCTGTTTTCTTCGCCCGGCTTGATCCTCTTGACTTCGCCCAAGAGGGGCATCGACTGGAGTATGTAGATGCATCTGATGCGACTTCCGAATTAACCTACAAGGGTGTCGTCTATAACGAAATGAAGGGCGCCATGAGCTCGATTAATTCGACACTCTGGCAAACCATGACCAAGCACCTCTATCCGACTAACACTTATCACTATAATAGTGGTGGCGAGCCGGCAGATATTCCAAACTTAACCTATCAGCAATTCAAAGATTTTTATCAGGTTCACTATCACCCTAGCAATGCTATTTTTCTTACTTTTGGCGATATTGCCGCCGTAGAACACCAGATTCAATTTGAAGAGTCTGCACTAAGTCGCTTTGAAAAACTGGACTGTCATATCGCTGTAGAAAACGAGCAGCGCTATAGCAGCCCCCAATATTTCGAGGAGACTTATGCCTTCAATGAAGAGGGGTCAACTGATAATCAAACCCACATTGTTCTGTCCTGGCTACTTGGCGAGTCCACCGATCTAGAAGCCATCATGCAAGCTAGATTACTTTCTAGCGTGTTATTAGACAACAGCGGCTCACCACTTCAGCAAGCGCTTGAAACAACAGAATTAGGGTCTTCCCCTTCACCTATGTGTGGTCTTGAGGACTCACAAAAAGAACTTTGTTTTGCTTGTGGCCTCGAAGGCTCTAACCCAGAACATGCCGATGCAGTTGAAGCGCTTATTTTAGAAGTTTTGGAAGAGGTCGCCACCAAAGGATTACCTGAAGATCAGGTAGCAGCAAGTCTTCATCAACTTGAATTATCTCAGCGTGAACTATCAGGAGGAGGCTATCCTTACGGTCTCCAGTTGATTCTGACCTCACTCACTAGCGCCACGCACAGAGGAAACCCAGTTGACCTGCTCGACCTGGACCCAGTGCTCGAAAAATTACAGCAGCAAATCAAAGATCCTAATTTCATTAAATCCCTAGCGAGAGATCTACTGCTCAACAACCAGCATCGTGTCCGCTTAGTAATGAAACCTGACACAGAATTGAGTCACCTAAAAGAGAAGCAAGAAAAAGATCGCTTAGCGAGCATTGCAGCTTCGTTAACCAGCGATGAAAAACAGCACATTATTGACTCTGCGCTTGCTCTTAAAGAGCGCCAAGAGATGGAAGAGAACCTCGACATATTACCTAAGGTAGGTATAGAGGACGTTCCCTCTGAAATCATTTATCCCGAAAAACATCAGGTTAGAAAAACACCTCTCCGATTAACCAGCTACAGCGCCGGCACCAACGGATTGGTGTACCAGCAAATTATTATGCCAATGCCTGCAATGACCGACCAACAGATGGACCTACTTCCTCTATACAGTACCTGCGCTACTGAAATGGGCGTGGGCAAACGCGACTATCTAGAGACGCAGCTTTGGCATTCTAGTGTTGTCGGAGCCTATTCCGCATCAGTTAGTGTGCGTACTGACAAGGAAAGTCTGGACAAACTGTATGGCAATATCAGCTTTTCAGCCAAAGGGTTAGCATCCAATCAATCCGCGATGACAGATCTCATGCAAGAATCTTTGCAGCAGGCTCGCTTCGACGAGTTACCTCGATTGCGCGAGTTGATCGCCCAAATCCGCAGTTACCGTGAGTCCTCAGTCGTTAGTAACGGCCATGTTATGGCGATGACCGCCGCGGCTAGCGGCCTATCAACCAATGCCCATTTAAGCCAGCGTTGGGGAGGTCTGACTGGCCTTTCGTTACTGAAGGCGCTAGATAACGGCTTGGATTCTGATGGAGGTCTATCGAACCTAGCAACACAGCTTGAGTCGATTCATCAGCTGGTTTTAAAACAACCACGCCAATACCTTTTGGTGGCTGAAAATGATCGTTTAAATACATTTAGTAGCCAGATAGAACAAGGATTTGTAGGTTCTCCTACCGGCGCTTATGAAGATAATTTAATTTGCTATCAGCCCACGCTATCGCCTGTTAATCATTGCTGGACGGCCAACACACAGGTTAGCTTTTGCGCAAAGGCGTATCCTACGGTACCAGCCTCACATCCAGATGCCGCTGCTCTGACCGTCCTCGGTGGCGTTTTGCGTAACGGTTTTTTACACCGCGTAGTTCGCGAACAAGGCGGTGCCTATGGCGGTGGTGCATCCCAAGATAATCAAGCGGGCGCTTTCCGCTTTTACTCTTATCGTGACCCCCGTATAGCAGGCACTCTTGCTGATTTTGATCAGTCTATTCAATGGTTGCTCAAAGAGCCTATAGGTTTTGACAAAATTGAAGAGTCTATTCTTGGCGTAGTGGGCAGTCTTGATAAGCCCGGCTCTCCTTTCGGTGAGGCAATGCAAGCATTTCACTCTGAGCTCAACGGTCGCAATAAAGCCTCAGCCATGGACTTTCGTCAACGTATTTTAAGTGTTACCTCTAGCGACTTAAAACGCGTCACCGAGAAGTACTTACGTCAAGAATTAGGCCAAACCGCAGTCATTACCAATGTCGACTTAGCGGCTGATACTGGGCTTGAAATAATGGCGGTTTAAACTCCATGTCAGAGCCGAAGCAGGACAACCTATTTGCTAACCCACTGGGGAATGTACCCGGCTTTGTCTTTGACCAAGCCGTGGTTGACGTATTTCCAGACATGATTAGACGCTCGGTACCCGGTTACCAAACCATCTTATCCCACTGTGGAGAGTTGGCCTCTCGCTATGTAAAACCAGAGACCCACTGTTATGATCTGGGCTGCTCTCTTGGTGCATCAACACTCGCCATACGTGCCAATATTGAAGGGCGTGATGCAACCATGATTGCCGTGGATAACTCAGCTGCCATGTTGGGCCGCTGCAAGACTATTCTTGAATCATCACCCTCCAAGGTTAATACACAGTTAATCAATGCAGACATCTGCGATGTCGACATTAACAATGCCTCTTTAGTCGTCATGAATTTCACTCTACAATTTGTACCCTTGGATAAGCGCTTAGCACTGCTAGAAAAGATTTATCAGGGATTAAACCCAGGCGGTTGCCTGATCATTTCTGAGAAATTGTGTTTTGAACCAGAGTCACTGAATTCACTGCTCAGTGACCTGCATCATCAGTTTAAACGCGCGCAGGGCTACAGTGATTTAGAAATCAGCCAGAAACGTGATTCTATTGAGAATGTTTTAGTGCCTGAAACCTTAGAGACACATATACAACGATTAAAGACTTGTGGATTTTATTCCGCAAGCCCTTGGTTTCAATGCTTCAATTTTTGCTCTTTGGTCGCCTTTAAATAAGTGAAGCAATACTTTAGATTGATTAGGACGTCATCTTAATCGCCATTTTGATCAACTTTCTGACCTTAGGCGTGTAAGGCGGGTGCATCATTGATGCAGAGCTAAACTTATCAGTTAGCACACTTCGCTCGTGACTAAAGGCATTGAAGCCCCAAACGCCGCCGGACTTACCTATACCACTATTGTTAACCCCACCAAAAGGCAGGTTATGGTGCAAAAAATGCATCATTGTTTGATTAATACAGGTGTCACCCGCACTGGTTTCGGTGAGTATTTTTTCAATATTTCCTTTGTCTTTACCGTAAATATACAACGCCAATGGTTTAGGTCTGTTGTTGACATAAGAAATAACTTCATCCAGATCAGTAAAGGTAATAACGGGCAATAAGGGGCCAAATATTTCCTCATTCATGATTGCCGAATCTGCAGCCATACCTTCAATTAGCGTCGGTGCAATAAACCGACCCGAATCATCGCTTTGACCACCGGTAATCAACTTACCACCCCGAGCCTGAGCATCATCTAGCAGACGATTGATACGCTGGTAGTGTCCATCATTAACGACCTGACAATAATCGCCATTGTCCTTAGCATCATTCCCCAGACCATACTGCTTATCAATACAGGCCATCATTTCTTTAACAAATTCGTCTTTAATAGACTCATGGATATAGAGGTAATCAGGTGCGATACAGGTTTGTCCATTGTTACTAAATTTACCCCAAGCAATGGATTTAACGGCCTTTTTAATATCCACCGATTTATCAACGATTACTGGGCTTTTACCACCCAACTCCAAAGTCACCGACGTTAGATTTCTTGCAGCTGCAGCCATCACGTGCTTGCCGACCGCCGGGCTACCGGTAAAGAAAATATGATCAAAGGGTAAGCTGGTCAAATAGCTAGCCACATCAGCTTCCCCTTGAAACAGGCAAACCTCTTCTGGACTAAATGCTTTCTCGACAATTTCACTAATGACCGCCGACATATTTGGGGTCATTTCAGAGGGTTTAATAATAACCGTATTACCTGCCGCAATAGACCAGATCATTGGACCAAAGGTCAGATTAAAGGGATAGTTCCAAGGTGAAACAACCAAGGTTACGCCTTTTGGCTCCTTAATAATTTTCGATGAAGTCCCAAATAGCGCCATGGTTGCTTTAACAGGTACCGGTTTCATCCACTTTTTCAAGTTTTTACGCACATGTTTCAACTCCGCCAGTACAGCCATGATCTCTGACAGATCTACTTCAGCTTGTGGTTTGCCGAAATCATCAGCGGCAGACTTATATATTTTTTCTTCCGAATCGCGAAAGACTTTTTCAAATCGATCGAGCACCGCAACTCTTTTTTTGTAATCTGACTTTCGCAACTCTATGGCATAGCGCTGTTGACGCGCAAAAGCATTATCAATATCTTGCTTAACTTGCTCATTTAGATCTGACATTTTAAACCCCTATCTTTTAAATTTAACTCGAAGAACCGCCGACAGATTTGATCAATAGTGCGGCGGCCTCCCACCCTCTTCCTGACCACCTGGATCAACCGTATCCTGCAGCGACTCAACACGCTGCAACAACTTTTGATGAGCCTTGGTCAAGGTGTCAATTTCTTTTTTCTGACGAAAAATCTCATCACCTAATTCAGCATTTGTCATCTCAAAAAAAGCCAATTTTTCCTCAAGCTCCTGAAATCTTTCTTCACTCATTGTATTTCCGCCCCAGCGGCTTATTCATTCAGTGCGGCCTTGGTGCCAAAAAAACATAACACTGAGCCAGTTTTGGCAGTCTATATGGCATATTAATTTTAATCAACGATACTCAATTAAAGATGCCTATGTTCGATATCAATTTAGAGTCTCAGGTGAACAAACCAACTCGGCAGGTTACACTCTGTTTTACCGCCAGAACTAACCCTCCTTGTGGAACCTAGATTTGGAACGTTTTTAAGTTAATCTCTAGATAGCATCTAAGAATTTTAGCCCTAATGACCCTGAGCCAAATCAATGTTGAAAACGCTTAAAACAATTTGCATCACTAGCACTCTTACTGCGCTCTCTGCCTGTGGTGGTGGCGGAAGCAACACCACCCCTGATCAACCTCTAATAACGGCAATATCCACATGCAGCAATCCACATTCTGCTGAGTATCCAGATGAGTTTATCGGTAGTTATACTATTCCCTTCCCCGCTGCTGAGTTAAATAATCAAATAAAACGGGGCATTAGCTTTAAAGACTATGCGCCATTTGTTATTTGGAACCAACTAGACGATGACATCAAATCTTTATGCAGCCAAGACGTCTATACCAAGTTAATGTACTTGGAGGCCCTCGAAGCGATGAAAGCTTCAGGTGCCCAAAGAACCTGGATATATAACTACGGCCCATGGAATGACAGCCAAGACGATATTTGGGAAGTTGACCAAAGCAATTACCAAATTCCTAACCAGTATCTCGAGTATGTTGTAGAGCAGGCTAGCAACCTTGGTATAGAAGTTTTTTTTGCCTGGCAATTTAGCAATTATGACCTCAGTGGTGAGGTTTTTGTACAGCAAAGTGAAGAGGTGACTCAAGAGACGCTAACCAAGATTCTTGACGCTCATCAACGCAACATGATCGCACAGGCAAAGTTTGCCCAAAAAATTGGTGTAGCAGGTATCAGCGCCGATTGGAATGCCTTTGACATAGTCCTGACATCAGATGAACTAAAAGACTACTATCTAGAGCGTTTTTCAGAAATTATTGACGACATAAGAGCCAACTTCAGCGGTCAGATTAGCTGGGGTCAGATCGGTAGAATTTACAATGACGAAAGGATTTTTTCCAAGATAGATTTTTTGTTAGTTAACGCATTATGGATTGGTGAAGCAGGAGGGACATTCTCTCAGCAAGAAAACGCCAATTTGACAACCGAGTTGATAAAGCAAAAGACCCTGAAATATCTGCAACAAGAAAAATCTAAAATATATTGTCTAGATACACAGCAATCCTGTTGGGCCGGCACGTCGTCGATAAACCTCCCGGCGATCATTAGCGTGCAGGTGCAGAGTAGAGAAGACTACTTTATTAACGGATGGAAAGAGGATGGTTTTTGTACCAGTGGCACCCTGGATAACAACACCCCCGATGACTGCATGCAAGAGCACTACACCACTGACTTTTCACTACAGGCACTGGGCATTGAAGGCATCATGCAAGCCTTAAGTGAGCAGTATACTTTTTCTGTCGAAAGCACCGATATTCACACTGGATATTGGCTGTCACAGACATTAGTCCCTGGGGTTGAAGGTTTCCCCAATTTGTCCCAATCAATTCGTGGAAAACCTGCCGAAGACATCGTAAAATATTGGTACACAGGGCGGTAGTAGATCATAGGCATTAAGATAATATAATAAGATGCAAGGACAGGAAGTTTGGATTTCAATCAATCGATGACTTCGAGCCAACTGTCCTTTAAGGTACAACCTTAATCTACTACTTAGTACAACTTAATTACAGAAGACGTCAATGAGGCAATTTCTTAGCACAAGAGACTCAAAACTATTTCGTAGTGAAGAGACAAGAAAACGATTGAGCAACAACCGGCTCGGTTTAACTCTGTGCCTTGCCACTCTAATGTGCTATTGCATTGATCAGCAATATTCCTCACCCGATACCACAAATCAGCTTTATACGACCGGCTCTTCAACACCCTTTATACACGATAAATCTCAGCCCTTTGATGCGATCGCTGGAGTGAATAGCCGGTTTGGCAACCTCATTACCGAGCTTTGCTACCCTGTTGAGCATTCATCCTATTCCTTGACCGGCAGTGACCCAGCGTTAGCCATAGAAGAAGGAGATCAAGCTTTACTGCAAGCAATGGCCGGCAGTCTCCCTCTACTTGGCGATCAGGGTGCCTACGGTCTAGTAATAATTGTGGCATAACCCTAAGTATTTTCACCCAACCAGATAAGGCAACCAAACCATGGCACTTATTCTCACCATCGCAATGTGCGCCACTCTATTTACAGGACTTATCATCGCTATCTATTGGCGCAACGTGGAATGCGTGGGAGAGATACCTACATCTTTTTTCACCTTCATGGCGATTCTCTTCACTTCAGGTTTAGATGTGGGGCTAATAATGTTTCCGATATCTGATTTTCAGGTCTATGCTAGCGAAGCACCCTACGCATTTACCAACCCCTTGGCGCTGGAGTTTGGCTTCTGGGGATTTTTAGTTTGGGGATTTTATTTCACCACCATCTTTTACTTTTGTATTGTCGAGCCCAAATTAAAGTTATTTGAAATACCTCTGATTAAATGGACAAACAACATCGTCATTATTGGAACCTGCGCCTTTACGGCCTATTTGTTTTTGGTCTATCTACCCGATTACATCGATGCCATTAGTGATCCCTTAAAGTACGGATTGGTTGGCACTGTAGTCCTACTTGCTGCTGCGTCTAGCACCCACATCCGTTATGTGAAAATATTAAGCATAGGGTCAACCTGGCTGTTTTTTGCTCTGATTTTTGGCATGTGGTGGTCAGGTGATATGGGATTTGGAGGGCTGGCAAACTCAATGATGAATATCGGCGACTACTTTTACAACATCAATCATTATCTCGCGCCGATCACTGATTACCACCAATTTTACCTCTATTGGTGGTTTGCTTGGAGTATCATGATAGGACAGTTCATCTCCCGATTTGTCAGCGGATTGAAAGTCTGGCAGCTTTTAGTCGCCCTGCTAGTCGTGCCTTCGGTTCCTATAGCAATCTGGTTTTCAGTGCTCTATTTTTACTTTGACAACGGAATAGATATTGCCAGCATTTGGCGAATTGCTATGGTGGGCGTTGGGGTGATATTTGTGATCAACTCACTTGATTCACTAATGCGGCTATATACACGTAATATTGGCATGACCGTCGAACGACTCGGTAAACTCAAATATGTCGCTATCAATTGGCTAATCATGGTGTCCTTAGTACTGCTCTATCAGTTCACCCCATTGCAGATTGAATGGGTGGGGCTCGTGGTCATCGGCATCTATGCTGCCTGTTATTACTTAGTGGCTCAACGCAGACGGCTTCTTATTAGCGGCGAGCCTATATCTGAATAGCACTGTTGAAGAGCCTGTCTCGCACTTAGAGATGTATCGGGATTGATAATGAACCTATTAAGGCTAGACGATTAGACCCAAAAAATACTTTATAATTGCCGCTCAACATCACAGGTAAAACAATGTTTCCCTCAGTAATAGACTATCAACCATTTCTCAGCTGGCTAAAAAGCTCTGACTTAGCTACTTGGCATAAAGGCCTACCTGAACTGATAGAGGAGCGTCTGGATGGTCAGCGGTGGGGTGACATGCCCGGCTGGCTGCAATCACTTGAAGGTCTCCCAGATATTAGCACGCAACATTATGATTTTAGTACTGGAGTTACCATTGGCCAGGCTGCAGATATCACCGCAGAGGTACGTGATCAACTGCAACATAGCCTCATGGGACTGCACCCTTGGCGCAAAGGACCCTATCAACTATTCGGCCTGCCTATTGATACTGAGTGGCGATCAGATTGGAAGTGGGACCGAGTCTTACCTCACTTACAGCCATTAAATAACCGTTTAATTTTGGATATTGGTTGCGGCAATGGTTACCACTGCTGGCGTATGTTTGGCGCAGGTGCCAAGCGTGTGATCGGCATTGACCCTTCGGCCAAGTTTGTTTTTCAGTTTAACGCGATCAAAAAATATACGGGGCCTGAATTACCGATCGATGTGCTTCCTTTAGGCATTGAGCAGATGCCGGAAAAACTAGCCGTATTTGATACGGTATTTTCAATGGGCATTCTTTACCACAGACGCTCACCCATGGATCATTTACGCGAGTTGCGCGAACTGCTGCGTCCCGGCGGCCAGTTGGTACTTGAGACTCTGGTGATAGACGGTCCTGAAGGGCAGATTTTAGTGCCTGAGGGGCCTTATGCGAAAATGCCGAACGTGTGGTTCTTACCTTCGCCAAATACCCTGACGAGCTGGATGAGAAAGCAAGGCTTTGTTAATCCCCGAGTCGTTGACATAAGCACCACCAGTGTCGATGAACAACGCAGCACAGACTGGATGACCTATGATTCACTGAGGGACTTTTTGGACCCCAAGGACATCACTAAAACAGCAGAAGGACACCCCGCACCCCTACGTGCAGTAGTGGTTGCAGAGGCGCCCTTCTAAGGTGTCTAAGCTTGTTATCAATAGGCTTTTAAAGCCTCATTAGCTGGCACATAGTCATACCCCAAAGCATCGGCAACCGCCTTGTAGGTGACTACGCCCTTGTGAACGTTCAAACCATTTTGCAAATTAGGATCTGTCATCAGCGCACTAATGGGATCATCGGCTAACTTGATGGCGTAGGGTAGCGTGGCATTGTTGAGCGCCATAGTGGCGGTGCGAGCCACAGCACCAGGCATATTGGCCACACAGTAGTGCACTACTTCATCAACGATATAAGTGGGGGCCTGGTGGGTTGTTGCTCTCGATGTTTCAAAACAACCACCTTGATCGATAGCCACATCCACTACCACCGCACCTTTTTTCATTCGACTAATCAAATCTCTACTCAGTAACTTAGGCGCTGCCGCGCCAGGAACAAGGACTGCGCCAATAACGAGATCAGCTTCCAGCGCATACTCTTCTATCGCTGCATCAGTAGAATAAACGCACTTTGCTCTGCCTTCATACTCATTATCTAATTGTCGCAATCGTGAAATTGAGCGATCCAAAATAGTTACATCAGCGCCCATACCCACAGCCATCGATGCGGCATTATCACCAACCACACCGCCACCGATCACTAACACCTTGGCAGGTGCAACACCTGGCACACCCGCTAGTAAAACACCTCGCCCACCCTGGGCTTTCTCCAAATGGTGTGCGCCGGCCTGGACAGACATCCGCCCTGCCACTTCTGACATAGGTGCCAATAAGGGTAAGCCACCCTGAGCGTCGGTGACGGTTTCATAAGCCACGCAGGTGGCTCCTGATTCTACTAACAACCGAGTTTGCTCTGGATCTGGTGCAAGATGAAGATAGGTATAGAGAATCTGTCCCTCATGCAGCATTTTACATTCGTGGGCTTGCGGCTCCTTCACTTTAATGATCATCCCTGCCCGAGCAAAAATATCTGCAGCAGAGCTGCTTATTTCAGCACCCGACGCAATATATTGATCATCAGTAAAGTCGATGGCAGCACCAGCGTCTTTTTCAACCACCACTTGATGGCCGCGCTTAACTAACTCAAGCACTGACGCTGGTGTTAAACCGACACGATATTCATGATTTTTAACTTCTTTGGGAACTCCGATTAACAAAGCTTTATCCTCCATATTATCAACAATAAATAAGCATTAATTATCCTGCAATTTAAATGATATAGAGTACTATTTATTAGCTATTTTTAAATTTTGATAGATTATTTTTCTAAAATAAGTATTATAACAATATATATTCCTGTATTTACATGGTTTTTAATAATGACCTCAAAATCTAACCTTGAAGGACTCGATAAGCTCGGCAAAATTGACCGTAATATATTGCGCATACTGCAAAAAGACGGTCGCATCAGTTATACCGACTTAGCCAAACAAGTAGGCTTATCCGTCACCCCCTGTATCGAGCGGGTAAAGCGACTTGAGCGTAACGGATATATTTTGGGCTACAGCGCCCAAGTATGTCCTGAAAAACTAAACGCCGGGTTGGTGGTCTTTGTTCAAATACGTCTCAATCACACATCACAGGAGAACTTCGAAGAGTTTCATCGTTCGGTCATCGACTTAGAAAATATTCAAAGCTGTTTTTTAGTCACTGGCAACTATGACTATCTGTTAAAAGCGCGTGTTGCCGACATGACTGCCTATCGTGAACTTCTCGGCCACAGAATTTTAAAGCTCCCAGCCGTGCAAGAATCAACAAGCTATGTGGTTATGGAAAAACTTAAAGAGAGTATGTGGCTGCCTATTAGCTACAAGAGCTAACTCGCACTTTATTACAAACTTAGCTGAGGCTAATTGTGAGACTTGAGCCAACGAAGTAAATATCAAAACCCCTTTTCGTGAAGCATGCAATTGTTGACTCAACAACGCCTCTAACTTATAGTACGCGACCTCAGAAATGGGACTAAAATGCACTCGTAGCTCAGCTGGATAGAGTACTCGGCTACGAACCGAGCGGTCGGAGGTTCGAATCCTCCCGAGTGCACCACTTTTCTACGTAACCCATTGTTTTCCTTGTGTATTTCTCCAATTACACAGGTAGGGTAGACAATGCGGTATACACAAAAGCATCCTCAGCATACATATACTAAAATGGTCATGCTCGCCGGTTAACACCAACCGAACTGCACGTTCGCGTACTTCTTTTGAATATCCGGGTCGTTTGTTCATTAGCTAATCCTCTCAAGAAAATTAGCCTCCGGCAAACCCGGGGCGATTCAGGTCGCTAAGCGTGCTAGATATTCAGTCGTTAAATCTTCAGTGTCTTCAAAAACATGCAAAGGAAGCATCCAATTTACTAAAACAACTGAGCAATGAGAATCGCTTAATGATTCTGGGCTCACTGATCAATACCGAACTATCTATTAGCGAGCTTAATACCATGATCCCTCTCAGCCAGTCGGCACTATCTCAGCACCTCGCATCATTGCGCTGCGCCGAGCTAGTGCAAACACGGCGAGAGGCCCAAACCATTTATTACAGTCTCTGTAATGACCAAGCAACGTAGGTTATAAAAGTACTATAATCTATTGATTGCCCAGAGCTAGAGGCTTAAAATAAATCAAACAATAGGAGATCTTCGGTGAGTAGATATTTTCAAGATCGTACTTTAGGTCAAAACAAAAAACTACGCACAAGGGGCGTGTTGTTTGATAGTGCGCTAGTTATTTTTTGCAAACAGGGTATAAGTAATACGCGACTCGAAGACATTACGCAATATGCTGGCATCGCCAATGCAACCTTTTACAATCATTT
>Ga0222664_1000044_pt1 | contig 92179 bp, 100 predicted proteins | sample AntAcemetagen604_FD_181147 | JGI IMG/M metagenome (GOLD analysis project Ga0222664, IMG submission 181147) | Saline water microbial communities from Ace Lake, Antarctica - #604 | ecosystem: Environmental > Aquatic > Non-marine Saline and Alkaline > Saline | place: Antarctica: Ace Lake... | reverse complement strand
TCTGTTGTTGAGTATATTTCTTACCTTTTATCGTAAGCTTTTTGTATTTACTCTAATTTCGCTTGGTGATTTCTCTCTTGGTGAAAATGTTTGGTGTAACCCTTTCTGTTGTTGAGTATATTTCTTACCTTTTATCGTAAGCTTTTTGTATTTACTCTAATTTCGCTTGGTGATTTCTCTCTTGGTGAAAATGTTTGGTGTAAACTTTTCTGTTGTTGAGTATATTTCTTACCTTTTATCGTAAGCTTTTTGTATTTACTCTAAATTCGCTTGGTGAATTCTTAATACATCGTAAATTATGCATATAAAATCTTTATATATTTTATACTGGCATGCCGTCACATAACATAAACTTAACCCCTAGACAAAAATCTATAATGGGTGGGGCTGCTATTAATGTTAAAAAACTACTAAGACAACGTGGAGGGACTAAATCTCTCAAAGGCGGAGGTGGTGGTATCCGATATATGGTTCTAATGTATTTTACCGCTATTACTGCTGTATGCTTCGCAAGTAAATATGGAGATATTCCAAATATAGAAACAGTTGTTAAATATTTTTTTACGGATTTATTAGAACAAGGGGAACTTTATAAACCTGAATTCCTTCGCACCGTTATTGAAACTATTTATGTTACATACGTTCATTTAGGAGAAGGACAAGAACGACCATTAGCGTGTCAGGATTATAGAGATGCTGGATATATTTCAGGTGAATATCCAGCACGTGCTGGTGAAAACTGTTCTGCTAATGTAGATGCTTTTGGTGAAAATATTACTGTATTTTGTTTTACCGCATTTGTTACCACACTTCTAGGGGCAGGTATCACGATAGATATGTTTATGTCATCCAACGGTGTAAAAACTGCAGATGAAAAAGCAAAAGATTTCCCCAAATCTAGTGAAAATGATGATATGATAAAAATGTTGACAAGACAAATTGAGAGAAAAGACGAACAAATTGAGAGAAAAGACACGCAAATATCTAAACAATCAGAACAAATTGACAGAAAAGACACTCAAATATCAAAACAATCTAAACAAATTGACGAACTAATAGAACAAATTAATGGCCTAAGAAATTTATTTAAAAAAGCATTTGCGGAAGGTTCTCCTATGCAACAATTTGTAGACTCCATTACACAACGTATTCACACATCCGGAAATCTCGGTCCTAATGCAAGTGTAGATGATTTGTTCGCAGCATTACAAGATATAAATGAAGATCTGTATCGATCATATGTCCCACTATATAACCCTTTTCAAGAGGTATCATACCTTTTTTCTAATAGAGGATTAGAATCAAGGTCAGCAGAACAAGGCCCAGATGGTGTATTGCAACTAGAACCAGAACCAGACCCAGAACCAGAATACGGTGGAGGCAATAAAAACACACGCTCTAGAAAGAAGAGAGGAAATAAACGCAAACACACAAGACGATATCGAAAAAAACACCGACAATAGAAGATATTTGTATATTTTAATCATATTATTATCAATATACAAATGAACGTACTAACGAAATCATATATGGGTGATTATTCTCATACAATTCGGATACCACATTTATCTTTACAGGGGTACAATTATTTTATAACTAGTAATACGTTGATTCCTATCAAAACGAACACGATAATAGGATTGTCACATATTCCATATGATATACCTAGCTACTATTATGTGTCTGAATATGTTTATACTAATAATATTCTAACCAAATATTTTTGGGATAATAGATTGAACGGACACATGATAGACCATAAACTTTTATTTTTTCCATATCAAACATACCAATTTAAAATAATCCATCCTACCAGAAAATCTAATATATACGATATCCCAAATATCGGCAAAATAGAATTAAATGACCCTGAACATGAAGAACCTTGGTTTGATCACGAGGTGTGTATTATATTCGATGAAGGTTTTGTACCACCAAAGGTAGGAACAATACACCAAGACATATTTAATCTATCCGGTCTAGTAGAAGATATGTTGAGAGAAAATTCGTCATAAGTTTCTATGTTAGACTTTCTAAGTTTGCGCTTAGGCTAATTTCTTGTAAAACTTTCCCTTCTTCTCTGTCATTCATCTTTGAAGATGCTAATCCAGCACACCTTACATATCTCTCTTGATGTCGTTCATTATTACTCCATCCTGGATGCATTTTGTTAAACTCTGTTGGCCATTTTTGACTGATTGCGTGTTCTGTAGTATCAATTACACGTTTACCATCCTCCAACCCCCAGCCTTTCTCTCTATCATTTATATACCATTCAGCATTAGAAATATTAGTACAATGAAAGGGGCGTTCTGTTAAAGACATGGGTTTTAAATTGTTTAATACTACGTTTGTAATACATTCCGTTTTACTTTTATCAAAATCATCCATCGTTAGTTGCAAATTCTTTGCAAACTCTTGAATAGACATCGCATTCGCACACTGTTCATGCAAAAATACATTTACGTTAAATACCTTTTGATTGTTAATAACATTATTCGACCCATTACAAGTTACACTACCATTCGTAGCAAATGTCTCCTTTAAAGTATCTACTAAATTTGTAGTTAGTTTATGATTTGCAATTTCAATCACGCTTCCAAACATCTTCATCATTTCTATTTCTCTCTCCGTCCATTCTTCTTTTTTTTCATTCATAGAAGAATGCTTACATGTAGATTTATGTCTATAATATCCACTGTGGTACTTATAACTCAATCCACATTCACATTCCCATCTCTTTCCCGTCTGGTGTTTTTCTTCAGAATTATGTACCATTTGTGTATCTTTGTGCTTCTTCGTCTCAATATGTCTGTTCCACATCCCTTTATGAGACGTGCTATAGGAACATTTTTCACAACTATATTGGGCGGTGTTTTTTTCGTGCTTTTTGGTGCTTAAATGTACCATACTCTAACTATAGAGAATAGTATGAAATCTTTATATATATACATTTAAATCTTGAATATTATTAACTGTAGTTATTATAAATGCCTGTGCCCACTATAAATCTTTCTCAAGAAAAAATGAAATTTTTTCTTTCGAATATGTTTTCACACGATTCAGCATTACACGACTTTGTCGATATGCTGCGTCTTATACTCACACGTGATTATATGAATCGCACAATATTACCTCCGGGGTTTATCACGGGTGGCGGTCCAACCGACAAAGGACAACACGGCGGGATGGAAGACGGTAGTGAGGATTACGATCAAGATTACGATCCAGATGCATCTCAAGGAGCAGAAGGATTTGTATCGATGTCACAAGAATCTGAATATACAGGTTCACAACAAGGAACAGCACAAGCAGACACACGAGCACCAACAGCAGCAGAAGTAGGAGTAGCAGGGGCACCAACAGCAGCAGAAGAAGGAGTAGCAGGGGCACCAACAGCAGCACAAGCAGAAAAAGAACAAAGACAACAAGAAGTCACACGTCAAACCCAGTTAAAAGATAGCCGGAAGAAAAATAAAGCTGCGACCGTTGATGAGAGGCGATATAATACGGTTACAAAAATCGAGATGAACTACATTTACAATAATGCTAAAATGGCGTATACAGAGATATACAATATACTAATCGACACAAATATAAATAGTAAATTACATCGTTATAATTATCAACCTCAAGATCCTCATGGTCAAGTATATATGTGTTGTATGTTCGACAGTGAACATATACGTACGGGTGGAGACAATCTATATCCTTATCGACATTTTGAAAAGGAAACATTTCACAGTGATAATGATGGTGCACAACAATTCCGTCGCGACGGAATTGAAACTATGCCTCCATTACAACCTCCATTACAAGATCCTGCTGGCATTAATAATCCTAAAGATTATCTAAACAATATAATCAGAGTATATAATCATTATCCAAAGAATACTTTTTCTATTATAAACAAATATATCAATACGGTGACGTTACTTAAATTGAATGCTGTGGACGGAAGAGATATATCGAGAGAAAAATTAATGAGCGATAAAGTAAATGATTTAAGTGCCAACCAATCGATTATTGGCTACTATAATATCTTCATGACTGCAGCACAGACACAAGCTATGACTGCAGCACAGACACAAGCTATGACTGCAGCACTCCAAGCAGCAATAGATGCACTAGGACGACGAGATGCATCTTATCTGGTGGCTGATGTAATTATTGATAAAATATTAAAAAATATTGGATATAATCATGATACTGGTGAAATTTTGCCCCAAGCAAGATTGTTGACCAACCAGCAGGACCTACTCGCCTCAATAATACATTATCAAGAAAAAGACACAATGATAGAAACCCTATTAAATTATGTTATTCCACTATCTGATGGTGTTAATGAACATTTTTATAAATATCTCTCCGCAAATTTGTATGTAATTAAAGAAATGTGTGAAGATAACGTGGGAATAATTAATGATTTATTTGAGTCTTTATTTGGGTACCAAGGAATTGAGAATTATATAAATAGAATACTGGATCCATATACCAGAGCGGGAGAAGAAGATCCTGATTACACCAAACTATTTAGTGAGGTTGTACCACATGTCCGGCGTGTGGTACCCAATATACCAGAACCAAAGATTCTTGCGTTTATTGGTAATCCCGATCCTATTACGAATAGAGAATATTTGTTATATGTTAAATGTTTATTAAAATCGTTGGACTGTAATAATTTACATAATGTGCTGACATCTATTTATCCGACGAGAGATCCTAATCCGCCGGGAGCCGGAAATCGGGGTGGCGGCCACGGTGGAGGCAAACCGTCTGGTGATAACATTTTTCCGGTAGATCATTTAGTATCCTCATATAAACAAGCATTCGTAACGGGCATCCCTGAGAGTGTGAGAGCAAAAAACGCTATTTTTAACAAGAACGTTTATACTTGGGTTATGACGAATATCCCCATATCAGATACCGTAAAACAAGAATTAAGAAATGAATATTGCAATACAGATCCTACTTTCAATATTAATCATTTGTATCGTTTTGTTAATGACCAAACATACATATTAGATGTAGATATTGCATCGTCAATACAGATAGAATGTTTAAACCTGCGTGATAATACTCTTGCATTTACAGAAGCAACTAACGGTGCTGTTACCCAAGGAGTTACCGATGCTGTTACCCAAGGAGTTAACAATATACATACTCTTAAACAATTGAAATATAGTAATTATGATGTTCTCTACTTGTTTACACTAATAATTTCTTATGTTGCTGCAACACAAGAAGAAGATAAAGAAAATATACGCAACCAATATATTAATACCCCGTATAAACTCGGACCGCCTAAGCCGAAATCAAACGTTCAACCCGCAGCACAAGATCCTTATCCTGGCAGTCTACACTCTTACACCAACCAAGCCGAACGTGCGCCCGTTGATGATATGAATACTATTGACACTATTGATACTATTGATACAAGGACATTAAAAAATACATATTTAGGGTTGATTAATTTTTTTAAGTTTTTTTATACTAGTGATCCTGGTGCTATATCTGATCTAAATAAAAAAATAATGTTGTTCAAATTGATTCGCAAGCTAGCAGAGTGGTTAAATTTGGGTACAACGAGTTTTAAAACATTAATTGACCGTAATACTCTTCAAAAACTACGTTATGAAAATTACCATTCAGTTTTAAATTTTCAAGAAGGGTTCACAATTATGTTGCAAACTGTAGATTTGATAAGTCTACTTGCACCCCAACACCAACCAGAATCATATCGTTACGGTAGTACCACAATCAATATTGATGAATTCAATAAGGACTATATATATAATTTTTTTCAAGTGCTTGGACGTTGCTGTTCTCAAAGTGCGGAATTTTCATATAAAGTATTGTTAAGAATAGAAAGCAGTAAGCAAGGATTGAATGCTGAAGAAAAAGCTGCAACTGGCTATGCTTTGGGATGTATATTACAATCCGTTCGTAAACTAATACCTAGTGATGATAGTCCATTATTAAACATAGAGAATAAGCTTATAGATAAAATATTAGAAAAAAAAGCAGGAAAGAGCACAAGACTGGATTCTTTGAGTTTTGGACCGAGTGACGATCATTTATATAACGGTATGATAAAATACATAACATCTCCGCAGCTTTCAGGTGGTTATACTGCCAAGTTTAGTGAAATGCACAAAAAAGGAAAAAAGGCAGTTTCCTCAAATATGTTTGAGGAACTAAAATCTACATGGCAAGAAGATCAACTCCAACCGGCACTAAATAGATTACTCAACCCTAATATAAACAACGGTGCTAATATTTCACGATTATTTATATCAAATAGTGTAAATGCAAAAACAGAAATTGGTGATTTAGAATATTTTTGTCCGATATCCTCTATAATGGACAATATGCCCCAGTGTGGTACAATACAATCTTCCCAGAAAGATGGTGTGGAATATGGTACGATGGACGTATTGATTAACAGAGCCGAAGGTGGAGCTCAGCAAATGGCATATCGCGTTAGAGTAGAACCAGAACCACAGGGACAGGGACAAGTACCTACTACTGCTAATATTTATGCCTCTTTACAGATTGGTGCGATTGGTGGAGGTGAGGGACTAATTATACGTAAAGGGATTCCTGCTGATGCAGAAGGTTGGCCTGGGACTCAGATTGTTCCTGATGATGGTGGTCGACCAATTACAGTTCAACTTGGTAAACTTACTGCAGGTCAAGATAACCCATTAGACGCGAAAACTTGTTTGAAGAAAGTATTCGATCATATAAATAGTGGTTTTACCGGTCATTTAAAAAGAAGTGGTTATGAAAATCTTATTGATTACTTTAGTCTTGATAATGAACCAGCGGTTGGTGATCATCTTGCAGATATTAAAACTACATATACTGGCGTCCCACCAGCAGATGCACTACTAGCGGAAACAAACCCCATTCGCATGCGACGAGACATGCTAGAAACATCATTTGTAAAAGGTCTTGGAGATTATTTACAAGAAATAAATGGTGTTACTGTAAATGGTGGGTATCTTGGTGACCCTATCGCTAGAGGGCAGCAAATTGAACGTCCAGACGGACTACGGTTGCAGTTGTCGAACGATAGGCCTTCCGGAATGCGTGCGTTATTGATGTTGTTGTTTCCTAGACCAGGAAGCAACATACGACCAGATGTAATCGCAGGGTATCTTACCTCAAAAAAATATGCTGTAGCAGGACTGTTTACTGGTACCACTGCACAAGTGCCCGTTGTCGGAGGACGAAAACGCAAAAGCAGAAAGCACAAAAGGAAAATACACAAAACCAAAAAGCAAAAAAAGAAAATATACCAAAAAAAAACCAAACAGCGCGTTAAACGCAATAAAAGAACAAGAAGATGATTACACGATTTTCCGTATAAAAAATAAACCTCCTAATATAGAAATTAAAAATGTATATATATACGTGATATGACATATTATACCAGTTGTCGATAGGGACATAGCTAGGTGTTTTATCCTTTACTTTATTTAAATAAAATCTAAAATCGTAGTCGGTATTATACCCAATATAAATAGAAAGACAAAAAATTAAAAATGCAAGTACTTGCACCAATAATGAGGTCAATTTGTGTTTAAATCGATCACTAAATCATGCTATAACCAACGCAAGAGAAGAGGAATGAAACATGTTCCGTTGTATGCACTTTGTGGACTTCCAATATCAGAACCAGACATAGTTATAAATACATATTATAAATATTTATATTTATGAAACAAATTTATAAATACGTTTACAAACCCAATCGCTAACAGATTTGCTATTATTACATCTGAAGTATAATGCATTCTTGAGTTTATTATTAAAAAACTGGTGACGAATAGATATAATATTAATCCAATCTTTTCATACAAATAATTTGAAAAGATCACCAATATAACTATTGGTACAGATAACAATAATGTATGTCCTGAAAACATATTATCCGCGCATGTATCTTTTTCTTTATTAAATGATATACCTATGTATTTTAATAAATGTGTTTTACAATGATTGTATTCTTTTGCCATTGCGGACGGGGTTAATGTGCTACTATACACTAAAATTCTACATAACCTTAATATTATTGAAGTTAAAAGTAATAACGCTATCAAATTGGTATTTATGGATACTAACCGTAATAAACAATAAATGAATGATGATATTACCAATACCGACGGTAATCGTTCTGTTTTGGGCCAAATGTTTATATTATTATGAATAATATCAGGCAAAGTATTTTTGTTTGCTTCTGTATCATCTATATTTTCGGCAACAAATATATCCAGTAATGCTACTAATATCCATAATATTATCAAACTTAGAATAGTAGTTACATTAATATGGTTCATCTTATATAAATAATGGAACATTATTTATTTATTATAAATAATGGTAAAAAGGATTATAAGTTATATGGTACAATATTGTATATCAGACTATAATATTAATGAATGACAAAGAATGGCAATTCTATATTATCGCAAACGATGGTTTAACTTATGCAGGAGTTAGTCCTTATCCAGAACGCAGACTTCGACAACACAATAGTGAATTAAAGGGAGGAGCGAAATATACCACAAGCAAAGGACCTGGTTGGCAACACGTGTGTTTGATATCCGGATTCAATAAAATTCAGGCTCTTCAATTTGAATGGGCGGTGAAACACTGTCCACCTAGAAATGCCGGCGGAATAGTGAATCGGTTGCGAAAAATGGTGGAGGTGTTGAATAGGGAGAGATGGACCTCCAAAGCACCTCTATCCTCGGAAGTTCCCTTACATATTACATGGATAGGAACGACCCACATAAGACCGTATGCGCTACCAGAATATGTGCGCGAAACGATAATCTTATGATAGCGTGTATTGAGTTATAAGGTCGGTTATAATTATATATTATTTATGTAGAACGATGACAGATAAGCGGGTATATGCTATTGCGGTGTTTAATGATGATATCAAAGGATATGTTAAATTTAGCGAAGATCTAATTAACAATAGGGTAAAAATAGATTTAAATCTTACTGGATTAATCCCGAATTATTTGCACGATTTTCACATACATGAAGCAGGTGATTTAACGGATAAATGCAATAGTATGTGTGCTCATTTTAATCCATATGGAAATACACATGGATGTCCTGGTATGAGGAAAAGACACGTTGGTGATTTAGGTAACATACATACCAATCACAAAGGACAGACAAAATATACTTTTTATGATAACGTTATTAAACTTACATGAACTAAGTGTAATATTATTGGCAGGGGATTGATTATTCATGAAGATGAAGATGATTGTGGAAAAGGTAATAATGCCGAAAGTTTAAAAACAGGGAACGCAGGTAAAAGAATTGCGTGTGCGGTAATAGGTTTTTCAAAAGAAAATTATAAATAAAATCATACTATTAGTATAGAATATAAAAATACTTTTATAGAATACATGCATATAAAATGTTCGTGACATCACATAGAACTATATTATACTACATATTACATTTGAATGTGTAAAACAGATTAAAGTAATACCAACTATACTATGAAGCGTATATTGTTATGGATTCAAGGACCGAAAAAGCACTATCGGTGGTGTTATCTCATGACCGAGAATGGCGATTACAAAAATTAGAAGAAGAAAACACGATTTTGAAAACAAAATTAGACTGTTTTCATTCCTTTGTGGAGGAGTTCGAACATACCTTTGAATTAGCGAAACAACGGATGCAATATCTTCAATCCCCTATTGCTCCAATCACTACGACCATTACTGATGAGATGGAAGCCTTTGCTCGCGACTATCGTAGACGGACAAATTATATGTTAAATTTTAATGGATTACACGATGTCCTCCAGCAGCAAAAAAAAGCGCATTCTGTCTTACATATGTTGCAAGATATAATGTCTATGTCAACTTCTACTATAACTTGTCCGACGTGTCAACGAATCATTACGCGAAGTGTGTTGAATCCTTTTAGCATAGGGTCTACCTTTTATCATTACGACCCAGAAAATTTCTTTGGTTATGACATACACGTCTCTGTATATTTGCCGGATTTAACAAGGACGATGTCTTATGGCTATTGGAGAAATGCGTTAGATATTATTCAGGAGGCGGTAGAATTGTACCGCGATAAAATGAACCGATACGAACGCAACGCCCACGGGACGTGCACGATGTTGAAACCGATTATATACGAAACCAAAGATACCGCGCCGAGCAACCATGTAGCAATTAGCATAGAAGAATTAATGGAGTGTCAACGCGCGGTTCAAAAAAAAACGGTTATGTCGCAATTAAAGCAACAATATATCGAAGGTAATCTAGATTTAGCATAATTGATTAAGTGTTTCTACTTCAATATTGAGAGTATAATCACTATGATTCAAATCGACTTGTCTTCCGTTATCATCTAATATACGGAATTTCAACTTTTGGATGCGCACAGGTCCAAAATATTGTCTTTTTTTAAAAGTATTATCTACGTAATTTTCTATTACTATATAATCAAGTTCTGGAGTGTTGGGAATTTTTGCTAAAATATTTCGAAGATTAAAAGAATATTCGGTATTGCAATTGTAATTGATTACAGGGGGATTATTATTATTAAAATCATTTACTTCAATAAAGAAATAACTGGTCCCTTTAAGATTTGCCGGGGCTTCGGCGTTCATACCTTCGCGGAGGGTTGGACTTCCCTCTAGATTATAATTTTCGTTCATCGTATAAACTAGATTTCTAAAGCCCATCATCCATCCCAGATTATAATATAGTTTTCGGCTCGGGAAATATGGGTTTGAAAAGCAAAGTTGAAATCCGTATTTTGTGCCAGCAGGCGGGTCAATATCATCTTTCACTACAAATCTATATTTTCCTGTCAAACAGTCATATTTAAGTTCAACTGCATTTACGGTTGCATCGTCTGAAGACAATAAAATACCATTAATTGCGTCCAAAAGTTGAAATACAGTGTATGCACCTTCGGATAAGGAAATAATATTCTCTTTCACGTCAGATACAGTTCCGTCGGTAGAATTATACGTGAACGTTCTTATGGTAAACACGTTCGTTCCTAAATAATCAGAAATAGGATAATAACTTTTTTTCATTTCAATTCCAGAAAACTTCAAAGAAATAACGTTTACGAACGGTTCCTGAAGTTCAATTGTAAAATCTGACACGTCGTCTACGTAACCTGAGTTTGTAGACAAAGGGGATAATTCTGTTTTTCTAGCACACGTATACAATTCAGGATACTCTTTTGAATATATGAGGTCCTTTATTTTGGAACTTTGTGAAGCAAACATTTTTTTGCTAAGAAAAGAATCACAGTTTAAACTTACTATATTTGAGTTATGAATAGGTCTAAATTTGCTATTGACAACAAGCAAATACGTAATCGTTTCTCTCTCTACAGGATTCACGGTTCCTTGTGCGTATGGACGGTTGTATGTATCTAGTATTCGGTTACAGTTCATTATATAATATAATCACTTCATACAAAAAAACTTCTATTACAATACAAATGTCTAAATATACTTAAACTAAATAGAGACTATTAATACATGTCGGGTCATCGTAAAGAACTCATAGAAACTTTTATCCCTAATGAAGAGAGCATAACCGATTTTTTTTCTATGAAGGAAGAAACAAAAATCCAAGTCATCCAACTAGGAATGCTATTTTACAAGGAAGGTATGATGAAAACACAATTATGGGATAATGAAAAATGGGAAAACAAACTCAAATGTATCGAACAAGAACATCTCTCTAAACTAGACGCTTTAACCCAATCGTTAGAACAAGAACGACAATCCTTTACTAAATATAAAACTGCAAATGAAAAAATTCAGAATTCTATGATAGAAGGTGCGGTTGATCTTGAACGTCAACGATATGAAAAACAAATTACCTCTCTACAAAATACAAATGTTGAACTTCTCTCTAAAATGAATACTCTGCATACTGAAGTAGAAAAACGGTACGCAGAGAGAATGGTGGAAATGGATAAAACTCACCAAGAAATTATAACCAAACATTATGAAAAACAGCAAGATATTCGAAATGATTATGAAATGCGTCTCTCTAGACAGCAAAATTCTTCTTTAAAAGGTAAAGATGGTGAATGTATGGTGTATGAAAAACTGAATATGCTATTTCCAAATGCAGACATCGAGGATACACATAGCAAACCGCACCGTGGCGATTTTATCGTATGTCACAACGAATTGGTTATGATGATAGAAACTAAAAATTATTCCAGAAACGTCCAAAAATCTGAAATTGATAAATTTTACAACGATATCGACAACCCTTCCAATAGTGATATCCAGTGTGGATTATTTGTTAGTTTGAATACTGGTATTTGCAACAAAGATGATTTTCAATTTGAAATACGTAATAATATTCCTGTTATGTTTATTCATAATCTGTTGCAACATTTTGATAGTATCGCAATTGCAGCAAAGTTTTTCCGTATGGTATTAGAAAATAAACAGATTGACCTTACCAATAAAGAAACCCTTGATGCATTTAAAAATTCTGCTATTTGTTTAAAAAGAAACTTTCAAAAACAAAAAACACACCTAGATAGGTATTATAACACGCAATTAGAAATCATTACCAACCAACAAATATTAGTTGGCGATTTATTCGGAATTTTAAAACAAAAATTTTAAATTAATATTGATACAACTGTTTTACTCTAAACACAAAAGACCAGTCGAGACCATTTAAATCTACCAGGTTTCCTTTGTCGTCAACTAATTTTATCCCTAATCTTTCTATGGTAACCGGTCCGAAATATTCTCGTGCATTTATAAGAAAATTAACACCAAATAAAACTAATGGTGTATTCACAGAAGTAATAGCGGTTCTGGCGGGTAGCGGAATTACCGACAATACGTTATTTGTCGTTGGTGCGTATGGTCTTGTTTTATTTTGTTTTCGATTGCTGTAAATGGTATTGATTGTGTAGAGCTGGGCTTGCGTGAGTTGACGCGGTGCGGTCGTTGCCGCAACACAATTCCCGGTTGCGTCTGGTGTAAAACTGTCTGCGGAGGTATAATCAGGCATATCTGGTTTCGAGGTTCTATCTACCGTACTTATAATGCTCTTATTTAATCTGTTTTGTTGATAATCGTCTACGCTGAGTAAAAAATATTGAGGTCCGCTAAAATTAGGTGCTGCATCAGCAGTTTCGCTGCTATTCGATACTAAATTATTGGAAGAATCTGTATTTCTGAAACCTAGAAGCCATCCTAAATTGTTATTGATAAAATGAGTATTTACACAATAACAACTATTGATAGAGTTGTCTATGGTGTTATCTGAATACCATACAACCGTATTAGCCGAAGTTACCTTTACGCGATTTGTGGCGGTATTATAGGTTAACACTATACTGTTGCTATTGTTTGATAAAGTACGAGAAGGATTGCCTTCACTATCTTGCGAAGAGAAAAAGGTGTCTATCGTATAAAATCCGTCGGGGACAGTAAAACTAATCATAGTATTGGAAGTATCTTGTGTTTGTACCATATTGTTGCCCAACGCAGACGATATGTTTGCCCAAGACTGAGGTATTTGTATAGAATACAATTCCATGGATATTACATTTTGTAGAGGGTCAGATAAATCCACAATGAAATTAGTATTATAAGAAGGCGAATTCACATCGCAAGCAGCATATGGTAAAATATTTGGTCGATATTGACTATCTATTAAAACGGTTCTTTCTACAATATTTTTTAGATTTGGATTAATGGTACCTTGCATAATAGGTAAGGGATATGATTGGTTTACACCAAGTTGTTCTCGTTTCATTTGAAAATGCGTTCCATCGTCAAACGTTTGTACCTTATTGTTGCGAGAGGTGGTTTTATTCGATTGAACGGAATCGCTTTGTGTGATGAATTGATTATTGCGCCATTCTAACAGTTGTTGTGTAGCTTGTTCTGCGAAGGAAGGGTCTTCTGTTTCTTTACTCAAGTTCTCCATAAGTTTATCTCTAGCTTGTTTTATAAATTCAGCAATAGTATCGTTACCAGAATCATTTGAACTTTCTATGAGTTGTCCGGACACTTCTTCTATCGATTGTGTGGTTTGATTGTCCTCTGTCAAACCGAATAGGTCTAGCAAATCATCTATACTCCAATTATCAATATTGGTATCCAAGTCACTCATACTATCAATGACTATAGTTTTTTAATTTATTTTAATAAAAAATTGAATACTGTATTTATATAGTTTAATCCATTCATACAAGTATATTAAGATGGCGTCCATTACTAACACCGAATGTTATATTTGCTGCGAAAAATATAATCGCGCACAAAATACGGTGATCACTTGTGAAAATATGGAATGTCAATTTACAGCGTGTAAAAGTTGTGTCCGTCAATATTTACTTACCACGATTAGTGAAGCGAATTGTATGCAATGCAAAACCGTCTTCACCGAACAATTTATCATTCATAATCTGAATAGAAGTTTTCTAAGTGGAGATTATAAAAAACATCGTGTATCGGTTCTACTGGATAAAGCAATAAGTCAGCTTCCAGATACGATGCCGGATGCGATGCGCCACAAGGATTTGCAGGATACTTATAGTGAAATGAAACTTGTACGAGATGCGATTAAATCGCTGAAATACCAAGAAAACACCTTAAAAGAACGGGCAAGAAAGATTATGGACCCAGAAGAAAACGAGGAGGAAGAATCACGTAAATTTGTGATGGCGTGTGTGAGAGATAACTGTCGTGGGTTTTTAAGTACATCTTACAAATGTGGATTATGTGAATATTATACTTGTTCTGCTTGTTTAAAAGTGAAAGAAGAAGAACACGATTGCATCCCGGAAGATGTTGAAACCGCTTCTTTAATTAAATCACAAACAAAACCGTGTCCTTCGTGTGGGGAACGCATTTCTAAAATTGATGGTTGCGACCAAATGTGGTGTGTAAGTTGTCATAACGCATTTAGTTGGAGAACCGGTCAAGTAGATAATGGAATCGTGCATAATCCACATTTCTTTCAATACCAACGTTCTATGAATGCAGAACTAGATGAAGATGGTCCGTTGACAAGACGAGGTCATGGACAGTGCAATACCGAACTAATGCCAGATTATTTAATGGTCATGCAAATTGCAAAACGATTGCAAAGGACAGGACAGCCCGAGTCAATCAACGCCGCACAAAATCTGACCGACATTTATGAATTTATGGCACATATGGAATATCATGAATATCCTGTACTAAGACGAAAAGTAGCTATCCTAGAAGACACCAAACCCTTAAGGATCCGTTATATATTAGGTAAAACCGAAAAAAAACAATTGTCTGAAAATTTGTATGCGAATGAAAAAAAACACAGATACACAGTATTGATACATGATGTAATGAATCTGATGAATCAAGTCGGATTAGAAACCCTTTGGGGTATTGTTAATACCCCAGAAGAAAATATTGCGGAGTTTGTGTGTTTAATTGATAGAGAGTGTGCAAAATTCAAAGAATTGTGTGCGTATTGCAACAAAGAATGGCTTATTATATCTATGGATTTTAGGATATCTGTACCGTGGATTATGTTTCATGCAGACCATACGCCAGCCTGTATTACTATAATTTGGCTTCCAATCCATAATGAATTCCGAAAAATATATCCAACACCTCAACACCATACGCGCGATAATTATTCATTATTTGTATATTCTAAATTTTAACAATAATATATTAGGGCGTTTTATTTTTAAAACATCGGCGAAACATTTCTACAATTTTTTTTTCAAAGCAAATATGTTTATTTTCCTGTATCCATTTTGGGAGACTTAGGATACCTTGTCCGCGTTTTAGATGTCTTGAACCTTTAAATAACAAGACATCTAAAATATGTATTACTTTTAATTCTTCTTCGGTAAACTGTGACCGATCAATCCTGTATGTGCTTTTGTATATGAATCGGTTATAATTTCCCCACTCATACACATTATATTTTTTATGTTTAACGATATGGTTTCGGATAAACCCTACACCGATAATTTCATTTTTATCGTTTTGCATTTCTATTATGGCGATGCTTGCTCCTACAGGTATTTCATCTTTTATACGAGTTGGAGTTCCATATAAACAACCTTGCAACCCATTATTCTCTCTACATCTGACGTTTTGAGCTAACGTCTCTGTATTAAAACGGGTAGTTGCGATATATAACATAGTGTATGTGTGTTTTTATTTGATATACATAAAATCAATTTTTATAGAAACATAGATAAATGAACGTATGGTTTAAACGAAGTTTTGCCTATATACTATCTCTCTCGTTTATCACCGTTGTATACGTGTATGTATTAAACATACCTGCATACATTTCTCAAGCACCGGATTTAGTAAATAATTATTATTATAAAAATGCCATATCCAGTTTTATATTAGATATATTCTTAATCGCTTTTTATATGTCTGTTTCGATGTATGCAGCGAAGTTTTTAAACCTAAACCAAAAAGACAATTCACAACAATTACTTGCAGTAATATTATCAACCACGATTGTGTCTTCTTTATTTATGGTATATTTTCTATATTTTGGGGACAAAAACTCTTTTTTCACAAAATGGTTTTCACGTGTGGGCTACAAAGCGGTGTTGTATGATGTGATTCTTGTATCATCTGTTTACGTAATGATGATTAAAATATATAACTATATATTAAATGTATAAGGAATATGTATATGAAATTTTTTTATATGTAATAGTAATATTAAAGTTTGTCTATATAATCAATACATTTATTTACAATATAGCCAAATTATTAAAATGGAACACTGATACCATAGATTTTTTAAAAGAATTCAAAGACAATACGTTTAACGTAATCGATTTATTTATGAATGCAATCTTAATTATGATATTTAATCCTTTTCAATCCAAAGTAGTGATAAACCGTGAAGAACGGTTTTTATTGTTTATTTTTGGAATTTTAGGATTTATCCACTATGTAATTCCATAATGAAACGTATACTGTTTTTTGTGTAAGGTTTGAATCGATCTTATTTCAAGTTCAGTTAATTTAAAATATTCAGCAATAGTATCATCATTTATATCAATAGGAAAATCGTGCATATTGCAAATATCCGGTATTATATCGAATATATATTTTTCTAAAAATTTCATCCTGTATCGCGTGGCTTCAAATAAATATAAAGCGGTTTTTGTCTTGAAAAATGTTGCCAAACGTTCCAAATATCTCTCGTCTTCAGAACATAAAACATAGACATCTCGATTGCTTATACCATAGGTGCCTTCGGTGTCTACAAACGGAAACCCGTACATTTTATGCGGTAAAACCAGTTTTTTTTTGCCGTATCCAAACAGTTTCATATTACTGTATTCTGTAACCAAACGCACATCATTATCTAGTATTTTTGCAGTTCTAATATTTATATATGGATGTGTATCTTTTTTATTATTAGATAAAGATGCGTTTTTCGGAGGCATATTGGTTTTAATGATATCAAGGCGCTGGTCTGTTTCTCCGCGGCGTATTTTATCGACCACAGAAGCACCAAATACAGGCAAAGGTTCAAAGTTATAATATGGATATGTAATGTATGTTTTACAATCTTTATCATAGATGTCTACCGTAAAATCATTTTTGTGTTTTTGAAGGTAGACCGCACACGTTGGTGTTTGTGCGTGCCCTTTGAAATAAGTGTTTGTTTCTGTATTTGAAAAACTCATAAGTTTTTTAATTTTATAATTTGTTATAAACTGGTACATTTTTTGCTTATCAGGCTTCATCCATATAGAAGGTATGATAAGAATCAATTCACCTTTCGGTTTCAATATATCTACAGAATGTTTTACAAAATCAATCCATATGGTTTTTCCATCTTTTTTTTTATCTTTTAAATTATTGGTAGGAACTTTTTTAATACCATTACAATTGTATGGAGGATTTCCTATAATATAATCAAACTGCTTCTCTTTGTAAGAGAGAAAATCGCCCTTTATTATATTTGCCTCTTTTCCAAACAGTTCTTGTAATTTTACAATATTTTCATCACGTATTTCCGACATGTATATCATATTTGTAATGATGTGTGTGCTTCTAGTTTCCGGGCATATAATGCTTTCTTTTAATCCATCGTACAATCTCCAATATAAACCCATCGTGAAAAATCCTGTACCAGCACCACAATCCATAAATGTATTCGATTTATTTGAAAATATTAGTGGGTCCATCATATCCAACATAGTATTTATCAGCATGAATGGTGTAAATATTTCTCCGTATATTTCTTTGTTTTCAGTAGTGGTATGAAAGTCTTGAATATATTTGTTTCTATCTAGATGAAATATATGCATTTTTATAAGATGTCATTAATTATTCATAGTATTCACGCTATATAGTTTAGTGATTGTGGTTACATATATAATATTCACGCTCTTCCAGTAACATATTGTATATATTGTATATATCGTAATCATGCACGTGGTATTTATACCATAGATTATTTAATGTAGATGCCAGAACATCTAAATGATTGCTGACTAAAATCTCTCTTAGTTTGGTTAAAACACAATTTATTATCTCTTGTGCGGATTTCAGTTTAGATATATCTAGTGTGTGTGTAAATCTTCCAAACACCTCACACGATAATGTAAATGTTCTTATAATAGGTGGGACAAACGTGTTATGGATATAATTACTAGAAATATAACCTCGGCCATCTGGTGTTTCTTCCAAATACATTTTCGTGATTTTATTATTGTATGGTTCGCTCATATAATAAGTTATATTATATAATTTTAAGAAAATTTTAATAAGTAATTAAATCTCAACATATATTATAATGGCGCAAAATGGCTTGGACACTTTTTTCTCTCCATACAGTCGTGAATATTGTGTATTTTTTTATTATTTAATGGTGTTTGCATTTATTTTAATGGTCATCGCAGCATTTCAGTCTTTTTATCTCTTGTTTCAAGGTGAAATAGGATTTGGTGTGGCTTTGATTAATATTGTTGGACCATTTATTATGTATTTTAACAATCGATTGCTATATTCGATGTGCCAGGGTTCTTTGTAATTAATGACATTCTTCATAGTATTTTTTCCATGAAGAAGGTGGTTTCTTTGTCCCCCCATCGTACTCTACTGCTAGGTGTTTGTCAATTAATTCTTGATTAATGTTATCACCATTACAGAATACTTCTGCTAGTAATCTCCCATATTTATCTAATTTTACATTTTGTAACTCTACAAATTTGTATTCTATACGGTCTTGAATATATTTTTTAGCTAATTCGGCCATTTCACGTTCTTCTGAATTTTTGCTTGTCATTTCGGGACAATCCAACCTGTTAAGACGTAACGAAAATTTAAATATTTCTGGATTGTATTTTACACGTCCAGCTATATGAATAGTATCGCCATCATATACATACAGTACACGACCTCTTTCAATTTGTGGAATGTATTTAGGAACTAGTTTTTTATCTAGGTCTAGCGGAATGTTTTGGTCTATTCTATTTTCATTAATACCTAGACATTTGTTGCCCATTATATATACTATAATATATGCGTTTATATTATAATCGAACCATATGTTTACACGTTAGGATATATCGTGTGTGTGCGGTCAAGCCATCATATCATCAATCAATCTGTCTAAATTGAATTCTCGTGTCCAACCTATCTTTGTCTCCGCTTTAGTTGCATCACCTAATAAAAAGTCTACTTCACACGGTCTAAAATATTTTTTATCTATCTTCACAAGAAGTTTCCCATATATATACTTTTATTCTATTATTCGAATGTATAATCTAACATAAGTTGTCTTTGTTCTTCTGTATTTTCCCAAGGTTTGTTTTTTTCATAATATCCAGATAGTTCGTGTTTATAATTATGAGTATGTATTATAGTTTGTGCGTGTTTGGAAAGCAAGCTAAGTGATGGAATGAATGTACCGTGACCACATACAATAATACTAGCCCCTAATATAATTTTTATATCTTCAGTTAAACTTTGTATTTTATGCTCACAAAGATTAGGATATAATGTAAGTAATTTACCTACTACTGGATTTTTTGTGTCTTCACAAACAATAATTATTCTTTTATATGATCCAGAATTTATTATATGTGTATAATAACATAATGGCGGTTGCGTGTAATATGGATGAGGTTTATAACTAAATATGTCTCCACTTCTAATATGTATTACCAGTACTGATTTATCATATATTTGTGTGATATTTTTTATTCTAAAACATTTTTGTAACAAAGGAATGGCTTTTTTTATATTATTTATGAATATATCCGACGGTACACCATCTAACATGGGTGGATTATAAAAACGTGATCTTATAGTTCTATCTATATCAGGATTCTTAGAAAAATATTCAACAAGAATATCTAGGTCCAAATATGGATGAAACGTACACGTATGTGTTAATTTACAATTTAAAAACATGCATAATACAATTGCATTTCTTAATTGTTGTATATTATTACCCAATCTACAGTTCCATTTATCTATAATAATCATAATATATATATATATATAAAATTGATACTTATTAATGGATCGATGATATGTTATTAACTATTATGGAACTTTCTACAGAACAGCTAACCGCAGTAAATTCCTTTAAACTGGGCGAAAATATACTGTTGACTGGTCCTGGTGGTACCGGTAAAAGCTATCTGTTGCGCCACTTGAAAGAATGGTCAGAACAACAAAACAAAAAAATACAAGTATGCGCCCTTACTGGGTGTGCGGCAGTATTGTTACAATGCAAAGCAAAAACAATCCATTCTTGGGGAGGTATCGGTAGAGCATGTGGAGAGATTAAAGATATCGTTAGAAAAATCACTCGCAATAAATATAAAAAAAAACCTTGGATAGAGACAGACATTCTAATCATAGATGAAGTAAGTATGATGTCAAAAAAGCTATTTGACATCATCGATATTGTAGCACGCATTTCAAGGGGCAAACGCGATATTCCATTTGGAGGTATGCAAATGGTGTTGTCTGGGGACTTTTATCAATTACCGCCCGTAGGAAATGTAGAGGAACCAGACACATCTGCTTTCTGTTTTGAAAGTGATAATTGGAACAATTGTATTCACACCGTCATAGAGTTGACCACCATACATCGTCAAAACAACGATGCTTATAAAAAAATTTTAAATCAAATACGTGTAGGAAAAATTACACAAAGCACTATCCAAGCTCTTACTAAAAGAATTATTGTTCCAAATGAAGAAATTAAACCGACGATACTATTTCCTATGCGTTCCCACGCGGATGCAGTAAACATACAAGAATACACCAGATTATCTGGCACAAAAGAATATGTATATAATATGCAAAGCGTTGACAATATAGATAATCTTAACAGTAGTCAAAAAAAACAAAGAGAACAATTATTACCAAGTGATTTTGAAAATGAATTTCACACATTAACAAATGCATTACTTGCAGATAATAAGATTAAACTTAAAATAGGAACACAAGTGATGTGTGTAGCTAATTTAGACCAAGATGGAGAACATCCTATTATTAATGGCAGTCAAGGTATCGTGGTAGGATTTTCAGGTGATGGTAATTATCCTATGGTGAAGTTTAGACACGGAATTGTAATGTCGGTACAACCGCACAGTTGGGTGAGTGAAACTATCCCTGGTGTATGCATTAAACAGTTACCTTTAATATATTCGTGGGCTATTACGATTCATAAATCACAAGGAGTAACGTTGGAAACCGCCCAAATCGATGTAGGATCGCGTATATTTGAGTGCGGACAAACTTATGTAGCGTTATCACGGGTCATCGATTTGGAAGGACTATATCTTACAGACTTTAATTATAAACAAATAAAGATTAATACAAAAGTGAGAGATTTTTACAAAGGATTAATCACATAGACAAAGAGTTAATCATACAACTTTTCAAAAACTATCACAATAGACCAATCCATTTTATTTAAAGAAATAATCCTACCGTATTCATCTAACAATTTAAATTTAAATTTAGAAATAGTAACTGGACCAAAATATTCTCTTATACGATTCAATTGTGTCTCTAAACCTACATCGCCAGCAATCTTATACACTCTCTCATGATTCATAGATTGAGTTAAATTTATCCGTGTAATAATTGGTTCCGGCATAGTAGACTCTGTAAATGCAACCACTAAATCACCGCCATAATTTTTTACACCATCTTCGATGGATATAAACATAGTTCTTGGTCCTGATATCAAACACACACTTTCAGATATGCATGTTGTGGAATCTTGACAAATATACCCTCCTTCACGAAATCCTAGTTGCCATCCCAAATATAATTGAATATTTACACCGGTTATCAAACTGCCTCCTTGATCTGTAGCAAAACGAATATGATAACCTTCTGTAAATACAGAAGGCACACTATCCACTACACTATCAGGAATCCTAAAAATAGAACGTCCTGAAGGTTGGTCTACTAAATAACATAGATCTACCGTTGGATCTATTCCATACGTTGTATTAGACGAAAAAGTAACATCACTTATATCATACAATAGAAATTTACCGGTACCGTCCAATAAAACTCCTGGTTTAGCACTTTGTAACGCGTTGTTCAACGCTATACTAATATCAGCTGCGGCACTAGTCTTCTGCCATTGCATTTCATAATTACCATCAGGTAAGACAATTAACCATCCATATGTAAATATGGTATTTGAAGTAATAGAATCTAATGATATAAAAACTGGTCGTGATGGATCTGACATATCTATTAAAGAGGATACTTCTGTTGAATTGTCTTGGTTAAAACAAGGATGGTTGGTAATACTATTAGATTCATATGTAGTGGTTATTATAAATGTTGCATCACCTCTTTCCCTAGAGACACCGTAAAAAGACATCGGAATATCTAACGAGGCTATCCGTATATTTGTGACTTTTTTTTGAATATAAGGTAAATCAAAACTATAGTCGGATGAACTTGTTTTGTTGTAATCTTTTCTAAAACGCGAATCTATATTAATACTTGAATGAGTGCTTCTTACATTTATAGGGTTGAGCCAACCTGGAGGAACATTATCGGTTCCACCAAGCCTTCCTTCGGTGGTCTTGGCTTGTTTCCCAACGAGTCTATTGTTATCTTCTATAACATAATGCTCATTACTGGCAGGCACCATATTATTTTTTCTTTGAGACCAAGTAAAATTTGATTTCGGTTCATTATTCATAAGTCGTGAAGCTGCGTTATCTACAAACATTTGAATATTTAGTTTTTTGTCTGTGCCTATACTTTGGATTTTTTTTAATTGATTTATTAACTTATTTTTACTATCATTTACTTGTTTTGGGGTGTATTTGGTACTTAGCGAAAATAACTGGATTAAATCAAAATGCGTATATGTATCAATATCTAAATTTAATGTGTCCATTATATCTTACTATGTTATGATATTTTTAAACGTTGTAATGCAATTAAAAGAAAAATCGTTATATCTCATATGAACGATGATGAACTTATAGATTTTGCTTCCCGGGGGAAATATATTGTTATTTGTAATGACGGTATGTGTAATGTATATGCAAGTATGAGAGAAATATCGCAAACATACAAACTAGACCACTCCACTATATCTAAAGCACTTCATAAAAAAAAGGTATGTATTTGTAAACCAAAAACGATGGAAAACATATGTATTCGTGTGATACATATGTGATACATATGTTATTTATTTTCCACATCCACAAGACATACCTTTCAACGGTTGGGCTTTATTTAAACTAAATCTATTGGTTGAGGAACGTAATGAAGGTTTTATCGCGGAGACGGGTTTGCTTGATTGCAATTGTATTGGACTACCGGCAGACGCAAGTTTTCTTGAGGTAAAGTACATTTTCATTACTATAATTAAAGAAGAAAAAAATTAACTACAATAATAACAGTTATTTAATCCTAGAAGATAATTTTTGTTTCCTTGAACTGGGTTATCTAGATTAATTGTATCCGGACCCAACGATAAGTTTGGTAAAGTAGTTAAGTTTTTGGCTTTTTTTCGTGCTAAAAACCGTGCGTATGAATTATGTTTTATATCTACGCCAACACTATGTTTTCCGCCTCCAGAAGAACCCGGTCTATTTCTGGTTCGATTTCTAGGGACATAACGTTGTTCTATACCGGCAACATTACGATCGCTGGATTGGTTCCAATTGACACCACCAAATTTATTTAATGGCTTATTGGAGTACACACCACTCAAAGGTCCTATGACATTCACCGCTGATTTGGTATCTTGGTATGTACTTGCATTTTGACGAACTAATCCCCATATTTTTTTTTGAGTGGTTATGCTTTTATTCCATTCACACCATGGATTATTTCCGTCGCATACATTTGAACAGGATACACATTGTACTACGGAAGTCTGGGTATCTTTGTTTATCTCCACGCATCCAGTTGCACCAAAAAAACAGTTGTCTTCTTCTACATCGGTACTAAGCGTCATTTTATAGTTATATAATATAATAAATTGATATAGTTTAAGGAAAGATGATACAATCCACCAAAATGTCAATTACACCCAAAAAAGTAAAGTATATTTGTCCTTGTTGTTTAACACAATATAAAATGAAAATTTATTATGATAGACACGTTTCTGCTTGTGAACTACTTCACTTAACAAATAAGGAGAGAAGAGATAATAATGAAAAACATACTGCAATACCTGATACATCTACACTATACGATATGATTTTGACACTAGCGAAACAAAACAAAGAATTAGAAGCAAAAGTGAACGAATTATCACAACTTGCGATTATTAAAAAGAAACGTCTTCATGTAAATGAATGGTTGAACGAACATTATGCAGATATTATTACCTTGACGGATTATCTCAACCAAAATCTTATCACACACGAACACTATCAATTTGTGTGTACACACGATTATATAGACGGTATGTGTATGATATTGAAAACGTTATTTCCTATTGACAAAGAAGCACAATTGCCTATTAAAGCGTTCGACCAAAAAGAAAATGCATTCTTTATCAAAGATGCCAACGGATGGAGTATTCTGCATAATGATCAACTAGGCAATATAATTACAAATATAGAAAAACAAGTTATGGGTAAATTTGTAGAATGGCAAGAAAAAAATAAGCATCGTATGATGAACGAACGTTATTGTGAAGAATACACAAATATTTTACAAAAAGTTCTAGGAAATAATTTTAATCGTGCATCCATAAAATCACACTTACGTAAAACACTTTATAAACATCTTAAAATGAACCTTAAAAATATTATTCAATTTGAATTTATTGTATAAATTATTGCACGTTTTATGTTCTCTAAACGATATTATGGGTTTTTATGAATTCTTGATATGATACTACAGGTACTCCATATGTTTTTGCATCGTGGGTTTTACTGCTTTCTTGTTGCGGGTCCTTGACAATCACTACGTACGTTTGTTTAGATACAGAACTACTTACTACTGCTCCGCGTTGTTCTATGTTTTCTAGAAGATGTTTGTCTCTAAATCCAGTAATTACAACCCGTTTTCCATACAATACGTTATTTGTGTCTATCGTTGTTACAACTTCATTTGGTTTATATAGTAATTTATCTTGTGATATACCGACCAGATATACCCATTCTTTGAATTCTGTTAATTTATCTATGAATTTTTGAGATGTGTTTTCAGCCATTCCAGAAATTTTGCTTACTTTTTCTATTTTCTCTCTATCAGATAAGTCACAAACAATAATATCCGGTACCTCACTTAATATCATTTGAATTTTTTTTTTGCCGAAACCACGACCAAATATATTGGTTGCTTCCATTAATACCGGCAAAGGCGCTTCTTGAAATTTATGAAGTATTCCCTTATAAATTTTATCACTTAACGTTTGTTTGAACCCTTCTATTTCCATAAAATCATCGTGAGACATAGACAATATTTTCGGGATAGTAGTGTATCCTGCATCCATAATTTTTTTTATGTTACCTGCACCTAAACCATCTACGCCTATAGTTTTAAAGAATAACGTTATTCTTTTGTGATTGACATCAACGTCCGTTTTATAGTCTTCAAGCAAAATATCTACCTTTGTACTATTCCATTTATAATTTACGGATGGCATCAAAGGTTCTTCTGCACCGCGTATGACTTCTTGAATATAGGGTATGACATCACCAGACCGTATGATAGAAATAACCGTTCCGGCTCCAATTCTATTGTCTACTATAAATTTCGCGTTGAATCCTGTAGTATATTCTATTTTTGCTCCACCAATAACAACCGGTTCTATTTGAACGCGTGGCTTTAAGTACCCGTCTTTTGACGCATTCCATATCACATCTACTACCTTAGTTTCTACCGTTTGGTCCGTGTGGACCATTTTGAATGCAAATGCGTGTGCTGGGTTTCCTGATGTACGTGCGTAGATATTATCATCACCACATATTATACCATCAATTTCATACTCGCACATATCTCTCCAATAAATCAACATATCTGAAAGACTTTCATTAGAAATTCGCGGTTCAACTACAAAAGGAACAGAATTGACCGATTCTTTCTCAAGCATCACTAATTGTTGTGATGGTTTTAAGGACGGTTGTATGACTTCATATGCGACAAAATCCAAGTCTTTCAACCGTTGTACGATACACATTTTTTGGTTGACTACGCCTGCTACAAAATTTCGTGGATTAGAGAAATCTTTGGAATATTTTTCTAGAAACAGGGTTTTCTTTATGATTATTTCACCACGTATAACTAGCCCTTCTGTTTTGGGTAATTTTAGGTATGGTATCATATGACTAATGTCTTGACCTATTTTCCCATTTCCGCGTGTGTATAGTTTGTTTGGACTTACATATAGTCCACTCACACCGTCTAATTTACAAGACAACACATAAGGTCCTTTGAATTTAGACGTCCATTTGTTTAATGACATACCATCTGGTTTGATTTTATCCATCGACCATAATTCATATGGTAAACTAGTTTTATGTTTTACATTTACATCCATCTTCAAATCGGTGTGTCCTGTCTTTGCCATTTTATTTTTAGGATATGTATCGGACACATAATCACAAATCATATCGTATAAGTCATCCGACATTAATGGTGGTTCTCCACCATAATACGATTGATTTGCTTTTTGAATCAATTCCTCAATTTCTTTTTCGGTCAACGAACATATACCGTTTTTTTTAATTTGGTTTAATCGTTCTGCTATAGAATTGGTTCCTACAAACCGTCCATCTTTTCGTTCGTGTGGTTCTTTATATGCCATCTCTAAAAAGTCAAATATATCTTTTTCAGTAGTAAACTTTCCTTCTACTTTTTCACCTTTCACCCCTTTCTTGAAATGATGTATACCGTGTTCGTTAAGCGTATATCCTCGATCAACCGCTCTTTGACGCTGTACCGTGTTAAATGCTTTTGAGCCTGTAAAATACAGAACAGCAAATGCATACTCATCAGGAGGTGAATACAATACATCGATACGCCGCGCAGGTTTACCTGGTAATCGACCAAGAGTAAGACTCTTCGACTTTCCGCGTGATAAAATGTGTGTGATAATTTTATGGTGGATGAACGCATCTAGCATTTTTTCAAAAGACTCGACACGATTGTCTTTGTTGGTGATAATAATATCTATATCCCCTGACATCGACGCTCCGCGTCTATAAGACCCTACAATCTCAAATTGCGTACCAACTGGTATGTTTTTTGATTGTAAAATATGAGAGAATGTGTTTTTGTATTCATCAATCTCTTCACGAGGAATTTTTTGCTGGATATCGTCGTAAAACTCTACCCCTATTTTTTGCGCTGAGGTGAGTTTTTCTGGGTGATTTTTTAATTTTTCAACGGTATCTAGCCCTTCTTCTATAAAGTCTCTGGCTTTTTTAGGACCAATTCCAAATACTCTTGTGAGTGTGTTTAACGGATCTGTTTTGTATCGTTCAACAGTTTGGACTAACCCGGTATCGATATATTCCTGTAAAGTAGTCATTACGGATTTACCCATAGCTGGTTTTCCAACGAGTTGTGTAATCGTAGTGATGTCTTCTGGATAGGTCATAATCGTTTCGGATGCTTTTTGGTATGCTCGTGCTTTGAACGGTTCCCCTTGTCGAGACATAATATCTTCCAATTCTCCGAGGATCTTAATAAAAGCATCGTTGTATGCCATGCTTTAGTGATTATTAGTGCTTCCTTTAAGTTATGCATTCTTGATTGTTTCAATTTTTTTATTTACAATGGGTTGTGATATTTAGTATATTCTATTGGTAGAAATATATATTATGTCCGGACATATAGACCACATATTTTACATCAACTTAGACAAACGAGAAGACAGGAAAGAATTAATGAATTGTGAATTAGAGAAATATAAATTAAATGCTGAAAGGTTTCCTGCAGTATTTAATCCTAATAATGGGTTAGTTGGTTGTGGATACTCCCATTTACGTGTATTAGAACTCGCCAAAGAGAGAAATTATAAAAACGTTCTTATTTTAGAAGATGATTTTTATTTTATTGAGTCAAAAGACGTAGTAGAAACAGAATTAGAAAAATTATTTTATCATAAACCGGATTTTGATGTATGTTTTTTATCTTATAATTTACATGATGGGTTTGTATGCGAAACAACCCCATTTCTAATGCGGACATTATATTCTGCTACCGCTTCGGGGTATATCGTAAATCATCATTACTATGATAAACTAATTGAGTTATATAGAATAAATATTCCATTATTAGAAACTACCGGACAAGATTGGATATATGCGAACGACCAAATATGGAAAAATTTGCAAGCAACCGACAATTGGTTTTGTTTTACTAAAAGACTCGGTAAACAACGAGCTGGATTTAGCGACAACGGAAACAGTTATGTAGATTATAATTGTTGAAAGAGCTGTTTCGTTTAAACTCTTTTCCCCCGCGATTTGGGTCCACCCCCGTATGTAAATCCGTAAGGACCAGGCATACCGCTTATGCCTCTACTAGTCCTGTTACCAGCAGGATACCTAGCAGCTTGGATGCTGTTACTGGAAGGAGCGGCCGGTCCGAACAATTGTCCTCATGAGGAATTAATGATGGTTGTCTAGGATAAAACGGTTTGTACATTTTATTATTATCTAGAATGTCTTGATAGAATCTAACCCACTCTTCTCGTTTTTCTGGCGACATATTACGCATATGATTTGCATCAAATATTTTATCTTCATTATCATATTGGAACTGACGTCCAACACTAACCTCCGGATGCATCATATCGTGTTGTGGAGTGAACCTATCTAAAAACTCATAATAATACGATTTCATGAACTTATCCGTTAGTTGAGGCAAAGGCGGCAGAGACGGCGGTGGTGGTTGCTGCATCTGCGGTGTAGGTTGCGGGAGTGCATAAGGATGTGCCGAAGATGCATGTGGGTAATATTCGTCATCGAATCTCATATTATATTAAACATTTATAATATAGGTCTAGATAAATTATAAATTATAAATTATAAAGGTTTAATATGATATTCTATTTTTCAACGTATAGCTTATCAATAATCCGCTACACCCGTGCCAGAGATAATTGTATATCGTCGGATAATGTAACCGGTTCATTTTGAACTGTGTTAAATAGTTCGGTACAAGAGAAATATACCATAACTCAGAGTATCGATTGGCTAAATGTAAAAAAGAAAACAAAAATATACATTTATGTATATAAGCGGATGGATAGTTATATTTTATTAAAAAATGTGTAACACCCAATATCATCTTGTACGGAAGGTTTAAATAAGTCAAACAAATATAGGTTATCATCGTGGTGTCTAATGCATATAGAGTTAAATATAACCTATTATGATTATTTTGTAATCTTAACACATTAAAATAAAAACTAATTTGTGTTTGCATATAAATCATACAATAGGTATGGCTATCCATAGGAACCACATAATACATCATATTCAAAGGTACACCCATCAAAAGTAACGAAGACAACCCGTATGAAGTATCCAACCCTTTATTCATGATTTTACATGTCCAATGAAAATGAAACCCATATATAAGTATTACTATATTTTTGGATAAAATGTCTAATTCGGATTGTATACAATAAAAATAGTAAGGAATATACATCAACCGTATCGATACCCAAGAACACGCAAAGAGATATTTTGTAGGATATTTTTCTTTATATAAAAGTAAAAATAAGGTGGACCACTCCATAATAAGACACTTGTGTACTAGAGCAAAGTCTTCGTATATGGTGACAAAATAATACAACAAGTGGTGTAATACTATATCTAGATAATTGTTGTATGCGTCTAATGCAAAATAACACATTAATAATCTTTTCACATAATCTGCATTTAGATACTCGTTTGGAATGCACGAAAAAGTTATAAACGAAATTATGCAAAGTAAGTTTAATATTTTATAGTTAAAAATATTATACATACTATTACGCTATCGTTGTTTCTAGATTAGTTTTATAAATAATTATCTGGTACGAGTATTGTATTGTGTAAGCATATTTGTATTATTTTAGGTACCTATTACATATGAATCCTATCATAGAAGGAAATGCTACATACAAAATATCATCTGGAAACGGTACTATAGACAACGGTTATCTAGAAATGTCTTATGATGGGGATATAATGGATATTGCACACGCAAATAATAAAAATATTATTATTATGCAGTTGAATAATGATGAACTAATGGAGCTATTGTCGAGACCATCCGACACTATGCCGCTAGATGAACGGATACAATATGACTATTCTACACACACACCTCGGTCCTCAACCCGGACAGGTTCTAACTCTCGGTCACGTTCAAAAAAATCGCATTCAAAGTCAAAACGTTCCAAATCACGTCGCAAAACACGTTGAATAACAATATAAATATACAGTATCCTTATAATTTATTATGTCATTTCTCTCACGCAAACACACACATCCAAGAGATCTGCGTATTCAATTTGATGAACCTACCCACAAGTATACTATTGATGGCGATACAGATTATATGTCTGTAACTACGTGGGTGCACACTCATTTCAAAGCGTTCGACGCAGATTCTATTATTACAAAAATGTTTAATAGCCCAAAATGGGAGAAAAATAAATATTTCGGCAAAACAAGAGAGGAAATTAAAGAGATATGGAAGAGTAGTGGTTCAAATGCTGCTTCAGCAGGTACTCATTTGCACAATGATATTGAGAAATATTACAATCAAATTCCGGTTAAAAACAATTCCAAAGAATATAGTCAATTTTTGGACTTTACACAAACATATCCTTTTGAGCCTTTTCGAACCGAATGGATTATATTTGACGAGGAACTAAAACTTGCCGGTGCTATAGATATGGTGTATATTTTGCCAGATGACACGTTGATGATATATGATTGGAAAAGGTCGAAAGGAATAATTAAGAACACCTCATACGAAACATATTCTATTACGGATTGTATAAATCATTTACCAGATACAAATTTCTGGCACTATGCACTTCAACTCAATACCTATAAAGCTATTCTAGAGAGAAATTATGGAAAAACCGTATCTAAATTATGTCTAGTATGTTTATATCCAGAACAAGATACTTTTAAACTTTACGATGTTCCATTTTTAGAAGAAGAAATGAACGAATTATTTAAGTTTAGAAAAACAAAAACAATATAAACATTTCAAAATAGTATTATTAATTACACGATGAATAATACTATTGGCTACTATAATGATACTATGGTTGTAATGACTGGGTCATATATTCTTGTTGCCAGCTGGATATTTTGTTTTGTTATTGTAGGATGTGTTCACAAAGATACACGTGTTGTTTCCAGTTCTCAGGAAGAAACTAATTATGCTGAAAAATATTATGAAATGTATAAAGAAATTCCTTTGTCTGAACTAGAAGAAACGAGAGTGAAATCTCTCTCTGGTGAATACATTAAAGAAGAAACAGACAAAGGAACTGTTATTATGTGTTATAATTCCAGCACATCAGCATTTCATTTTTGGAGTGATGTGAATATACCATATACTTCATTAGACGCAGCCGCTCAGTTATATTCTATCGTACATAAATGTAAATCTATTTGTGTTGATTACAAAGAAGAATATGAAAAGGCATCTGAAAAACATACCACAGATACAGATACAGATATGGATAAAACAAACTTACCTAAAAAATTAGATGGACCTTTTGCTACGTTTAAATCATACAATACCATAAAACCCACGTCGAAAAACAAAACGGTTATTATACCTGAGAATTGCAATCATTTTAGAAAATGCGGAACGCTTAATGTATGGGACAGTCAAGAACAAATAAAATCACCAGGTAGTTGGTCCCCATCGTTTATAAGCGATACAGCTATGAAATGGTGTAAACAAATTATGGATACTTCCACGGTTTCACATAGAGAACCACTAACGTATAGTGCGTGGATGACAAGCAAAGATAAAAAAGTGTAAATATATATCATATGACAACTAATAGAATTAATAAAAAAAAAATTATGAAGATAAAGACACGTAAATATAGAGGGGGAGAGAATACTACATCTGAACCTCAAACAGTTTCTCAAGATGTAACTAAACCAGAAACTACTACAGCAGTAACATCAAAAGACAGTCCTGGTGCAAAATTGTTAGAAAACGCACAAAATTCGGAAATATTAGACACCGCTAAAAACGCTTTTAAAAATGCAGCAGGTGTTTTGGATGAATGGATTCCACATAGTCTTATCAGAGAATATGCAGGAGACAAATTTGCAAACAAAGATTTGAGTGATGTTGCTCCAAATTTTTTTAATAACATAAATGACACAGCTGAATTAATTTCATATGCTGCGAGTGACCCTGAACTTAGAAAAGTGCTTGAACGAACTATTCACGTGTATGGTAATGCGTTGAAAGACATATTCAAAATTGCAAAACCAACGATTCACGAATTAACAGATACATTTTGGGAGACAGTCGACAACATGGGTGTAAAAAGTGCTAGAGGAGCGGTGAACGCAACCATCGACACGATTAGTGCTGCGGTTGCTGAAGTACCAGGTCTTGGAGGTGCGGTAGATGCGGTGATTGCGTTAGGCAAATGGTTTAATGCGGTTAATTCTGGTATAATTGCGCCAACGATAACTTTAAATGGAGAGATGACAGGAAGAGGAATAAAGACAGTGCGCGATACTCTGGCATATACAAAACACCAAGGCGAAGAATTAGCCAAGACATACAACGAATTTAATAATATGATGGATGACGCGAAGAAACTAAAAAATAATTTACAACCAACCAACAACTATGCTCCAAATATGTCCGGTGGAAATAATAGTAAAGCAAATAAAACACTACGTAGTATACGTTCTTCTGTAAAGAGATTTACTCAAAAACATATTGTAAAACCTAGATTTGGTTAAACTGGTTTTGTACGTTTAAACCATTCTATAAATCCGATGGTTCTCACAACGTCAAACGATGTTTCTAAATGTGTTTTTGCAATTTCAAATACTATTTTTTCTTGTTCTGAAAGCTGCTCAATATAGTTTTTAATGTCTGTTTCTGTAGGTTCCATTATCTATAGTATAGTATAGTATATATACTATAGATGAATTTCAATTTTTTTGTGTTATAAAACACACAATAGGTTCGGACATTCTAACCTCAGATTGATGTATCATTTGTGTTATGGAAGTGTCTATAGTAAAGTTATTTTTTGCAAACCACGTAAATAACAACGGTATATCTTGTAAAGTGGCATATTCACAACGAACATATGGTTTCAACAATACGTTCCCACATGTTTGCAACGGATTGCACGCGGTTCCTTGTTTGAAAGGAGATAATTTATGCAGTTGAACCCTCCGGACTAATGTATATAGAGGAGATGTATCTGGAGGTATTCGGTCCAAAGTCAAGACTTTTATGTAACATTGGTCTACACTGTTGTAAAAAGGCATAGTCATAATGGAATACGTTTCTTGGTTCGTCATTTATATGAATTAAGCAAAAAAATGAAATGAAAAACTTATCCTATTTAGTTGTATCAAACCTATAAGATGTCTGTCTTTCGTTTTAAACTCGCAGATGATTTTGTGAATCTTCTCACAGAATTTTCCAAAATACATCAATATGACGACCGAAAGGATTACAAAGATACGTGGAAAAAATGGTGTAATGAAAATCAGGAATGTATACAACGAGAAAAATACCGGTTAAAAGAATTGGGTTATGATGGCGATGTTGAAGACAAAATGTATAAAGCAGGTCGTTATTATTTTCGAAATAAAAAATCGAATAAAGAACCAGATTCAGTCACTATACGGCGTTCTTATATAAGCACCGATATTGACGTGATAGAGGCGATGGATAACCACATTACACGATGTGCGAAATTGGAAACGTTTACACCTGCGGAAGGATACAACTGGTTTTGTGAAGAACATTCACAACTTTTGCGAGTTGAAATTAATAGAATTATATCAGCTGATATTACGTTATCAGCTAAACAAATTATTCAAAAGATTAAAAAAACATACAAAAACAGGTATTTTATATACAGCAAACGTCATTAAATACCTCACATTTAAAATACAACATAAAAATCTACGCGACTTATATATGAGTAAATTATTAAGTCAAGGTGGGTTTGGATGCACTTTTTATCCAGGAGTCACGTGTGATAGTAAAACAGTCTATAGCGACAAGACTATTACAAAAATACAACAAAAAAATACACAATCCGAAAATGAAAGTACCGTTGGTTCTATTGTCAGAGATATACCATCATATGCATTATTTTTTTTGCCTGTTATTAATGAATGTCCTATTGATTTACGCAAGATTTCACAAAAAGAGATTTCAAAATGCAAAATCATAAAAAATTACAAAGATGAGTATGTTGCGATGGAAGTTCCCTACATGAAGGAAATTAGATTTACAGATATGATAAAAATAAAAACCGCAAAAGATATTATTATAACGGTTATAGAATCCTATAAATATTTATTAATGGCATTAGAAAAACTGCAACAAGTAAATGTAGTACACTTTGACCTTAAATTGGATAACATTTTATTTAATGAGATCACATATGACCCCCGTATTATTGATTTTGGTATATCTATACCTATCAAAAATCTTACCGAGACGAATTTAAGAAACTATTTTTATAGATATGTCCCGGAATACTATGTATGGTGCGTTGACGTTCATATTATTTGTTTTCTAATACACGAAACAAAAAATACGTTGACTAATGAAGATGTGGAAACAATCGCCACGTTGTACGTAAGCAACAACCGTGTTCTGGAGTTTTTCCCTAGAGAGTTTTCATCACAATATTTGGATATGTGTATTACACACTTGAAAACCTATGTGGGTAAACCATCCTCAACTCTTATTTGGGAATTAATAGGACATAGTCATACGTGGGATAACTATTCGTTAAGCGTAATGTATTTACGTATGATTACTTTGCTTTTCCCAAAAAATAATTCTAAAAATAAATTTCTAAATCTTTTTGGTGAACTTCTTGTTATGAATATTCATCCAGACCCAAAACAAAGATTAATCACATCTGAAACAGGAAAGAAATTTTATAATATGTTTTATATGGACGGTGATGTAGAAAGTTATCTTACTATCGCAAACCAATTCGAACAAGAAAAATCCGCTATTACAGAAAATATAACTACGCAATTATATACTATATAATAGTGTAATCCTATCTGTATGCATAATTGAATAATTCAAAATCTTTTTTATAATATTTATTTATTAATTGAATCGAATCTTTATTTAAATACTTTGAGTAATCTTTGTTTACATCATTCTTCTTTATATCAATATCCATTCCTATAAACTTATTTATTTCTCCATTTAATTTATTTAGTTCTTCACATTTATATATTTTAATATTAGGTATTAACCCACCTTTTTCGTCGGTAACAAATTGATACTGAGGTTTATTGTGATTGTCTAAATCATCCCTGTGAAAATAATTATTTTTTAGTATATCAAATACCTCTTCTGCAGTAGAAAAATCTTGTATCCGTTTTACTTTTATTTTCTTACTAAACCAAAACAAGTCACTAATTACTTTGTCATATGGATTCCTAACAACAGAAAATATTTTAATATTATTGAAATCTACTCGTAATTTATGTCGGTATCTATAAAGCGTGCTATAAAACTGATGTTGTAATGATTTTTGATTATATGGATACTCTAATATATTATTTGTATAACCACTATATAATTCTTGCTTGCATGTTGATTTTATGACATTTTCTATTACTGTTCCACCAGTTTTAGGTATATGAATAAACAACAGTTTTTTTTCACGATAAAATGGCATCGTTTTAATATATAAAAACTACATTTTATTATTTCTTTTTACGAGCGGTTTTTCTTTTTTTTGTATAAGGTGTCCCTTTTACACCTTTTTCGTTGTAGTCTTCTAAATGTCCGTCCCTATGGTAATATTTAAACCCTTTGGCAGTTCTAAAATCAAGATGACCTTGTCTTGTGATAGAAGGTGCACCTTTGTGTCCTGGTGCCGGTGTCGATTTCTTTCTTTTTCTTTTTCGGGTCATAGAAGTTGTTTTTCCTTGTGAAAACTCTGGGTCGCTTCCATCTTTTACTTTTTTCCATCTTGACGCAGCTTTGCTGAATGCTTCTTTTGGATTGTATTTTCCGCCCAAAGAAGAAGCATCTTCTCTCGCTTTGGTTAACATTATTTTCACTAAATCTGTATACGAAACTTCTTTTTTACCCATTATATATATACGTTTATAAAAGATAAAATTGATGTACTTGATATAATTGCAGTATTTTAACATACAATTATAACATGAACACATTACAACTTTCGGAAAATCTATACCCGGTGGATGAAGTTATTGCAACATTTACACAATGCATACTTATGCGTAGTTCTATTCACGAATGTCTTTACTGGTTATGGGAACTGATATACACATTTGCTGATATAGACACAATATTATACAATTTATATACCCAATTCTTCTCTATTTCTCATCATTCCATAGGGAAGTATATCACGCGCAAAATAAAAGAATATAACAACACACGCGTTAAAAGGCATCTAGCGGATGTTGTATGTAACCTAAGATTACTGTCAGTATGTCCGACTGCATATTACATTACCTATCACACCACAAATTGTATTTATCCAACCACCATATATAAAAATCATTCTAGAATGCAAGGATATCCTATTTATTTGAGTGGATTATTTGGTTCTATTCGTTCAAAAAATTTGCGTAATATTGGTTATTATCTTAATTCTGCAGTAATGCAATACGGTATAAAACACATATATGACGTTTTATTGCAATATGGGTTGTCGAAATCGATAGATGTAGACTGTGGTGTATCTACAAAAACGATAGGACAGTTAGAACTGTCTTGTTTAATGGCGAGATGTATTCACAGCATAGAACATGAAAAAACACATTTCATACGTTCAAATATAACCCCCGTTACTGAAATGGAAACACATTTCAGTAAACCGTCCAAAAGATATTATCATAAATTACAAGAACGACGTTTGTATGCAACCCATACCATTCTACCCCCTGGTAAATATGCTAGGTTTCTTTTACAAGAAGGTTTAGAAGAAGCTTGTAATATGCATTGGGAATACTATTGTTTTGCATCTCACGAATGGAATAAGAAATTTTGTTTGTATGGCGGCACACAAAATCACAAAAATAAATCTATTCAATGGCGTTCAGACGTTCTTTTAGAACAATTTTACGAAAATGATAATTGTATGGATTTTGACGAACAATCTAAATATGTAAAAGAGTTGTCTTTACACGATGTGGAAATTATAGAAGACCCGTATATATGGATTGAACGCATACAGTCAGAGACATTAACACAACGTATCTCCAAATTATCACTATAAATAACTATATTTATTTCTATAGATACAATATAGTTATGTCCGATTATACTACTGAAGTGATACCAGAAGAACTAGATGTATCAAATACAGCAGACTTTCACGAATTTATTCAGAAACACTCGCCTCCTGATACTGATACAGTTGTATTGAATCAGGAAGTAAAAAGTAAAATGAATGAACAATTGGGAATTATAAAAAAATTTTTAAATACTGATGAATTTAAAAAAATAGAAGCACTTAGCAAAGATATCCGAAATGGAAATTTACCAGTAGGTAGTTGTGTGGTGTCCGGTGGATCACGTAAAAAAAAATCTAAGAAGTATCGTCAAAGTAGGAAAAAAAAAGGTGGTGGACCCAAAAGGAGAGGTGCTGCTGGCGCAGCAGCATCGGATTATGAAGGCAGTGTAGATGGCAGTGTGGATGAAGAATCCGCAGACGGAAAAGATGAACCAGATATTACACCAGAAATGTCAGCTGCCGTATCGAATAATAAAAATTTTGATAAATATGATTTCGCAGCGCTAGCTTATATTGTATCTATTCTTGGAGGACTTGAATATTTCGGAATTATAAGTACGACATTTAATTCTGTAGCGGACAATATCGCAAGAAAAGGAGGTTTACCACATCCGGATGAGGTTTGCGATGTTGGTAATATGGTTACACAGGCTGAAATTTCTCGTCTTATGACGGGTATGAGGACTTGTGTAGAGGTGCAACGTGCCTATCTTAAGATTACGCAACAATTAGTTGCAACTCTTTCTCTATGCATAGGAGCTACTATAGCCAAAGATGTTTACGATCAATTTGATGACCTGGATTGGTCAAATTCAGGAAAAGCGTTACAGTCAATATCCAAAGTAACTCTAAGACGTATTTCACATGAATTGAGAGAGCGGGGAGAAACTAATCAATCAACCAATCCAATTGGCATTACGTGTGAATTAATACAATATATTTCTGGTTTATGGGGAGCATCTGGTTCTGCAGACGCAATACCCAATCCTAACGCGGATAAAGCAGATGGTTCTGCCGGGTTGAATACTCCGAGCAAAAAAGAAAGGAGTTTCTTGACTGCTTTATGGACTGCTGTTACTCAGTTATATCAATGTGATGATACAGATTCTGAATCGGAAGATATGCCTAGCGCAACGCCTAGTGCAACGCCTAGTGCAACGCCTAGTGCAACGCCTAGTGCAACGCCAGGTGACGGCAATGAACCTCTACGAAGAACACGAAGTCTTGGTGGAGGTCGTCGAATGAAAAAAAAACGCCAGACTAAAAAACGAGGTAAACATAAAAAAGGCAAGCGTCGAAACAAAACGAAAAGAAAATAAGTTATTCAAAATCTGTATTAATAATTTCAAATTGTCTGTCTGCACGCAATATTTTTTGTAATATTTCTCCACCACAACTTTCGGGATTTTTATAATCGGGATGTTTAAATCTACATCCAAAACACACAGAACAATACCAACTAACCCAATATTTTTTTCTGAGTTCCGCGTTACAAATTTCTTGCTGAAACATACTATCTATGAGAGAAAATGCAGTTTTTAAAAATAATATAGTGTCTATCAATTGTGTCTTTTGCTTGAATAATATAGTTGTACGTTGTTTGTCTTTTTCGGTAATATCTGTGTTTCTACTATTTTGTAAGGCTTTTATATACCGCAGTTCATTTTTTACGTTTTTTAATTTAGTGATGGTTTTCACACGATAATCATCTATTTTTTTTATAATAGAAAAGACGTTTGTATTGTAAATGATCGGATATCGATATCGTATACTTCTGGGAATAATAAATTGATTTGTTTCTTTTATGTCGCTAATTTTGTTATCTATCTGTCTAACTAGTTCTTTCATATTGTAGGTTAACTTATTCTCTGCATTTGTTCTAGCATCATTTAAATACTTTACTTTTCCAACAATTCTTTGCGTAGTTTCTTCTTCATCCTCATCACTTGAGGATTTCATACCGAATAGTTTTTCTACGTTTATCTCTCTTTCGATTTCTTGTGAAATATTTTGGTTTAATAACGCAGGTTCACTAAACAAGAGAACTTGTCCTGATTGAAATTCAATCAACGATTGCAATTTATCGTATTGATGTGAGGAAATTTTATGTGCTTCTGCTTTCGCATCTAATTTCATATAATTGTTGATAGCAAGTATAAACGCGACAATTGCTGACAAAGATGACAATATAATCTCTCCATGTTTAGAACATTGTAACGGAGATTGTACTACAGATACCAGTCCAGATAAAAATATACACGGAATCATCATAACATTTAATTTATTTACGGTGTGGCTATGAGATTCCATATATATAATTTTGTGTCCCTTTATAAAACTAGCAAGTACATCTAGAGCAGAGGAATACCTGTGTCTACTATCGTGGTCGTATGATGCATATATTTTTTTTTCTACTGTTTTGTAATTTAATTTTCTATAATGAATAGGTGTATTGTTGTTTTCTATGTCGTATGCTTCCGGGGTTCCGCTACTTGTACACTCATCTACATGTTCTCCTTTATTCTCTTCTAAACTATTTGTATGAGTTGGAACTCGCGTCTCTTCGTTATTTTTGCCGTACAATTTAAAAAATGTGTTTGTATTTGAATTATTTAATTCATCCATATATTATTATTATTCTACTTTAATATTCAGAATAATCACGTATGTGTAATAAGGTTTCGTCGTAGCTTTACCACTTTTCCATACCGTATTTCATTATAGTTATAGTACAATAATACAAAAGTAATTCATTTTTTTTGTATTATTGTATTATTGTATAATAAATGAAGCGGACTAGAAAAAAAGTACCTTGGACGGGTTGGAATAAACTCGCTCCATCTGCGAAACAACGTACAGCTATGAAACATACGTGTGGAAAAAAATGTTTTCTTGGACCAAACAAAAGTTTCCCTATTTGTGCAAAACGCACCTGTAAAATACATCCAAAAGGAGTTTATGCTGTATATATTAGAGCAAGAGCTTACAGAAATAAACACCCAAAATACAAACGAATCGCTCGAACCGCGAAAAAAATGTTACGTAATTGACCTTCTATAATTAATTTAAACATAATTATAGAAAATAGGCTATGTGCTGATGTTGTATATGTTTATAGCCAATACAGAACAAACCTTATCCATACTTCGGCCTTTTGTGGTTTGTTTCATACGATTGTTTCGTTACCATTTATACACCATTTTCAAAAAAGATAATATTATTTTATTACGAAAACACTTGCGCGATTGTAAATGTACTAATTATGATGAAGAATCTAACCCTTGTGGATATATTTTATCCAAAGATACCTCTTTTATGTGCTACATTCCAGATTGCGAATACGGACAAACGTATCTCGTGTGCAAAAAAGAAAAAATAAAAGAAATATTTGGTGAAGATAAACCAACACAAAAAATAGAGCAAATCGTTACATCCGTTCAAAAAGGACCTACCAATACAGTCGATTATTACTATAGGAATGGCGATTATAGTTATTTTAGATACACCAAAAAAAAAATTTATATCCGTGACAAAACATTCACGACACAACAACAAATGGTTTATGATAACATAATTAAAATATATAATGAAAAAAATAATGTAAATTGCTATTTATATGGAGACATACAATGTGGTAAAACTTTTTTATGCTATTTAATGGCACGTGAATTAAAATGTTATTTTTGTGATTCGTTTAATCCGCGTGAACCAAGTGATAGCTTTTCTAATATGTACCATACGATTGATCCTACGCCTCAAAAACCACTTATTTTATTATTAGATGAAGTCGATATCATGCTTAAAAAAGTGCACGATGAAACTATTGTTCCGCATAAAAATCAACCTATTGAAGTATACAATAAAACGACATGGAACAATATGCTGGATAAAATAAGATTACGGATTATATCGTAATCTTATTTTAATTTTATGCTCGAACAAGTCGTATCAAGACATAAACAACATCGATACATCTTATTTACGAAAAGGACGTATTGATTTAGTTCAGCATTTACTAGTAGATGGATAATTATTTTAATTTCCAGTAGAACCATAACCTCCATCGCCACGCTCCGTGGTTTCTAATTCGCTAAAAGAGACTTCTTTAAATTCCGCCATACTGATTCGTTCAATAATCAGTTGTGCAACGCGGTCTTTTTTCTCAATAACCAGTTCAGTTTCACCGTGATTAAACATTACAATTCCCACCGATCCGCGGTAATCTGAGTCAATTACTCCGGCACCAATATCCGTATGTTTTTTCCAAGCCATACCTGAACGTGGGGCAACTCGTCCATAATAACCGTATGGTACCGCCACAGCGAGGTCTGTCTTAATTAGACCTTTCCCGAAAGCAGGAATAACACACGATTCGCTTGCATACAAATCCCAACCAGCGGCACTTGGACTTCCACGCGTTGGCATAGTCGCACCAGCAGACAGTTTAGACACTCGGATACATTCCATTCTATTTATTACGTCTCTCTCTTTATACAATTTTAACATATTGAAAACAACATAAAACTTTATATCTTATACCAGTTAACATTAACAATGAGTGCTATATTGACCGTTACGAAAAAACACCAAAAATGCATACAGGAATCTATTCATCAAGCAAATCAATCACCTTGTAGATTTAAACACGGATGCGTTATATACGGGAATGGAAATATATACGGTAAAGGATTCAATAATTATAGAAATTATTCATGCGATGGCCTTTTGCAAGAATGCTATACATGTCACGCTGAAATAGCTGCTATAAGAAATTGTATTCGAAGTAGGCATATTAAAGTAGTTCTCCGATAAAGAAAAACATCATAAACCTAAACATACTCCCAATCTAACATTATACGTGGTTAGATTATCCTCTTCAGGTATATTACACTCTGCACCGTGTGAAAATTGTTTTAGTCTAATCAAACGAAGTGGAATTAAAAAAATTGTGTTTAGCGATGACAACGGTGGTTTCGAAATACACGATGTAGTGGAATATCAATCGTTTCATGTTACTACCGGTTTCAGACATTTACCAGAAGACATCTAGACTAGACTGGTATTATATATGGATTCTTAGTGTATATTGATGAGGTAGCGCTACAAGTATTCCAATCCGCAGGCAGTTCTCCGGCTAATTGTGCTTCTAATGGCGTTAAGTATTCTGTATTGCATCCATTTTTATTTAAAATAAACGGAAATGGTTTTTTGCACGGAGGAGTTGGTAGACAATTGTTTCTCAATAAATTAGTGGATGTAAATTCTCCTGATGTAATCGCTCCAGAAGAACTAGTATTATGGTAAGTACTCTTTAATATTTTCCGTGTTCCTAAATAATAAGCAGTTTGACATGGATCCGGTTGGTTATCTGTGGAAGTATTGTCTTCGTCTGAGGTGTCAGAACACCCTACTTTAATTTTTCTAATATATTCACTTTGTGTTTTGGACAAAGGATTAAAATCTTTTACCCACCAAGTAGGACATTCACCATCTTTATTACAACCACTATTGCCTAGATAATTATTTGCGGATTGTGTAGGATGATATACTTTACTCAATAAAAGTCCTTTGGTAGTCATAGCAGAAGTGGGGGTACTTTCTATCGTGGTCTGTGTAGTATTGTTACTAAGAATATTGGATGTAAAATCATCAGTTATTGATACTAGTTTAATCCTGTTTTTTGTATCACGTGACGGAAGACCACCATAACCTGTTGGTGAAGTACCTTTGAATATAGTTCTAACCTCTGAACTTTGTAAGTTACCACCTATCCCTCTTATGTTGCGTATTGTTCCTTTAAGAGAGAATCCTGTTTCTTTGCTGCTTATATTTTGTTTTGCTTTAAGTTTTTTATTCATAGCTACAATAGACATTTATAATGTATATGGATAGATTATAAATATTTTCTACGTACAGCATTCCTCTGTTTTATTTTGGTATAAAAATTGTGTGCGCATATACTCTCCAGAAGACATCGGTGCCACCCGTTTTGCATATGGTTCGTTTGTCACCAGTCTACCTCCAATATGATAGGAAGTTCCACCTTTCACGGGGTCTGGTGTTCCGTCTGGATAACTACAACTATTACAAGTATAGTATTTACCAGCGTTCCCTATTAGTTCGGGCCAATTTTGTTGCAAGTTTTTAGTTTGATTACGCTGTGTGAGAACACTTTGACTGTTATTTTCTGGAGAGAAATCCTTTACTATGTTGTTATTGTTGCAATTGCTAATGCATGTGCTGTTATAGACAGAGGTTGGATTTTCCACGGTTGACAATAAAAATCCTTTTGTGGTTTTACTAGATTTTCCTTGTGATGCTGAACTGCTACAACAAGAAAATACAATATTATCGTAATTATCTCCGTAGTTCACAGGAGATGTTCCAATAAAAGGTGTTCTAGTATAGGATGTACTTAACGATGTTTGTCCTACCCGTCCCTGGCTTCGATTCGTCCCTGCAGTAGAAAATGGTTCTTTGGATATTGGTTGAAAATACCTTTGATATTTTCTTGATTTAGACATATATGTAGTAGTAGAAATTAAATAAATAAAAATATTCTATCTTTCGGCTCTTCTACCGAACATCTTTCGATAAGGAAATACAATTTAGTAGGATATATACGAGAGAGAGTGTCTACTCCTATAACTTTTAATACCAACGATTGAAGACTAAAATAAGCAGACGTATAATACACTTTAGATGGAAGTGTATCGATGTGTTTTAGTTCTGGCGCCATATACGTTTCATCGTACTTGAATGGACGGTCTATCAATATCATTCCGTTCTCATCACAAGAAAATAAATCGGTCATAGGAGTAAGCATATAACTTCCGTCACTAGTAACCGTAATATCTTTTGCAGTAATATACAATAGACCCCAACCATTTTCTCTCAATATTTCAATTTGACTACCGATGTCCAATATCATTCTAGTACAATCGTGGTATTCTAAGGTATGATTATTTAATCGGTGTAGTTTTCCTCCGACTTGTGCTCCGCCATTTTCAAGCGCAGTTACCATTATTTCGGTGGGGTCCATCATATATTATCCTTTACATATACTTTTACGAATACATACTTAATTACTTTTCATCAACATCGTACATTTCCAAAACCACGGGTCATTATATACTATTTTAATGTTCATTCCTTTGTTTAATCTCTCTGCAATATAAGCTGCACGTCTTGTAGTATGTGTAAATGAAGGATTAAAGTGAACGAACACACACTGATATGGTTGCATACCATCCCGTTTCAATATCATATCTATGCGGTCCACACATCCTTTACCTAAAATAGATTCAAATGTGGAGGTTACATCACGTCTAGTAATGTTGGAATACATTCTAGAAATGCATATGCTAGGAATAGGTGGTGGGTAGTTGGGTTGCATATAATATGTTATTGGGACTTCAACATATGCTTTATATTATTTCAATTTTACTTGTATTGTCTTCATTTAGAAAGATAACTTGTATGCTTACTATACAAGCGACATATATCCTATGCAATCATCCAAAAAAACAAATGTAGTTAGTTTTGCCGATGTAATTTCAGACAAGATGTCTCCAGTAGTGGAAGAAAATCAAACAAGTATCCAACCTGGCTGGGTGAAACTTTCTAGAGGTACGCATGGTCGAACTGTACGCGATTATGGTCCACACGACCTAACCACGAAAAAAAGTATCCTCCCAGAACAACAAAATGTTGTAGAATTATTGGAACACAATATTGATTTATCTTTTGAATTTGAAAAAAACAGGTATTATCATCCATATCAACAAAAATATGAGTCTACGTTTAATCACTCGTCTGATAGTGAACCAGAGGAAGAAGAAGATGAAGAAGAAAACTAATACGCTATGTTATATATAATATCATATATTCGAATAATAAGCAAATGGACGACCTCGATTTACGGTGGTTTGAAGAACAAGAACAAATAGAGAAATCATATGATATTTATTATAAAGCTCCTGTAGAATATATTTGGGTATCGTTGATGTATGTGAATAATAACGAATTAGAATATATTAAAAAAGAAAAGGTTGTTTTGAATAAAGGTACATTAAGTAAAAAAAGTATTGTTAATTATATAAATACAAATAGAAAACTTAATGCAATTACATATAAATTGCACGCTCTATCGATGTTTAATATTACCATAACTCCAGAGCAAATTTTGGAGTTTGACTACACCGATAATTATTTCAAAGACATACAGCATATTGCAGACGTGGTGTATGAAGATACCATAAGTTATTTATCTGATGTGAATGAATTATTTATTATTTTAACTCCGCGAAAAAATAATTCTACCACAAAAAAAATTAATATTATTAGACGAAAACAAACACGTAGAAATCTTTAACACCTGCTATTGTATAAAATTGAATAATTGTATACAATCGAACGAAACGTATCACTAATATGGAATACACACCTTTCTCTGCTAAAAGGGTCTTTGGAATAACTATACTTGAAAGCATCTATGGATTTTCTGCTCTATTGCTTTCAAAACAAACAACAGGCTCTTTTGCCTATGTGTTAGGACCAGGGTTTATCTCTCAAAAAAATACCTTGTATATGGATGGTTGCGCGGGTATATTCGCGACCATTCCGTTGTTGCTCTTTGGAATAATCCTTAACCAATTCCACTTTTATGTTTGCATACAAAAGTTGAAATCTTTAACCCGTATGAGTGTATTATTCATATTTGGAATGGACTTCCGACCGATTACTGTAGGTATTAGCGCTCTATTATTTGCAATCACGGCGGGTATCGGTGAAGAAATGTTCTTTAGAGCTATCGTGCAAGAAGAAATGTCTAAATTAACTTCTGAACCTATTGGAGTCTGTGTTTCTGTACTGTTATTCGGTCTCGTACACGCATTAACCCCTACGTATGCTATCCTAGCTTCGTTAGCAGGCGGTTATTTTAGCTGGCTATACATAGTGTCCGGACACTCTATCATAGTTCCAGCAATTACGCATAGTATATACGATTGGATAATATTTATGCATATTCATTACGAAGTTACCAAAGGAAGTGGATTATCGTAAATATAAAGTTAAAATTGAAACGTTAAATCACATATATATATATCTAGACAAACTATTATGGAACAATCACCGCAAGAAACCATCCACTTTCATTTTGCTCACAAAAAGTTCGCTTTTCCAAAAAAAACGTTGATATTGTATACGTGGTTAAACAAAATGTTTGGAAATGGAACGATTGGAACACCCAAAGACCACTTAGAGCATAACCTATCAGATTATCTGGATATCAAACCTTCCGTATTAAAACAAATATGTATTATATTAGAACATTTACAGAACAATACCGAAAATGACTCCTCTGTAGATAAGGGTTTATTAGATAAAACAGAACATTTCTTAAAATTTGGACCAGGATGTACGAAAGGATTAGACGTTCCATTTGAATGTTCCAATTGCCATTTACAAGTAATGGACCCATCACAAGAAAAAAAGAAATGTATTAAAGAACGCATTATTCCACACGAGCTCGTGGTAATTCAGCTGCAAAATCGTGTTGTTATTGTGGGACAACTTTTCCTATGAAGACTCCTGGTATATGCCCGGTAAATGATGTACCTCATTCCTGGAGATAACTTCGAACAATCCACGCTACGTCATCAGGCAACCTGCAGCGCAACGCAAAGGTATTGACCCCCCACTTTCTAGTTTCTATATACGCTTGCACCCAATCGTACTTTCGCGATTTATTTAAAATGGATTTTGTAGGGAAATGATTTGCTTTGACTGATTTTTTTAATTGTTGTATAGTGTGTCGCTTCATAAGGATTTCTTCTTCCGGCGAGTAATCAAAACTATATAACAATTGTTGTATTTTTTGTGAAAATTTATGTTTGTATTTGCTTCGCAACACGCCTTTTTCCGAAAACAAACTGCTGTAACTGCAACAATAACGACAGTTAGGAGCATAACAATACCTTCCTCCACATTCATCACGTCCGATGTCATACAATTCAAAACGTAGATGCCTTTCTTTCAAGAAACGATACACCATCAAGTAATCCAGAAAATCAATACACCCGATGTCTTTTATATTGTTTACGATGGTATACACGTCTCCGTGAATAACTCCTGTGTGTTTGTTTCGCATATCTGTGATTGTAAACACAAGGGGTTGTATTGTCTCGCGAAACAACTCCCATGACGGCTCACGATGTCTGCATAGCTGCGCAGTCTCTTCTTGTAGTGTATGTAATGAGGACATTGTGTTGTCTTGACTAGGGTTAGATATAAGTATTTTATATTAGTAATTTCATTTCAATTTTTTATTTTTACCGGTTATAATATATAACATGGATAATAAAAAGGTATTTTATGTTTGATCGTATGGAGGTTCTGGTTCGAAAATGTTATGTAATGCACTAAAAACATACGGGAAAGTAGAGCACATACATAGTCGTAATCCACCTGATAAATTAGAATATATTGGAAATTTAAACGGAGGAAATACTTATCACGAATGGTTTAATGGTATTACTATTCCAAAAGAAGAGTTAAAAAACTATTATGTTATATACATTTATAGAAATCCTAGTTTTTCCATCCCAAGCAGATTTGAACTTGAAGGACATTTATACCATATTCAAACCGATAATTCTATTCAATTACCTCAGGTGTTATCTTCAGGAAAAGATTTGTATAAAATAAGAGAGTTTTATGACAACTATACAAAGCCAAATAAAAAAAGAAACTACAAAATATTTTGTCTAAAATATGAAGACATTTTTGATAAACAAGATGAACTAAGTTCATTACTAGGTATTGGAAAATTAAATTTGGTTAATACAAGTTCCAGAAAAGAAAGTCATAAAAAATTAGACAATATTTATCAGGATTTAATAAAAAAAATGAAAGAAAATAAATCTATTTTTATTCATTAGGTATTTAATAAAACATTAAAATAGATTACAGATAACTACGAATAAACCGTAACACCTCGTCCGGTAACGTGCTCCGCACAGCAAACGTATTAAACCCCCATCGTTTAGTATATATATACGCCTTTGCCCAGTGATATTTTAACGTTTTATTTAAAATAAATTCCAAAGGATAATAATTTTGTTGTACTAACATTTGTAGTTGTCTTTTGTTGTATTGTTCCATAATCGTTTTTTCTTCAACTGTATAGGCCCAACTATATATTAAATTTACAGTAGACTTATGTAATGTTTCATAATAATTTCTGCGTAAAAGTCCGTGTTTTGTAAAGAACTGATAATAGTCATCTGGTTCAAACTCTTCAGGCCAATGATTCAACCAGTGCGTATTTTGAATATGTTTAGCTATCCAGCGATAGGCTATTAAATATGGTTTAAATCCGATGTCTAGTTGTTGAATCAATTCTTCTGTAACGTGTGGGTTAATATACATTACCTCCATAGGATGAATGTATTCATAAAAAGTTTCCCAAGAAGGTACTATGTTAGTTGGTAAAGTTTGTATGTAATGCAACACCAAGTTTAAAATCGTAGGCATGACTCGGTTTGTGTGATAGTTGTATAAGTATATTAAATAAGTTCAATTTTTATTTAATATACTTATATTTTATATGCCGACAAAAAGTAAAAAAAGTAAAAAAAGTAAAAAATGAGGTAAATCAACCTTACGAATGAGAGGAGGCGTCAAAGGATTAGACGATTTACCTAATGTACTAAAAAGAGATATTGGCGATAATTTGGGTGTCAGTTCATTAGAAAGTTTTTCATCTACTAATACAGTCAATCGCCAAATTATGGAGGATGAATTGAAACTGCGAAACGAGTTTGCAACGGGACATCGCAACTTGATATTAGAAAAATATAATGATACCATGAATTTAGTATCTCAAGCACAATCCATCACGATACATGGATGGGAACCCACCGTTATGATGACTCCGTCTCATATATTTCGTTTCGCTCAATCTGTCCCTTTACTATCCACCGTACCCGAGATACCAAACGCATTAGATAATGCTTCAGCGCTGCTAGACGAAATAGAACAAATAGAGGCAATTGGTCTCGAGTATCCATTATTAAATAGACAACAAGTAGATACACTTAGAGATGCGGTAGGTTCGTTACAACCTAAAGTAGATTATATAATGAATGCAAATGAAATTGTCCGTAAGGAACGGGAAGCTTTTGATAGACGCGTAGAACGAGCACAACGACAAAGAGACCTCAGAGAACTGCAAAGACAACAGAGAGAACGAATTTGCCGTGGATGGTTAGGGCAGTTATGGTAATATATTTTTCTTGTCGTAATGAGAATAACAAGAAAAATAAAAGGATATGAAATACGTTTTATTATAATACTAATTATGCGTATGTTATATTCAAATGAATCTGCGAATACAAGTAAGTATACAGTCATCAAACAATCCATTCCGTTTGCTTTGAATGGCAAAAGTATTGAACGACCAGACGTTGTTCTTTTTTATCCATAAAAAGGTACACACCATATCGTATTTGTTCATGCGACGACACGACCAAACACATCCATTTGCTCTCAGAAGAGTTTTTAGTTCCTTTACGGTGTATGTATTCATGGCGGTATATTCTCCTTCTGTATATCCAAAACTATACACCAATTTCAAGACGGATTGACTTAGTTGACGTTTTAAATTGCTTCGTAATACACCATATGGTGAAAACAAAGTGCCGTAAATCCCAAACAAATAATTACTCTCACAAAATATCTCCCACCAATGGGTCTTGCATTCTTGGCAACGAAACTTGTAACAACAACACTCGTTTTCGTACAATTTTGACCCGATCCGGTGAAACGCGCTCCAATAATGAGTGAAGTCGATGACTCCGTATCTTTTCAGGTCTAGTATTAACCAGTGTCCTTCAACCGATATAAAGTTGTTGCGCGAATAATACAATTCAAATGGCAATATCGCTTTAATAAACAACCTCCATGAGGGTTCTTGATTTTCGCAAAGGGTTTGTACGCGCAGTTGTCGTTCTACGTACGACATAATGGAAACTTTTTATGCTTTCTGGTATGGTATTATATGATATGATTACGATTATTATATAAGGATGTATATGGAGTTCAATTTTTTAAGTATTTAAATGTTTAAAAAAATAATAGAAGTTCATATAAATAAATGTTGGTTCAAATAAATAATTGTAATGTGTATATTATTTAGATAAAGCTGCGAATAATGCGGAGTACATCCTCTGGCAACTTGCTTCTTTTGGCAAAGGTGTTGAATCCCCATCGTTTGGTGTGAACGTATGCCTTCACCCAATAGCATTTATAGTCAGGATTGCGAATGTTTTCCAACGGATAATGATTAGCGAATACAAGTGTTTTTAATTCGTCGAACGGCAGCGCCATTAGTTCTTCTTCTTGTGGTAAGTGGTAATAACTGTGTAAAAGGTATGCTTGAAATGGTGGTAAAAAGGTTTGATAAAATGTGCGGAATGTACCGTCGGGTGTAAAGTATTCTTCATAGCGCGTTCGCTTGAGGTGTCGGTATACTTTCAGGTGATGCGTGAAATCAACATTCAGTTTTTTCAGTTCTATGATAACTACCCCAAACACGTCATAAACGGTTCGATACCGGGACTGTAAAGGCACCAGATGTGTATAAAACAGTTCCCACGAGGGTTCTTCATTCACGCAAGCGACCTTGATGTTTTGCGCGATAGTGAAATAGCACCAATTCCAGATAGGCATAGTTGTAGTATAATTGTTGTATTTCGGTATAAGTATTCTAATGGTGGGTAAGTACGTTTCAATTTTTTAAGTATTTAATATTTAATATTTAAAATCTTCGTGTAGATATGCCACTACATTCGGTTCAACCAATTCTGCATGGACGAGTTCCTTTCCGTGTGCGTATATGGTTGCTTTCAATTTATCTGTTTCTTGAAACAACACCTCTATTTGGGACTGTTGTTTTGCAATCATATCGTATGCTTTTACCAGAAGAGCACCCCTCATAATGCCTTCGTGTACGCTAGACCAATTATATTTTTCTTTGGACGTGTTAATGTCTGCAATAGTGGATTTCCACAATACATGTCCCAACTGTGTAGAATCCATACGAAACGATGGTTCAGACATAGGTTTTATAGTTATACCTATTCTTGTATACTAAATTTCAATTTTATAACAATTTTCGCCTTTCTAATTCATTTTTTATATTATATCGTTTCGGATTAACATATTCATATTGTAGTACTATTAATGTTTTAATTCCCATTTTATGATATTTTAATAAAAGTTTATTGAAATTTTTCTCTCTTATTTCTGGACGCCATCCTTTGATATATGACTCATCAATCGTGATTTTATCTTTCTTTTTAATTGTGTTAGGTTTTTTCTTTGATTTTCTTTTGGATGTTTTGTTGAATAATTTGAAGATATTCATTATAATGAGTGTATAAAAAATAAAAAGAGGTTGTCCTCCGTTTTTATATTTTTTCTTTAGACGTGTTAATGTCTGCAATACACGTCCCAACCGCGTAGAATCCATACGAAACGATGGTTCAGACATAGATTTATACTTCTACCTATTCTTCTACCCTGCCCTGTGAAAAAGCATTTCATTTTTTTCAAGTTATACGCAACTTTTGTATTTACATCTATTATTCCTTTTAACCGTAAAAAAGGTTTATTTTTTGTGTATAACGCATCCAATAAAAAAGAGTTCGTCTATTCTCTCCCAAAAGACTCGCGCCGTCTTTTGTCACACTTGTCCTTCAATCAATCTGCAAGGGTTTCCCAGTCGTCCAAATCACCGTTGTCTTCAATAATCACTTCTGGAGGAGGGGCTGCTTTTTCTTCTTCTGCTTCTGCTTGTGCTTGTGCTTGTGCTTGTGCTTGTGCTTGCGCTTGTGCTTGTGCTGCTTCCATGCTTGCCTTCATCTCCCGCTGCTCTTTTTGTTGCATTTTTTTGGCATACCATACTTGAACCTTTGCGCGATGGTCCAAAATGATCTGCGTTAGGTCTGCCTTGAGAATGGTTTTGCGTGTCTTTTCGCAGATTTTCGGTCCGTTGTAGTATTCTTCGCCCACTAAGAATTGGTTGTAGGATTCCTTGACGATTGCTGCGCGTGCAATTCGGTTGAACCATTCTCGTCGTGCCACAGTCCGGATGTCCTGATTGCTGTGTCCGCATTTTTTTATCAGGTCATCTAGGTCAAAATGCGGTGTTTTCATCGTCTCGGCTGCATTCCATACCGTCATTGCATTCCACAAGTCCAGTCCAAATGTAAAAGGGCGCTTTCCTTGTCTGCGGGAAAATTCAGCTGGCAACGTAAATACTCCGTCTTGTCGTTTGAAAGGGTTTGCGTTCATTTTGATGATGTTCGTGTATATTCGCTAGTGTAAAACACAAGTATTTGAATTGGTACAAAGCATTTCAATTTTTTGAGTTTTCAGTACAAAAATCAATTTACATCTAATTGTGTATTATATAATTTAAAATACTATATTAGATGTAAATTACCAGGTTATTTACGGTGTTGGAGGTTATTTACGGTGTTGGAGGTTATTTACGGTGTTGAAGGTTATTTACGGTGTTGAAGGTTTTTTTACGCATTTGCTAAGTAATGCGATGCAGTAAGGTAACATCGATGTGGTGGTTTGTAACACTTTGTTGAGGTTTAGTTCTCCTTTAGATGCAGATACAATTAGTTCAATAACGTCTCCTATGCTCCCGCTATCTATTGCCTCTAATAGATACTCTTTGTCGTCCGGTTGTGATAATTCTTCTATTAATGCACGTAGTAAACGAACCGCATAGTCTTTTTGAGCGGCTCCTTTGACTGGCGTATCTTCTACCGCCTCTATCACATACTTAATCACCACAGATATCGTTGATTTTTTAACACCAATATCTTTGCATTTGACAACTAATTGTTTGGTTAAAGCATCCATTAATGGGTCGCTTATTTCCTTTAATACCACATCCTTTGAAGTGGTCTCCTCCATTATGGAATTAAGTGGTACTTGTGTCTGTTTCTCTTGTGTCTGTTTCTCTTGTGTCTGTTTCTCTCGTGCAACCGGGTACATAATAGTGTCCATAGATGCTTGTTCTTGATTTGCCATTATACCATAACCAGAGAAATTTTTAATATTAGAGATTGTTTATTAAAATATATTAATATGTTATGGATACTTCGTTGTTACAAAAAATATTGATTAATTTTTTAATGGGTGGAACGATTGTGGCGTCCGTTAGTTATATCGCTGCCTTCATGAACCCGGTGTTAGCATCTATATGGTGGTCGTTTCCGCTTTCTATCATACCAAGTATGTATTTCTTGAAACAGACCGGTAAATCCAATCAATATATTTCGAAATTTTTGTTAAGCACTACATTTGCGTTAATTTTATTGGTTATATGTACTTTCTTAATCAGTTATTATTTAAAACAATCTAGCGAGAAAGAAGGTATAGTACCTTCTATACTTAAAGCTTCTGGATGGTGGGCTATATGCTCTACTGTGTTTTATTTCACGATTGCATATAGTCCTTTCAAGAAGTATTTTATGTAAAACCATTTATTAGAGAGCCTAACAACGTACTGTTGGTGCCATTTTTTATTAACCATAAAGTAATCAATACATTTATAATAATACTGCATACTCTTACCTTATAATATTTGTCTGTAGTCAATTTTGGAAGAGTTTTATCGAGAGAAGTACCGGTGAATATATTGGTTAAATATGTATTTGATACAATCATAAATGTAAATGCTAAGGAATATACACGTAATGGAACCCATAATTCTGTCTCTCTTACCAAGATAGAATATACAGTTGGCATGAATACTAATTTATTGTATTTAGAATCTTTATAAAAACTATTGAATAGGTTTGCTACAGCCCATACTAAATGGTTCTGGAATGTAAAATTATGGGTTCGTTTATTGTATAAAATGTACGGTGTATATAGCCCTAATATAATGGTACATATTCCGTTTATATGAGAAAGTACATCGTCCAATTTAAATTGAATTAAAAAAGGTACTTCCAATATATTTATAAATAGTATCCATGTAAACAATAATGTCGGCAACTGTATTATATCTACTATCTTGTAATAATTTGAATATAGTACTAATGGAAGGATAACCGACAACCCTTTTATACAAAGAAATGGATTTTTTTCAATATATTTCGTATAGTCTATACTGAGTCATGTAATCAATAATATTATAATAGATAGCGCACTTCCAATATATTTATATTTGCTTGCAAGTAAAGATACCGCGAAAATTACTGTTACTTGTATAAAATCAATAATCATATATATTATCCATATTATCCATATTTAATTTTCTTTTGCTTCATATTAGTATTTGAATTTGTTAACTAATATGAAAGGAAATGTTCCTGGTGGGGGTTGAACCCACGACCTATGGCTCATAAGACCATCGCTCTAACCAACTGAGCTACAAGAACCGGTCTAGCAAGGGTGATTCGAACACCCGACCAACGGAATACTTTCATCTACAGTCCGCCGCTCTACCAACTGAGCTATTGCTAGGGAAATGTTCCTGGTGGGGGTTGAACCCACGACCTATGGCTCATAAGACCATCGCTCTAACCAACTGAGCTACAAGAACACGAAGTAAATGTCTGGAGTGGGGTTCGAACCCACGCGGCCGAAGCCAGCAGATCTTAAGTCTGCCCCCTTAGACCACTCGGGCATCCAGACTACTTACTTATATATATAATATGGATTGTCTTTATACTATAATTAACTGATAATAATAAAATAAGTAATTAAATTGATTAATATTTAAATGTGAATAATTTGTATGGACGCTATTTTCATAAAAAATTGATACGATTTTATTTTATACACTATAATACATACACTATAATATATAGTATAAAATGGTAAAAAATTCCGGTGGCAATAAATGCAAACGCGGCGCTCAAAAACATATGACAGGCTCGCATACGCGGCACTTAGTTGAAAAAAATCCTGCAGAACCAAATGAGATATATGCAGCTGTAGTTAAATTATATGGTGGGTCCAATTGTGAAGTTATTTGTGAGGACGGTATCACACGTATGTGTATCATTCGAAACAAGTTTCGTGGAAGAGGAAAACGTGACAACTTTCTAATGACTGGGGTATGGGTTTTGGTAGGCTTAAGAGAATGGGAAATTAAACATACTGGAAAACGACCTAACTGCGATTTATTGTATGTGTATAGTGAAGATGATAAAAACAAACTAAAAACAAATGCTTCTGGAAATTGGAGTGTATTGAACGTGTCTACTCCGGATGGTGTACACGAATTGCTTGAAGAAGATAACATCGTATTTGAAGATATTAAAGATACTCCTGATACTAATTTGTTGAACGAGTTGCAAGAACAGTATATTAGCGAAGACGGCAATAACCTCGCAGTCGATAATGATATTATTGATATTGATGATATTTAATACATAATGTAACTTAATTACATTATCTATCTAACACTCCCGGTGGGATTCGAACCCACAATCTTCGGATTAGAAGTCCGACGCGTTATCCGTTGCGCCACGGGAGCATTAACATACCTTATATTTTTTTCTTTAAATAAGTTTTCCATATATACAATTAAATATACGTATATAATATCATAATAATGTCGAAGGATTTGGTTACACAATTTGCGGATATACAAATTACAGAGACACCCGGTGCAGTTACACCCGTTGCAGATAGGCCCGGTGCAGTTACGCCCGTTGCAGTTACGCCCGTTGCAGTTACGGACGTCACAGAGACACAAGTTATTTTTTTAGTAGGCAGAATGAATCCTCCTACACCAGGACATATACACGGTCTATGTATCCCTTTTTTACACGAAGTTAGAAAAAAAGCTATCTCTATACTAACCTCTAGAGATATAGATTTCTCTCCAGACCAATCTCTCATAGAATTAGTCCAATTGGCTAACTTGGTGCCCAGGATATTTTTAACGAATACTACTAATGACCGACGCATATCTTATATGCAAGTTGAAAATAGAGGATTGTATAAACGGGTAAAAGGTATCGTTAGTAATAAAAACGATGCTGACCCAGATAACGGGATATTTTACGTGAAAGATAAAAATCTTGAAAATCCACTCATTCCAGAAGATAAAAAACTCTTTGTAATTAGAATGATTCTGAATGCGTTGGATGTATCAAGGTTTCTTGAAAATTCTGATATTGTAGTATCGGAGAGAGATTTACAATATTGGATAGTATGTCAAACTTCAGGCCCAGAACACTGGTGTGCTCAGATGGGCCCTGTTTCTGCAATTAATTGTGGACTAAAACTAAGCAAATCTGGAAAATATGAAAACTTGTTTTTTTTTATGGGAGAAGATGAAGACCCGAAAGAAATGGACCGCAGGATGAAATTTTGTTTACAAAGCGATATTGAAAATGATGAAGGTGAAAAAGTGAATTGTATTACCGTACCCCGTATAAATATAGATACGGTCGAACAAATCGCAGATTCCAATATAAGTATGTCTGCTTCTAAAATTAGAATGTTGATGGCGGATAAACAAGTCGATCAAGTAATAGACTTGTATGATGGTCTTCTTACTCCTACATACGTGTGCGAACTTATCCATAAAGTAAATATTGGTTTACGTTTACAACCACCTTTTGACCCAGATGCATTTGAGATATGCAAAACTAGAGCTATGCCTCCTACACCTATTCGTTCTAGTGCCAGGATACGAGGAGTGATGGCTGCGCCGGACATGTATTCTGATAAAACTACTGGCTCTTATTGGGATAATAAAAAAACATCATCTAATACAGCCAGTCCTAAAAAAGGTGGTACACGGAAACAAAAACGTAAACGACCAAAAAAACGATATAGTAGAAAAATATATTAGTTTATTGTTTAATTATATTATATTATACAATATTATAAATGCATTTGTCATTTAGAAATAAATCAAATAATATACAGGATTATAGATTAAACGCATCAAAAAAGAATAAAATATTGACGGATACGTTGAATTCGCAAAAAGATAAACTATCAAAAATGACACAGGAACAGCAAAAAAATATGGTTCGTTATATCGAAAATACCATTTATAAAGATGTAGAACAAAAGATACATTCAGAAACTCTGTCAAATCTTGTCATTACATTTGAAACGAATATTAAACCCATTTTAGTTGAAGAGTTGAAGAGAGAACTTAAATCAAGCGTAGAAAGCAAACTTACCGAAGACCTGACACCAATTGTAGAACAAAAGCTTACCGAAGACCTTAAATCAAGCGTAGAAAGCAAACTTACTGCAGACCTTAAGTCAAGCGTAGAACAAAAGCTTACCGAAGACCTGACACCAATTGTAGAACAAAAGCTTACCGAAGACCTTAAGTCAAGCGTAGAAAGCAAACTTACTGCAGACCTTAAGTCAAGCGTAGAAAGCAAACTTACTGCAGACCTTAAGTCAAGCGTAGAAAGCAAACTTACTGCAGACCTTAAGTCAAGCGTAGAAAGCAAACTCACAGAAGACCTTAAATCAAGCGTAGAACAAAAGCTTACCGAAGACCTGACACCAATTGTAGAACAAAAGCTTACTAAACTAGTTAAATCACGCGTAGAAAAAAAGCTTACCGAAGACCTTAAATCAAGCGTAGAAAAAAAACTTACTGAAGACCTGACACCAATTGTAGAAAAAAAGCTTAATAAACTACTTAAAACAAGTGTAGAACAAAAGCTTACAGAAGACCTTAAATTAAGCGTAGAAAAAAAGCTTACAGAAGACCTGACACCAGTTATAAAAGAAAAAAAAACCCAAAATAAATTTTTTTCACAATCATCCAATAGTTTAGAAAACCCTTTGATTAAAAATGCTTTGAAAAATAAATTACGTTGTTAATTATAACTTTTACGGATAAAATAATGTATAATACGTACATTATTTTAATACATTAAATTATCTCTTATAGATTATTAATTATTAATTAATTATGATTCCGTGGGAATTACAATATTGAAGGATGTGCGACCTTTAGTATCTACGAGTGTAATTACACAAGCTGGTTCAACTTCATAATTAGGATCATTTGCTTGTAAATTGACAGAAATTGCATAACTTTTAGAATCAATCGTCCACACGAAAGGAAGTGTAATACCAACAGGTTCAACATTAGTGTAATCTGTAACAGTTAGTAAATTTTCAGTTTGTACGTCTAATAAAGAACTTCCCGCAGCATTATAAGTTACGAAATAAAATATACCTTTCTTCAATCTGTCACTTTCTGTATATACACTAAATGTAACTATAGATGTTCCATCTGGTTCCTTTGTTATTGATGTCGATGTACTATCAATAAATGGAGCATCTGAGAATTCTATATCTTTAACTATTTGTTGCCATCCTGTTGAGTTATTAGGGGACATTTGTGTCAAACCAGATGATTCTAGTAAATATAAAGACACAGATTCGCTGGGTAAAGCTATCCAAATAATTAAGTTATTCACAGTATCCCACGTAACAGCATTCCCGCCAACAGTAGTGGGGAGGGTCGGAGATATAAAATTATCGGCCACAATTAATTGCGTTATTATAGCACCGAATCCATCGATAACATCTTCACTCTGAGGGCTCTCTAACTCATATGTCACCTCGTTCAGATTACTATCGGTTCCTACAGCAAGAATTTGATAGTATAATTTAGGGGCATTTAGGGGCGAAAGATTTGGGTCAGTTGAATATGAAAAAGTATACTCATCGTTACCACCTATTGTCGTTGAATCTTCTATTATTACGGATTGTCCCTGTGGCGGGACTGTAATTTTTTTAATAGTTACAGCGTTGGAAGTATATATTCGAGCATCATCATTATCGTACCTAACCCTAAATTGTACGTCATGAGTTGTATTACCTCCATAAAATAAATCACTGCCCGTACCACTAGCATTCAAAGTAGCAGTTAATTTACCACTAATAGCATTTACTGTTACGGTTACAACCGACGTTACTCCATCAACCATTACTGAATACTCTGCTGGTGTGTAACCGACCAGCTCTGCCACCAACGGAACATCACCAGACATATACACCTCTTGGGTGCTTACATCATACACCGTGTTAGTAAACAAAATAGCATCACTAATACTGGAAGATGTAGGATTGACTACATTTTTTAATAGATTAACCGTTGGTGCCCAGCTCTCGATCTCTCTAGCAGTATCCAAAGTTGACTCACTTAATTGACTAATAGTATAAAAATTATTTTGAGTGGAAGTAAACTGATCTATATCATTAAACGGATACAACGCATACACAGCAACGTTAATATAAGAACTATTCTTTACATCATCACCGATATTAAAGTTAATAATAACCTCGTCATAACTGTTCGTAGATTGTACTACTTCTGATCCGGAATCATTGATTGATAACACATCGGATATTCCATACTTCATTACATCAAGTCCTTCCTCCTCAGTAGTATAATTATAAGCTAATACATAGACCAGGTCTGATGCATATGTCAAACCCGATAGCTCTGTCTTCACTAATAGTTGTATTTCATCGTCATCACTAATTGCGGTGTTATTCGCCTTATGCTGGAAAGACATAATGGTAGGTTGTTTTGGTGGGTTATTCGAAATAAACGGAATCGACCATTTTGACACAGTCATATTATTGCCCCAAAGACGAAACTGTATAACTGCCCCAGGATTAATTTTATAATTAGATTGACTCATATCATCTGTAGGAACTGGTACGGTGTATGTATTAATAACGGGATCTTCTGTATTTGAAATAATACCGTCACGAAATACCAAACCATTCTTTGGAGAGGAACCGGAAGAATAAGTAATTAAATATTCGAACTGAAATATTTCCGATATACTAGTACCCTCCGTGCTAATTTTATAGTTAGAAATGCCCACGTCTTCACCGAGGGAACACGCCGAGACACTTGTAACAGAAGGTTGTATATTGTTCAAATTGTGTCCACCCATTATATATATATAATAGATAATAATATATCTCCTAAATTTAAAATATAACGCACATACAATTATATATATTAATGTAATGGTTTTAACCTGTTTAATTTACCGTATGTTATTAAGAATTACGGTAAATTAATATAATAGTATATAATCTTTAAATTATATATACCATCATATTAATTTACGGTAAATGAGATACCGGTAGGATAATGAGATACCGGTAGGATAATGAGATACCGGTAGGATAATGAGATACCGGTAGGATAATGAGATGCCTGTATAGCGTAATAAAAAGAAAAATTAGAATAGGAGAATAATAAATATGTTTAGTGTATGATTTAATGGCTGCTTAGTTCTTGCGTGTCTTCTGGTTCCACTCCAATCCTAGAGCATCCGTACAATTCGCGACAAATCATTCGCGAGCGTTGTCGGCACTTGAACTGGCATCCTAAATGTGTTTGTTGTATAGGATAATATTCGTGCAAAACTCCAAGCTGTGTGGGGCGTTTTTTCTTGTGTCGTTCGCAGCATGTGCATGCAATAAGTCGTTCAAATTCGGTAACGCGTGGGTCGATCATAGTAGTTCGTGGATTGTAAGCGGTTAATACCTAATATGCGGTAGTGTAAAAGTATTTCAATTTTTTGAATTATTCCATTATTCCTTAAAACGTATATTGTGTGTGTTTTATCAAATACAAATACTAATACGCAATAAATTGAAGTAACAGTCGTGTAAAATAGGGAAGCATTATGAAACGATGGAAGAATACTTAAAACGAAACGAATTATCTCTCAAAGAATATCAACAAAAAGGGATTTTATGGTGCAAAGAGTTGGAGAAGAATGGTGTATTGTTAAATGGTGTGTGTGTGCGTTCAGGTATACTAGCAGATGAGATGGGTCTAGGGAAAACCATCCAAATGATTGGAACTATGCTGGATAATTTTAAATTACATACGTTAATTGTTTTACCTAAAGTGTTATTAGAGCAATGGAGAAATATAATTTATACTACATTAGGTCACAAACCGTTGATATATCACGGTGCAACTGCAAAGGGTGTATCGTTGTGTATGTTGTATAATGCTCCGATTGTGCTTACTACATATGGTATGCTTTCTTATACAAAAGAGAAATATATAAAAGGCAACCCTGTAAAGTATAATGTATTGCATGAGGTTGTATGGGATAGAATTATATTTGACGAAGCACATCACTTGCGGAACCGTAATACGCATAATCATAAAGCAGCGGTTCACATAAAAGCGGTGCACAAGTGGTTAGTGACAGGAACACCTATACAAAATGGCATTACCGATTTGTATGGATTATGTGCAGTATTAGGAATCTCTCAATCCTATTTCACCAAACAAGATGATATGAATACTATTATCTCCAACCTAATATTAAAACGAACAAAAAGTCAAGTTGGAATTGAAATGCCTATTCTAACTCATAATCTTATCACTGTAAAATGGGAACATAAGAAAGAGAGAGAAATAGCTGCCGGTATTCACGTGCAACTTCATTTTAATAAAAAATCAGGGAAATTGGAAGTGGATACCAGCACGTATATGCATCCATTTGCAGTAATGCATCGTGCAAAACAATCGTGTATTACTATGAAGATGATGCCGTCTATAAGTGAAGTAGGGTATCAAAGCAAATTAAACAAGGTTATTCATATGATAGAAGAGAGAAAAGAGAACGGAAATGCAAAACTAGTATTTTGCTTTTATCATGTTGAAATGGATATTCTAGTAAGTTCTCTTTCGGACAAGGGGATGCGTGTGGCAAAGTTTGATGGGAGCACCCGACAATCTTTACGAACGAAGTTGTTGTCTGAGGAGTTGGATGTTCTAGTGCTACAAATTAAAACTGGATGTGAGGGTCTTAATTTGCAACGGTTTAATGAGGTCTACTTTGTCTCTCCACAATGGAACCCTGCTGTGGAAGACCAAGCCGTCGCCCGCAGTCATCGTATCGGACAAGATAAACGTGTGGAAGTATTTAGTTTTGACATGGAAGCGTTTGATGACGATGATATAAAAAATGACACGATGGATACATATATTCACCACACACAGCAATACAAACGCGGACTATATTTGAGTTAATTCTATTTATTATTTATTACTACTTCACCCTGTAAAAAAGTTATTTTTTTTGTGTGTATAAAATTATTCTATCAGGATGAATGAGTTACCTTTTGAAACGGATGCTTAAATATCGTCTTCTTCTTCTTGTGCTGATAGGGCTACTAGGTCACTTGGTTCTGCTGTTGCAGCGTGAGTGCTTGCGTAACGTTGGAGGAACTGGTCGCCAGGAGCAGGAGCAGGACATGCAATTACGCCAAATCCAGAAATGCCACCATCAACGGGTACGTCTCCGGACCCAGATGTATTGCGACCACAATGCTTCCACATGTATTCGTATCCTGGTGGCGTGTGACCGAAATGGTGACCGTGTGTTCGGAAGTACTGCTCTGGGTCTGCACACGAACGGCGGAGGGGGTAATGAACCGGTTCTAGAATTGGGATGTCCTCGTCGTCTCCCGCGAATAATTCTGCTGTTGTCGCCCACGTGGTTGTTGCTGCCGTTGTTGCTGCGGTAATAGAGTGGTTGTTCTGATTTAGTGTCGGCATATCGCTGAGCAATGGCAAGATCGTGGGAGTGAGTGTGGTTTCTCCGATCTCTTCGTCTTCGTAGTCTTCCTCCAGGGCTCCATCGTGTTCCAGTTCATTCGTCGTGTTCATCTGGTTGGTAAGAGTTTGAACTTTGAGTTGCGAGTTTGTAAGCGGTTAACAACTATTACACCAGAGAAGAAAAGTATTTCAATTTTTTAAGTTTTACACTAGAATTAGGAATAAAACTAAAATATGAACTTATTTATTAGACGCACCCTGTAAAAAAATTATTTTTTTTATTGAATTATTCTATTCTAATCAAAACAATCTAACATTTACCTTTCGTCTAATACTTACCTTTTGCGGATTGAAATTAATCGGTTGCTTCAAGATCCTCCTCCTCTGCGGGCTCCTCATCTGCGAGCTCATCCTCTGCGGGCTCTGTAGACATCCGCGTCATCAAAGGGAGTTTGTCTAACGAGAGAGTCACTTCGGGGGTGTCTTCGTCCATCGAGCTGTCGTCCTCGTCGTCTTTTCCGTTGACCAACAAGTAGGTATCCGCGTCAGCAACAGATCGTTCCAATTTCGGTTTGGTGAGGTCGTTGTCTTCATCCATCGAACTGTCGTCGTCTTCGCTGTTCTCGTGTTCGGGATTCAAATCAAGCGGTTCCGGTTTCTTGACGTCCTCATCCATCGTGTTGTCATCCTCCTCTTCCGTATCGGAGTCGCCCCAATTCACCACCGGTTTTTTTGCCATGCTGATCGATTTTGCATCGCTGATTGAGCGTTTCATACGAAGTTTGGAAGCAACCGAGGTAGACCGGGTGAGCACCGGCATATCGGTCAGCAGAGGCAACGGTGTTGAGACGAGAGTGGAATTGTCCTCTAAGCTCATAGAATGCCGCTCGCTTTCCTGCGCCCCTTCGGGTTCCAACGCCCCTTCGGGTTCCAACGCCCCTTCGGGTTCCAACGCCCCTTCGGGTTCCAACGCCCCTTCGGGTTCCAACGCCCCTTCGGGTTCGTCTGCGATATAAGCAGACAATTCCGAGAAAGAGCCAAACAAGACCTTCTTGGAAGATTTAAACCCTGCTGCGTCGGTCCGTGCGCGTTTCATAGGAGCGGATTTGATTGGTGGTGGAGGCAATCCCGCTTGTGGCGATGAACCTAGCGGAGTCAGAGGTGGGAAACACGATGGAGGTGGTGGCAAACCGGAAGGTGGTCGAGGTGGTGGCAAACCGGAAGGTGGTCGAGGTGGTGGCACACCGGAAGGTGGTTGTGGACCGGTCGTCATTTTGGACAGCTGACTGGTGAGATCATCGATGTCTGCTTGTTGTTCCCGAATAACGCGGTGGAGGTCCACCACGTCGGCTGTGAGCGGCTTTTTGTTTTCGTTGACAATCCAATACCAACGTTCGTTAAAGTGCAATTTGGCTTTCTTACCTGGGTCGTTGATAGCGGCGAGCAATTCCTTCGCGGCGTGCGTCTCGTACCACCGGTCAAAGTGAACGAACGCTACGTAGAAGGTCCATCCGTCGGGGGTCTTCTTCTCCAGCAAGTCGACGCGGCTTGGTTGTCCAATCTGCTGGTAGTGGAACTGCTTGGCGATGAAGTCCTTGACTACGTCTTCGAACGATGCACCGGACGTTCCCGAACGCGACGGTACAGACCGCGTGTCCACGCGTGGAATGTAGAGCGACATGTCGCAGTTCTTGAGGGTCGCGAAAGAAGCGTTGTTAGTAGACATAGCCATGATGTGCTGAGCTGATGTGAGTTTGAACTTTGAGTTGCGAGTTTGTAAGCGGTTAACAACTATTACACCATAGACGAAAAGTATTTCAATTTTTTGAGTTTTACACTAGAATTAGAATTCACATAAAAAAGACATAAATTTAAATTTATGTAATTTGAAAACCAAAGGTGAAACTTAAAAAATTGAAATACTTTTCAAGTAATAGGTCATACGTGTCAAATGCTATTAACATGTCTGGTGAAAACACCTCCACTACCGCTCCCCTCTTGTCACACTCGCTTGCGGCTTTAAGTGCGATCAACGTCCCAGATGCAGCCGCTTCTCTCGGTCAGCGGGTTTCATGGGTCGACCTTGACAATTACCAAGAGGTCTTTGATAACCAACAAGAGAACGACACCCAAGATTTCCGCACTGAGCTACACGCACTTATCCCGGATGCCGATGTCGACGACGATGCCGACGACGATGCCGACGAAGAACTAGAAGAGCCGCCACCGCTGATTCGCTGGGCCCGCAACAAAGAAGCCGAACACCAAGAAGCGGAACACTTCTTTTCGCTCAGCGGGAGCGATAAGATATTTGCAGATCGCCTGGTAAGTGCACTCAATACACGCCAAGTTATTACCATTAACGGAGTCAACTCCGTCGACAACGTGAAAACCGTTGTTCGCATATACAAAAAACCTAACAGAGCCATCCTCATTCAGTTGACTTACGCATACCCTGCCGCATTCAAACCACTCAATACCTTTTGGGTTTACGCGGAATACGAGGAAATTCCGCAAACCGTCACCTCTATCGGTACTTTGAAATACGGTCGAATCGGCCAAATTTTCAAATATCCTGAAAATGTCGACAAACAGCCTATTGACGAGGCGGTTGCTTGTATGATTGCATCCTCTGCTACTTCTTCCGTACAATTGGCTTGGGACATTTGCTGTGTATGCCACGAACACACCGATTGCGAAACCATTTGCGGCCACAACTTGTGTCTACAGTGCCATTCTCAAATGATTGCCTTGGAAAATAACAAATGCCCTTTGTGTCGCCGCATTCTACCATATGAATAACACCCTGCATTCTCTAATATTATACCGTTGAAAAATACATAAACAACACAAAATCCGTTGAAAAAAAAACATCTTTTTTACAGGGTAGGTCTAGCTATTAGACACTAAATGAGATACCGGTAGGATAATGAGATATCGGTAAGTATTTGAATACTCTATTTACTACTATCCATTCTCTAATATTATACCGTTGAAAAATACATAAACAACACAAAATCCGTTGAAAAAAAACATCTTTTTACAGGGTAATTATACTTAATTGAGATACCGGTAGGATAATGAGATATCGGTAAGTATTTGAATATAGCAATAAAAAATAGAAAATTGGAGTTATCCGCATTCCTTTTTTTATATTTTTTTAAATAATTACTCTAATACAAAACATTTATTTTTCAAACTGAATCTGGCTCCCGTCCCACGTACCTACCTCCTCTTGGGTCTCATTGTCATACACTTGGTCTCCATCTATCTCCCGCAGATAGAGTTTCCCTTCATAATTAAATTGCATTACAGACACGCTATCTTCTTCTTCCTCTTCACTCTCTTCTACTAATTCTTCTTCATTAGCTACTGATTTCTCTACTTTTCTCTCTGCTAATCTCTCCGCTTTTTTTGTGGCAAGTCCTACCGCTGCTTGTGTTGCATTTGCTTTTGCTTCCTTGTGGGCTTGTTTCTCTGCTGCTTTCGCCTCTTTTGCTGCTGCTTTCTCTGCTGCTTTCGCCTCTTTTGCTGCTGCTTTCTCTGCTGCTTTCTCTGCTGCTTTCGCCTCTTTTGTCTTTTTCTTTTTACCTTCTTCGTCTGATGATGCTGCTCCATCTGACGCCGGACTGTCAGTTTTGTGAAAATCTTTGACGAATTCTTGCACTTTATGCTTTGCGTGCTTTACTTTGTCAGATATCTCATTTTCCACAACCGATTCTGTAGCTGCTGGTTCTGCTACTGGTTCTGCTACTGGTTCTGCTACTGCTTCCGGTGCTGGTTTTGCTGCTGGTTCTTTTGCTGGTTCTTTTGCTGGTTCTTTTGCTTCTGCTGCTGGTTCTTCTGCTGCTTCTGCTGCGGGTTCTTCTGCTGCTTCCGGTGCTGGTTCTTCTGCTGCTGGTTCTTTTGCTGCTTCCGGTGCTGGTTCTTCTGCTGCTTCCGGTGCTGGTTCTTCTGCTGCTTCCGGTGCTGGTTCTTCTGCTGCTGGTTCTTTTGCTGGTTCTTGCAATTTTGCCTGTGCTACCAACGATGCGATCAAATCATCACCAGTCTCTCCTGCTGTTACTGGTTTTGATTTCACCGGACGCCCGCGTTTCTTGGGGGCATCTTCATTCGTGGTGGATTTAGCTTTCTTTGCAACGCGTCCTTTGGGGGATGGAATAAATTGATCGCTTGGAACCGTCCATCCTAGCTTCGCGACTTCAAGTTCCACCATTTCTTGAGTCAACGGCTCATTTTTGTATTTTAGCTTTGGCATCACATTTGCGTACTTCACCGGATACTTACCTCCTGGACTTTTCCAGTCTTCTTCTCCGCGTTCCGTGATTACACCAAATGCTGGTTTCCCCGTTTCAGAATCCAACGACTTGGCGCACGTAGTACAATACATCTCTCCTGATTTGTACTTGTTCGTGCACTGTGTCATTAGACCGCGATTGTACTTCACCGCCTTACACCATTCCTCACATACTTCACCACAGTAAGGCAACGGAAATTCGGGCACTTCACGTTTCGCCGCCTTCTCTTTCTTCATCTCACACCCTTCGAGATACTCCAACGCTTCTTCTTCCACAAATCCATACTTCTCCGACAACTTCTTCACGCACCACGACATAATCTTTTTTGAGTTCTTTGACATCATCTTTGCAATTGGTATCTCCTTCTATTTTTCTCTCTAAAAGTATTTCAATTTTTTGCACTTCACACTCGTTTCTTTCTTCACATCTTTTTCTTTCCTTTTATTATTCATCATGCTGACTTGTATGTATGTATCTATGTATGTTGAAAAAAGTTAATTTGTCTTTTTCATTTAATTCTAAAATACGTTTTATTTTTTCATCTGGTATTATATTTTTATCGTCTGATAGATTATTTACATTTATGTAATTCATTATTATTCGGATTACATTCGTGCGTGTATGTTTTTCAGCTGGCAAACAATTCAAAAAAATACACATTTCTTTTGAAAAATCCATTTTTTTAGATAAAACCTGACTATTTTTTATAGGTTTGCTATGACTCGAAGTTACATTTTTAATTTTATTTGCTATATCTTTTTCTAAAACATTCACTTCGTTATTTAATAATTTAATATCCTTTTTTAATGACAAAAACAGCTCTTCGATTAATTTTATGTCATTTTGTACAAAAATGGTTGATAATTCCATATGGTGTATATGTAATTATCTTTATGTATTGATTGATTATATCATAATAGTTAAATTATTATTAATCTGTAGATAGATAATCTTCTACTAGTGAATTAGTTTGAATATTCATTCCACAATCACAATTGCTATTATCTGGAGAAGATTTCATAGATACCGTTTTGACTCTTTCCTTGCCATTGCCCTTGCCCTTGCCCTTGCCCTTGCCCTTGCCTTTGCCCTTGCCCTTGCCTTTGCCTTTGCCCTCTGAAAATTTAATACCTAATTTTTCATCATTCTCATTATCTGTCGGAGATGAAGAATGTAGTTGTCGACGTTCATTCCTTGTTTCACACATAAGTTTGTCACGGTTTGGTCCTGTTACGTCGTTTGCAGTAACCTTTTCTTTGTCTACCTCTACCATTTTGAATTCACAATATTCTCCTTCTACCAAATAACGAAATTGGTCTGTTGAGGTTTTAATCGCAGAATGATGCACGAACACATCTGTGTTCTCATTTACAGAGATGAAACCATAACCCGCTTTGTTGTTAAACCATTTAACGCGTCCTGTGATACGACTTTCTGCTGCTGACATGTTATAATAGTATACATATAACAAATGTCTTTAAACCATTATTATTGGAATTCCACATTCCAATCATATATGTTATCATTTTCATACCCGTGTAAGGTTTTTAAATTGTTAAATATATTCATTAAATAATCATAATCAGGGTCTTCGTCATATTCTAATCGTCTACAATATAAAATATATGTTATTAGTTCTCCTGGAACATCCGGAAACTGTTGTAGTATGTTATTTTTTTGTTTTTCATCTCCAATCATCTTATATTTAATCTCTTTATCACTATGTTTAATGCCTTGCCACGGCAATTTACCTTGTAATAAATATAACAATACAAATCCTAGTGATTCTAAGTCATCTCTTCTAGATGGACACATACCTTTGTGATTATTTATACTTGCATACCTAGCCGTACCTGTGAGCTTTTTATTATTCACAGATGGTATATGATTATCTTCTTCATCCAAATACCTTTTTGCAAGACCAAAATCAATTAAATACACCTCATTTGTTTTTCTATCTACCACAAAATTATCTGGTTTAATATCCCGATGAATAATACCGTTTTTATGTATTATAGATAATCTTTCTATCGTTTGTAATGCAATTTGGATAACACTTTTCAACGATAATTTATCCCCACATGCATCTTTCATATCTTCTAGAGATTCGTCAAACAAATTTAAAACAAGATAATTAAATTTACCTTCTTTTCCAAACGAAAGCATTTTAGGTATTCCTTTTGTATCTTCAAGATTTTTATATATTTTAGCCTCATGAATCAGTAAATTAGTACTACTAGATTTTTCAATTTTAATTGCAACAAGTGTATTATTATTTATATTTAATCCTTTGAAAATTTTTCCAAATGTTCCTTCTCCTATTTTAGAAATTACACGATATTTTCGTTCAACGATTAAACTTAGCGGTTTTTCATTATTATTCATCTATATATATCAAGTTATACCTCTTTTTATAACTTTAAACATTATAATGTAAATTACTCTAATTTTTTATCTGTATCGTTCTTTTTGTTTGTATCTGTTGCATCATTAGATTTAAGACTAAATAATGGTGTAATCTGTCTTTTAATATTTTGATTTTGGAGAAGTCTCTGTACTAATTTCGGGAAGATCGCAACTGTATTCATAAAAGTTCTGTACTTGAATACTGCAACAGTTGCTTTCTCACCAAATTCAATACTATACCACCAATAAGACGGAATATAAATAATAGACCCTTCTTTCATATTTACTTCTAAGCATTTTATTTTTTCAAAATCTTCTGCGTACTGTGATTGTACTTCCCAAGGATTAATTGGGGTGTTAAATTCAAAATTTTCATAATCAGAATGATGATACAAATATTTTCTGCTTTTAGGAGGGGCTAATTTAATGCGTATATTTCCTTCAGTAACCATAAAATAATTTCTATAATTTACTTCATAGCGAAATGGTGTTCTAACGCCATTATGCGCAACCATAATATCATATATACAGTTAGATACCATATTTGGACGGATTAACGCATCATTATATTTAAATATTTTATTGAGGGATGTTTCATCTAAAAACTCAGCATTTTTTTCAACAAGGTATTTATTTGAGGCATCCTCTTTTATTGCGATATTTGCTTTCGTAAATGAAATTGGAATGTACAATTCTTCATCCTCTTTATTAGAAATATCTAAATTTCTAATTTTAACTTCAAATGCTCCATATCTATTTTGTATTGCGTCACGTGTACACGATTTTAATAACTCGTCATTTGGATAATCAAATATTACAGGTTGTCTCATATCACATACTTCTTCTAATTTTTCTTTAGAAGGTTGAAATATTTCATATACTTCCAAATCGTTGCTTGTTTTTAGATAAAAATATACATGCACATAAATAAATAAAACGATACAAAATATTAACAAGTTTAGAATTACTTTCATTTACTTATATGCACCTTTTTTTTCTAATCGCTGAACGTTTCTTTTATTATAGATGCAAGTATAAATTTACACATACTTTCTGACTCTAATTTATAACTCATCATTAACAATTTATTTTGATTAATTTCTAGTTTAACCTCTTTTGAAACTTTACTAAAAGCACTCATAATCTTAATATACTTTAAATTATAAGAAACACATATATTATTATCTTCAATAATAGAATAGTCTATTAAACTCATATCATCTAGACTAAGTATTGCAGTCATACATCCATATTCTCCTTCTGTTTTTAAATTTACGTGTTCTTCGGACAAATCAAATGTCAAATCATTATTGAATGTTTCTAACTGACTTACAAGTTCTGTAAATTTTTTAGAAGTCATATAAATTTCAACATCTGTTTCTTCGTTCGAGATATGATGTACCTCGTCATTCATATCTATAAGAGGTAATTGAAATAATTTGTCACACGTAGTTTTGCCGCCAACCAAATGCATATTAAGTTTATCCACATTTGTTATGAATAACTCTAGGGTTTGGTCTGATTTGTATGTCGAGAGAACTTTTTGAAAAATACGTACTGATACAGTAAATACCGTTATATCCTGGATTTGATATAAAGAAAACAGTTCTTTGTGTAATTTTATATCAAACATACATATTTTACATTGGTCTGTGCCTTGTATTTGTAATCCTGTATTACCTACACGTATAGATACAATATCGGTCAAATGTAGCAAATTTGTAAAAATAACATCCATTTTAGCTACTATTTTAGGATCTACAACAACAAGTTTCATTAATATATATAATTGGTTTACTTTATGTATATTATATGTAATTATTCATTTGAACTTTCGCTATCAGAATGTCCTTCTGATATAGTTCCTTCTATATCTAATTTACTAAAAGTTGGTTCTATTTTTGTGACCTCTTCTGTTCCATCTAGTTTTGATTTATTGATATTAGATTTGATTATTTGTAATTGTTTCAATATATTTTTGTTTTGTGCACTCAAAGACGCGTTGCTAGTTTCTGCAATAGTAAGTTTTTGAGTAAGTTCCTTAACACCTGTTTCTAAATAACGAATACGTAATTCATGATCTTTTAAAATTTCCAAAGGATGCGGTATCTTAGGAGGCGGTTTACTTTGCTGTACGTTTGGACCTTTTCCAGAATCAGAGGTTTGCACGGGCTGACTACCACCGCGTCTTCTTTTAGCCGCAGACAACGAAGAATTTCCACTCATAATATTATTTGAAATGATTAATTTATTAAATTAAATACGCATTTTCATATTTACCGGTTCGTGATGTTCATATCCGTCAATTATAAAATCAGAAGTATCATAGTCTTCTATTCTAGTTTTTTTTTCTTTAAATGAAATGGTTGGAAATGCATAAGGTTTTTTTGTAATTTGTTGTGAGAGAGACTCTAAATGATCATCGTATATATGACTGTTCCCTAAATAATACACAAACTCATATGCATTTAACCCACAATGATGGGCAAGGGGTCAGAAAGACGGTCGATAACATACTGTAATTGGTCTATTCCTTTACCAGAATAATCTGCATCTTTATTAATATAAGGTGCATTAAAATGTCGCCATTGATGTCCGTATATAGGACCCAAATCATTTGATTCTAAATGATTCAATCCACAACTATCCAGATATGAACGTGTTGATTGACCGTTCCAAATTTTTATTTTTTTCTCTTGTAAAATACCATTATCAGTACTACCTGTGATAAACCATAACAATTCATTTAGACATGTTTTCCATGCCAGTTTTTTTGTTGTCAAAAGTGGTATAGTATTATTTTCTAGTGTAAAATGCGTTGCAGAACCAAATACCGCTTTGGTATTTCCGTTACGACCCTCTTGCATTTCGCCTTCATTTAAAATATCAGAAATTAGATGTAAATACTGATTTTCATCATGGTAAGAACCATCCTGATTTTTTTTATTCTGTTTTACGATATTCTTAAGCATATTTGTATATGTATATGTATAATTCAATTTCTTTTAATTTCTTTTTATAACTCATATGGAAAGTACAAACGATGTGTTAAAAACAGGTAAAATAATAAATCAAGGATTCTTTAACACAGTTTTTAACATGGACGGAGACAGCAAAGCGGAAATGCTTAATCTGGTTCAATACATTATAATTGCAATCATACCGTGTGTATTTATTCTTAAATCTGTGAGATATGTAGTCCCTGAAGAAGATGACTCAAAAGGATCTATAGAACTTTTGGCAGAAATTGTAGTACAAATCGTATATATGATTTTAGCCATATATTTTTCAAATAAAGCAATTAAATACATTCCAACCTATAGCGGTGTAAAATATGTTAGTGAATGTGATACTACCAATTTCTTATTACCGTTTATGATTTTATTGTTAACTATGCAAACCAAAGTAGGTGCAAAAGTAAATATTATTTTTGAAAGAATAATAGATATGTGGAACGGTAGAAATGAAAACACCTCCTTGAATAAAAACGAAGTTAAAGTGACACAACCATTAGCAGGACAATACCAAAATAGTCAGACAGAAAACTTGAATAATATGCAGTTGTTACCGAGTAATCAAAATGTATCTATGCAAATACCAAATATACAGCCGCAACAGAGTCCTGATTTCAATCAAATGTACCAACAACAAGATACATCTATGCCAGGAGCAGCAACACCAGGAATAACAGAACCTATGGCGGCAAATGAACTTGGTGGTGGTGGTGGTTTTAGTAATTGGTAAATAAATGTATGTGTCTCATAAAATCATATTTATTAAAACTAAATATGATTTTATTATATTTTTTATAAAATTATTCGCGGCCGGCGCTTCTGGCGGCCTGCATGTGCATAGAAGCGGACCGTGAAGCCGCTTCTGCAGCAGCTTGTGACCGCGCAGCAGCTCTTGATGCAGCTTCAGCAGCAGCACGCGATTTAGTTGCAGATGCAGACCGGGAGGCAGCTTTAGATTTGGAGGCAGCTTTGGATGCTGCGGCAGCAGCGGATTTAGCCGCCGAACGCGATGCACTTGCTGCACTTGCAGCTGCACGTGCCGCACCACGAGACATAGCACTTCCTCCACCCATACGCGACCGAGAACGAGAACGACCCATAGAACGACCCATAGAGTATGCTTTTCGAGTACTTCCCATTATATATATAGTAAAGATTTTTTTATAAAAAATTGTATTCTTAATATTTACCAAATAATATCTGTATTATGCCAATACATATTATCTTTTTCCTTAATATTCCATAATCCCACGAAATTCTTAATTCTGGCTAAAGGACAATTTGTTCTATATTTATTGAAAGGATGTGGATTTATTTTTAATTGACTTTTTAACGCATTCTTATATATTTTCTGTCGATTATCAATTGCAACGTATACGTAAAACATTTTATATGAAAGAAAAGATAATTGTTCTGGATATTGTTTTAGTTTATGATACAAATGTAAATATTTCGTACAAATTGCTAAACCTGAAATATCCGCTAAATTCTCTCCAGTACTCAACGTGCCATCTAGTTTTATACCGTCCCTCGCGGCGACCGTTTCATATTGGTTTACCACATCCTTTATTTTTTCATTAAATTTTTTTCTATCACCTGGCGTCCACCAGTTTTTCATATTCCCTTTATAATCATACTTACTTCCCATATCATCTAAACTATGACTCATTTCGTGTGCTACAGTATATCCAATCGTACTCAATAATTTCTCAATTCCTCCACTTACGCTAGTATCTATAAATGGTTTTTGTAAATATGCCAACGGCACACAAATATTATTTTCACTTGGCGTGTAAAATGCATTAACAATATAGGATTGTTTCCCAGTCATTTTAAAAGAACTCCAATCTATACGCGAATATTCAATTGTTGGTTTGCCTTCTCGTTTAAGCATTTCATTATACCTCCATTTAGTTATTTTTAACATATTCCCCCAAAAGTCTTTTGGGTCATAACTAATGTTAGGGTCTGATTGAATTTTTTTAGGACGAGAAAGAATTAGATATATTTTTTGTAATTTAAGTAAAGCATACTTTTTAGTAGATGGAGAGAGCCAATTATTCTTTCTAATGGTATCTTTAAAAACCGACAATAAATCGTTACACAATATTTCTACCATTTTAAGGGTATCTTTATCTTCATTGCGTTCAACATATTCATCCGTCAAAAATTCGTTGTAACATAAGGACATAGGTATAATAGGTCTAAGTCTTTTCGGTAATATTTCTTGTGAACCTTCAACATAATGTTTGAAGAAATCATAATATAATACATACATTTTTGGATCAAACATAATCATTTGTTTTAAATACATATATTTGTAGTATGTTATCCATTTTTTAGTTTTCCAATTTTTAGTTAGTTCTTTCATAATACATCTTAAGTAATCAGGATTTCCTGATATATAAAAAGATGGTGTATAATCAAACCCTACTTTTTTCGAAAATGTTTTCCAGTCCAATCCATATTCGGATGATTTGGCAGTAGACACTTTACTGTAATATTCTGTTGAATCGCTAGTATCACAACCCATAGCATCTAACATTATGTTCTCTATTTCCCAAATATCTGCCGCATCTAATCCATGATGTGCCCCTAAACATTGATGAAACAACTCCTCTATAAAGGATAGATATTTATCTTTAAAATCACGTTTAAATTTTCCATCTTCCGAATTATCATTTGGGTCAGCAACATATATAGTATAATCATATATTGACAATTGTGGTTCATTCACTTTAGCTCTGCACGCAGCAACATTTTTTTCATCTATATCCACTATGAATGATACAGGTGATTGCCAAGAAATAATTTCGTTTGTATTTAAATGAGCTAATAAATCTAGCAAAGTACCGCTATCTACAAGGTGATCAATATCATTCATCGATTTTTCGATATGACCTTTTAATATTCTAGTGTCATCGTGTAAAATAGAATTATATAACGCTTCAATATTCTTTGATTTGTGTGTGTGTTTGGTTTTGATGTATTCGTCAACTATATCCATAAGTTCGAAATTTACCTTTTCTTGAACTGTACGAAAATTGTCGATTTGTGTGTAATATTTGTCTTCTTTTACATTTTTTTCTTTACTTAGCCAACCGTAATTAATATAGGTGTAAAAATCTTTTTTTGGATCAAAATCTTTTGATACTGGAATAAAATGTTGTGCTATATCGGCATTTTTTATATTTTGTAATTCATGTTTTCCATCTAAAATACTCTTAAAATAATCCAAACATATACCAGTATTTGTTTGTTTACGAGTTTTAGATAAGTTTTTCTGTTTTTTTTTATTACGACTACTAGGCATATATATATATATATATATATAAAAGTTTAATAACTTAATTTTTTATAGTTTCTTGAATAATCGTTAATTTTGCTATATTTCTAATAATCTTATTTTCATTGTTATGTTCTTGCACGTTACACATCAAATTTTGTACTAATTTAATATATTCATCTTTACCTTTTTCGCTGTTCGTCCATTCTGGATTATGTAATTCCCATTCCGAAATAGCCAATCTGTGTTTTTGTGCTATATCCCCTATCGCATATTTTATTTTTTCTTTTCCATTATCTTTTTCCCATTCGTTATTGTTTTTGATATACATCGTTTCTCTCTTTATATCGGTGCAGTGTATGGGTCTTTTATACGTATCTAGTTCATTTAACCCATTTATAAATACACTCCGTATTCCTTCCATAAGTCCATTATTTTTTACGTAATCAATGTCGTGCAATTGTATTTTGAGAGAAATCAAAAAATCCGACATATTAATAGCATCTTTGCATTGCTCATTTAAAAATACATTAATATTCAATTTATTATTGTTGTTATTGCCTATCTTTGGTATTAATTCATTTATTATTTTATTTTGGTCACGTAATTGTTCTGCCTGTGTTTTCATATGTGTCATTAATTCTTTCACAATAACAGACATATTCGTATCCTCTGTATCGGTTATCTCTTCTTGAACCTTACATTTTTTCTTATGTCTCCATAATCCAGACCGTTGTTTGTACTCACGGTTACACGTATCGCATATAAATTTTAATGGGGGGTGCATATTTGTTGGTTGCCGTTTTGTTGCTTCCGTTGCCTTTTTATGTTTTGCAGTCATAATATGCTGGGTCCATAATGATTTTCGACTACATATATAGTCACAATAATTACATTCATATGGAGGTTGCATATTATCTGCATATTTTTGTTGCTTAATATGCATTTATATAGCAATCAGAAAATATGCACTTAAGCTGTTTTTCCATATTTTTAAAAATATGGAAAAAATGTGTGTTACATTATCTTACCAAAAATGCAGTCATATTTAATCTATGTATATTTTTTATTTTTTTTTCCATTTTTCAAAAAAAATTTCACAAATCCAAAAATGGACATGTCCAAAAAGATAAAACTGAAATTTTTTTTGAAAAAATAAAAGGTTAAATATAAGTAATGACAGATATGGATATGGATATGGATATGAAAAAATTATTGAATGCTTTGGATAACAATAAACATGAAAAAATACTATCTGAAACAACAAAACAAATTGAAGAAAGCAAAGAAAAAATACTATTAAATCTTCAATTATCAAAATCAAAACATAATGAAATTATGAAGAAACTAAAATTATACCAATTTGTAGATGAGTTACCTGATATGAAATACGGTAGTTATGTGCGATGGATAAATATAAGTAACGCAGAAAGATTACATTTAACAAATGGAGGAATTGTATGTGAAATAAAAGTTGGAGAGAAAGGTATCATAATAGTTTGTAGAAATAATATGAACCGTTTTTTTCAATTCAATATGAATGAAGTCTTGATTTTTAGAAAAATGAGTAACCACGAATTGATATTATTATCAGCATTAGATTATATTAGCGAATCAACTTGATTTTCTGGTATTTTTTGGAAGGGATATTGTACGCTTTGTTTTCTTTGACAACGTCCTTTTATTTTTTTTAGGTAAAATAAATCTAGCTTTTTTTTCCACATTTTACATTTCCTGAAACGAGTGATTTTTTACGAATAACACTATGTTTACATACTCCAACAGGATTCTCTACGGTTGTCTTAATATTATTGATGCATCTACACAATTTATTTGCTAAAATATCGGTTGCTTTTTGTTTTAATTCGCGCTTTGTTAATTTATGTGTGTTTATATCATAAAATTTCAGAATTACTTTATAATCTTGTTCATCCAAAGCATACGTCATTAATATATATATATATTTGTTATTTTATTCGTTCATTTCTCAGGGTTATATACGGTTTAACCATAACTCCATACCGATAGTAAGTATCGTGTCAATTGTAACATAAAGCAAGTAGATTATCGATATGATTATTATTTAAATGATGAGGTACAATTTTACTAAATACTGAAGAACAATATCCAAACGTATTAGATTGACGGATTATAATAGAAATAAACATTCTATATTTTGTAAACGTATTTTTTTTATTCTCTCTAAAACCTATGGAAGTCTCTAATACAATCGTAGTATTTGACCTAGATGAAACCCTAGGTCATTTTGTAGAAATAGGTGTATTCTGGGATGCTTTGCAAAAAGTATATGGACCACAAGATTCTTATCATTTCTTTGAAGTGATGGATTTATTTCCAGAATTTTTAAGACCAAACATCATAGATATTTTATCTTATTTATTAGAACAAAAATCACAGGGATATTGTGATAAATTGATGATATATACAAATAACAATGGTCCTAAATCATGGGTTGAGAGTATAACCTCATATTTTAACTATAAATTGAATACAACTGTGTTTGATAATATTGTAGCAGCATTTAAAGTTAATGGAAAAACTGTGGAATGGTCTCGTACTACAAATGATAAAACTGTAGATGATTTATTAAAATGTACTAACCTCCCATCCAACGTGCATATATGTTTCATAGACGACCAAGAACACCCGCTTATGTTGCAGTCTAGTGTATATTACATTAATGTAAAACCATTTCATTATTCATTTAAGTATAAGGATATGATAGAAAGATATATTAATGCGTTTAGTAGTAGAATCGTAGATGTACAATCATTTACTTACATTATGAAATATTACATGACACAATCCTATTATGAGGTACGTGTTAAAAGCATACCAGAGATAGATTTGGATAATGTAATTAGTAAACAGCTTTTACTTCAATTAAAAGATTTTTTTATTCATACACGCAAAGAAAAAAAAATACAAGTTAGAAAACATAATACCCGCAAAGAAAAAAAATTACAAGTTAGAAAACATAATACCCGCAAAAATAATATTAATGACTAGAAAAACAATAACAATAACAAGTATAAACATATGCATATATAGAGTCTTACATGGATGATATTGTATATACCACGTATTTTGCAACAGATGAAAACATTAAAGCCTCCGTTGACGCAGTATTACATGATGATACAGATGCTATCATTCGTCTAGCAAATGATTCGTTATGCAGTTTTGAAACAGTTACAAATATGTCTATGTGGGACACAAGTGAAGTAACCAATATGGATAATTTATTTGCGGAATATACTAATTTTGATGCGACAAATCCATATCATATAGACAAATGGGATGTAAGCAACGTGACTTCTATGAATAGTATGTTTTATAATTGTTTGAATGTTAATAGCGATATTAGTGGATGGAATGTAAGTAATGTTACAGACATGAGTAATATGTTTATGTTTTGCGATGATTTCAATAAAAATATTGGTGGATGGGATGTAAGTAATGTTATCGATATGAGCTATATGTTTTCTGGATGTAAGGTATTCAATCAAGACATTAGTAAGTGGGGTGTATATAATGTAATTAATATGGAATGCATGTTTGATGGATGTAGTACGTTCAATCAAGATATTGGAAGATGGAATTTGAAAAATGTCGCAAACATGGACGGTATGTTTGATGGATGTATTGCATTAAATCCACCTTATCTCCGTAATTGGCGTGATAAAGGTGAAATGTTATTCTTAAGATTGTTGCTTTGTTACTTCATCCTCCGCATAATATCCACCGTCCACTAAATTTTGGGTATACGATTGTCCTCCCCAATTTGTGTCCATAGGATTTGGACTTGTGTTTGATTTTGTATCATTATACATTTGATCTAGAGGTGTATTGAGTCCTATATATTGGTCGTGTCCATCAAATCCAGGGAAAGAGTTTTCGTTGTAAGGTGTGTCATCTCTACCAGCATCAAATAATTTTGTGATGGGTTGTTGTGTTCCAACCGTTTTGTTTGGTAACCCTCCTTGCAAATCGGTAGGAGAAGGTCTTGCACTGTACACAGGATTTCCTTGTGCGTCGTAGGATTCTTGTAAAAATAGAACAGGACACCGGATGCCTTGACTGCGTTGCCATTCAGTAAATTCAACATAGTCTTCTAAATTATTGAATGTAACTGGATTTACACCAGGTACTTTAGCAATTTCAGAGTTGTAGAGATAAAACTCTTTACCTTTTTGAATTAACACGTTAGGACAACGATATGGAACGGTATCATTAAATCCTTCTATTTTGGTAGGCGTAGGACAACTACAATAATAAAGGCCTAATATAAATACAAAAAATATAAATATTAGTTTTGCGTTCATATATAGTTAAACTAGAAAATACTTGAACCACTATATTATATAACGTGTATTATAATAGCATGTTGTTTGCTAAATTAAAGGTCGGTCAAGAGGATGAATGTGATAGATTATTATCCTCTTCTAAAACGCTTTTGCGGTATCATTCACCAAATTGTGGACATTGTATAGATATGGAACCCCAATGGGATGCTTTGCAATACGATAAATTACTAAAAGATACTAATATTGCTGTAGTAGATGCCCATGTAGGTATTGCCGATAGATTGAAACACAAAAGTGGTATGGATGTAAAAGGTAAGGGAGTTCCAACGATTTATTTCATTGATGGAGATAATATTACAGAATACGACGGTGCAAGAAAAACAAGAGATATTGCTGATTTCGCTTTGAATGAATTAAGACAATCTTCAAGCACAAAGTATGGAGGCAAACGTAAAAATACAAGAAGAAAAAAATCATATAAAAAGAAATCGCGACGCGCTCACCGTAATAAACGTATACGTCGCAGCAAACGAAAATAAGATTATTTTAATAATACTATTATATATTATGAAAATAATTTTCAACTCTCATATGAGAGCGTTGTTATTTTTATCAGTATGCATACCTACACGTTTGTATCTGGCTTATTTACCTTTAGAATTGCCGGTTAAATGGCTACCTGTATATGGGTTAATATTTATTTTACAGGCTGTCTCTTTTAGCGTATTGTATTTTACGAATTCACGTCTGAAAGCAGGCGAAGGTGGTGGCGAAACGTGGTGGGCGCCTTGGAGAATAGTACACGCATCGCTATTGCTTGCAGGAGGTGTGATGTTGCTTCGTAAAGACAAATTGGCGGTGGTTCCTCTTACGATTGATCCGTTGATAGGAACAGTATTTTTTATGATGAATCGAATATAAGTATATTTATTTATATATATGTCCGATAATATAATATTATTAAGATATTATATTTTTATTGATCCAAATGACATATTTTGCAATATTAATGAAAATAACTGAAAAAATTAGTATTGGATTGCCAGTATTAAAAGAAACTAGGAGTGAAGCGGTATTAAAAATGATTTCTTATCACGAAATCGGACACGCTATGGTTGTAAACACCTTTGACGATTTATTTACATTACAAAAAGTTACTATACAGTCAAATAAAAATGGTGCAGGAGGATATACTTTATTTCTACCCAAAGAACCATATGGGTCTTTTCCAACCAAACGATTTTTATTAGCGAATATTATGGTTTCTCTTGGAGGCAGGATTGCAGAACAAATTTATTTTAAACACCATAGTAGTCACGTAAAATGGTTTGAGCCACTAAAAGACTTGGAGGTAACAACTGGTGCGTCAAATGATTTGAAACAAGCACGTCAAATTGCACTGAATTACGTACAATTATTCAGGAGTATTGGAAAATATGAATATTCCGGTGATGCACGGTTGAGTGAATACTCCAAGAGAGAAATAGAAAAAGAAGTGGAGGAAATTATTATGTTTTGTTATGAGCGGGTAGAACAGTTGTTGAATGAGAATGAAAAAGAACTACACAAGCTATCTGCACTATTATATAAGGAGAAGATGTTAGATAAATCATATTTTAAGATGAAAAAAATCTAATGGAATATGTATATGAAGACAAAAAGACATAAACTTAAAAATAACAAAACAAAAAAACACATATATGCCGAGGATAGTATGTTACCTTATAGTATACATAAAGTAACAATATTATCTTATAAACCATTAGAATGTTGTATTACACTTAAAAAAATTTTTGGAAATGCGTTGGGGGATATAGAAAGTCCGCCAGATACAGAGTTGTCAAAACGCAATATTAAATGGATGCGATTTAAACACGGGTTAAGAGCAGAATTGCATTTTGTGGAACCGTTTAATATTAAACATACTAGATTATTGAGAACTATGGTTGAGGAAGAAAATATTAACAATCCACTGGAAAGCCAGTTATTTGAAAATCATATAGGAATGTATGTTCCTGATTTAACAAATATAATTATAAATGTATTATCTATTGATGAAAAATATATCGTGACAATGAGGGAAGACGGTCTGTACCAGTTATATATAAATTTACCTTATGCATTAGATTATTTAGAAGTAGATAGTTTAAATATTGACATAGCAAAAATACAAAAAATGTTTCCATCATTTAAAGTAACTAGTTTTTATGATAATACACAATTTGTTTCAAAATTAGAAAAACCATATTCACAGCCATCAAAAGTGGGATTTTATGGTGACCCTAATCACAACGGTTTACCACGAAAGGTTATAATTGCGGAGAATGGTGTTGTTTTTGTAACTGGGAGAGATACAAAAAAAGGCAAAGTATGGAATGTGAAAGGGGTAGTAGATGACCGAGGCAACGCAACGATAGATTTTTCTCCAAAAGGAGGACCAAAAAATCTCGATGCATATATAACAACCAAAGAGGTAACGTTTGGTGACGGGAATGTTTGGAAAAGAAATACCAAAATCAAATCTATATAATAATATATATAATAATATATACTATTATATAAATGCAATGGCAAGTAATAGCAACATTCAGTGCGTGTTTAATCGGTATATATAATACAATATTAGAAGGAAATGGGAAAATATTCAAATCAGACCTAACCGCAAAATTAGCACACATGATGACGATTTTAATAACCGCTGGTATATTTGCTTTTGGTGTGTTTATATATTTATACACTACGCAAGACAAATCTATGGGAAAAGCATTATCGGTGGTAAAAACAGACACTTGGAGGATTTTTGTGCCAGCCGCAATAATGATTACATATATGTTTTTAAATCTTAGGGCGTTATCTGAAGGGGGTGGGGTAGCTGCAGCGGTTATCAACCTTAATGTAATTATACCAATATTTGGGGGATATTTTTTATATAATGATAAGATAGATGCTACTATAATTATCATGGTCACCCTAATCACAATATTAACAGCATATACATCATATCATAGCTCACAAATAAACAAATAATATGGTAATAACAAATATGTAATAATAGAAAATTGAATTAGATATTATTACAGTACTATTGGTATACAGAGTGGTATGACCGTTCAAAAGATAAAATTACTCACGTTCAACGATTATGATTATGAAGATAATACCGGCGAGTTTCTTCCTTGTACTGAACGACCTTATATGGTTCAAATGTTTGGTTTAAATACTACAGGTGAATCTTGTTCTGTATTAGTTACAGGATTTACACCATTCTTTTATGTAAGAGTATCGGATGATTGGAACGTCCAACACAAGCAAAAATTGGTTACGGAAATGTATAAACATGTAAAATCAAAGTACTTTGATAATACGATTGTGAAAACTACCCTTATTAAACGAAAAAAATTATACGGGTTTAATGCGGGTAAACAGTGTAAATTTGTAAGGATTGATTTTGTAAATCAGCAGGCGATGCGTAAATTTAAAAACCTGTGGTATAAATACAAAACAGAAGAACGATATATTACAACGTTTAAATGTTGTGGATTTGATACAGAATTATACGAAGCACAAATACCACCGTTGTTGAGATTATTTCATATAAAAAATATCAAACCATCTGGATGGATCAGTATACCGTTGAAACATGCAATTGTCACCTCTAATGAATCTACATCATGCAAATACGAAATAACCATCGATTATCAAAGGATTATGTGCGACCAAGAAAATGAAACGCGAGTTCCATATAAGATTGCTAGTTTTGATATTGAAGCATCCAGTAGTCACGGTGATTTCCCTCTTGCTAAAAAAAATTATAAAAAATTAGCCCAAGATATGGTAGATGTATGGAACGACTATGAAGATAGTACCGCACATAAAATAGATAATATTATAAAAACAGCATTCGGATTTGCATTTGACCCAGTATTCAACGTAAATATGGTGTATCCTATGAAACCTCCTACAGAAAAAACACTAGATGGATTAATAGATAAGTTACATAGTACGATATTACAAAAAGATGATACCAATCTTGACGATAATGAATATTTTACGGATGAAAGTGACGAAGAAGAAGGCCTTGAGAATGAACCTTTATTGCAAGATAACCCAGTCGAAGAAAATATATATAATAGGAAAAAACAAAAAAAAATAGTGCATGGAGTGAAGATAACGGAATTACTTAGTAGTGATACATATGACCGTGATACAAAGATAAACACCATTACCAATACTTTAACGTCTATGTTTCCTCCACTTAGAGGAGATGAAGTTACTTTTATTGGAACCACATTCTGGAAATACGGAGATACCGAACCTTATTTGAATCACTGTATTGTAGTAGGCACGTGTAACGATTTAAAAGAAGTGAAAAATGCAGTAATAGATACATATGCAACAGAGAAAGAAGCGATGTTAGCATGGACGCAACTAATTACAAAAGAAGACCCAGACATCGTTACAGGCTATAATATTTTCGGATTTGATTATCCATTTATGTACGCGCGAAGTAAAGAATTAGGTATTACACCGGAATTCTTAAAATTATCAAGAAATGCGAATGAGATATGTTGGAAGAAAGATTGGAAAACAGGAAAGACTAATATAGAAGAAAATACTATTGTGATTGCATCCGGTCAACATGACCTTAAATACATTAAAATGAATGGACGTCTCAACATCGATATGTATAATTTCTTTCGACGCGATTATAATTTAACCAGTTACAAGCTGGACTATGTATCGGGATATTTTATAGGCGATTATGTGAAGTCCATTACACACGAAAATGGTAATACGAAGGTAATTAGTAAAAATTTGTCTGGACTAGAAGTAGGGTCTTATATTAGTTTTGAGGAGCAGTCTCATACGGTAGATGCTTATAAAGATGGACTAAAATGTAAAGTATTAGAGATAGACATATCAACAAACTCATTTTTGATAAATGGTGTAGAAACACCAAATATGAATAAAAAGGTACGTTGGGGTCTTGCCAAAGACGATGTAACCCCTCAAGACATATTTCGTATGACCAACGAAGGTGCAAATGAACGTTATAAAATTGCGAAATATTGTATTCAAGATTGTAACCTAGTGCATTATTTAATGAATAAAATAGATGTAATTACTGGATTTATTGAAATGGCGAGTTTATGTAGTGTACCTATGGAGTTTTTAGTATTGCGTGGACAAGGAATCAAGTTGACTAGTTATATTGCAAAAAAATGTCGTGAAAAAAGAACCCTTATGCCGGTGTTGGATAAGGGGAATAGTAATGATAGTTATGAAGGAGCAATTGTATTACCACCTAAGCGTGATTTATATCTAGATGACCCTGTAGCGTGTGTAGATTATAGTTCTTTGTATCCGTCTTCTATGATTAGTGAAAATATTTCACCAGACAGTAAAGTCTGGACGAAAGAATACAATTTGAAGGATGAGCTACTAGAAACACACGGCGTTCAAGATGAAGAAGGCAATTTTATGTACGATAATCTAGATGGGTATAAATATGTTAACATTACGTATGATACATATCAATGGCGTCGTAAAAACAATAATCCAAAATCTGCTATGGAAAAGGTGAAAGTGGGTTATAAAACGTGTAGGTACGCGCAATTTCCAAACGATGAATTAGGGATTTTACCAGCTATTTTAAAAGAATGTTTAGCTGCTAGAAAGTATACCAGAAAACAGATTCCTTTGCAAACCGATGACTTTATGAAAAACGTTCTAGATAAAAGGCAGTTGTCTATCAAACTTACCGCAAATTCAATCTACGGTCAAACCGGTGCAAAAACAAGCACATTTTACGAGAAAGACGTCGCTGCATCTACTACTTCTACGGGTCGTAAGCTATTGTTATTTGCGCAACGTGTAATTGAAGAAGGGTATCACAATAGAGTGGTTCCTACAAAACAATATGGCGATGTAATGACGAATGCGGAATATGTATATGGGGATACAGATTCGGTATTCTTCAAGTTTAACTTAAAAGAATTAGATGGAACACCGATTAAACATAAAAAGGCACTTGAAATAACGATTGAATTAGCAAAACAAGCCGGAAATCTAGCAAGCATGTTTTTAAAAAATCCACACGATCTTGAATATGAAAAAACATTTCTCCCCTTTTGTCTGCTTTCTAAAAAAAGATATGTAGGAATGTTGTATGAAGATAATCCAGATGAGTGTAAACGTAAATCTATGGGTATTGTACTAAAACGTAGAGACAACGCACCGATTGTAAAAGAAATATATGGTGGAATCATAGACATTTTAATGAAAGACAAAGATATTGAAAAAGCTTCTGAATTTTTACAAAAAAATATTAAAAGTCTTGTAGAAGGAGAAGTACCAATATCTAAATTAATCATCACAAAGTCTCTGCGTGGTAGTTACAAAAATCCGAAACAGATAGCCCACAAAGTTCTTGCAGATAGAATTGGTAGAAGGGACCCAGGCAATAAACCTAGTGTTGGTGATAGGATACCCTTTGTTTATTTCAAAAATGACAATAAAAAGGCTCTTCAAGGAGATAGAATAGACAATCCCTTATATATTGAAGAACAAGGATTAGAAATGGATTACGCACATTATATTACGAATCAGATTATGAAACCGGTCCAACAGGTATTTGCGCTAGTATTAGAGAAAATGAAAAGTTTCAAGAAAGCAAAGGGTATTACCCTAAGAAGTTGGTACAAACAGCTAGAGGATTTAAAAATGAAATTTCCAGATGAAGAGGTATATGAAAAAAAAGTTGACATCTTAAGAAACAAAGAGGTAAAATCATTATTGTTTGACGATTATTTAATAAGAATAATAAACAAACGCAAGGGTAATTCTACAATTGAAGACTTCTTTTGTGTAGTTTAATTTATGTATAGTAATACTTTCAAATATATGATTTATTTTTATTGCACCTTTTAACATTTCAAACGTAGACTTTATATAATACAACGAATAACTTCATCATTTTTAAGTCTAATTTTTAATTCCATACTATAATTTTTATAATATTACACCGACCGAAAAGAAAAATGAGACAAAATGTTTGTAAAAATAAACAAAATATCAGCATATTACTTTCTTTCGGTATTTATAACTATGGGTCTAATAGTCGTTTAACTATTATGAAGAAATTTCTTACCACGACAGAATATGTGTGGTCTTCTTCATTTATTGATATAATTTGTTTAGTTTTACTTAAAATTGTTTAATAGTGAATTATCCAAAATTGTAAAGTTGATTTATCATTTATATTCTCATAACAAGGATGAAATGTATAATTATGAGTTTCATTCAATGACCATTTACGAACCTCATATATCTCATCACAACTATAAATACCTTTTCCACGTTTCCTTCCAATGACAGTTTCGTAGTATCCATTAGCATTTGGTTTCCTTAATTGTGGCCCTCTTCCTCCAAACCTTGATTTTAATTCAGTGTTATAATATTGTTTGATTTCTTCTTGTGTTTTAAATTTCTTAATAACAGGTTCGTGTTCTTCATTACTTTCTTCACTTGATACACTCATACCATCAATTAATGACGGATTATTATATGTACCAGTTGAATGTAATAAATCATTTTTCCTGTTTGTTGTTTTTGATTTCCATTTGATAGTTTTATCTTCAAAATTTGAATTCCATAATTTTTCATATTTTTCAATACTATTAATATTTGTGAAATATATGCTTTTACCATTATCATCATAACCAGTCCCATGTCCAATTAGACCTTGTATTACAACTGCATCATCTGGTGATTTTGTAAAACGTTCATAAACAATACCTAAATATTTTTTATTTAATGTTTTAGCACATCGTAGTTTTTCTTTGATAAATATAAACGTATGTTTCTTTGGTTTAATCTTTAAAATTTTATTGATATCTTTAATATCACTTTCTTTATCATATGTATGATATTGTATATCTTCACTTATAAATTCTTTTAAATTTTCAATTACTGTATCAGACATATATCCGTTCTGTGTTCGTATAATATGATATAATGATTCTTCATATTTATTAATTTGTGTTTTTAATTCAATAATATTGTTTGAAATCATTTCTTTATTTACTTCACCAGTTTTTTTATCACATCCACATAAATCCTTATATTGAAAAATACGTCCTTGATTTTTTAAGTCAAAACAACTTGTGTATCCTTGTCCTGGTTCCATTTTAATTTTTAAAGCATTCTCACCCCAATTCATCAAGTCATAAATAGTTCCATCAGGTGTTGCTGTAAACTCAATAATTTTAATATCGTTTTTTAGTAAGTTTTGTTTATTATAAAATCCTGCTTCACTAAATGCTTTATATAATGTTTGATTTTCTTTGGCAGCAATCTGGATTTCATCAATAATAACCAAAACATTTTTTTTATTCTTACACCTTTTTACATTTCAAACGCCGATTTTTTAACATTAGGAATTATAATTATTAAAAATAAATTAATATAAAGAAATAAAATGTATACTATGTATACTATGTATATAACTAAAAATGGTTTTTTATAGTTGTGAAAAATGTGGTAAACAATTTAGTCAAAAGGGACATTACAATAAACATATAAATAAAAAACTACCTTGTGTTAATGAGACAAAACTTAAAGAAATTATAGGTGTAGTTGTTAATGAAAAATTGAATGAAATTAATAATATAAAAGAAAAAATTGATTTATTTATTTCAAAAGATTTAGAAGATACTATAAATACAGAAATACCAACTATGACAACAAAACATAATTTAGGACAATATTTTACAACCCATAATGAACTTAAAGAAAAGGTATTTGAGTTTATCTTAAATAGTCCGTCTAATATTTTAGAACCATCAATTGGACAAGGCGATTTAATTACATTTATTACAGATAAAATACCAAGTATCACATTTGATATGTATGAAATTGATACAAAAATTAAATTATTAGATAAAATACAAAAAGATAAGGTTGTTTATGGTGATTTTATGAAACAACTAATTACAAAAACATTCAAAACAATTGTAGGAAATCCGCCTTATGTTAGAACTAAAAAAGGAAACTTATATATTGATTTTACCGAAAAATGTTATAATTTACTTGAAGATAATGGTGAGTTGATATTTATTGTTCCGTCTGATTTTCTTAAACTAACAAGTGCTTCAAAATTATTGAATATTATGATGACAAACGGAACATTTACTCATATATTCCATCCTAATAATGAAAAAATGTTTGAGAATGCGTCGATTGATGTTATTGTGTTTAGATATTGTAAAAATAGTTTAATTGAAAAAAAAGTATTATATAACGACAAATTACTCTATATTACAAATAGCAACGGATTAATTACTTTTGGAGAAGAAGCAAATAATAATAGTATCATGTTTCAAGACTATTTTGATGTTTATGTTGGTCTTGTTAGTGGGAAAGAAGAAGTTTATAAAAATGAAGAACTTGGTAATATAGAAGTATTGAATGGTGAAGACAAAATTGATAAATACATTTATATTGAAAACTATCCTTGCTGTGATGAGAAAATTAATAAATATTTATCACATCACAAAAAAGAGCTTATAGAAAGAGGAATACGAAAATTTAATGAAAATAATTGGTTTGAATGGGGAGCACCAAGAAATATAACTACAATAAATAGTAATCTTGGTAAAGATTGTATTTACATTTATAATTTAACACGGAAATCAAATGTATCATTTTTAGGTAAAGTAAAATATTTTGGTGGTGGATTAATAATGCTTAAACCCAAAAAAAAGTGCAATTTAAGTAATATAGTATCATATATAAATAGTAATACATTCAAAGATAATTTTATGTTTTCTGGAAGATTTAAAATAGGACATAGACAAATATGTAATTCTTATATTCCAATTGAATATCTATAAATCTAATGTCCGTATATTTGACATAAATATTTCTTTCCAACTTGGTTTTGGTTTTTGTAAGCAATCAATAAATAGTTTAATTTTTTTATTTATGTTTTCATATTTAAATATCCTATTTTTATCCCAGCAAACTTGAAATGGTAAATTATTTATATTTGGTGTTAATATTGTCAATCCTTTCACACTATTAACAATTATATTACTCGCATCTGTTTTATTTAACACTATAAAATAATAATCTTTTTTGTTATTAGTGTTATATTTGTTATTTTTCAACTTATTGAAAAGTATATCACTCATTTTACCATTTTCATAAGATTTATCCCTATGAATATCCAACATTTCATTTGTATAAGCATATACACACATCGCTAAATTACCAGTATTATCGCTTGTTATTGTAGTAGTTGTTTTTATATTGATTGGAACCCACCCATACATATAATCAAACGCTAAAATATCATACCACATTCTACATTTAGGTTTTTTAATTTTTTCGCCAAACTTTTCAATAAGCATTTCAATTACTTTGGGTTCATCAAGACAACTATTTATTCTACCATCTTCATTTTGGGTTGAAAACTGAAACGCTTGTAATTCTAAATATTTTTTAATTTTATACATAATTAAAGGTAATTGTTTTAATCTCAAAATACATCCCCTAAACCACTTTTGTATTTTAATTATTTTAGTTTCATCAATCACTAATGATGAAAGTGATGTGTTTATCGCTTCAATTTGTAAATCCATTTTTGAATTATTCATATAGTAATTATAATACTTATATGTTTAAGTATTTCATTTCAATTTTTTTATTAATCAATTTTATGAAAAAATAACTCAATAATATATATGCCTTCTCATAAAAGTAATGATTATAAATTAACAGCAGTTCAATATTATTTAGTTGAAGACAAAACACAAGAAGAAGTTTGTAAAGTATTTAAGTGCACTCCAAGAAGTTTAATGCGTTGGGTTAATCAATACAAAAAAGAAGGAAATGTAAATAAACATTATAGAAATCCAGTTGCTTATAAAGTGAAAGAAGAATATGTTAAATTATTAGTTGATGAAATTAATAAAAATAAAACAATTACTTTACACGAATTAAACCAAAAACTTAAAGATAAATATAAAGATGCTAATTTATCTACAACACATATTTTTAGAGTAATTAATGATAATAATATTACTTTGAAACTTACAAGAATACGACATGAACCTATAAAACGATTTGGTAAAGATATAAATATTAATTCCAAAATAAAAGACTTTTACGATGAAGTCAAAAAATATAAAATAG
>Ga0222664_1000041_pt1 | contig 94980 bp, 123 predicted proteins | sample AntAcemetagen604_FD_181147 | JGI IMG/M metagenome (GOLD analysis project Ga0222664, IMG submission 181147) | Saline water microbial communities from Ace Lake, Antarctica - #604 | ecosystem: Environmental > Aquatic > Non-marine Saline and Alkaline > Saline | place: Antarctica: Ace Lake... | reverse complement strand
ACCTAACAAATCACAAAAAGGATGAAAAAATTAAAGACAGAATTGGTAACGATGGTTGAGTGTGCTGAATGGGATCGCCTAGTCACTGATGTGTACTGTCGGATCTATAATTTTCAACAGCAAGAAGGTTGTAGGAATCGTGGTACTTTCGCATTAAATGTGCCTGAGAAATATCCTGAAATGGACGAATGTTACCCTGAGTCTATCCCAGAGGTAGTTAACGGGGATGAAATGGGTGTTAAGTTCGTAAATTGGTTAGCCCGTAGCCCAACTGAATGGTTGGGGGTTGATGTGGTAGACGAATCTACTATGGAACATTTTCATTTAAGATTATTTTGGGAACGGAATTTTTACCCAGACGTTATGACACTTGCTAACGATTTGCACACGAAAGGATTTTTGGACTCAGGTGAATACGTAATTAATATAGACTGGTAACTGTGAATATGACTTATTGTAGAATTGGAGATGATAGCAACGTATATGTTTTGAAATATCTTGACAGTACGTTGGTATGCATGATTCAAACAAAGACAGATACGTTTGACCATCATATGGCCGGAGAACAATTCAAAACAGATTCTCCTATAGTAATGCTTAACCTACTTACACTTATGAAGTTTGATAAGTATTTAGTTCCAGAACGGGCGCTTGAACGCCTACGAAACGAATGTGCACCATACGCTAAAAATCGTGACGATAATATTCAACGGGCTATTGATAAAATTAGAGGAAATACTAAAAAATGACAATTCTATTAATCATACTTATAATAATTGTTGCATATGCAACAATGGCAGGAGTCCATATGGGACTTTTTAGAAACTATCATGGACTTGACACGAGTCGACGAACTGAAAGACCACACAAGGGCGAAGCTCAGCTATCAGTTTTTTGGTTCGTTGGACTTCCTATTCTGTTATGTCTATATGTAAAAGACTTTATTCTAAAGCAAATAGGGGACGAACAAGATGGGAGTTGACAGAACAGATTATATTGTACATGGATATCAACTGGAACTGACGGAAGATTACGAAGGTAACGAAATTGATTTTTGGGATGATGAATTCTTACCTATGATTGAGGGACATATCGGCGAAGACTTTAGTCTAATCACAGGTGAGCACGGCACTCCAGTATTTGGAAAAATTCTTGCACAAGAGGATGGTGGTAAATATTATTCATGGGATCCGTTTGACATCACTCAAGCCATGAAAACGTTAGAAGATCCAACCGCAATAATGAATCGGTATAGACAATTGTTTAAAATACCAGAAAACGGAATAGTACCAGAACCTACTGTTTTTATCTTTACAAGTATCACATAAAGATTATGCCAGAATTTAAACTTTCATTTATACAAGTAGACGGATTGATAGAAGCACTTACTAGGGCACGATCTTTAGAATATTCTGAAGGTGGTGAGAGTGTTGTGATTGGATGGTATGAAAACACTGGATATCCTACAGGACCTCCAACTATTAACAATCTAACCGTTACACCAATATTAACTGATAGAAAAATTTCAGAGTTATCTAAAGAAGAACAATCGGAAAATAGAACTTACTAGTTAAAAATTTATTACATTAGATTCATAATGCACCATAACGAAAACTTATCAATTCCAGCACTTCAAACTAAAACTAGATCTTTGATGACAAAGATCGCAGATAAAAAGGATCAAGTAGAAGAACTAAATTTTGAAATTGATCTTATGAGACACGCATACAATGATGCATACGCAACATTAATCGAAAAACAAAAAGATCCTGCGTGGAAAGCCCAATTTGTGGGAAAAGAACGAACGCTCTAAAACAAAACAAAAAGATGACAGCTAAAATAGCCCATAACACAAAAGTAATTGCCATTATCATTTCAGCCCCTTCAGTTATTTTTGCGTTTTATCGCATGCTAGCTTTGGGACTATTTGACAATGCAACATTTGCCCATCTATTAGTAGGTGGATTAGTTGCTGCAATTGGTGCAATTGTGACAGGAGACGATAAGTGAATCCGGATATCAAAAAATAACCACTAGGCTTGACATATGAAAGAAATTTGTAAAAATTGTGCCCATTGGAAAAATGAGCAAGCAGAAATTGGATATTCAATCTTTAAGGGAATATGTACTTCTGCTAAATGGAAGTTTACAATACATAACGATTCTGCAGCTACAGTTCTAGATAGAAGTAACCGTTCCGAAAAGGGAAATGGTGAACAGAGATTTGAAAGTCAAAGTGATCAGATACCTTTCGGTAACGTAGAACGAAGCCGATATTGCTTAGTAACAGATACAGACTTTGGATGTGTTCATTTTGAAAAACCATCAACTAAACAGTTAGACGACGCGATATGAAAGTATTAACTGTATTATTTGGATGTCTATTGGCATTCATATTTATATTCCTTCCGATAGATTGTGCATTTCAACCAGACATTCCTCAAACTGGAATGGTAACAGATAAGCACTATCATCCTGCGTATGTTACAACTACATATATTAATGATATGCCACACATTCAGTCACATCCACCATCATGGAGTGTTGACATTAAATCGCTAGATGGTCACGATGATTCAAAGTCGGTAAGTCATGGAAGATATGAACGATACCAAATAGGAGATCCAATATCGTACACGATTCGTGTTGGACGAGTTTCTGGATGGAGATATTAGCATGAAAAGTGAACATACGTTTCATTATTCTGAAGAATTGACAAGTTAGCCCATTTTATTTTATATTGATTTCATGGAAACTCAAACTAAGCATTTTTACCAAGCACTATTACTAGCCCTAATATGCTTCATAGGATTTTACGGATTGGTATCTACTACATATTTGCCATTAGTCATTTTTGCCCTATTTGTTCTAATTAGACTTATATGGTTATAAAACACAACACACATGAATTTATTTAGAAAACGCGACAGACTATACGAAGACGGAATTCCAATATTTTGGATTATTCTTTTCATATGGCTAATATGGCCAGACGATAGCGACGACAAAAAGTCAAATGAACCTCCAAAGGACGAAGTTACTCAAACTGAACAGCAAGATACTAGATCGGAAGCTACATTAGTTCAAACTGATACTACAAAAATTGTATCTCCTGAGCCATATGATCTAGATGCAGAATACACAAAACGATTTCCAAAAAACTAACGATAATGAACTCTCAGCAGGCGTTACGTAAACAAGTAAGTAGAAATAATCCAACTAAAACGGAGTTCTTTGGAACGTACCATAGTGGAAGATCTAAGGTAAATGGAGATCGTGTATTATTTGGTGCTATAGAAACTGAAAAGGGATCTTCCATAGTTGTCCACTTTCACCAAGATGAAGTGGGACCGTTGTACACATTAGATACCACAAAACAGAACGTAGGTCTTCCATACCTAATCCCAAATATGCCACAATGACTGGGTATCAACATAGAATTTGTATTGATGAGTGTTCAAACTGGAAAATAAAAACGTAAAGGAGTAATGAAAAAGAGATTAGAAGATATTCGAGATACCCTAATAGATTCATTTGTAGAATTTGAAACTAAATTTCTTCAGGGAGAATTGGTTAGAGAAATTAGATATGGTAGTTACAACACCATATACATTAGTTTTAAATCTGGAACATGGACACGTATTGAAGCAAATGGTGGATATGAACAAGGTGATATAGATTTTATTACTGAATGTCCGATACGTATTAGAAATGAAAATGTATCTAGTGAACTATGGGGTTATTTAGTTGAGTTTGGAGTTACCACTCAGGCAATAAGTAATGAATACGTAAAATTGCAATTGGCATTAGTTGAGGCAAGAAACATATCCAGTAAGCGCGCTCAATATGAAATGTTAAGAAAGGAATTTGAGGTTTAGTATACTTTTTAAATATGTTTTGTTATATTGGTCTACACACCAACTAATAAAGTGTAAAGGAAAATGGCTATTCATAAATCTCACAAAGAACAAGATGCCTTTCATCACCTTTGGGACACCCCAGCAAACGAATTAGAAAAGAACGTTGGGCGATTTGTTGAAGCGGAACGTGGATGCAAAGGGGCAACACGAATTGTTACTGTAGCCATTATCGGAACTCAATTCATTTTTGATGGTTCCATTGCGTATAGAGTACGAGGAGTTTCCGAAATTTACTTCAATGACTATAGTATTTTAGGATACGTAGAAGGCAAAGGAGTTACTACAATAGGAACTAAGGTGGCAGGTACATCATATCCAGTAGAGGATACGTATGGATTTCCACTTCGTCCTTCTGACATTTTAGAATGGGTATAACAATGAATACTCAACTCCAACAAAAACGTATTCCAACTTCTAAGTGGATAAATAAAGTCTTAACTATGGGAGATACCTTAGAGTGGATTAAGATTCACGGAGCCCCAGTTATGGATATATCTGCACTTGAACGTAAGAGAGAAATGGAAGTGTATAGATGTGCGTCTGATGAATTGCTTAACATTATTGATACTACACTATCAAGATGGAAATGGGCAAAGGATCAACCACGTATTAAGTATGGAGCATACGGATGCTGGATTAAACGCCACTATCAAATTGAAGAAGGAGTTGTAGGTGCATGGTCTTCTTCATCTTACGGATTCAACTCCTTATGTATGACTGAGCACCACGCACTATATGCTGCTAGATGGCTTGACGAAAAATATCTAAAGGAACATTGGGAACGTGATCCTAACTTTGATGTTGAAGCCAAATACGATCCAAATTTTAAAGAGGTTAAAAAGCCACAATATGACTAACACAACATGTAACGGAACGCTTAGAAAGATTTCTAAATTTCCAGGTATCCATGAATACAAATGCCAGAAATGTGGTGCAAAACGAATTTCAGGAAATCCATATTTAGATGGAGTAATATGTAAAATGGAAATGTGTAAAGGACCAAATTGTAAGGTGTAAAATATGGCATATGTATTTGCAAAAATGATAGATTCAGTATGGTTATACTGGATAGCACCATTTCATTCAAAACGATTAGAGGATGAGTGGGTAGAAGATCCTTTAAAGGGATCTACATTTAACGATGAATTCTTTTACAGAGGTGGCTATATGGAACTTGTTCCAGATACTGCGGAAATTATTAGAGTCGTTCAATCTTCAGATCCATTACGTATGGAAAACTTTTGGAAAATCTATAGAGATGAATCTGGAAAGGTAACATCAATTAGAGATTAACAATTGCAATTATATTTATATGTAACAAACGTGAGCATAAATATGATTTGGATACCAAAATTTTTACTACATAAAGTAGAAGGCGACATACAACCTACAGGTCGTGGAAAAAGAAAAGCTAGCAATTACCCATTTTATGGAATAGTATATGATGATAACACTCCATCATGGACCATGGAACAAGAGAAGGCAGAGTATTGGTTGTGGACACTTTTAATCTTATTTGGAATTCTTCCTGCAGTAATATGTCAGCTACCGATTTTAAGAGCCCACATTGAAATATGGAGTCATGCAGTGGAAGGTAGAGCATACCTTAATCATCTTACTGAAAATGGAAATGAAACAAAATACACGATGGAATATTGGATTTTCAGAGAAGCAAGAGGAATGCAGAAATATTATCCATATCTCAAAGGTTGGTCAGTAGACGAAATCAATAAAATATTAACTAAAAAAATATTAAACAAATGATGGTATTTTTATGGATAGTCTTATATCTAATTATAGGATTTGCGTGTGCAGTTGGTCAAGTGAAAATCGTATTGGATAGTGATCCAAGTGACGATTATGAGATTTGTGATTGGGCTTCTGGTAATATGAATTGGGATGATGTAGCTCACGTGGCAAAGCAAATTACACCATCTAAGGATCTTACTCCAGGAGATGCCCAAGAAGCATGGGTGAACGGAGAAAACGTAGTAGTAGTAGTAGACAATTAAATGAACAGAATTAAAAAGCCAGTTAGGCGAACATATAGCGAAGATCCTGTAATTGCAAAAATTGAACGTGAATGTGATACTGAAGCTATATGGGCCCAGAGAGGCCCATCAATTGCGAAATTCATTTTAGGACTTGCAATTACTGTATTATGGATAATTTACTTTTCTATATAAAAATATGAAATTCAAAATACATATGGTCAACACTAAGGCAGATAAATTAGCAAAAGATTGGACAGCCCTTCTTAAAGTGGTCGATTAGTGTACTTTATGTAATTTTTTGTTTATTATGTGTTATGTCTAACCAAAAACACACAAGACAATGAGTTATATAGCATTTGTATGGATAGCCACACTAATATTTGCAGTTATGACTGTTGCATGGGGTAAAGATACCCTTGTAGATTTATTCATCAAGGCAATTTCGTTTGTAATCACTATGTATGGTGCAGCCTTGATATGGGAGCACCAGTACCTATTGACCATATAATACGATGCCAATAGAAAAATTATGAAGCACAGAAAATATTTCATATCAGAACTTAGCAATGGTAAATTCAGGGCGTTCGTTACAAACGGGACAGATGATACGTTTCATTATATAGTTGAAACTGTCAAGGGAAATCAACGTGATTCATATATTGAATATTCACTAAGTACTACTAAGAATAATGCTAAACAGTACATAACAGAAGAGAGTGCTAAAACTGCACTGAAAAGAACCAAACTTAAAGAAACTCCACATACAGTAAAGCGAACGGAAGTTTTTATGTAGTGTACCTTAATGAAAGTATTAGTTCCGAGTTATTTGATTACATACGAAAATATGCAATGACTGAAGATTGGTAAGAGATTGGCTAATCTGGAATTTCCAGAGGGTTCTATTGAAATAGGAAGTGTTAATCTTCAATATGAAGAGGTTAATTGATTATGCTAGATTATATCTTTTCAAAATATTTTCTATGTTACATTTTACTTTACGTTACGTTAACTTCAATAATAGGAGTATACATTGACTCTCCTGAATTATTCTTAAGATTCTCAGTAATAGATGCCGTAGTAGGAATTACACTATCATATGCGTTTATATCAGCATACAACCATAATAAATTACCTATAGTAGAAGACGATTCATGGTGGGAAAAATATGCCGTTGAAGAACGAGCTATTATTGATCCTTTGTGGTCACAAGTTAAAACTGGAACTCTAGTAACAACTTCAAGTAATCAAGAATTACTGATTTTTAGAGGCGTGAGCGGAAACACACTGTTCACACAAGAACAAGAACCCATTAATGTGCAGCTTAAATTTAAAGGCACAAGTTCAACAGGAATAAAATAAAATATGACAACATCAGAATTTAATAAAATGAAACTAAGATTGTGGGCAAAAGTATATGCAAACTGTATTGGTAATTCAACTTCAAATAGGGCATCAACTGAAGCTGATAATGCAGTTAAGACATTTGAATCTAACTTTAATGGGTATATTACCAGTACTCAAAGCGAAAGACAATTATTGAACGATGATAGACATATGTAAGTGGACACGATGTTTTGATGGAATACTTAAAACATATTTATGGAATTCTGAGTGTAAACACGTTCACCTAGATAATAAATGGCCATCTGATACATGCTATGGTTGTGGAAGAAAAATCTCAATAGATCCAAAAATTAAAACCTTAGACGGTGAATTATGAATTTGCGAGTATGCCTTTTTCAAGTAGAAAAACCAAATCAATTTGGGATCATATATTCTAGAGAAGCATGCGAATCTATTGTTTCTCAGATAAATAAGGGTAATAGATATGGTGAACCCTTTGATGAGAATGATCCAAATCCTTGGACAATCAATTTGCATAAGGTATCACATGTGATAAACAACGCATCGATAGAAGATGGCAAAGTTATGGTATCTGTAGATGTTTTAAATACTCCTAATGGATCTATCATGAAGGAACTAATACGAAACGAACGTGTTCCATCGTTTCCACTTAGCATTAGTACAACTCAATCTAGAGAAGATACCATAACTAAAGTGGAACTCATTAAGATAAATATGAAATTCGATGGTAGTAAGAAAAAGAAAGCTAAGTAGAATCTTATGTTACTTCAGAATACACAATTATATATCCGTATGGATATCAACTCATAGAACAGACACATATTGTTCTAGATGTTACAAAACAAAAATATGAAAAATACTTTATTTGATGGTGGTGGATGGGTTATATTAATTCTTATTGTAGTTGCAGGCACATATTGGCTATTTAACGGCAATAAGACTGTAACCATTCAGGTGTTAGATAATACAATCACATTTAATACAATGTACGCAGACAGCAATGGGGTTTACCAAAACGGTCAATTTCCGCCTACCCAAACTACGTCAGGCACAACTGGATCAGACAATGCAAATGGTAACATCAGCCATGGGACTGCTGATATGGAAGTTCCGATTGATACATTCGATTTATCAAAATCATATTCAGAACGGTTTAACAGATCAAATGATTAAATTTTTAGAAAAATATCTTTCGTATGCTATGTATGGCTTAATGTTATTGTACATGATAATAGCATTTACCTATTGGGTTAGAAACCCTGAACTCTCAGAGATGCAAGTATTTTTACATCATTGGAAACTTGGAACTACTATACTGGTAGTATTTCTAATAGACATGCTTTTTATCGTAATCAAACACAAACTAAAATGAAAATGAACAAAACGATCGCATGGTATTCATTCGGAATGATTGCTATAATCTTAGTAGCAGCACTACAATTCGGGTTTATATCTAATACTCTAGGACATTCTGACGAGTATTCAGAATTGATGAATAGGGTTGAAACTTTAGAAACTGTTAAAGGACAGCCTCAATCAGAACTAAAAAATATTTGGGAAGGATTTTCAGAGCCATATATAATTGCAACAGTATTAGCAGGTGAACTCAGCCACTATAGTAGCACAACTGGACATACATTTAACGCCCATTGTACAAATGACAAGACAATTAACGGATTTATTCCTGGAATGTTTGGAATAAATGTTATTATAATTGATAAAGATGTTGTAGATAAAAATGGATATCAGAGATATGAATTGACATCAAATCAAATTGTTAAAGTTCCTCTTAGTAGGGTTAGTGGATTTTTAACAGGATGTCAAAGATGGAGACGTTGGATGGGTGATATTAAAGCCCAGCCAGATAACACTAGAGATTTGGTTAGAAGCAAAGACGGTTGGTACACTACATCTCTAACTGGTAAATAAAATATGTCAAAGAATAAGAATAGACGTGAAATCCTAGTTAATGGAAAAATAATTGTATACTATGTTATGGATACATATTCAATTAAATGGTTAGATCATCCTGCTAAAACTTTTATTATTGCACCAAGCGAACAGGATGCTCAAACATGGGTAAAGATTCTTACTGATCTTTTAAATAGAACCCCAAATATATCAACATTGACACTGCATACTAGATAATGGAACCATCAAAGGAAGCATTTAATAAAATGCCAAGAATAGATCAAGTACGTGCAGTTACAATGTATGGATTTGCATTATTTGAAAATAGCGGAATTGGGGTTCTAAAGCATAAACTGGATCCAGAATGGTTTCCAATAATAAAAAAAATATTAAGTGATGGCGCATGGACTAAACCATCGAAGGAAGAAATAGACTCCATACTTCCAGAAATCTTAAACGATCCTCCAAAACACAAAAGAAAGAAATAATGAATAGTAAAGATCTGGATTATCGATACGATATAAATTTTTATCATGAAATTGTGAAGGCAATGAGAACTCAAGAAATGGAAGAAGCTGAAATTTCTCATCACATAAATTTATCTGAAGCTGATCAAATGGATGATCTTCTAAGTAAAACGCTAGACCAACTAAATGTTGGTTCATCAATTAACATAATACGAGCAAGCTAATATGGCGCATATGAATGAAGGATACGATCAAGAAGAAGATATCCAAGAAAAAACAGAAGTGAACCTTTCAAAAAATGATTGGCATTACAAATTTTTTAGAGCATCATTCAATAGAAAAGCTCCAACAAATCTTTGTCCATATTTTTGGCAAGTAGCTGCAGCATGTGTTTGGTTTCCACTGACAGCAGTGGCATATCCATTCAATCAGCAGCTAAAACTAGTTAAATCAGATAGAGTTGCAGATTGGCCAATGAAGGTACTTGCAGGTGCAGGATTTTGGGGTGCCAATACTGGAGCATACTTTCTTGGTAAATGGTTATTTGGAACAGGATTAATATTTAACTGGATTTCCGGATTAGCTATTATTGGATTAACATGTGTGGTAATTATGGGAATTGGATATTTAATTGTACAATACGAAAAGAATCGTACTCCAGAACCACACACAGAATCTCTGTTAGCAGCTAAAATTAAGGCTACGTATAAAGAAAATTGTCCTCACATAAACTGGAACTAATATATGGGAATGTCAGTAGACGCTTATGCATACAAAGCACACGCAGTAGTAGATTCATTTGAAAAGCAAGGAGCAGACAATCCAGAACTCCTTAGAAAGATTATGGAAGCGTGTGGAAACTTTATTGATGATTCATATGTAATAATGTACAACGAGCTTTGGTCAGATGGAAATCCTGCATGGAAATTGGGACAACTGTTAGATTCTGCGTTTACACATAAACCATTGGAGGTTAGTGAATGGGATCAAGAATTCGAAATTCCATGCCATGGTGAACACAAAATTGATAGAATTGAAATAATCAATTATGTTGAAGATTATGAAGTAGCAGAAGCTCTAGGATTTGAACTTAAAGAAGAAGATGAGTAATGATAGTTCCAAAAAAAATGGAAAGGATCTGAAATAACGGGAGCTCCACCTGGTCAATATATGATACAAGATCATATGGACTATAAGTGGAAGTTTACAGTAGACATCATGAATTGGGTATTGGTGTCTACTGTTCGCGTGTTGGACGATTACACATTTTATGGACCTTTAGATATAGAGGATTGATATGGTAGTAGCATGGATTGAGAAAGATAATTTTTATGCAGGGTGTATGTGTAATTGCACAGGATGTATAAACCAATCATATACTGTAATATCATCTTCTAAATCTGGGCCTTCTGGGTATTCAATAGATATTCAAAGCGCAATAGACAGATGTGCTCAATTGGTAAAAGATGCAGAGAGGCATGGGCAAAACCCATTAACTCTAAAGAGAGATTTAGCAACGATGTCTAAAGCAGTTAGAGTTGCAAATAAATATGCAAAACGTGAAACGAAAAAATGACAATATTAGGAAAGAAGGAATACAAATTTATAGCTAACTATAGAAACGGTGGACGAAGGGTGTTTTTTGTTCATCTAGATCCAAAGGCAAAAATAAAGGAAGCAAATGATAAGGCAATTATTCTTTCACGGAATTTTTGTTTTGCTAAAGATGAACCATATGATGAACCCGATGACGAACTTATAGAATTACATAGGGCAGATAAAAAAGGATCGTTTTTAATAAGCGACGGAAACATTAGAATAGCAGCTAGGGTAATAAAAATATGATAGATATACACGACTCATATACAATTGAGCAACATCAATTGGAAAAAATACGTACATTTATATGTGCGGCAGTTCCAGATACTCAACTCAAAACTGATAAGCTTATTGACAGCCTACGAGTAGATCGTACTCTTTCTGAAGTTGCTCAAAATTTAACATTTAGACTGGAAGCCCATGTGTACGGAAATAACCGTAATTACGAAATTAAAGGGGTACCAACTAGCTGGTGGCAACACTTTAAACAGGACGTATTCCCAGCATGGCTCTTAAAGAAGTTCCCTGTTAAAAGAACTGTACACAAAATAGATGTAGTTTCATTGTATCCAGAGTTGTCCAAGAGATTGCAAGATGAATCACCAAGAGTTACTATAACTGACTATATTGCAGGAGAATGGTCATGAATGATATAATGATGCTGAATATCCCAGTTGTGATCGTAATTATGCTATGCGCTATGCATGTAATTGCAGATTTTGCCCTTCAAACCAGGAAAATGGCAGAAAATAAGAGTAAAAGTATTAAATGGTTATCACTTCACGCGGGCACGTATTCGTGTGTATTTATTCTTATTTCTTGGCAATATGCACTATTAAACGGAATCTTACATTGGGTTACAGATTATGTTACATCTAGACTTACTTCAAAATATTGGGAAGAAAAAAAGATTCATACATTTTTCTTAATAATTGGCATAGACCAATTCATTCACATTTCCTGTCTAATTGGAACGTATGCTCTAATGGTTTATTAATTTATGAATAAATTGTAGATTTTTAGGAAACAAAAATTTAGGAAAAGAATAAGTATAGATACTATCTACTATCTACTATCTACCATCTATTAATAATACAAACTATTACAATATAAACATTATATCTTATAGTTTATTAAATTTTTAGAAAATAAAAGAAGAAGTTTTTGAACAATAGATCTCATTGCACTTAATGTCAATACACTGGAGAGCCTGTAGCAAATCTACACTCTCCTTTTTATTTTGTAATTGATTAGAGCAATAGACACTATACGTCATATTTATCAATACTATGCTAGAAACTAAACATAAAGAATTTGGAAACCGCAAACTTCACGGTAAGCGGAAGAAGATAAAGAATCAACACGAAGATTTAGATATTGCGATTCATATTAAAACTTCTGTTGATTCTTTAAAGAATAGAACATTTTCAGAAGTAACTGATTATGTGATTGCCAATTCTGAAGATGGTGCATCAAATTTAGTTACCTCACATCTTTCAGCGCTGTTTCAAATTGTACCAACTAAGACCGTTAGTGAAACAAATCCGCTATTGTGTTCATTAACGATAAATACAACTCAGGGATATAACGTAGAGACGTTTGATACGGATGTCAACAATGCTGTAGCATTTGGATATACTGTTGTAGAACTTGATTCTCCAGTAAAATCATGGAAGATTTATTATATGTCAATTGGAAATAACATTTATTGTATTTCATATTCTTCGACATTTAGAAAAATAACTGTAAGCAGTAGAGTATAAGATTTTGAGTGAAGACAAAGAGACGTTACGTATGTTCCTAAAGCGCAAGTTTGGAAAGCGCAAGAACATAAAAGAATTAGAAAATGGGGAAATCATCGTAGAAGATGGTTATGCTATAATGACGCAGGATACCCTTGCATACTTAGTTGCGATGGTTGGAGAAGGTTCAGACCTAATCAATTAGAAATTGCAAAGTTAAACTTGCAATTAACTATTAAACTTGCAATTAACTTTTTATGAACGAATGAGAAACATATGAATATCAAATTACACAGACTGATTAAAAATGCGGTCAACTATCCTTTAAATTTAACTAGAGTTGAAATTTCCAATGTTATGGGAATGGGAGTTAACCACGTTAGTAAATGGGCAAACACAGATCTACGTGATGAGGAAGGTTATATTGATTCGGATTTAGACGACGATCGATTTACCACACTAAAATCATGGGTAGAAACTAAATCCGAACGGGATGCAGGTAAAACTCTAGATGATAAAGAGTATGAAGGGTTACATGCAACAATTCTTGAAAACGGAACAAGAGTTATTAGTGGAACTGTGGGTGGTGCAAACATAGATGCATCTGATATTTTCAAACTGGTAAACTTAAAAGAAGATGAATGGATCATCCAGAAGCTAACTGTTAAACCCAGAACGGTTGCAATGAAGCTTAGACATGAACATGTCAAATCTGATGGATCATTTGGATATATTGAAGTTCCTCATAGTCACAGTGCATGGTCTATTCATGCAGAGTTACGACCAAATAAAGATGTTCAAACAAAGGTTAAATCTCTTGAACTATTATTAGAACGTTTAGAAAAAACAGGTCCAATTGGTAGTGTAGCCAAACGAACGTTCAAACATGGAGTTCAATTTGAAACTCCACACTGCCTTGTAATAAACATAGCAGATCTTCATCTTGGCAAATTAGCTGTAGATGAAAGTTGGACGATTAAAGATGCAATGGCAGAACATGAACGAGCAGTTCGATTTATGTTAGCTCAAGCTGGAATTTACAACATTGAAGAAATTATTATTTGGTGGGGTAATGATTTAACCCATACTGATAATGTTAGAGGTCAAACGACTCGTGGAACACAAGTTGAATCTAACGCAAGTTGGTATAGTCAGTTTGATGCTGGATTGGAGTTAGGAATTCAAACTGCAAATATTTGTAGAGAATATTGTGATCATGTATATGTGCGTCATGTAGCAGGTAACCATGATTGGAATACTAGCTATGGAATATGTAAATCAATTCAGTCGCATTTTGCACATACTGATGATGTTACTGTAAGCGTCCATAAACATGGAGTTGCAGATCACGCATATAAGAAAAATTTCTTTATGGGAGTCCATGGTAATAATTCAACATTCAAAAATGCTCAAGGATTTATGGCAGTTGAATATTCAGAAAATTGGTTTAAATGTCCATATAGAGAAGTTCATACTGGTCACCTTCACAAAAAGGATGGTGGATATTTCATTACAGAATATGCAGAAGACAAGGGAGTTACAGTTCGTCAAGCACCTTCTCTTTCAAAAACAGATGGATGGCATCATCTTAAAACGTTTGTAGGAACTCTACGAGCAGGCCAAATGTATTTGTATAGTGGAGAGGCTGGATATAAGGCTACATTTAATTACAATGCAGACGCACATCTAGTTAATTAAACACTAAGTTTGATATACTTATATATAACTCGCATCTATTGGTTATGAGTCTTTAAGACTTTAGAGTGATCATAAAAAGATAGGTCACAAAATGATTGGTGGATATTCAATTAAAGAAAGGAGAAAACAATGGCTAATGCAAAAAAGGTAGTAGCAAATAAGGAAGGCCCAGTACATATCATTTGTATATTGGATCAATCACCATCAATGTCGCATCTGACAGATAGTGTTATTAGTGGTTTCAACGAATTCATTCAGGAACAAAAGCTAGTAAAGGGAGAAGCAATATTAAGTACAATAATGTTCAACAACAAAGTTACAACACTTCACAATAGAATTGATATTCAAGATACGCCGGTTTTAACTGGAAATGAATATAGTTGTGGTGGATATGGTACTGCATTGAATGATGCAATTGGAGAAACACTATTAAGATATAGTGATGGAAGAGCAATGGTATTTATTAATACGGATGGTCAAGAAAATTCAAGTAGAGAGTACAACACCAATCAAGCTAAAGAACTAATTCAGGGTAAACAAACTCTAGGTTGGGAATTTATGTTTGCTGGCACAGGAATTGACGGATTTGCCCAAGGTGGAGCCAATTATGGGTTATCTAAAGCAGATTCAGTTTCATTCGCATCAACATTTGATGGTACTACTTTAAACTACAGTTCAATGAGCACACGTTCAACTTCCTATAGAACAGAAAATGCAGATCAAGTTTAATATTTGATTAGCAAATATAGATACGTATTAAACAATTAAATCGTTTAATAGTACTACGTATCTATAAGCTCGTATAGCTCAATGGTAGAGCATGCGCCTCTAAAGCGTTGGATCAGAGTTCAAGTCTCTGTACGAGCACGATATGAAAAGTAAAGAAGAATTAGGATAGCTAGGATACTGGATCTTTTTAGATCTAGAAACTGGAAATCTTAGAAAATGGATTTACAATTCATGCATAGCAATAGGTACTATAATATTTATAGTTCTAATTTTATAAGCAATAGGAATAATACAATGACATAGACACAAGAAAGATTTTACGTAATTACTAGAAGAGATTTGCCAGATGGATATCAGGTAGCACAAACTGCACACGGAGTTGCAGAGTTCGCTATTCGATATCCATTTTTATTTAATACGTGGAAGAACAATACGATAGTATGTTTAAGCGCACGAAATGAAATAAGGTTAGATAAACTACTAAGACAGTTATGTGAAGACGATGACATATCAGTCACTGGATTTTATGAGCCAGATTTAGATGGTGAATTATGTTCTGTAGCAGCAATTGGGGAAGGTATCGATAAATACACATCGAACCTTCCTCTCACATTAAAAAACGGTAATCAAAATGACAGGTACACAAAATGAAAAATAAAATAGATGCAGTAAGAGCGTGGTATAGAAATGGTGGTGATGAAGTTTGGGGTAATGTTAAAATCACACGATACAAATTGCACCATATCTCTCAGATTGAAACTCAATTGCTAACTGGTACAGCAAAACAACACCATATAGATTGGATCAACAGATGTTACCATTACTACTATACGATTTCACCTAAGGTGATTGAACGTAGAAAGGAATGGGCAAAACGTCAAGAATTATATGAAGCAAACATCGAAAAGGTAAACGTCTAATATACTTATATACATCTCGCGTTCATTGGTCGTGAGTTCAGAATTTCTGAGCTTTAGAATGATTTAAGGTCATAAAACGATGTGTGGACAAAAACATAAAATGAGGAAAAACAATGAGTAAATTAGAAGCTCATATTGCCCTAAATAAAGGTAGACTAAAGGAATACCATGGCAATACGGTTTATCTAAAAGATGAATCAAACTTTCAAGTAGAGTTGTTCAACGGAGAACAAGACACATTCGGTGTTATACTTGAATTAAATGGATCTCCAATATCGACATCTAAGTTGGTACTTAAACCTGGAGAACGAGTTTTCTTAGATCGCTACATCGATGATCAAGTAAAGTTTTTATTTGAAACATATGAAGTAGATGGTGATGATGAACAAGTTCAAGAGGCAATTAAGAATAACGGAAACGTATTTGTTAAATTCTACAAAGAAAAACAAGTAACAATAAATCAACAAATAGATCCAGTTGACTGGTCGTTTTCTAGCACAGGAACATTTCCGCTTAATATTAGTGCCCCTGGAATTACCGGATCAATGAATGTTTCAGGATCTGCTAGTATTATGTATAGTAACGCAACAGTTGGAATAGGAACATCAACTCCTAGTTCAACTCTTAATGTGTCTAGCACAGGTACTTCGCTATTGTTAGATAATTCTAACATTACTGACGCTGGGTCGACGGCACACGGTTCTCTTACAATAGATTCAACATCTGGAGACGCAGTTAATTTCACAACTACAGATGCATACAATGCAGATAACGTAGTAATGACAACTACAACAACGGATTCATTTGATCTAAATGAAGATTATTATATGCCAGTACGAGATCTCAATAAGGTTGAAACTGGCAGAATTGCAAAAGGAGAATCTAGCGATCAACGTTTAGATTCAGTTGATGTTCATTTTGATCTTTTACATTCGTATGAAATCAATTTAAACATTAAACCTGAATCAACACGAGAGTCGTACAGCAATTCGGATGTTAGATCATATTGTACTAACTGCGGAACACGAGCAAAGCGAAACTGGAAGTTTTGTGCAACTTGTGGTGGACAGATTTAAATACACGTGATTCATATATTGGCAGGGAACTATAGTTCCCTGCCTTTGTATGATCAAAAAACTATATATTAGTATGGCACTTAGATATTTAACAGTATTACCTTGGGAATTTAAATTAATTAAATCGAATCGAAAGATCAATATAATACGGGTTGGAAAATATGAGTGCAATACATTGGATGGGTTGGTGCTATGCAATGCGTCGTCTAGAGACACGCAAGCAGTCGAATTAACTGGAATTAAATTTTCCAATTTTTTCGGCATAACTCAAACTGAAATTTATAACTGTGGATTCAAATCTACTGAAGAGTTATTTGAATACTTAAAATTTGATGATCCCAAATGGTTTGGGATTGCAACAGTAATTAAATTTAACAAGATAGACAATGATGTACATTAGAAACCCAAACGCGTTTGAGGTTGTCAAACTATTAGATCACGCAGTTATTCCAGAAAAAGCACATCTAGGTGACTTAGGGTGGGATTTATTTTGTGGAGAACAGGAGACTCTATTCCCAGGCGAATATAAACTAATTTCAACTGGAGTTGCAGTACGATTTCCAGATGGATTTGGTGCATTCATTAAGGATAGATCGTCGATTAGTTCTAAGCAAGGTATATTCGTACACGCAGGTGTGATTGATAACGAATACCGCGGTGAAATTAAAATTCTTATGCATAACGTTAGTGGTAAGGTCAAAACGTTCTACAGAGGAGATAAGGTAGCACAGATGGTAATCATACCAGTATTTGAACATAGTCTTGGAATAACTGAAGTGGAAGAGTTTACTAATGAAACTTCTAGGGGAGACAAAGGGTTCGGATCTACTGGAGAATAGAAAATAAATGGTTACATTAACCATACGTCGCAAATCTATAAATCATTTAGTAACTTCTGAAAATTGGGGATCACCACTTCCAAATTTAGAAATTGTTAATATGAAATCCTTTGATACATCAATTGGAAGCCATTCTATGTCAAGAGAGGATATCAATTGGAGGGCGTTAAATTGTGAAACTGGATATAGATTAAAACTTGATAATGATACTGAGTGTAGTGTATGGAGTAGTGATTTTGTTCACCCATGTGGAGTGCCGCACACACTTAAAAATACACTAGCTCTACACAAATTTTCAGAATATGGAAATATTTCAAACTCAACTTATCACATTTTTTTAAGTTTAGTTATATCTGAAATTTTTAAGGATAATTCCATTAAGCGAATATACACTTGGGTAAACGAAAATTCTGTAAAAAATCTTAACCAAAACTTATTAAATATTGGATGGTATCTAGACGATTGGTATCTGTATAGTTAAGGTTCATTATACTTATTTGTATAAACGGAGTAACTATTATGAATCCTGAAGACTTTAATAATATGAGTAAGGAAGAGTTTATTGAGTGGCTTTACACTAATAGAAGCTTTTTTGTTGAAGATTTGTTTATGGATGATATAATGGACCTAGGTGCAATTGTATATGATGACGATATCTATGAATCTAAACCACCAGGAAGCGACCATGTGCAAGTATACGCTAAGGGAATTGGAGTTTGGATGTGCTTTACAAATTAAGTTACTACTATGGAATTAGAATATTCAGATTGGCATAAACTTTTCACTTCTGAAACTGCGCCTAAGTACCAGCTATACGATATTATTTCAGCAAAGATTTTTTCTGCAATAGATCAAAATTTATCTGAATGTATGCTATTTGATATGAAACATGAGCCATACGTTTGTTTGATAGATCATTCAGAATTCTCAGAAATATTGGAACATTGTTTAGAATATTTTGTCAAACAAGAAGATTACGACATATGTTGTGTCATTAGAGACGCAATAATTCAACATGTAAAAAAATGATTAGAGATATTACCACACTTAGCGAATTGAAAAGTGTATCGGCAGTAGGAAAGGTTATGTTAGTATTTCATGCCACTTGGTGTGGACCATGCAAAATATATAAGCGAGTATATGAACGAATAAACGAAACAATAAGTGACGTGACAGTTATTCGGGCAGATGTTGATGAATCACCAGAATTAAAAGAACATTTTAATATTCGATCGGTACCTGCTACCGTTATTATTAATGGTGGCAATACTACTGCAAAAAACGGAATAGTTCCTTATCCACTATTGGAAAACATGTTATCATAATGGGAAAAACTCGTAAGACTGAGAATGATTTCTCAAACGTCAAAACAAAGAACCGTAAAACAGTTCCTCATAAAAAGGGCAAGTATAAAGACGACTTCATGGAAGATATGTATGAAGACGATCATCAAAATAGACTAGAATTTGACTCACTGATACTTGACATCTATGGCGACGACGGGTTTTAAGTTATGGCATTTTTGATTATATTAGGTATGTTAACACTAATAACGCATACATTATGATGGGTACAGAATTTTTATCTATGATAGGTTTAGTTTTGCTATTGGGGTTTAAAATACTCTACGAACTCAAAAATACACAGAGAAAATGGGACGTCCTAAGGGATCCAAAAACAGATCTAAACATACTAACGTAGATCCATCAGAAGCCGTAACATTTACGATCACTATGATGGTTCCAACTAAAATGGAAGTAGTTTTACACAAAAACGTTAATATGCACAAGTACGTGCGAGATAACAGAGATGAAGTTGTAAGGCTGCTGAAGAAGAGTAAAGTTACAAATTTCGACGACATGCAAATGTTGCGATATGAATGGGATTAGAATATGAAGCCACCTTACGTAAGGTACTCTAACGACGAGTTAGAAGATAGATACAATGAGTTTATGTCAGTTCTCAAAAAACTGGTAAGTCCTGAACGATATGAACTATTAGAACATATGTATTCAGAAGATGAATTAGGTGGATCATTAGTTCTTAGTCCAGCATCAGGGAGACCACACTTTCATGCCGCATATCAGGGTGGTTATATAGATCACATTTTAAATGTGGTAAAGTTTTCTAGAAAGTTGGCGAAGGTATATAAGTCTTTAGGTGGAACAATTAATTTCACTTCAGAAGAATTGGCAATGGCAGCATTTCACCATGATCTAGGAAAGCTTGGTACTCCTGATGAAATGTACTATATGATTAACGATTCAAAGTGGCATATTGAAAACCGCAATGAATATTTCAAGCACAATCCAGAACTAGAGTTTATGCCTGTTACTGATAGGGCATTCTTTACTCTTCAAAAGTATGGAATTACTCTTACTGAAAATGAGATGATTGGCATTAGACTTACGGATGGAATGTATGAAGAAGGCAATTCATTATATCTATGTAAGTTTGGTGAAGATCAGCAATTGAGAAGAACAATTCCATATATTCTTCATTGGGCAGATCATATGGCTGCAACAATAGAAAGAGAAAGTGAATTTACAGTATAGACATTATATTTAAGAGTATACTAACAGAGAATTGAAATGGCCCACGTTAAATTAACAGAATTGCTGACCGAAGCAGATAAGAAACCAGATTTCTTAAAACTTATAAACGCTAAGCTCAAGGAGCTAGGTGTTAAAAAGAAAGCAAAACAATCAGATTTGCAAGATAAAATGCAATTATTAGATTCTGGTAAAATTAATCCATCTACTCTTGGTTTTATTGGAAATATGTTTGAAGATCTTACGTTTGAGGTTAGGGTCGGTAGTGATCCTGACTATGGTGGTGGTACTGTTGTAATTCTAATAGAATTTGATTATCATCATCCAGGTGGTGGCCATAACGGAAATGCTACTAGATACACATATACGGTTCTTGATGGCAACAAATGGAAAACATCCGGAAGATAAAATAATACTGCACACAATTAACACATTTTATACTAGAAGAGGAGTAGAAATATTCCTCTTTTCTAGTATATGGAGTATTTATAGTCAACAAACATAAACCCCGAAAGGAATAGTTATTATGAGATACAAACAACAAATGACAAATACTGTAGACCGCTTAGGACTCAAAGTTCTTATTTTAGAGCGTATGGTATTAGGTAGAGTTCCAGCAAATCAGGAAACTGCTACACGAGCTATAGATGAATTAAAGGAAGAAGTTGAGAGACTTGAAGAAGCACTAACTCTAGAAGATTAAATATCTTAATTTGAGACTCTAATGCGATTTATCACATTTCTAACTGGATTTTCAGCAGTGGCGTTAGCTATGTGTGCTGCATATTTTTCAGTTACAGGATTTGGACTTCTTTTCAGTGGAGCTGCAATTGCAGTTTACTTTATGGCAGGCCTTTTAGAATTTGGTAAACTAGTAGCAACATCCCATCTTCATAACTATTGGAAAGAAACGAATGTTGTTGTTAGGAACGCAATGGTATCAATCATTCTTATATTGGTGCTAATCACTTCAGCAGGCATATTTGGATTTCTTTCAAATGCTTATACACAAACCCAGATTAGTGTGAATCAGGTAGAGTCCAGGGTGACCTTGTTTGAAACCCAACGTAATAGCGCATTAGTTGATATTCCAAGGTGGGAAAATAGGATCAATACACTATCTGAAAATAGAACTCGCCAGGAAGTTAGATATGATAGTTTAGTAGCAGGAGAGCATTGGGTAAATGCTAGAAAAACTACAGATCTTATAACTGAAGCAAATGTTGAAATTAATTCGTTGAGTGATCAGATTACCCAAGCAAGGGTTGATGCAGATTCATTAAGTACATTAGTCTTTGATACTAGGCTTGTAAATATAGATACTGAACGCGAAATTGGTGGATTTAAATTTGTAGCAGAGGCGTTAGGAGTAGAATTAGATACTGTTGTGAAGTGGTTTATTTTTCTTCTCATATTTGTATTTGATCCGCTGGCACTATTATTAATCATTTCGTTCAACAACGCAATTAGAGTAGATAGAGAAAATAAGAAAGATCCTGAAGATTCAATTGAAGAAGATGACAATATGATATTTGGCGATATGTACAAGCACGGTGAAGCGTTTTGGAATAAAGAAAATGATAGTGAAGACGACGAAATTCTCAAACGAGCAGTTAGAGATGATAATAGTTTTAACGAAGCTGTAGCTACTGAATCAATTATAGAAGATAAAAAGCCAACACATTATGATGTTGCAACTGCAGGTGGAAGGGTAATCATAAAGGCTAAGGAATTCAAACCACATGTTCATATAGACGCAAGGCCACTTTTCGACCACATAGATCCTGAAACAATTTAAACCAAACAGAGTATTACTTGTTTGGAGTTTAATAATATGATAACAACAGACTTAGACAAATTAAGAATACCTGTACCGGTAAGTAATTTTGAATCAAATGAAGCTGAAGTAATTTCAGCAGCGCTATTTTCAGAATTAACGATAGCAGGTGGATTGGGATTATCTGCAAATCAGATAGGATTGAGTAAGCGAGTATGCGTAATTAATGTTAAGGAGGAACCTCTTTATTTAATTAACCCTCAGATCGTAGAAACTTCTGAAGAACGGTTTACGTATTATGAGGGATGTTTATCTATTCCAAAAACGAAAAAGAAGCTAATCAAAACTGAGCGGTTTGAGTGGGTAAAGGTTAGAGCAGATAATCTAGCAGATGATATGGTTTTTGGTCCAGATAGTAGAGAAGATTGGGATGCAAACCCAGTAAACTTCTGGAATGATGTTGGGTTTCTGCAATCAGTAGTAATTCAGCATGAGATAGACCATCTGAATGGAATTACAATTAAAGATAGAGTGTATTCTAGTACTGTTTCTAAAGTTAAAAAGTACGGTAGAAATGAACAAGTTATGTTTATGAATGTTAAGACAGGAGATGCAGAATTTATGAAATATAAGCATGGAATACACCTGTTAGGTGAAGGATGGGAGGTTAAATAATATATGTTAGATTTGGGTCTATTGGAAAAAGAAATACAAGAATTGTTAAAAGACACCCCTTCTGATTATATTTACCACAATCGGATTATGGACACATTAGAAATATGTGTTTTGTTTGATACAGACAAAAAGAAAATTTTAACCCATCCAACAGGTCAAACCATTTGGATGCATAAAGAAGATTGGCCGTTAGCACTTAACATGTGCGAACGTTTTTTTACTAACAATAGCATAAGCAACGAACTGGTTCTTAGTAGTTACATAAATAGATTATCAATAATACGAGAACACATATTATGTCAATGCAATTTAAATACTTAATATCAATACTAGTTATATGCATATTGGGAATTTCGATTATACCGATTCCGGTTAAAAGTAATGGTGGTCTTCCCACATCACTGAGATTGTATGCTAGAATTATTGAAACCTTTGATTACAAATGGGCAGTCATGTCCAATGAAGATAAGGAAAAGATTCATAACGAATCTCTTTGGATTGCTAGGGTTCTTTTAAGTGAAGATACTAGAAGAAAACCTTGGATAATGATGGCTTCTATTGTTAAAAATAGAGTAGACACTGAGCATAGAAGAAAAACTAATGTATGGTCAGTCATTCATGACAAACGGCAATTCTCAGCTGTTACTGGAGAATCATGGAATAGATATAAGAAATTAACATTAGATTCTAATAATTCTCATTTCAATGAAGCATACGATATTGCAAGAAACGTATTAGTAATGGGAGTTCCTAATCGTTATGAAGGAATTACTCATGCGTATTACCCGTCAACTATGACTGGAGTGTATGGGTATAATAAGAGCTATCCAACTTGGGATACTCCAAACAATCCTATGGATATGCGAGACGGAGTAGATGGATGGGTATATGGTGCACCATAATGTATTATTCAGACGAAGAGCGACTAAAAAAATTAGAAGATCAAATTGATAAGTTAGTTAAGTCAAATAATGATTTAATGGTAGAGGCTGCAACTTCTAGAGCATCAATTCGTGTTTTACGCCATTATTTAGAAATTACTGTATACTTATTGTTTGAAGAAGGGATAATGGATAGAGAAGATTTTTTACATAGATTGAATGGTGCGCAGCATAGTGATATTGAACGCGATACTGAAGAAACAGCAGTCTATATAAAATCTGAACTAACCAAAGTAAAAGAAGCAAAACACAAAGGGTATAGAGGATTTCTTTCTAAACCCGATATCGGTGAATCTTAATATGAAATTAAGCGAAATGGCAGAATTATTACAAACAGCCTTAGACTCAGAAAACTGGGCTATGGTACGGGAAGTTGTTCAACTATTGTTGGACTATGATGAATTTGAATACTCAAATGGAACTTTAGAATAGGTTATGAGTATATTTATATAACAATATGGGGATGTACTTGGTATTCGACTATGTTGGAGCGGTATGAAGTGCGTGTAGACTAGAAAGGTCTTAAACATCAAAAAACAAATAAATGCAGAATCACTTTCTGACTTTACCTTCGAAGATGCCATGGCACTCGTTGGGACTCCTGTAGAAGAAGTATTAGCGTAAGCTAACTTGGGGTCTTAATCAAAGACTTTTACAAACCATGTTCTAAGAAATATGTAGAACTGAAAAACTTGTTTCGTTAAACATTGCATAACGCAAAATTCAATGTGACTTTGGAAATTGGAAAGAAATTACCTACACACGTGAACGACTTTGTATTGAAACAATGTAACACCCGGGTTCGACTCCCGGCATCTCCACGATTAATTATTTTTTAACTTACCGTACAATATGTGGTTTTACTTATTCTTATTGACTTTTATCTTACTGATTATCTCAGTATATGCCAATTGGAATGCAGACCGTAAAAGCGGTTTGTATGAAGAATGGGCAGAGGATACCGTTTTAAAGATACAAAACACACTTTCAGAAATGCAAGAAATTGATGAAGGTGGAGCGTTTCAATCGGACGATGAAGTTGGTGATATTTTTGAAGAATTATTAGCAGCAGCAGAAAATCTTCAAACTATAGAATACAATATATGAATTTAAGTGAAGTTGTACAGTACGAAATAGTAACTAAGGCAAAAGAATTTCTAGAAGAAAAGGCCAAGACGGCTACTAGAAATCGTGGTCGTAAAAAGAAAATATTTTATTTTACGCAGGAGACTGAAAATGCTATTGTTCTCTATAACAAAATGTCTTGGAAATCTGATGTATGTGTAGAGACCTTGGCTAAGTTATATGATGAGTTACACAGAGTTACCAATATAACAATGGAGCTAGAAGATAAGGAACTCAAGCTAAGTGATCTTAATCACAAAATAAAAAGACTAACTGCTCAGTTAGAATACACCACTCTGCTCTATACAGATCACAGATCAACCGAAATAGAGTACTGGAAAAATAAAATATTTAGCGATCATATTATATATCCACTTGAAAAAATAGTGGAGAATATGTACAACAAATATAAGCTTTCATATTTTGATGCTCCACCTGATCATATTAAAACAGAAGCTCTTCATAACTTATTATTGAACCTTCATAAGTACGATGAATCAAAGGGAACTAGGGCATTTTCGTATTTCACAGTAGTTGCTAAGCATTATCTTATGCAGTTGAATAATAGTAATCACAGAAGGTATAAGAGATCTACATTAATGTCTACTATGCCAGAAAATTGGGAAATTGAAGATAATTTTTTCGAAAGAGAAGACGTTTCTGAGTGGGTAGAATTTAAAGGTATAATGCTAGATTTTTGGGATAAAAATCTAACTACTGTATTTAGAAAAAAGAGAGACATACAAATTGCAGATGCCATATTAGAATTGTTCAGGAGATCAGATAGCATTGAAAACTTCAATAAAAAGCATCTGTATTTGCTAATTAGAGAAATGGCAGATTGTAAAACTCAATACATAACTAGGGTTGTAAACATAATGAAAAAGACCCAGTTTGATATGTTAACTGAATTTCGAAATACTGGAGATATTGTAGAGGTAGGACGAGAATTTAATATGAGTAGCAGTTTCAAGTGGTGAGTGATAGAGGATAGTGATGTAATGAATTGTGGGGTTTGAATCATATCAAACCCCACTTTTTTTATGCCTAGTATATTTATAGAAGAACTGAAATATGGTATAAAGCAAAATGGATACATCAAAAAAGGTATTTGGAAATAAGTCATTTGATAGTCTAATGAACGACATCTATTCGAATTCTACTAGAAAAGCTAGAACGATAGATGGTATTATTTCTAAAATGACAGATATGATTGGGAAGGAAGATGGTGGAAAGGATAACAAATACGATTCTAAACTGATTCTTCCAATGATTAGGGATTATTTAGAAACTGCTGTTAGGAACGATGATCATCTAATTAAGCTGGCAACACTCTATCAGAGAATAGCAATTGCGGAAATGAAAGAACTTGGAGATGACGGATTCCTAAGTGATAGTGCAATTGAACAGTTGAAACAGGAAGCAAAGGATTGGGCAAACGACGTTAAAAAGGAAACGCTAGAAGAGCCAATCACTGAAGATGATACTACAACTGAGGAATAAATGGGTGTAGGTCATACTAAAACATTACACAGATTTAAGAATACTCAAGAATCTGCTATAAAGACAAATCATAACAGGGATGTTGATAAGACATCATACTTTTTTGAATTGGATACTGCGATAGTTATTAGGGTAATAGATTCAATAGATGATCCTGAAATAACTAAAACTGGAAATCTATCTCTTATTGGATCTGTCCTATGCAAGCCAATTCATTCTATGACAAATAGGGGCGATGATGATGCAATTCTTGCATATCCAATGAGCCCAAGTGTGAAGCAATTCCCAGTAGTAAATGAAATGGTAGTAGTTGGAGAGTTTGGAACTTCTCCAGTTCCGTTCTATTGGCCATTGAATTATTTTAACAACATAAATTACAATGGTAACAGGAATTTAAATACTAGAGATGGAATAGGTATTGGAAATTCTAATGATAATACTTCTAACTCGTTTTTACCAAGCATTGGGAGTAGACAATTAATTCCTAGTTCAGGAGATACTATAATTCAAAGTAGATTTGGATCTGCAATTCGATTTACAGATTCTTCGGCAAATGATGATAATATAAGTTCGTATTCTCCGTCGATTCTAATAACAAATGATATTAGAGGTACTACAACTAAAAATTCAATTGTCATTTCTGAAGAAAATATCAATAGAGATGGTTCTTCTATTTATCTTACTAGCGGGCCTGCTAATGTGAATCTTCAGCCAACTGTCTATTATGATAAGGCTAAAAAAGTTTTAATTGATGGAAATGGATATGAAAAATTTACTACAGTAAAGGGTGGCACAACAAGTTCGTTTATATATCCTAGGGAGTTAGATGGTAACCAAGTATTGATTTCATCTGATAGATTAGTATTTACATCGAACATACACGAAACACTATTCTTTTCTAAAGGTCAATTTGGAATATTCAGTGATAGTAAATTTTCAGTTGATAGTAATTTAGGAATAGACCTATCAACTCCAAATTCAAGCTTTAGATTAAAATCTAACAACACATATATAAATTCGTCAGATATCTATTTAGGAAAGGAAAACAATATAGATCAACCAGCGCTATTAGGAACAAATACACTAATTCATTTAGATGGATTTTTTAAAGATCTTAGAGATTTTATGAAAATTCTTTCTAGTCTATTTGATTCTGCTGAGAGGGGTGGTCAATTGAACATCCCAGGATTAGTAGATATGGTAAATGCATTTTCAGAAAATGTAAACAAGCAATATGTACTTACAGAAGATATCAAACAAGCATTATTGAGCAACACTGTATTCATAGGACCCAATAAATAATGAGTAGACTATCTAAATTAAAAACACTAGGAGTTGGTAATAAAATAGGATCCGCTATGAGTAGAATCATGGGATCGCTATGGGAAGTGTCTGCTGTTATTTCACAAATACTATTAACTAAACTTATTTTAGATGATCATGGTGATCCAATAAATGATACAGAAGCTGCAAAGCAGGAAAAACTTAGAAGTCAATGGGAAAAGGCAAGAAAAACTTTATATTGGTGTGAGAAGCGAACTAGAAAAATTGTAAAGCTAGGATTAATTTTAACTACAGTGGCAATAATCATTAGAGTGATTCTACGAATTGCAAAATTTGCAACTAGATTTTCACCGCCTGCAGCTGCTGACTTTGCAACATTATATTATAAGGCACAAGATATACTAAAACGAGTCGCAACTACAACCGCAGTAATTTCTTCAGGAGCAGCATTGATAAATTTGTTTTGTGCAGCTAAACTAGAAGAGCTATACGAAGTTCAAAATCTAGCCTATGCAGATGACGTTACGGAATTTGGTGAAATAGATCCAGATCCATACTTCGAATTTGATGAGGATGGTTACAATAAAATTTTAGATGATATTCAATTAGAGTTAGAAGAGTTGAACGCAAGCAGACTTCCGTCAACACAATCAGAATGCGATATCATATTTGAAAAATTAAATGCCATAGACACACTAGATGAAATCATAACTGACGCATCTGAATTTCAAGATGATCCGTTTATTATGCTTCAATACGAAGGAGGTGAATCTGCAATAGATCGCTTCAAGGATAACATTACTAGAATTAGAACAACACTACTGAGATAAGCAGACACAATTCTACTATGTGGATATTTACTAGTATATTAATAGAGGTAAATGCAAAATGAAAAATGCACAAAAGTTAATCACAAAAATACGATTAATGGTCGAACGGGAAGTTAAAAAGCAGGTAAAGTCCATATTGGCAGAACATATTTTACTTTCTAAGGAAGATTATGGATCATTATTAGAAGCAATAGCTACTAAATCTAATGTACAAGAACATCACACATCACAAAATGTCGATGCGTTTGCTGATGCAGCTAAGGTTCTTCAAGATTTTAGAAATTCTGGAGTACAGTCATCACAACCTCAACAGCAGGCAGAGCCTGTATTAGCTGTACCGACTCACACACTGAAAACAGGAAAGGGCAAAATAGACGAAGTATTAGCAAGTATGCGTGGTGGAATTGTCGGTGAATACTCACAATACGGTGGGCATGATGATGGGCAAGGTGGAGACTTTAATGAAATAGCAGGTGGAGTGTCAGATACTCAAACATTTTCAGCAGCAGCAATGCATGCAGGTGGAGCAGGAAATGCAGTACCAGTTCAAACTAGAGGTACTGGAGGTCAACAAATAGATATAAACTCATCAGCAGGGAAATCACTAGCAAGCGCATTAACAAAGGATTATTCAGGAATGATGTCTAAAAAATAATAATAAATGCCATTAATCGTATCCCAATCATTGTCATCTTCAGATCCATTAGATCAATCACCATCTAAGGCAGTTGGTATTACATTACCAATTGTTAAGGGATCAACTGGGTATTTTAGACAATCATTTACTACAGATGCAGCAATACGAACTGATTTGATAAATCTATTATTAACTAAGGTTGGTGAACGTCCAATGAATCCAGAATTCGGATCAACATTATACGACTTAGTGTTTACTCAACAATCTGTAGACATAGAATCTGACGTAGAAGATAGGGTTAGAGAAGCTATATCTAGGTGGATGCCGTTTGTCAATATCCATTCAGTTACAATTCAGAAAGAAAGCGGAGAGCCAGATATTTATTCTTTGAGAATAAGCATAAATTATTCTGTATCAAACGTTGTGGGATCTTCTGATCTAACACTTTTAGTAGAGGCATAATGAGATAAGTAATGGCATTAGTTAACATTGACCAAAATAATAACAGAAATAAAGAGATAAATTACCTATCTAAAGATTTCACTCAATTTAGACGTAATTTGATTGAGTATGCTAAGACATACTTTCCAGATACGTATAATGATTATAATGAATCATCTCCTGGAATGATGATCATAGAAATGGCTTCGTTTGTGGGTGATGTTCTTTCATATTATATAGATGACTCATTAAAGGAAAGTCTTCTTCCATATGCGCAAGAACGAAAAAATATTGTAAATCTTGCACAGTTTTTTGGATATAAAATTCATCCTATTACTCCTGCTACAACCAGATTAAACGTATATCAATTAGTGCCTGCTACTGGGACTGGTATTAATAATGTACCGGATTATTCATATACATTAACTGTAAAATCTGGAATGGAAGTAGAATCTGCTATAGATCCTACTGTGCGATTTAGAACTGAGATCCCAGTTGATTTCGGGTTTAGTAGTTCGTTTGATCCAACATCTACAAGTGTTTACAGTAGAGATTCAGTTTCTAGCGAACCAATATTTTATTTATTAGAAAAGCAAGTAGATGCTTTAGCTGGTGCTGAAAAAACAACCACATTTACAATTGGATCTGCAGAAGAATTTAAGACATTAACAATAGACAGCACTAAAGTTGTGGAAATATCATCTGTTACCGATTCTAATAATAATACGTGGTATGAAGTTCCGTATCTAGTCCAAGATTTTGTGTATATCGATTACGCCAATACTGACAGATACGACACAGCCCTTTCTTCTCATAAAGATTCTGTGCCATTTCTTCTTAGAATGCTTAAAACTCCACGGAGATTTGTTACTAGACTAACTGAAGAAAATAAACTAGAAATTCAATTTGGATCTGGTGTATCGTCAGATGCAGATCAAACATTAATTCCTTCTCCTAAGGATATTGGACTTGGAAATAATGCAAAATCATTATCTGATCCGATTGATCCTCAGAATTTCTTTTCAACTAGAACATATGGACAAGTTCCAGCAAATACTACACTAACTGTTAAGTATGTTGAAGGTGGTGGCCTATCTTCAAACGTATCTGTTAATGATCTTACTAGCATTCGCAAAATTGAATTTGAAACTGAAGATGAAACATTTACCTCAGCACAATCAATAACGGTATCTGAATTGAAACAGAGTTTATCTGTGACTAATACAGTTCCAGGAACAGGTGGTAGAGATGAAGAACCATTGGAAAATATTAGGAATAATGCTATTGCATATTTTGCATCACAACAAAGAGCAGTTACTAAACGCGACTACGAAATTAGAGCATTGTCTATGCCACCTAGATTTGGTAGCATAGCTAAGGTTGTAGTTTCACAAGATGCACACGGTGATGTATCAGTAAATGATGAGCAAGAAAAGCATAATCCATTTGCAATCAATATGTATGCATTAGGATACGACGCAAACAAAAAATTAGTAAACATAAACGACGCAGTAAAGGAAAATTTAAAAACCTATCTAAGTGAATACAGAATGGTAACTGATGGTGTAAATCTCATAAACGGATTTGTAGTTAACATAGGAGTTGATTTTTCGATTACTGCATTTAGATCTGAAAACAAAAAAGAAGTATTATTGAGGGCGATAGAAAAGGCAAAAGAATTTTTTAATATAGACAATTGGACATTTAACCAACCAATAAATCTTTCAGAATTAGAATTAGATTTAGCTTCAGTAAAGGGAGTTTCATCAGTTCAAAACATAGTTGTACGAAATTTATCAGGAGGTTTATATTCAGACTTCTCATATAATATCAAAAGAGCAAGACGAAACACTTCGGCAGTAGACGGATCTACAGAACTTGGAAAAATAATCTATCCTAGTTTAGACCCCAGTATTTTTGAGGTGAAATATCCATCTAAAGACATAAGAGGCAGAGTACTATAATGCATCATTTCATTTTTCCAAATAAAGACACTACCCTTTATATGCAGCAGTCGACCCAAAATACGGGTATTGATGAAATCATAGAAGTGGAAAAAAGCTTTTATAATGGTACTCTTAGAGAAAACGCTAGAGGTTTAGTTAGTTTCGATATCACTCCAATTTCAAATTCTATCGTCAGTGGTACAATTGCAGCAGGAGCTTCATATTATCTTAATATGACAATAGCAGATGCTAAGCAAATTCCATTGGAATATACACTATACGCATATCCAGTATCTCAGAGCTGGCAAATGGGAGTTGGTACTAAATATGATGGAGTAACAACTACTGGAGCATCTTGGCTTTACAAAAATTCTGCAGATTCTGCATCGCTGTGGGTATCAGGATCAACTACTGCAACTGGATCATTAGCAGCAAATACAAGTGGATCTGTTGACGGATCTGGTGGGGGAACTTGGTATACATCATCTGCTGCATCCCAATCGTTTTCAAACGAATCTTCAAATATCAGAATGGATGTTTCTGTAATTATGAGACAGTGGTTAAGTGGAAGTATTCCTAATCATGGTTTTATAGTTAAACATACTGAGGCAGTTGAAACTGACATTCAAGATTATGGAACATTGGCGTTCTTTTCAATGGACACGAACACAATTTATCCACCAACATTAGAAGTGGCATGGGATGACTCTTCAGTGTCAACAGGATCACTATCAGAGTCAACAGATTCTGATAGAGTAGTATACCTTAAAGATTTACGTAGTGAGTATAAGAGAAATTCTAAAGCTCGTATACGGTATTTTTCAAGGGCAAGATATCCTTCAAAAACATTTACTACTGGTAGTCAATACGATATAAACAATTTCTTACCAACTTCATCTTACTATTCAATTCAGGATGCAGTAACAGAGGATGTTATTATACCATTTAGCGATAACACAAAATTAAGTATAGATTCTAATGGTAGCTATTTCGATCAGTGGTTTAGCGGCTTTCAGCCTGAGCGCGTTTACAGAGTTGTACTTAAAATAGAGCGTAACAGTCTAGTAGACTATTATGATGAAGATAACGTATTTAAGGTTGTGAGATAACATTGACTAGAATTGTAAACATACAAAACGTAGGCATACAAACTTTTAATATAGACCCGACTACTGGAGAAACGGTAGATCTACAGTATGATATGCTTGATCCTACTGGCGAAGTAATTTTAACCGACAGTGAAGGTCAGCCTCAACTGAATATCAATACTATTAGTTTAGAATCTACTCAAGCACAAGTAGATTACGGTCAAATGATAAAATCTATTGATGTTACCATAGGAGAATTAACTGGAGGTGCCAGATCATTTGTGTTATCTGACGATGTATTTGGAACTTTATGTTCAGTAGAATTAGAATCTAAGGATGCACTTTCTATCTTAGTTGAAAAATTAAAAGCAGAAATTGAACGATTAACGTTACAGCTCACAGATCAATCAGAACTAAATAGAACCATATTCGAATTGAGATCTGAATTAGAATCATTAACTAATGATTTTGAAGAGCTAGTAACTGCAATAGAAGTACTACGAGAGTGCAATAGTTCCCTAGAACGTGCAGCAACTACTAGAGATGACGCAGTTCAACAGTTGAGCATAGAAAACAAAAAATTATCTTTTGAAAACGCTGCGCTTAGAAGCGAAGTAATTAGATTAGGTGGAAGTTTGAATAGCGATGATGATGGCAATAGAGGTGGACGTGATGGTGGTGTTGAACTAGATGGAGATGGCAATGTTGTTGTAGTCAGACCTATTGATGAAATTAGACGTATTGCTCGAACTGTAATTTCCGATATGAGTACTAGCAATACTAGACAACTTGTCAGTGAAATTGCTATCATACGGTCATCTACAGTAATGTCAGATATACATGATGCATTCGACACAATATTTGCAGAAATGAATCGACGTCAGCTTGAAAAATTACGAATAGACATAGATAGGTTAGAGCAATTACTTGATGATGTGTTTTATTCAACTAGACAGGACGATTTTAGATAAAATTTAAATGGCAAAAATAGATACAAATAGCATAAACGTAATCACACAGAACAGAATATCTGGTGGAGATGCAGAATTTTTTATAGGTTCTATAAATTCAATAGTAGATAGGTTCGGTGGTGGGCCAACGGATGTTATTGTTAAGAGACTATATGATAGAAATGATTTTTTGATTAATTCTATAATATCTACTGATATTCCTGCATATGATAAGGGCAAAATATCAGTAGATCCGGAATTAGATATTACTGAATTCGGATTTAGTAGTGGGGAATTTAAAATTATATACAATTTTTGGAGAATTTTGGTTGGAGATGTAGATTCTCCTGGAGTATACATAAGCGAAATTTCACCATCAAAAACTGAAGTTAGATTATTACCTACTAAGGGAAATGAAGATAGATTTAAGAGATTTGCAAATGCTAGCCTATCTGACGCAGAAATAAATAAAATGTTAGATTATATCTTTAAGCCTCCAACTGAAGCATACCCATTTACTGGGTTTATTCCTGAACAAATAATATCAGAAAATTTAACTCAAAACTTCAAGGAAGAACTATTTAAGTTTGATAGACACGGAAGTGCATCTCCTATCGAAATGGGCGCGTATTTTTCATATGTTCTTCCAAACAAATTGGATTTGATAATTAGTAACACTAGACAAAGTACGTTTGAATTTATACGCCTTAACGGAATATCAGATCAAACGGAATTTAAAGAAATACTTAAAACAGAATTTAAAAATAACATACGAGTAGCATTTGGTGAATAATTCAACTATATATGATATGGTAGCATCATTAAGCCCAGAGGGATCTGTAGACTTAAATAAAACTACATCATTCAATTCAAGTTTTATTGAGTTGAATAGGACATATGTGATTGAAATTAAATTGATCGGTGTCGGTTCTGTCGACAATATCACGTTTAATGTTGACACATCTAGTAATCTAAGTGCGGTAAATAACACTCCACTAAAATTAGACGGTAGCGACGTTGTAGTATCATATGTTATCACCAATACTTCTATAGGCGATGGATGGCTTTCAGTTTCAACGAATAGTGACAGGCGCAACACGTATCATTTTCTAGTGGGAATTCCAATTGAGCTTACTGCATCTGTAAATCATAGCTTAGTGATTACAAAGCAAAATGAATCACCTTCAGATGCACCTGTAATTTCTATAACATATGCAAACGCAGATAGCATAGTTATAATAGGTGGACCTAACACACTATTTAATACTGGAAATTCTGTTACACTAGATGTAGAAAATTCTACAACCCCTGCTACACTTAAGAAATTCTTTCCATTTACATTTTTTGATAATCAATTTGGACGTAAATCATTATTAGTATCTGCATTAAATTTAAATGGTAGAAGTAAAACTGAACCAATAAAGATTGAATTTAAATCATTTGACGTTGCAGAAGGCGAAGCAATATTTAGTGATCCTAAGATTAATAAACAGGCTATATTTTCTGAACAGGATATTATAGTATCATATGTACCTAGAAATACAGAAAGATTCTTTATAGATGACGGTGCAGCAGGTGGATTTGTAATACCTGATGTTATTGTAGGTCTTCAGAGCTATGAGAATATTGAAATTCAATATGTACTAGACACTAGGCCATTAGAAAGCAGAATAAGAGATATCAAAGTTCATAGTGGAGTTCCACTGGGCACATATAGAGTGTTTATTGAATCTGCTGTAAGATATGATGATGTTGGAGATACTAGAGTTTATATAAATTCTCTATTGACAATTCAGCCAGGAATAGCTAAGAGTTCTCTAACAATAAGCGAATTGACAGATCAGTTATTTATAGGCATTTGTGGTGATGTAGAAATTCCATTAAATATTAATCACATCATAAACGATAAGAAGGTACTTAGAAATATTCTAGTATCAGACGACGGAACAGAACAATTGATGTTTTCATACGTCACAGATGTTAATGATTCAATAGTGGCTAAATTATACGAACCTACTGAATCAACAAATTTAGATTCATTTTTCATAGCATATGAGGTTATGGATTCATCCATTGTTAATCTCAAATTTGAAAGAGGATCTGTAGTCGTACGTAATGAGTTGCGTGGTCCTAATTTTGATATTGATGATTCTATGGATTTGGGATTACCTATTTCCAATAACGAAATTGTAGGAGCTGACACTAGGAACGGAACTGCTATGTATAGGGCAGACGATTTGCTCAATTACAAAACAGATGCTGAGCATAATACAATATCAGACGATGATTTGACCGGATATGGATATATTTCTTCAGGTTCGGCAACTACTGACATTATGAATTCTGTATTAGGTGGAAGTAATTTCATTACAGATGCCAATCTAGATATTGATTACACATCGTTTAGTAATTTCGTATTTTATAGTTCAGCTGACGAAAGATTAACTAATTTCAAATACAAACTTCAGTTAATAGAAGCAGATCAGCTAAAGATAAATAATATCAATGATGGTGGAGCAGTTACAGGAAGTATATTAGTAAATAGAGAATTAGGAAAGCTGAGCTCTAACATAAATAGAATTAAAACAAGTTTCGACGGTTATGAAAATTTCTTATACCTTGACGAGGGCAATAGTTCTTGGCCAAAATCTAATGGATCAGTTATTCATACTTCTGGTTCTAATTCAATAGCATATTTTGCAAGTCAATCTACAATTGCTCAAACATATGACGATAGCAATTTTGATAGTTTGGCCAATTTATTGCCAGAGCACATTATACGAGATTCGGCTAACGTAGATTTTGTATTGTTTACAACAATGCTAGGGCAACATTTTGATATCATAAAATCTCACATCGATTCCATGAGCAATGTATATGTGAGAACACATACATCTGGAAGTGGAACTCCTACCGAACTTTTAAAGCCTGTACTTGAAGCGTTTGGATGGCAAATTAGAACATCTGGATCAGATAGGGAATTAACGGATTATATACTAGGTAAAAACCTAGATGGATCTAACTTATCATCATCTACTGCTAAAAAGAGAGAAGAACTTCTTCTTAGAAGATTCTTAAATAATCTTCCGTTCTTACTAAAGACAAAGGGAACTAGAGCATCAATTAGGGCTATATTCCATATTTATGGTATTCCTGACGGGTTTGTTCAAATACGAGAGTTTGGTGGGCCTACCCTGATGACTCGTAAGAACATCTATTATACATTTGATGATCCAATTGCAGAACTGAAATTGTCTGGCTCTGAACAGATAGAAATAGATTGGGTAGACTCTGATTTGTCTAGGAAGCCAGATTCACTTGAAATTAGTTTTAGAACAACAAATATTCCAGAGTTTAATTCTCCTGCAATATCCGGATCATGGAATCTATTAACTGGAAAATCAGGTTCTACTGACACAATTAACGTATTTATCGATTCTGAACCTTCATCATCATATAACGGTAGAGTGAGATTGGCTATATCTTCATCTACTGGTATTAGTCAAATTTCATCATCTAAACTTCCACTATTTGACGGAGATTCATTTACAATGATGGTAACTAGAACTAGCGGATCTGTTACAGATAATTTTGATCTTTACGTTAAGAAAAGTTTATACACAAAAATTACTCATGCATCTTCTGCATCTGTAAACGTTGCTACCTCTTCTTGGGAAGATGTTACTGACATTATTATAGGAAACGAATTTAGTGGATCGGTTGACGAATTCAGCGTATGGAAAGTTCCTCTTACTGAAACATCATTTGATCACCATGTCAGATGGCATGAATCTATTAGGGGTAACAACTATACTTCGTCAGTACAAGATTTACTGGTCAGATTAACGTTTGATAGACCACAAAACTTAGCAACTTCAACTTTACTTCCAAACTTTGCGTATACTGGATCTAATGGATATGGTGTATCACATGCTACCGCATCAAACTTTACAACGGTTGTAAGCGATCCATTTCAATTTACTAGAATAGAACAAGATTCTTCGTTTGAAGTGCCAACACTTGGATTTAGATATGAATCAGATAAAATACGATTTGAATCTCAATCATTCTTAGATGGTAAGCAACTAGAACGCAACAGTAGAATTACTAAAAAATCATTTGATCAATCTCCTATTGATTCAAATAGATTAGGAGTATTCTTTTCACCAACTACTGAAATAAATAGAGATATGATTAGAGCGTTTGGTGGACATGATTTCATGAATGAAATTGGTGACCCAGATGCAAGATATTCTTCTTCATATGCAGATCTATCTGCAATCAATGAGCATTATTGGGAAAGAAATTCATCTTCAATGAACATATATGATTATATCACTCTAATTCGTCAATTTGATAAAACAGTTTTTGAGTATGTAGAAGATATGACTCCTATTAGAGCTAAACTATCCAAGGGTATTCTTTTTGAACCTCACATGTTGGAAAGAAATAAGATAGCGTTCAAAAAGCCATCTCTATTAGAATATTCTGCAGAAGGTACAATTAACGCAATAGATACTGGATCAATGGCGTCAGGTATAGTAACATCATACAGTACAACATTATTCGTAACAGAATCTATTTTAATGACAGGAGATCAAACTTCATATTCTGGATCTGTATTTACAACAGAATCTATTTTTATGACAGGAGATCATACTACATACGATGGAGATGTTGGTTCAATTTTATCTGGATCTACTGCAATTGATTTTAACCAAGAATCTAAGGCAATAATGGTTGGATACTATGAAAATTACAAAGTACCTAATCACAGCGGGCCAAATTTTGCATCTGCTAGCTATAACTACACATCATTTGGAATGCCTCAAAGTATATTTGGAATTTATGCAATTGAGGGTGATGCTGAAATTATTTATCTTAAGGATGGAGTAGAAGGTAGAAAGAGAGTTAAACTGGAACTTATAGATATTGATAGCTACAAAACAGTAAGTCAATTAATAGACGGAAATACTGATAGTCAAGAAGGTGCTTACCACAATGTAATAGTAACAGAATCTATTCAGCATTTAAACGTACTCCATTCATCTGCTTCATTTACAGCAGGAGGAACTAAGGTTCATGGACATTTACCGTTTCATACATCCAAAACTCAAAATATATCTACTGGTCTTAGAAATTCGTTTTATAAAGGAGTAGATTTGACGGAAGAAACTACAATTGATGGTGCACCACCTATTGAAGTATTTATTTCAAATGTAGGAACCATTAAAGTTAATAAAAGCGATAGGAGCAATGATGAACCTATTTTAAATGTAGAATAATAAAAAACGAAGATAAAGACATACTTATACACAGATAGTAGAGCAAATAAATTAGAGCAACACATATGGCATATTTGAATAATACAACCATTACAGTTCAAGCGATTTTAACTAAAAAGGGTAGACAAATACTCTCTTCAGGTAATGGACTTAATGTAACTAAATTCGCAGCAGCTGATGATGAGATTGATTACGGCCTATATGACGCCGCTCATCCATTGGGATCTGCATACTATGATGATGCAATTACATCATTACCGGTAACAGAGGCAACTCCTGATGAAACTCAAGTTATGAGATACAAATTAGTTACTCTGCCAAAAACAGTAACAAGAATTCCTCAAGTAGTTGCAGGTATTCCATCCATATCTAGCGCATACAACCAAGGAGTTGTTGCAGTTTCTCCATCTACAGATGGTGGTGGAAATTCTAGATTAGGATATACAGCAATTCTGCATAACAGACGAGCTGGGGAAGTGTTGGCGTTTGGATTGGAAAACGTTAAAGTTGGTTCTGTACCATTTTATCTAGGAGATGCTACTGCAGCTACTGCTCAAGTTGCAAGTGGAATAACATTTGAATTTGTTCCTAATTCACAAATTACGACAGACATTACTACTAAGATTACTATTGTAGGAAATGAAACTGGTGGAACTGTAGTAATCCCAGTAACAATAACCGCACCTACATCTACTTAAAATTATAGAGAATAGAAAATGCCAATAGAACCAACAGGACAATTAGCAAGACAGCTTCAAGAACTTATTAATAGTTCAGGAAATGCGCTGGATACAAATAATATTGTATCCGTACTTAATGCATTTCTCCCAGCAGAAAGTAGAGTGACTACCGTAGATACTGGGATAACTGACGGTATTTATAAGCGATTAGGACCAAATGAAATGGTTCTTGGTAAAAACGAAGTTGTTACCACTGGATTGTGGGCAGGAAATACTGGAAGTCTTACAACATTCTTCACAAGTTCAAATCAAGATACTGTTTTAGATAGTGGCAAGTATTATGTAGATGTCTACAATGCTGCAACATCTTCTACAAGTTCTGAAATTCAATTCTCTATCGCATACGGTCACGTATCTGGGGCAGGGGCTCCATCGTTAGAACAATTGGATACATCTAACCTTGCAACAAGGGCAACTTACAATCAATATAAAAATCTTTTGTTAGAACCAAACGATACTAAATTTACTGTTGTAACTGGATCCGCTGCAGGTACTGCTGATATAGATGATATTTACGTGATCAACGTTGCTAGAAACAGATTTAAAGAAAAAATAGATCCAGGTAACTGGTCATTGACACTAACTGCAGGTGGATCTACAATTACACTAATTGATGATAGTGGTAAGAAAATTACAGATAATGTTGGAAAGGCTGGTAGAATATTTAATATTGCATCTGGAGCTCTTCAACTTGGACAAGTTAGTTCATCTGTATACGCAACATCTGCATCGAACGGACAAGGATTTGGACTTATGTATCCTGACGCAGGAATATTCATTCTTAATCCAAGCGCACTATCATCATCACTAGGTACAACGCTAACTCCAAACAAATCTCTTTCAGCATATCAATATAATCAGCGAAAGCTTCTTGTTGCTATAGATGACGGTAACGATTTCCAAGCAAGATCTACAGAAAATATTACATCAAACCACTATTTCGTAAGATTGAACAATAGAGAGTTTAATTTCTCTAACAATCCAACATTCATAACAGGCTCAGTTGGTAAATTTAGGAATACTACATTTGAGGGAGATCCTAAAACATTCCCAACAACAATTGGATTATATAATGAAGCCAATGAATGTTTAGCAGTAGCTAAACTATCTCAGCCAAATAAGAAATCGTTTGATCGTGAATTAAGTGTTAGAGTAAAACTCGACTTTTAAGAATGAGATATGTTCAAAACTATAGATCCAAAGCATTATAATGTACGACCGTTTAAGGCGTACAAATTATGGTCATTAGACCAAGCGTCGGACGGTATATTAGTTTACAGGGGTGAACAGATAACTGGAAGTAATTTTATCTCAGCTTCTGAAGCAACTAGTAATTTAGTTCCTAAGCGATCGATTTATAATCAGATCAATCAAATGTACTATCAAAACCAAACGCCCATAAAGATGGTTGGTATGAAGGGGCAATTTGAAGATAATATTAGGGTGATCAATACTCACTGTAACGTCATTAGCATTCCTACTAGGTATTTTGGTGAAGAGATTCTTTCAGGATCTGTATCTATTACAGACGATACAACTGGACGAACGTATATAGACGATGGAAAGGGAAATTTAGTAGACAATGCAACTCAGTCTGTTCAATTGGGAAACGTAATATATCCACATGGAATAATTATTGCAACTAGCACATCGTCATTCTATTCAGAATCATTTGCCGCAGATTTTACATTGGATTTTAGAAGCACTACTACTATTTATGAAAACGAAATATTTGTAGAAATTGGTGAAGGAGAATTCAATGTATCTCAAAATCCAACGTCATATATCAGCGATGATACTGGATCTTCATTTTATGGTTACATACGAAAGACTGGATACCATGATATTCCAGGAGAAGGTGAAGTTTATTACGATAAGAATTTTACGTCATCATTTAGCAGTTCAATGGGTGGTGGGTTTGGTGATTATGAATATTCATCTTCAGTAGATCCTACTGGATCATATTTAGCGCCATACATTACTAATCTGGCATTCTATGACGATGATCTAAATTGTGTAGCAGTTGCTAAGTTGGCAAAACCTGTAAAATCATTGCCAGATTATCCAATCAACTTTATTATCAGGTTTGACACCTAACGTATATTTATAAGAAATAGGAGAACAATATGACAGATGCACATAAAATGCGAAAATTAATGGATGGTTTAAATGAAAGCGTTAAGCCTACATTAGACGAAGCAAAAGGTTCTGCAAATCTAAAAAGATTTAAAAGTCTTGTAGAAACACAAATTAGTTTACTTACAAAATTAATAAGCGGTATTGAAGATGATTATGGAGACGGCAATTCTAAATCAGAAAAGGCTCTCATTGCGGCAATAGCACAAGCGAAAAAAGTTGAAAGTGAAATCCGTGGCATATACGGTAAATTATACTAGAGAACACTATGACAGATGCAATGAAATTAAGAACGCTAATGAATGATTTAAATGAAAGTGCCAAATTTAAGCGCAATAATCTTTCAGAAGCTAAAGATGCAGGATACGATCAATATGAAGTTGGCAAAACATACCCTACCGGAAAGGGTGGTAAAGTTAAAATTTTAAAATCTAATTTTTATAGACAAGGTCGTGAAGGAGTTGGAATATCGGTTACTTATGAAATCGTATTAAAGGACGGCGTCAAATTTAAAGAATCAAACGCAGGGCAAACATTCCTTGATTTGATTAGAGATACATACTAATAGAGAACACTAATGTCACACAGAAGACGCAGAACGCGATTAAGTATAAGTGGAACATTTTCTTCAAGAAGCAGAAATGGATCTATTCGTACAAGTCTTTCTAGAAGAGGTAGAGGATCTAGTGCCAATATTAGACTATCTGCGTTTAGTAGTGGAGGCAGAAGATCAAGAGGTAGGGCAACATTAAATTTAAGAGCACGTAACAATCGTGGATCTTTAGGTGGTGGAATTTCATTTGGCTTTTAAAAGATCAAAAAGGGTAAAGACGGATCCGTACCGTAGTAATTTTGAACGTACAATTGCAGAAAATTTAAAAGTTATTCGAATTCCAATTGAATACGAAACTATTAAGTTAGCGTACATAACTCCTGCAATACCACACACATATACACCAGATTTCATTCTTCCAAATGGTATTGTTATAGAAGCAAAGGGTCGATTAAAGGCAGCAGATCGTAAAAAAATGATTTTAGTTAGGGAACAAAACCCAACTAAAGATATAAGATTCGTCTTCCAAAGAGCAAAAAACACAATAAGCAAGAGTAGCAAAACTACTTACGCAATGTGGGCTGAGAAGAACGGTTTTCAATGGGCTCAAGGAACAATTCCGATCGATTGGATAAATGAGAAACGTAAGTGAGTTATTAAGAATTCTAAATTCTGTATTAGGTCCTAGCAGACACAGTAAAGCAGATAACGAAGAATCCTTTAAATGTCCGTTTTGTAACCATAGAAAGTTGAAATTGCAGGTCTCTATTGATAGAGGAGTATGGCATTGTTGGGTATGTAATTCTAGAGGAAAGAGTTTATACTCATTGGTTAAGAAGGCAAATGCAGATTCTCATACGATAAAACTAGTATCCGATTTAACTAGAGATCCTGAATACATAACGTATAGAAAGAAGGATAAGAACGATAAGGAAATTCCAATCCTTCGTCTTCCAAAGGAATTTAAATCTCTACTCAAATTTGAAGACTCAATAGAATTTAGAAATGCATTACATTATGCAAAGTTAAGAGGAATAACTAGAGAAGATGTTATTAAACATAACATTGGTTATTGTGCAGAAGGAAGATATTCAAATAGATTGATAGTTCCGTCGTACGATGATTCTGCTAGTTTAAATTATTTTGTAGCAAGGGCATATTACAAAGATGATCCTATTGCATACAAAAATCCACCAGCAGAACGAGATACAATTCTATTTGATCTCCATATAAATTGGAATGAGCCCATTACATTAGTAGAAGGCGTGTTTGATGCGTTGGCAATTAAGTCCAATGCAATTCCGCTATTGGGTAAATTTATATCTAACTCCCTTCATAGTAAAATTATGGGTAATAGGGTTTCTAGAATAAACATAGCGCTAGATTTAGATGGAAGAGCAGATGCTCTAAAGATAGCAAAGAAATACATGAGTCAGGGCATAAGTGTAAGACTGTTAGATATTCAGGGAAAGGATCCAAGTGAATTGGGATTCAGCGGAATATTAGAGACTGACTCAATTGAAATGGGATTTGAAACATTATTGAAGCAACGTATAGCATATGAATTATGAAACCATTGATGTAGGATTTAAGAAACTACACAGAATTTTTCACATAGCAGATTTACATATTCGAAATGTTAAGAGACATGAAGAATATAGGCAAGTATTTAAAAACTTTCTAGAAGAGATTGATCAGCCAGAACGGGCGTCTAAAAAGTCAATTATTTATATAGCTGGTGATATTGCTCACGCAAAAACTGAGATGTCACCAGAATTGATCCAGATGATCTCTAATTTTTTATCTGAATGTTCAAGTAGATACCCAACTGTATTAATACCAGGCAACCATGATTGCAATCAAAATAACGCCAATCGACTAGATGCGCTATCTCCCATAATTGATAACATGAATAATCCAAATATTCATTATTTGAAGGATTCAGGAGTATATAGGTTAGCAGATATCAATTTGGTTCATTATGGCATTTTTGAAGATCCAAAGGATTGGCCAACGCCCCCAGACGACGGTAGATATAATATAGGATTATTTCATGGTCCAGTAGATGCATCTGAAACGGATACCGGATTCGTATTATATGATACGGATACAACTCCGGAAACATTTGAAGGATGTCCACTAGTTTTATGTGGAGATATTCATAAGCGTCAAATTATTCCAGAATCAGATAACCCACTAATTGCATATGCAGGATCTCTAGTTCAGCAAAATCATGGTGAGGCATTAGATGGCCATGGATTTATGCAATGGAACTTTACAGATGGCAAATTAGAAGATGCAGATTTTCAAGATATTGTAAACGACTATGGGTATTATACGTTAGAAATTAATAATGGTGTAATTCCAAATGTAGACGATATGCCTAAGAATCCTAGACTTAGGATTCAAGTTCAAAACACAACATCTGCAGATTTAAAATTAGCGTTAGTTGAATTTCGAAAGAAGCATAACATAAAGTCATATACGATAAATAGGCTAGACGTATTTTCTAGAGACGGTAAAACTGATAACACATTGACATTCGGAGATGTTACTAACGTGGAATATCAGCTAGAGTTACTAAAAGATTATTTGGATAGAAAATTTTCATTAGATATGGATACCGTTTCTGAGATTGCTAAAATTAACGCAGATTTAAATAGTAGACTTTCAGAAGAAGAGATTATTCGAAATGTTGTATGGAAACCGATATCGTTAAAATTCGATAATATGTTTTCATATGGTCTTGGAAATTCATTAGAGTTTACGGATTTAGCTGGATTATATGGACTGTTTGCGCCAAATAGAAGTGGTAAATCATCTGTATTGGATGTGATGTTATTTTGTCTGTTTGATAAATCATCTAAGACATTTAAAGCAGATCATATTAAAAACAGAAAATCTGATGGATTTGAATGTGAATTTAAATTTCAAATTGCAGATACTGAATATGTTATTGAAAGGGTAGCAACTCAAGGTGCAAAATCGTTACGGGTTCCTGTGAGTTTTTATAAGTTGGAAGATGGGGTTAGAATTCCTCTAAATGGAGCTGATAGAAATGGTACCAATGCTAACATACGAAACCATATTGGAACGTATGATGATTTCATAGCAACAACAATATCACTTCAGGGTAATAATTCTACATTTATTAAAAAGAAACAGTCTCAGCGTAAAGATCTCTTGTCTCAGTTTATGGGAATTGGCATTTATGATAGACTTAATAAATTAGCTTCTACAGATACTAAAGAACGAGCTGCTCAAGTAAAATTGCTTAAGAAGGTAGATCATGATGAAATTTTAACTGAGTTGGATGAAGAGTTAGACGGTGTTCAATCAGAGTTTGATACCACTAAGGTAGAAGTTAAAGCAATTGAAAAGGATGTCATAAAACTTAGAGATAAAATTTCTACTAAGGAAGCATCAATGGTAAAGGTAGATGTACATGGAAATGATTTAGAAAAATTAGAAGATACGCTAGCTACATTTGAATATGAAATATCTAAACTTGAAATAGATTTAGAAGGATTAAATTCTAAACTATCTGAACATACAAAACAATTCAAAAGGAAATCTAAAAAATTAGATAAAGTTGATGTAGATGAAATTACGTTTAGACATGATAGAAATGAGGAATTATCAACTAAGGTTAGAACAATAAAGGGAAAGGCAGTTGAATTAAAAACTGCTATCATTTCTAAAAAGGCAAGATTGTCTTCAGTAAAGGATGAATACGACTATGATGAAGATTGTGGATTTTGCGTTTTCAACGCAAAAGGTCATATTAAATTAGTATCTCAATTAGAGGAAGAAATATCTAACGACAAATCAAATATGAAGTCGCTAATTGAATCTGCTAGAATTATCAATAAGGAAATGTCAGAATTGAATGTTGATAACACAATTTATGTAGAGTACACAAACGCAATTAGATTAGTTCGTGAAGTATCAAAACTAGAATTAGCGAAATCAGAATCAGAAAATAGGGTTGCTAGACTAAGTGGTGAAATTCAAAATAGACAAAATAGATTATTACCTATAGCTGAAAACATACAAAGATTCAAGGATAATAAAGATCAAATTGATAAAAATACAAAAATTGAACTTGAACTTTCGTTATTGAACAAAGAACTTTCAGCATTATCTGAAACATATGATTCTAAATATAGAGTTCACACTTCTGCAATTGGTAATCTGCGAGCATTAGAAACTAGAATTGAATCTACGTTAGAACAAATTGAGCAGCTTAGAGAATTAGAAAATGAATATGCAGTTTACGAATATTATTTAACTGCAACTAAGCGAGACGGAATTCCATCTGAGCTGATTGCTAAAACTCTTCCTGCAATTGAAAACGAAGTAAACAACATATTAGGACAAACCCAAGAATTTACAATATCATTAGAGGTTGACGGAAAGGATATTGTTGGTAAAATCAATGAAGATGGATCAAGTTGGCTAGTGGAACTATCTAGTGGAATGGAACAGTTCATTATTGATTTGTGTATGAGAGTGGCTACAATGAATGTGTGTAGCTTACCTAGGTCAAACTTCCTAGTAGTTGATGAAGGATTTGGAAATTTAGATTCAGAAAATCTTACATCAATGTTTACGATGTTTGAATATCTAAGAAGTCAGTTCGAATTTGTAATCGTAATATCCCACTTAGATGTTATGAGAGATGTGGTAGATAAATTAATTGAGATAAAAAAGGAAGATGGATTTAGTTACATCAATTACCCGTAGGTAACATCTTTCCATCTGGCTTTAATTTTCCCAATTCCCTAACAATTAGTTTACCAACAAACTTTCCCATTTTGTAGTCGTTTTCTGAACAATATCGTTTTAGAACTGAATGTGCTTCTAGTGGTATCTGAAGCATTTTGTAATCTGTATTTCTAGACATATGTAATAACCTATTTCTTATAAGTATTGAAATAATGTAAAATTTATTAAAATACTCAAAAATAATAACTCCGAGCTGTGCATATTTAACTGTAACAGTCCGGAGTTTTTATATGCCAAGAATTAAGAGAATAGTAGAAAAGCAAAATTTAGATCAATACGTAGTCTTTAAAGAAGACAGGAGTGTTGGTTCTAGATATTTTGCAGTAACGGATCTACCTCAAACTCTGACTGGTGGAAAGAACGGATTTCTAATTACAGGAACACGTGAATTAGAATTAGGAACTACCGTTAAGGTTGAAATTACAGATGTTGATGGAAACCCAGTTTACTATGAAGTGGCCCAAGGACGGCCACAATATTACGAAGGAAGATCTAAGGTAGTTTCTGTGTGGGTATATGACGATACTCCAATTGGTCAAGGTAAAATTACAATTCTAGGTGAGCTTAGAAAGTATAGAAATGAATCTGGAGATTTGATAGATATTCCTGACGAATGGAAAGACAATTATAATGTTAGGTGGGAATATCCAATATTCATTAACAAATCATTACCAAACGAAACTAGGGTAAGATTTACTTCTAGACCAATAATTTCAGTCACAGAAAACATTGTTAATCTCAAAAAGAGAGTTCCAACAATAATTCAAAATTCTGGTAGTTTAAGTGGATCTGCAGGATTTCCAAAGGCAGGACATGATTGGAGTAGATTCAACGGTAATACTGAATATAAATTAACAATATCTGGATCTACATTTAGCGAACTAATGGTTCCTAGCGAGGGCATAATAACGGTATCGTCACTAAATCAAACGTACACGACTAAGTTAAAAAAGATACTAAGTGATACTGAGGCGTTAGCAACCACTCCGTATTTTATTACATCGTCCAATTCTATACACGCCAGCTCATACAAAGAAGTCATTGCAGATTTTAGCGATGTCAGTTTCATTTCTGCGTATACATCAGAATCATTTGAAACAGATCCATCAAACGACGGTACTGCATCATTTGCAACGGTTACTATTACAAACTTAGAAACATTTTCTGGTGATGTTCATAGGATTAAACTATATAGAAGACCAATAGGCAGTACAGTTGAAACTGATTACGAATTAGTCCAAGATCAAGTAATTGAAGCTAGGGAAGAATTAAAGGACGATTCTAAAACTGGCACAGAATACAGAACTGGGACATTTAGAACTCAGGCAACAATTGATAGCTATTGGAATACGTCTTCATTTTTTATAACTGCATCAAATAATGATTCAACATTATTCCAGTCTGTACATCTAACATCATCTGCAACCGTTAAAGAATTTACTTCAGGATCAACAACATTTCCTGCTACTTATACGTTCACAACATCATCGGCATCAGAATTTTTAACTCAAATTTTAACGTATGAATCTAGATCACACGCAGGAACTGGTACATTTACTGGATCTGTTTATTACGAAAGCGAATCTATATCTTCTGGCGCTACACAAAGCTTTTATGTATCTGCATCTACTGAAATTTCAACCCCAAGCTTTATTGCCAATAATGGATCTGATAATACAATATTCATATTAGCAGAAGTATCTAGTTCCTTAGCAGGCACTAGTCAATATACTGGAAGTACATATGCATATAGTTCATCTGTAAAAAACGAATATGGATTTAACAATTCAGTTGAAACACCATACGTAACAGGATCAGAATATAATGTATCGTTTTCCACAATAGGATTGGGTGAAGGATCATTGGAAGTATTTCTTAGCGGTTCATCATTTAACAATACTACAGGATCATTGGGAATAATAGATGACAATCATTCGTATGGTCAACTTATAGGATCCGTAAAGGTTGGTGGTGTTAGAACTACATTAGATTTTTCTGAAAACTTTGAACCAACATATAATGGAACTGGGGTACTTAATTTTGTAATAAGAGGTGCAGAATGGTACATAGGTGATGTTAGTCTAAAGGAATATCATGAAACCAATTTTAGTCCAAATCAATTTGTAACAACGATTCAAATACCGACTACGATAAATGACCAAACGTATGAATTCAAATCAGAATTTTTTGATGTCAACTCTAACCTAATCGACATAACTGTAGTATCAGATAAGCAAAGTTTCTATGGTGGTAGTCTGTTTGGAAAATCGGTAAACTTTAGCGCAAACAGACCTAGCTTTACATTCAATACGCCAGATATTTCAGGTAGTTTCGTATTGACTGCAAATCCAATAGCCCAGGCTATAACATTTACTACGTCTACTAGAGGTTTAGTAACAGGATCAATAACTTATGCATCTCAGGCGTTCGATGATTCTGGTTCTTTAATCCCATCTGCATCATACGAAACATCGTCATATGTAACATTTCTTTCAAATGCTACCCATAGCGTGGCAACTGAAGCAAATGGCACAGGTGGTAACTATCTAGGAACTACTGGAAGTTTCTTTGTCTTTAGCGCAAATGATAACGTATCATCTGGGACAACATTTACATTATCTGGTTCATCTGCCGGAGTAACAGCTAGTATAGATTCAACTGGATTGTATACTGCATCTCTTCATGATGATACTGATAGTGGAACAGTAACTCTAAGCGCTAGCATAGCGGATATGCTGTATGAGCACACGTTCACAGTATCTAAGGACAAATCAGGTGGATCTGAAAAGCTAATAATGTTTGCGTCTCCTAGTCCAATTGAATATCAAGAATCTGGGTCTACAATTCCAACATCGGACACTGTCACCTTTACTATACAGCAAGAAAGTTTATCTGGTACTATTATATCTGGAGACTTTACTGTCAAGAAAAACGATGGTACTAATATTACAACATCGTCGTTAGTGGGATCCGTAGTTGGTGGAACTGGTAACCAAACATTCACATCATCTTTTTATGGAAATAATACTAGTTCATTAACACTTCAGAGATCAGACTTTCCACTTACTGCGTCGGTTAATAGGGATTCTATTACAGATACATGCTATTTATTCTCTACATTTGGAGCAGATGTTTATCCAGGAACAATGACTGATTTAACTGATTCTGGTGGAACAATGACTGTTGCCAATTTCACAGGATCTGATAATGGATATACTGTTGGGAATGTTGAAATTACTGCATCTTCGGAAGGTAAATATGATGCTGTGTCAATAAACACCTCAACCGACGGCTTATCTGGTAAGCAGGTGTTCATACGCCCAGTATTTGGAACTGTTTTAAAAAACAAAGATGGTGGAGATCCAGATAACACAGGAAATCTTGAAATAGAAATTGTAAAGTTTGTAGATGGTAGATTAGTAAGTTCATCTGTAGCCCTTGGAAATGTAAGATTATATTCAGCAAGTGTTGAACTGAATACTAGCTTTAATGGAATAGGTGATGGCACCAGATTGGCAGATGTTAGATACAATGCACAAATAAGCGGATCTGCTATTACTGGATCATTATTACTGACTGCAGAGGATACTGGATCTGGAATCTTATGGGATTCAATAACTCTAGCAGATTTACAAGATGGACTTCCTGCAGGATATGTCACTGCAAATACTAGAGTTTTTAAGAGAGATCCAAATACATCTACATATAATATTAATTCAATAGGATTAACTGGTAGTTTTTATATACCAAACAAATCCGATGGATCAGGTACTACATATAATAGGTATGTATCCATAGATCCAAATTGGAATGGATCTGCAGATCAAATGAGTTGGAGCTATGATACAGGAGGAACTTCTGATATTGAGGTTATAGGAAACGACTTAGACGGTGGATCTGTTTCAGAAGACGCATATGCAACTACTACTGATTTAAGTTTAACATTTACGTATACTGATCCTACATATGCAAACACGATGACCACAGAAGAGACATTCTACATAACCGTAGAAGGTTTAGATGGTTCTGGAAGCATAGACACGTTAGCTCACACAATTCTTCCAATAAGTGGCACATATTTCAGTACAAATCCAAATTCCGGATTACACCAGCCTGCATATTTAGAATTTAAAACCCAAACTACAACAAGTGGATCTGTTACAGATATTATATCTGGTTCTACATCATATCTGCGTAAACAGAGTGATAACTCAAATATTACTGCATCTCTTCCTGGAGGAACAGTATATCGAATTACTAAAGATGATATTGATTCATTAGAAGTATTTGAATGGTATTCTGGATCAGCTCTAGCAGTAGTAGATACAATTTCAGTATCTGATATTACTGATGGTACTAATTCTGTATCATATTTAATCAGACCATTCTTTGGGACTGTCTTAAAAAACAAAGACGGTGGTGATCCAAGTAACGCAGGAAATTTAGAAATTCAACTAGTAAAGGTATCAGGATCCCAGGAATATATTTTAAATTCAGGAGATATAAAACTCTATTCTGCATCTGTAGAATTAGTAGGATCGATGAATGGTATTTCAGCAGGTACAGCAACAGGCTCTCCGTATAACGGATCTGGAATTCTTCCATATCACGCACAAATTAGTGGTTCTGCAATAACTGGATCTTTAACTATTATTGCAAAATCTGGATCAGTAGTTGCTGATACAATTACCCTTGCAGATTTGCAAGACGGAAAACCTGCTGGATATATTTCCACAGATTCAGGTCGCACGTTAATTCGAAGCGGAAGCAATGAGTACACCCCATCTACATTGGGAATTACCGGTAGTTTTTATATACCGAACCAGAGCGACGGAACGGGTGTAGTGTATAGTAGATATGTAGGAATAGATCCAAATTGGACAGGTACAGTTGATCAGATGAGCTGGAGTTATGAACCTGGTGGATCTACTGATATTGCTGTCACTGTGAGTGATGTTGATGGCAATTCAGTATCAGAAGATTCATACGCAAATACAAAGGATTTAAGTGTAACGTTTACATATGTAGATCCTACATACGGAACTTCGCTCACAACAGAGGAAACGTTTCATGTTGTATCTGATGGAACAGATGGAATAGCAGCACCTAGCGGAATATTAAACCTTGATGATAATAACAGAGTTTGGCAATACAGCCCTAATACTGGAGTTTATACACCTACCGATGTTACAAATGGAATTACTGCATCGTTTTACATAGGTGATACTGTAACTGCGACTAGAGGTTGGCCCATAACTATTAGCGGAACGAATCTTCAAACTGGATCAGAAAATACTGGTCTTAGAACCGATGATTGGGCAAACGTATCTATTGATGTAGATGGCGGCGGCACTAGCAATATGACTATCGCGTTCACTAGCGCATCTATTACAATAAAGGAACAATTTACAATAGTATCAGAACCTCGTAATGCGTTTGGTCTATCATTTTCTCCAGAAAGCTTTGTAGTCCCAGCAGGACCTACTGGAGATGTTATATCCGGTTTGCCAAATACTGTAGATGTATATCTCTATGTAGACGGAGAACTTGAGACCGATTATACTACATGGACATGGGCCAGTAGTTCTGCAAATATGTCAGCTCTAGTCGCAACAGATAAAGAAACAATAGCAGTAGATTCATTTACACCTAGCACACTAGAAACTGCATTAGTATCTGTAACTGCATCTAAGGCATATAGTGATTATACAACGACACTTCAGGGTTCATTTACAGTGACAAAGGCCTATCAGGGTCGTCAGGGTCCAGGAGTAGTTTATATAGGTGACTATGATGATTTACTTGCAAATTGGCCACTTCAAAACGACGATGTTAGAAGAGATATTGTTACCCACGGTAGTACGTATTATTATTATACTGGATCTGACGGAGATTTAAAATCTACAATTAGCTCAAATAACGGGCATCCAACAGGTTCTAATACTACTGATTATTGGGGAACTTTTACAAATTTCGCAGCAGTTGCTACTGATATTTTACTTGCACAGGACGCATATATTGGAAAGGTTTTAAACATTGGTACAAACGAAGTATCTGGTGAGGCTAACATTGCATTAAACGGTGGTATTGATAGTCCATATATTTCGTTAGGACAATCTGTCCAAAATTACGCACAGTCTGGATTTTATTTAGGATCCGGATCAGTTAGTGGTGAAACATTAAAAATGTCATTGTCAGGATCAAACGGTCATATGATTTGGAATGGTTCCAACTTATCGGTGAAGGGTGCGATTACTGTAACTGGCGGAAATGTCCCAACAACATCATCGATATCTGGGGCATTCGATACGGTTTCTCAATCATTCGCAACATCAATAACAGATCAAGGAATTTCAATAACAAATTCGTATGCGTCGTCGTCAGCTTATTCTCAGTCATTTTCAACTGATATTACGGCACAAGGAATTTCAATTACTGATTCGTTTGCTTCTTCTTCTGGATACTCTCAATCATTTCAAGCAGATTTAACTGCTCAGGGATTGACATTAACTTCGGTATCACAGTCTAATGAAGGATATTCTCAATCGTTTCAGACAGATATAACCGCTCAAGGAATTTCAATAACGAATTCATACGCATCTTCATCTGCATATTCATCATCTGCTGCGACGTCGATCACAGCTCAAGGAATTACTATTACAGCCAACGCTAATAATGTATCTGGTGCATTTGATGGAACTTCTTCGTCATTGGCCACATCGATTACAGCTCAAGGAATTTCAATAACGAATTCATATGCATCTTCATCTGCGTATTCTCAATCGTTATCAACCGATATAACAGCTCAAGGAATTTCAATTACTGATTCGTTTGCTTCTTCTTCTGGATATTCGTCGTCATTTTCAACTGACATCACAGCTCAAGGAATTTCAATAACGAATTCATATGCATCTTCATCTGCGTATTCATCATCTGCTGCGACGTCGATCACAGCTCAAGGAATTTCAATTACAGATTCATTTGCATCTTCATCTGCATATTCATCATCTGCTGCAACAACTGTTACCGCTCAAGGAATTTCAATTACTCTGAATGAAACTGGTATTACTGATTCATATGCATCGTCTTCTTTATATTCGTCATCACTCGCAGATAATATCACTTCGGGTTCAAATAATGTTTCTGGGGCGTTTGATGCCGTTTCTGGATCATTGGCGGGTGGTATTACTGATTCATATGCATCATCTTCTTTATATTCATCATCACTCGCAGATAATATCACTTCGGGTTCAAATAATGTTTCTGGAGCATTTGATGAAGTTTCTGGATCTCTAGCAGATGATGTTACAAATTCATATGCATCGTCTTCTGCATATTCATCGTCGTTGGCTGGAGATTTGACAAGTGCATCATTGTCAATATTCACAACGAATCAGGGGTTCGTATGGCGAGATGCAGCACCAACAGGTACTGGATTGTCTCTGACTGCAACCGAACTTGGGTTCCATGTTGGAAGTACATGGACAACATACATGAACAACGATGGTAACTTTTATTTAAATGGAACTGGTGGATCTGGTAACGGCTTATCGTGGAATTCGGGTACAAACGTATTGGCAGTATCTGGTACAATATACGCCATAGGTGGTACAATTGGTGGTGTAGCCGTATATAATGATTCGATACAGGCACCAAACTTCAGTTTAGATTCATCTGGATCACTTGTTGCAAAAAACGCTAGTTTCACTGGATTTGTTAGTGCAAGTAGCGGTGAGGTTGGTGGATTTACACTTTCGGGTACTGCATTAACGTCTGTGGGTGGTAAAATTACGCTTGACGGTAGTAATGATTCTATAAGTGTTAGAGATTCAAATGGAGCGGCTAGATTCTTAGCAAATACTGCATTGACACTACCAGATCCAACTGCGGGTGAAACTCTAACTGAAACTTCAACCACAACAACGCACGCAGTTTCTTGGGCTAATACTGGAATATCATCATCAATTTATGTCCACCCAGTAACGTTCTCCCCAGCACCCACATTAACTGGTACGTACACAGTATCAGCTACACTTGGAGCACATGCAAGTAGGACTGTATATTGTGGTGATTCTGCATTTGACGGTAATGGTATAGCGTCGGCAACGGTTAAGTTACAAATTTTTAATGGTACCACGTTGATAGCTGAAAGTGGTACTAGAACCATAACATCATATTCAGTAGATCAAGGTTGGAATACTACAGTAAGTTGGACTTCACATAAATTCACAGTAGATGCTGACTTAACATCGGGTATTACAACATATACAGCGCAATGGCACATTGAAGAGAGTGGTGGGTGGTTTTCTGCAAAACCGCTGTCAACAGTCCCAGATTCATCGTTTAATTTGGCTGGAGAAACTATAAGTGCAACGTTGGAATTGGCAAAAACAACCATTAATGGTGGTGGATTTCAAGCAGTAGCCGCCGCAGACGCATACTTACGAGTTCAAGATTCAACACCAGCAGTATTGGTAGTTGGTCAACTTTCGGTAACTGGTAGTCAAGAAATATCAACAGATCTTACTGTTGGTGGGTTAACAACTACGGATCATCTGACGGTAGGTTCTGGTCATTCATTTGGAGCATCAACATCTAATAAGATAGTAGCAAGGGGATCTATAACATCTGAAGAATCAATTAACGCATTGGTTAATGGATCAAATAACGTACTTGCTCAGTTTTTACTACGGGATTCTGAAGGAACTTCCAATAGTACTGGATTGGCAATTGCTGCAGTATCTGGTTCTGGATTGGCAGCAAACAAAGTATACATTGCCCCAGTTTATAGTGGATCTTTAAACTTCGGTAGTGAAATTTATTACGACTGGACTAATGTTCGGTGGGTGGTAGAACCGTCGCTCCACGTAGCAGGTACATTAAGTAAAACCGCTGGATCATTTATGATTGATCATCCAGATCCAGAAAAAACGGATACACATACTCTATGGCATTCGTTTGTTGAGTCTCCAACAGCTGGTGACAACATTTATAGATTCACAGTTGATGTGTATGATGGATCTGGCTGGACCCTCATACCAGATTATTTCCATTACTTAAACACTGATGTACAAATATGGGTAAATGCTGTTGATCATTTTGGTAGAGCATACGGTAAAATAACACCAGACAAAAACGCAGTGAGGGTATACGCAGACACTGACGGTGAATATAATGTATTGGTAATAGCAACTAGAAAGGATGAAGCAGCTATCAAGTACTGGAATGGTGTAGAACGTGAGAAAATTATTGAATAATAGTTACACGTATATTTATATGAGAAACGAGAGTACATAAAATGAACGAACTTTCTATACAATTAGCAGACTTATTTTTAGTAGACGACGTATTAGAACTCCTTCCAACTGAAGAAGAAATACTAGAGTATGTGCAAACTGATTCATTTAAAAATGTTTTAGACGAATTGACAAATACTAGCGTAGGCGGTGGATTGTTAGCAGTTGATGATGGTCCAAACTATCATTACAAAAATCATTCTATTTATAAGAGAGTTACAAAAGAAAGAGCAGAGCAGATTGGATGGTCTGTTATCAACTATATTATAGATGGTGCATCTGATGATGATGACAACCCACCAATATATCCAAATGGGCCAGTAGATTCTGTATCATTTTTCCCTGCAGGTGATGCAGGAAAAAAAACGCCAACAAATCAGCAAGATTTAGTTGGTAGTGAAGCATGGAATAAGTGGTTTACTCATGTTACCAGGCGAGCTGCTATGGTTGGGTATGAATTGGTAAAAAGCAGAGAAACTAGAATAAATACTGCAGCAGAAAAACGTATAACAAGTAAGCAATCTAAAGCAGATGCAAAAGAAAAGCCACAAATTTCAGAATCAGTTACATTATTTGAATATGAATCTGAAGATGGTGATAAGGCAATTACAGAAGATTTAATTCAGTTTGCCATTAAAGAACTTAGCATTAGAGAACGACCTCCGATAAAATTAACAGATAGCAGAGAAGATATTTCTACTACTGCTTATTATAATCCAATGTCATTTGACATTAAAATTTATACCAAAGGAAGAGCGCTAGCAGATTATCTAAGATCAGTAGTTCATGAGTTAGTTCATCATAAGCAGAATGAAGATGGTAGACTTGGGGCTATTGCAGAAGACGGAAGTAAATGGGCAATAGATCAAACAGATCCATTAGAAACAGAAGCACATGCGCTAGCTGGGGATATCATAACCAAATTTAAGAAGGTTTCAGAAAAGAACATATATCTAAATGAAGCAATTAGTATAGACGTAAAAATTGGTGATACGATATTAACTGGCAAATTTAAAAATAAGAAAACTATAGTAAAGGCCATTGGAACAGATGAGCATGGAATGCCAACAATAAACGGAAGAAAGGTTGTAACATTTAGAAAGGCTAAACTAAACGAAAATCCAGATTGGGTTGGTAGTTTAGTTCAATATGATGAGCGAGATGCAAGAGCCTTTAGCTCATATAAGGGAAAAACGTATGTTGCAAGAAATCATGATACATATCATGATGAATTATCAATGCATTTATTGGATGAAGATTTTATAGATGAAGATGAGTTTGATTTACTACCAACCGATAGAGATGATTGGGAATATCCAGGTAGAATTTGGATAAGACGTAAGGTAATATCATTTTGGAAATATCCACCAAATAAGTCAGTATTATTAAAAATACTAAAATCAATTGAACGTCAATTGAAAATTAAAATTATTGGCAATAAATACAAATTAGAAATATATCTTGGAAAGAAGACAGCAGGAAAGGATGAAAAGGGAACTAGAATTATAAAACCTTCTGAGTATACTGGAAGTAATACTGCTAAGGGAATAGATATTGATCATGGAAAATCTCCTATGATTAAAAAGAAAAAGAAGATTCAAGGTAAATTGGGTTCTGAAAAACCAATTAGAGGTGCTAGACGTGGAGAAACACCGGCTCAGACTCGTAACAGACTTGGTATAAATGAAGATATTCCTTCAGACGTATTGAACAGCTTCAAAACTCAGGATTCACTAAATCCTAAAATTTGGAATGATAGCAAACTAAAATCAGATGTTCGCACCAAACTGCTAATAATAGCAGAAGAATTTTTTGAAGGATTAGAATTTAATGAAGGTGTAAAAATACAAGACATTACACTTACTGGAAGTATTTCAAATTTCAATTGGTCTAAATTTTCTGACATAGATCTTCATATTAGAATTAAATTTTCTGATATAGACGAAAACGAAGATTTAGTTCGCAATTTAGTATTGGCTAAGAAGACTGTATGGAATACAAAGCACGATATTAAGATTCATGGGTTTCCTGTAGAAGTATTTGTAGAAAACATTGGAGAAACTCATATAGCGTCTGGTCTATATTCCATAGTAAAGGATAATTGGATCAGTGTTCCTAACAAAGACGTGTCTACTATTGATATAGATGATGTAGTCAGCAAGGCAGATAATTTTATGAGAATGATTCCAATTTTAGAAGGTTATATGAATGACGCTAAATATGATAAGGTAATTAGTGCAATTGAAGATATTCAAGATAAGTTAAAAAGAATGAGACAAAGCGGATTAGAATCTGGTGGGGAATTATCTGTAGAAAATCTTGCATTTAAAGCTTTACGAAGATCGCCATTCATTCAACAAATTGTCGATATGAAAAAAGACGCATACGACAAAAAAATGACAATAGAGCAGCAATAAAAAGGTTATAGGTTATGTTAATAAAGGTAAAGGACGGTACGTACAATAAGACAGATTCTAGAAATAAGATGCATAAGTCGCGTCGTAAAATTCTAGATGTAATGAATGGCGATTACAGAAAGGACACATTTGGATGGACCGAATCTCAAGATGATCGCCAAGAGCGATTGAGCAGAGAAGAAGAAAATAGAAGAGCTAAATCTGAAATTTTTAAAGAGTTTAGAGTACCTTCTTTTTGTCCTAAATGTAATCAGCATATGAAGAACAAATTTGATACCAAATTCTACTATAGAACTGGACATTGTTTCACATGTCAACAAGATTTTGAACACAAACTTAGGGTTACTGGATTGTATCCACTATGGGAACGTATTAAAGTTTTTGAAAACGAAATTTCAATTTTAACTGAGTTAAAGGTACAATTTACAGAAGCACTATCTGAAGACTCAGATTCTAAATCAGAATTAGTATCAGCTAACGGTATTATAACAGGATTTGAATTTGCAGGCAATTGGGAAGCCATAAGAGATGGAATTCAGACCGAATTGGATGATATCGTATATATACTACCAGAAGCTAATAAAGAATTAAACCGCATGCGACAAGAATTGGTGATCAAAGATGATGAAAAAATTGTGGAACAATATAGTACTAATCGGTAGTGGAATACTATTTCTAATAGTTGCGTTTTTGTATTTAACTAGAGGAGACGCAGATGCAGTTAAGGAAAAGTATCAAGAAATGGTAAATAAAAATAGAGGTCGACGCGACGCCCTATACGAACGAGAAGTAGAGACTGCAGCCAATAAGGCAAAGGCAAAGTCAGAGTTGAAGGATATTCAAAACAAGGCTAAGATTATTGAAGATAGGATAAACTCTAGAACTCCAGATAAGACTGGAAACGCAATTGATGATTTTCAAAGAAAGTATGGTAATGAATAATATGAAAAAGATTCTATTAGCATTGCTGTTTGTTTTAATGCTAGGAGTTCAAAATGTACAGGCCCAGGATAGCACAGATACGGTAACAATTCCTAAAACAGAACTTCAAGCGTTTTTTACTCAAGTAGATTCGCTGCAAACTGATAATGCAGATTTACGAACTCTACTTGGTTTTAAGAAATTAGAAATTAGAAAATTAGAGTTTATTGTAGAACAGGATAGTCTACTACTAGGATTTAAGGATCAACGTATTCGGCTGCTAGAAGACGAAATACAATCACATACTGATTATATAACACATCTAGAGAAGAGAGGTTGGAGACAAAGCAAGGTATTGTGGTTTTTAAACGGTGCAGCTACCATACTGGTATCCTCTATAGTGTTACAGAACATTAATAGTTCAGGAGGAAACTAATGGCAGAAAAACAACAATCATTACAGGATATAATAAAGCAGGAATATAAAAACTGCATGATAGATCCTGCCCATTTTGTAAGGAAGTATTGCAAAATTCAACATCCTATTCGAGGTAGCATTTTATTTAAAATGTTTCCATTTCAGGAAGATGCACTAAAGGACTTCCAAAATCACAGGTTCAATGCAATTCTTAAGAGTCGACAAACTGGGATATCAACACTAACTGCAGCTTATGCGCTCTGGTTGATTCTGTTTCATGATGATAAGAATGTATTAGTGATTGCAACAAAACAAGACACTGCGAAAAACCTAGTTACGAAGGTTAGACATATGCATTCAAATCTTCCAGTATGGCTAAAGGGAAAGGCACTAGAGGATAATAAATTGTCATTGCGATTTGCAAATGGTTCTCAAATAAAGGCAATTTCATCATCAGGAGAAGCAGGACGTTCTGAAGCGCTATCTCTTCTTATATTCGATGAGGCAGCGTTTATTGATAAGATTGATGAAATTTGGAAAGCATCGTCTTCGACTTTAGCAACGGGTGGAACTGCAATCGCTGTATCTACTCCAAACGGAATGGGAAATTGGTTCCATCAAACATGGCAAAAGGCACTGGCTAAAGAAAAAATAGAAACTAAGAATAACGTTATTACATGGAACCCAATTAATATTCATTGGTCACTCCATCCAGAACGTGATCAAGACTGGAGAGATCAGCAGACTGAATTGTTGGGAGAAAAGGGATCAGCTCAGGAATGTGACTGCGATTTCATTGCGTCTGGTCATACTGTAATTCCTGGTGAAGTAATTCAATTTTATAAAGACACATATGTAGAAGAGCCATTAGAGAGACGAGGAATGGGATCCAATTTATGGGTTTGGGAACCTGTAGATTATAACAGAAAAATGGGATATCTAGTTGTGGCTGACGTTGCAAGGGGTGATGGTGCAGATTATTCTGCATATCATGTTTTCGATCTAGAGACAATGACGCAGGTAGCAGAATTTAAAGGTAAGGTTACTACCAAAATCTTTGGAAATATGTTACTGTCAATAGCAACAGAATATAATGATGCCCTTCTTGTAGTAGAAAACGCAACAGTAGGTTGGCATGCGATTCAGGTTGTAATAGATAGAGGATACCCAAATCTATTTTATATGTCTAACGATTTAAAGTATGTAGACGTAGAACACCAAATGAATATTAATAAGTATGATCCTGATACCAAAATGGTAGCAGGATTTACTACATCTGCAAGAACTAGACCACTTATCATTTCTAAGTTAGATGAATACTTCAGAGATAAAGCAGTAACGATTAAATCAATACGAACTATAGAAGAATTATTTACCTTTAATTGGCTTAATGGAAAGGCACAAGCCCTTAGAGGATATAATGATGATTTGGTAATGCCATTGGGCATAGGATTATGGGTAAGAGATACTGCAATAAAACTTAAACAAGAAGGAATAGATTTGACGGCAGCAGCAATTAGTTCAATATCAGTTAAACGTCCATATGATGGAATGTATAACAGTTTAGACTCTACTGGTGGTAGTGATCCATACAAAATGGACGTAGGTAATGGTGACGAGGAAGATTTGCGCTGGCTATTAGGGTAGTATTTTAGGCTAATTAACTTGTGCATATATTTATAAACTGACAAACAACCTAGTATTACAATGGCAAACAAAAGCTTTAATGCAAGATTAAAAAGATTATTCTCAAACGGATCTGTAGTTCGTGTAGTAAGCAAGGGCAGTGGAAAGGGAATAAAAGTATTTGACGCAAATAGTAGTCAGCTAATGCCTAAGGGTAGTTGGAAGCAAAGACATGCATCCATATATAGAACTCCTGGCGCCCAAGGTAGGGATCAAACTGGAGTATTTCAAGCAACCAGATACCACCTATTCAGGGATTATGAAGGAATGGATGCTGATCCAATTATTGCATCAGCAATAGATATGTATGCAGAAGAATCTTCATTGGAAGATGAGTTTGGTCAAATCTTAAAAATTACCACATCTAATAACGATGTGAAGCAAATTCTTCATAATCTATTTTATGATATTCTAAACATCAATTTCAATTTATCTGCATGGATTAGAAATTTATGTAAGTATGGTGATCTGTTTTTAAAACTAGAAATAGAAGAAGGAATTGGAGTTATAGATGTAATTCCACTTTCAGTATACGAGATAATACGAGAAGAAGGATACGATATAGAAGATCCTAAGGCTGTTAGATTTATTCATGATATATCAGGAGCAACAACATATTCAAGTAATCAAGCAACTACATACGATGATTACGAAATGGCCCATTTTAGATTGGGTACAGATTCAAATTTCCTTCCATACGGAAAGGCTATTGTTGAAAACATACGTAGAATTTGGAAACAAATAAAACTTATGGAAGACGCAATGATGGTTCATAGAATCGTTAGAGCTCCTGAACGTAGAATGTATAAAGTAGATATTGGTAATATTCCTCCTAAGGATGTAGAAGGATATATGCAGCGTCTTATGCAAAAGACTAAAAAGGCATCGCTGATGGATCCCAATACAGGTGAATACAATTTAAAATTTAACATTCAAAACCTGTTAGAAGATTTCTACCTTCCAGTTCGTGGTACTAAGGATGGCACATCAATTGAAAATCTTCCTGGATTGGAATATCAAACAGTAGAGGATATTGAATACCTACAAAAGAAATTATTTGCAGGTCTTAAAATTCCTAGAGCATATCTTGGCTATGAAGAAGATACAAGTGGAAAGGGTACATTAGCTCAAGAGGATATGAGATTTGCTAGAAGTATTAGAAAGGTTCAGAGAATTGTTGTATCTGAACTTTCAAAAATAGCAATAGTTCATTTATATGCAAACGGATACACGGATAAGGAGTTAATAGACTTCTCATTGGAATTAGCGATGTCTTCTACCGTGTACGAACAGGAGCAAATTAGAATTTGGCAAGAAAAGGTTCGACTTGGTGATGATATTAAATCCGGACAGCTGTTGTCAGTAGATTGGATTTATGAAACTATTTTCAAACTATCTGAAGACGATATTGTTAGAGAACGATTGAGATTAGTGAACGATGCAAAATTCAAATATAGATTGGATCAGATAGATTCTGATGGAAATGATCCTGCAAAATCTGGTCAACATGTAGTTGGTGGTCAGGCAATAGATCCATTTAACGGAGAAGATGAAGATAGCGATGATGTATCTGGATTCTCCGGAGAAGATGAAGATGCAGAAGATTTTGAAAACGATGAAAAATATAAACAGGGTGGAAGACCTAGAGGAAATCAAACTAAGTATGCTACAGATAAGCATGTACTAGGAAGAGACCCTATAGGTAGAAATTCAATTTCAATGAATGAAATTAAAAGATTGATTGGTGGAATGAATAGCGCTAATCTTAATTCTAAAGGACTATTAGATGAGAGCAATATTATATAATAATCGTAATCGAAACAAAGGTGATATTTATTAAAGAATTAGCACGCATTAAGTAAGAAACAATTATGAGAAAACTAAGACATTCAAAATATAAAAATACTGGTTTTTTGTATGAAATGATTGTGCGCCAAATTACTGCAGATATAATTGGTGGAAGAGAATCATTGGCAGAAGGTATTTTATCTAAGTATTTTGGTAAAGGCACTGAGCTTGGGAAAGAACTTCAAATGTATCACTTGATTCTTTCAAAGCGAGTTATATCTGAAATCAAGGCAGAACGAATTTTAGATGCAGTTCTAGGAGCTCGTAAAAGACTTAGTGAACGTAGATTAGGATTAGAAAAATTTGAACTGATTAAGGAAATAAAGAATACGTATGATATTGATAAATTCTTTAGATCTCAGGTTACCTCATATAAAGTGCTAGCATCAATTTACAAGTTGTTTGAAAACGCAACTAGTACAAAATTATATAGACCTAAGGATGTATTTGTATCTAAGACAACTATTATAGAATCTATTATAAGTGATTCGTCTGCTAAGGTGACAAAAATAGATCCACTTATGGAAGCGTTTTCAAAAGAAGATGCTGATACTAGAAAATTATCTCAGTATGTATTTCTTAAAAAATTCAACGATAAATACAAATCATTTGACAGTCGTCAGAAGAAACTTCTTAGGGAATACATCAATAACGTATCAAATACTAATTCGTTAAGTGAGTACATAAAATCAGAAGTTCCAAAAATTCAATTAGTTTTAAAGGCTATATCAAAGAGGATTGATGATAGTGTAACTATAATAAAATTAGAAGAAACTATTAAGCAACTACAGACTGCATCTCACGGGAGAATTGTTAAAGATAATCATGTAACCGCAGTTATGATGGCTTATGAACTTATAAAGGAGTTAGAGCATGTCGCAAAAGGTAAATAAGGAAAATCTAGAAAAGATTTTTTCAATGGTAGATACCAAATTAAAAACTCCTACTGTAGAATCAGTAGAGAGTTTATTTGCATCTATTGGGTTAAACGAAAAATCTGCAAAGGATATTACTTCAAAGTATATGGTCAGAAGACAATTAGAAGATACTGATGAAGAAACTGTTGATGAAATGACAGCTCAGGCTTCAGTAGCAGGATATAATGTTCCTGGTGCATTTTCTGGAAAGAAGAGTCGCAAAAAGAAAGATTCAGATGATGCTAGAATTGCTCACGGAACGGTGTCTAAGCAGATTCATGGCAAGGCAGACAATATTAATGAAGCTAAAGGTAATATAGATTATATCAATAACTTCAGCAAGGTAACAAACGCAATGTTTGCGCTTCAAACTAATATCATAGACCTTAAGTTATTGGACGTAATTGATAAATCATCATATCGCAGATTTAATGATATGGTAGATGAATACAGAGCCGTAAAAAAAATTATAGGAACTCAAACTAAGAAAAATAAATCTAAATTAAACGAGGTTTCGTATAGAGCCCTTAAGAATGATGAAACACGATCTCCTAGACAAAAAATTGGAAAGACTATTAAGGAAATTAGTGGTAAGTTATATAGAATAGAACGCGCAGTAAAACAATTGAAAAAATTAAAAACAGAAACAGGAGTAACTCCAGATACTTATTGGAAATCTACTCATGTTAAAATGAATAAGATTAGTGAGCGTATTCTTAAACTAGCTAGAAATCTAAGGGAGATGAAATAATGAATAAAGGCAAATTAAAGCAAATAGTTAAAGAAATTGCAAACGAACAATCTGATTATCATAATTTTATTATGCAAATTTTAGATAAGGTTGGATCTGATAAATTTAATAATATGCCAGAAAGCTCACAACAGAAGCTATTTACAGATATAGACGAACGTTGGAATTCTAAAAAGGAATCTTCAAAACTAAGCGAATCATACAAGGTAGGTAAGGCTAGAAAGGTTGGAGATAAGGTTAAAGTTAGATCTATAAGATCTGGAAGAATTAAAACATATACGATAAGTAAAATAGTTAAACCTAGAGAAAAGTATGAAGCTAGTAATGGTAAGTTTATCTACCAACAGGATATAGACTGGGATGACAAATTAGATAAAAATTTAAATGAATCTTCAGAACTAAACGAAGGTGCAACATATAAAGATCTTGGAAAACTTAGAAATGATCTTAGTATTGTAATTGATGACATATTAGCCGGAGTCAGGGGTCAAAACGGATCTGCAGATACAAAACTTAAAGGAGTTGGTAAAATTGTAAAACCTTTAGTTGCAATTAGAAAGGAATTGCAAAATTTATCTAAGGTGATTAAAACGCTTGGAACTGATGATGAAGATCGTAAAATTTATGTAAGATCTGGACATTCTATTAAATTGTCAGAAGTTGTAACTGAAGAAGAAATTCCTGGTGGAGTTTCAAGTGGAAAAAATCCACAAGAAATTGCAGATATGCATGGTGTTTCTTTAGATCAAATTCACAGCCAACTTAAAATTGGCACTAAAGTAGAATTAGAACATACTCCTAATTTAAATATAGCTGCAGAAATTGCGTTAGATCATTTAGTTGAAGATCCAGAATATTACGATAAATTAGCAACAATAGATCCACATGAAAATAACTAAAACTCAAATAGAACAATTAGTTAGAGAAGAACTATCTAGTAACTCACTATTGAATGAGGAATTAGACTCAGCTGATTTTGAAGTACTTCGTAAGTTTATTAGGAAGGAGATAGCAGCAATATTTTTCGATTTGTTTAAGAAAAGGGGGACATGGGTTTAACACTATGAAAAAACTACTATTAGAATATATGCCGTTTCAATTTGAAGTTCAGTCAATGAATGAAGCTATTACTGAAGATGGTAATGGAATGTTTATTGTAAACGGAGTTCTTCAAAGAGCAGACGCAAAAAATCAAAATGGAAGAATATATCCAAAAGATATTCTCGTAAGAGAGGTACGTAAGTATCACCAAAATTTTGTATCTAACAGAAATGCGCTTGGTGAATTAGATCATCCGGAATCATCTGTTGTAAACTTAAAAAACGTATCACATAACGTAAAGGAGATTCATTTTAAAGGTGATGATGTTATTGGTACCATTGAGGTTCTCCCAACCCCAAGCGGAAACATTCTTAAGAAATTGTTTGAAAGTAATATCACATTGGGTATTAGTAGCAGGGGAATGGGATCAGTACGCCCACTAGGTGAAGGAACACTAGAAGTTCAGGACGACTTTGAACTAATTGCATTTGATTTCGTATCAAATCCAAGCACGCATGGGGCGTTTCTAACCCCGGTAAATGAATCTGTTGGAATCACTGATGAAGAACGATATATGTGTAACGAATATTGCAGATCACAAGATATTATGAGAAATATCTTAATGGAACTACAATAACAATTAGAGAAACTAAGATGAACTTAAAAGATTTCTTTTTAACAGAAGCCCAACTAAAGGATATAGAAGGCCCAGTACTTAGCGAAGAAGCTAAAAACGGCTTTTTACGTCTAGTTGCAACATATGCAGAATATGGTAAAAGATTAGAACGCAGCCATTCATTATCTGAAATTGCAAAAGAACTTGGAACAGTTGCAAATGCGGCAGAAGCGTTTACAATGAACGAGGCCGATGATTGGTTTGATCAAGTTACAATAAAAAGAAATATGAAGGAACTTAAGAAGTTCAACGAGGAATTCATTAAAACATCTCAGGATGCAATCAAATTGGAAAATAGAATGAACGCCCTGTTTGATGATATGGGACATGTTCTAGGAAGGTATTTTGAAATTAAGGATTTGTCTGAACATGCAGATGCGTTAGAAGAAGCAAGAATTATTCATGGTGGTCCTGAACGAATATCAGAAATAAATGTAGCATATGTGAAGAAATTAGCAAAAACTGCGTGGTTTAAAAATCTACTTGGAATGGCATCTAAATTTGGTGACGTGCTAGTATATTATACAGATGACGGTGGAGAAGACGAATGGGATGTAATATCACATTCAAAGATAAAACAATTCAAATCACATTTCAGAAATTTCAATGTGATCTTTGATGGTAAAACAAAAGATTGGGTAATCAAGTAATATGAAAACTAAAACATCAATAGAACTTCTATCAGAGCAAATTTCAGGTGGTATGAGATTAACATCGTTTAACGAAGCTGCATACCCTAAAGGAGTACCTAGAGAAATTACTGTAGGTGACAAGGGTAAGACTTCACTAGGTGGTACATTCAAAGTTACTAAAATACTAATTGTGTACCATTCTAATGGTAATACTTCTAGTACAGTTTGGTACCAGATAACTTTATCTAATGATCACCCTACCAGACCAAATGCAAAATTTAACGAAAGTAATCTTTCTGAAGAATTCTTTCGATTGATAATGAACGAGTACTAATGCTAGATTACATAGATTTCCTAGATCTTACGGATGGTATCGTAAAAGTAATTAAATCGTATATTAAATAATATGAAAACTAAAACAACAATAGAACTTCTATCAGAACAGATAGCATCTGGAATGAAATTAGGATCGCTAAATGAAGCAGTAGACTCAGTTACGAAATTCGCAGTAGTCTTATCAGGAGGTTCAATCGGTGAGAAGAATATACGTAACGTAAGAGATCTTACTGGAATAAAAGTTCCTGATGGAGAAAATATCTTTGAAGAGTATGCTGATGCCCAAGCTAAGATGAAACGCATGAACAAACTTCTAACTCCTGGTGAAAAGAAGTATTATAAGTTACGTTATATCGTAGCCGCATCTAAAGATAGTGTATTCACTGGAAAAAATAAATAACAATTAGTTGGAAGGTTTTATAAATGGACGTAAAGGTTAAGTAATATGGGAAAGCATTATAGTAAAGGAAACGGTGTTGGTGTGACCGTTAGAAATGGTAGATTAGACATAGCACTATCTATTTTTAAGAAGAAAGTAAAAAATTCCAAAATTCTCTTAGAATACAAACAGAGAATGGAATTTCAGAAACCGTCTGATAAGAAGCGCAAGGAGCGATCGATCTCCAAGCTGCGTTCAAAAAAATATTCAAATAATCTAAAATATTAAAAAGTATTTTAATTTTCTGTTAATATCGTGTATACTTATAACTAACGAATACCTATTACTATAGTGTAACACGACACAAATCTATATTGAAGTCACTTAATTGCTTCAGAGAAAAAGAGAAACAAATGAGTGACTTGCTTAAGGAAGCTGTTGCAGAAGCGAAGTTAGTTCGCGAGACAGCCCTTGAAAATGCCAAACTGGTATTAGAAGAAGCTTTTACTCCAAAACTCCAATCAATGTTATCTAGAAAGCTACAGGCTGAAATGGATGATATGGATGATGATGATTACGAAAGTGATGATGAAGAGGATGGAGATGAAGTAGACGAAGCTAAATCAGAAAATGCAAACGAGACTAAAGCCGAAAATGGTGAAGTAGTTGATGATGAAGAATCAGACGACGAAGGCGAATCGATTGACGAAGATGAAGCAGTAGTAGAGAACGAAGACGAAGACGAAGCTGGGGATGATGACGAAGAAGATGATGACGATGGTCTTGATCTTGACGAAATCATAGCAGAATTGGAATCAGATGAATCTGTAAATGAAGATCACAACGATGGCGATGAAGACGACGAAGTCGAATACGATGAGGAAGACGATACCGTTGACGAAAGTGATGATGCAGACGAAGATGATGAAGATGATGAAGATGATGAAGACCTTGACTTAGACGAAATCTTACGTGCTCTAGACGAAGCGGAAGAATTAGAAGAAAAAGAAGATTCAACACGAGAGCTTGAAACACTGCGTACCGAAAGGGTAGAACTTCAAGCTTCTTTAAAAGAACATCGTGACGTTGTAATATTCCTTAAGGATAAAATCAACGAAGTGAATCTTTTAAATTCGAAACTTTTATTCTCAAATAAATTGTTCCGTGCTTTCGATATGGACAATGCACAAAAATCACAAGTTATTGAAACTCTTGACAGAGCGAATTCAACACGTGAAGTTAAGCTTGTATATGCAACCTTAGCAAAAGCATTTCCTAATTCGGTAGCCAAACGCGTTAAGATTTCTGAAGGATCAAGTTCTAAGACTATAGCATCGACTAAACCCAAAGCTGTAGACAAAGAAATTATCTCAGAAGTTAACATGCGTACGAGATTCCAAGAATTAGCTAACATTAAATCATAAAGAGGAAATAACAATGAATACACAAGATATTCAAGGACTATTAGAAAGTTCAAATAACATTCAGCAACAAATTCTAGAGGCAACTCGCGGATTGAAGGCTAAATGGGAACCAACTGGACTTCTAGAAGGCTTTAAAACAGATTACGAAGCTCGTGGTATGGCCGTACTTCTGGAAAACCAAGCACGTCAATTGATTGACGAAACCACAAACGTTGGTAATTCCAACGGCGCTGAACAATGGAATGGTGTAGCTCTTCCGCTTGTTCGTCGCGTCTTTGGTGAAATTGCTGCAAAAGAATTTGTATCAGTACAGCCAATGAATCTTCCATCCGGACTAATCTTTTATCTAGATTATAAGTATGCGACAAACCAAGCAGGTAAGCCTGCATATTCTGGCTCGTCACTATTCGGTGGAACAGGTCTTGCAGAAAATCGTACACAGACTGCTACTGGTGGTCTATATGATGCAGGTCGTTTCGGATATACATCGAACAACTCACAGGTAACAATGGTTGCATCTCCTACAGACACTACGGCGTCTTGGAAAGATGTAAACTTTGATGCAGATCTTTCAGCTTCTGCTGCAGCAGGTAGACTTCATAAAGTTACCTCAGCTCTATCAGGATATACACGTCCAGACTTAGAAGGCATTCGTGCTTTTGAAATCTCAGGATCAAATTTTGCTGCTGCTCAGAGTTACTATCCACGATATACTACTGTAGACGCTACAAACGTTTACTTTATTGTATCCGGATCAGCACCAATTACGCAAGTAGTTGTTGATTACCATGTGCAGCCTACGGATTCAACCCGTGGCGACTTTGAAGATCAATCAGACGGTACTGGAACTATTACTGACCTTGGAATTCCACAGGTTGATATGGAACTACGTAGCGAGCAGATTGTTGCGAAAACCAAAAGGTTGAAGGCAAGTTGGACACCAGAAATGGCACAAGACTTGAACGCGTATCACTCAATCGACGCAGAAGCAGAGCTTACTACATTGCTTAGTGATCATATCTCTAGAGAAATCGATCTAGAAATTCTTGATATGCTTATCAAGGGTGCACAGACTGTTGAATATTGGTCAGCTAAGGTTGGCTATGAAATCAATTCGGATCAAACGGCATTCGTCGCGGATTCTAGTTCAGCATCAGCGTCAGCATACCAGAAAAATACTTGGTTTGCCACTCTAGGAATCAAATTGCACAAGGTATCTAATATCATCCATCGTCTAACGATGAAGGGTGGGGCTAACTTCCTTGTAACATCTCCGGATGTAGCAACGATTCTAGAATCAGTTCCAGGATTCAATGTTAATACGGATGGAAACTCAGCACAGTTTGCTGCTGGTGTTGAAGCTGTAGGAACAATTAGAAACCGTTATACGGTTTACAAGAATCCTTACATGGTTGAAAACGTAATCCTTATGGGATATAAAGGCGCTTCATTCATGGAAACAGGTGCAGTGTACGCTCCATACGTACCACTTATCCAAACACCTGTTGTTCTGGATCCGACCAACTTCACACCACGTAGGGGAGTTATGACCCGTTACGCTAAAAAAATGATTCGCCCAGAGTTTTACGGGAAAGTATACGTTGGTGATATGGACCAAGTTTAATCTTAATTGATTAGATAAATACTTAAAGATTAAGAGGGAGATCCTAACGGGTCTCCCTTTTTTTGTTTTGTTGAAACTTACCCACATATCGTTAGTTACATATAATTCATAATAGGTAAATCAGTGAAAAGACGAGACATATTAAAAATGGGAGCTTTGCTTCCAATTGCACCATTGGCTAAGCTTGGTAATGATAGTGCTGTAAGCGACGTAAAAACAGTACCTACACCATACGAGCCTAGCGAATACGAACTTGATCTAGAACGGTTAGTTGAAATGATCAGAGCAGAAGGGGTTCCATGTAAAATAGTAGATGCATCTGATGAGCCATTTTAGATTCAGCAGGCAAACCTAGAATTTTAAAGTGGAAAAAAATGAAACCTCAAGTCATGTTAGATATTCATGGTAAAATTGATGAAGAGTATGAGCTATATGCTAAAACTGCCCAAGAACTTGCAATTGAATATAGAGATCATCGTGGAGAAATTATTTATATTTCTAGATATACAACATCACCTATTGTAATAAGTCCAATTACATTTACACCATCAAAGCGCATTATGATTCAATACGCATGGGGATATTAACAATATGAAAAACACAACACAAATTTATGTATATACAGATACTGCTAAAGGTAAATCATCAATAGCATATTTGATACATAAGACTCTAGCAGAACATGGAATATCTTCAATGATTACTGAAAATCCAGATGATGGAGATATGGGAGCAGTAATAGAAACTTTAGATAAAAGATTAAAATCTATTTCTCATTACCCCGTTCAAATAACAACTAGACAATTAAATCACGGATCACACAGATGACAAAATCTTGTAACGGACGATATTAATGTGTGTAGGCATGGTAGCTCCACCATTCTATGGTAAACAAATGATTAGACCTATGGTGTATTGTACCATAACAACTGGTGATTTGCCAAAGGATGCAATGAGAAAGTTAGAGGTTGCTAATCACCTATTAGATATGTCAATAGAAGATACAATAGCAGAAGCAGAAACTAGAATTGAAGGGTTTATAAGAATATGAAACGAGAATTGAAAGCAACATGGACAATTGAGACTGCTAGTGAACTAAGAGTTAAAATGGGTATGATGCCTCTATGGTGGGAATGGTTTACAAAGCCGATCTGTGCATTTAAAATGTATAGACAATACAAGGGTCTAATAGATCATTTAACACAATGTATGAAAAGCGAAATAGAACAACAAAAAAATGAACATTTTAGAAACACCAGAAAAGATTGATATTAGTAGTTACATTTTAACACTAGAAGATGGTGATGAAATAATAGTATTTGGATACTATTCAATTAAGCCAAGTAGAGAGACTATGAAGAGTTTTGCGTATAAGGCAATGAGTGTTAGTTGTCCAAGACCCGAAGACTTATTAAATACAAATCTGAATATTCGTACGTATGATAAGGAAAATGAAACTGAATGGAATACTATTACTTCTAGGTTATTATCTATGGAAGTAAAAGCAACATTGGAACAAGATGGAAAACTTTATACAAAATAATGGGATATAAAAAATTAATACGTAATTTGAGACTTAGAGACGAATCAGGTACTTCTAATAATACGTTGGCTGATAGTATTACAGCTTCAATAAAATGTAGAGAATGTGGGGAGCACCTAACAGTTGAAATTGAGGATGGGATGACATGCCTATGTGGAACCGCTAAATATACAAAGACAAATGGACGCACAAAAATTTAAAAGAGAATACCAGCATTTTTATAATGTAACAGAAGATCAATTGTTATGGAAAATGCTAGACGCGTTAAAGGAACACTGCGAGATATTTTAGCTGTATATAAAAATTATGAATAAAGTTAGATGGATAATGCAAGGTAATTTACTTTCAGATAATGATCTGGATAAATTACGAATTACATTTAAAAAATTGGGTATTGAATATGAAGAGGTACAGGTTATTCCATTTCTTCATACATCACCAAAACATACAGTAGATGACAATGCGATAAACATTTACTATGGATCTACTACGTTAATGTCAAACATCCTGAATGAACAGGTGGACACTCCTGGTATATTTTTCGATCCAATCGAATTCAGTATGGAAAATTTTGCGAATAAATGGGGAAGAAAAAATATGCTTTCAGATAACCCACGTTTTATGACATTTAAAGAATTTTCAAATTCAAAAAGACCAATTGACGAACAATGGTTTATTAGACCTGACGACGATTCAAAGGCATTTGCTGGAGATGTACTAAGATTTGGTGATATTCAAAGTTGGTACAATAATCTTCTTAAGGATGACATTATTGGATTGGGACCTGATACGAAAATTATGGTCAATGAAGCATACTCCATTAAAAAGGAATGGAGAAACCAAGTTGTAAACGGAAAGGTAGTTGCAAGTTCCAGATACAGAGAAAATCATGAACTATCTAAATCGGGAACAGATATCCCAGATAGCATGATTAAATTTATAGAAGATATGTGTAAGATCTATACACCTCATGATGTATTTACAATGGACATTGCTCTTACAAATGAAGGTTACAGCATTATAGAATGTAACTGTTCCAACTCAAGTGGATTTTACGAAATGAATATTGAAGACTATGTAAGATCACTAACAGATTATGTTAGCAAACTATCTGTCCAACAATCCGCTTGACAGCAGATCCAATTAGATCTGGAGTAATGGGACCATGATCATGTATTGCCCCTCTTAAACCATTTAAAACCATTGGCCTATAGTGATCTTTAGTCAAAAAATCATTTTCTCTACCATGGGTTTTAAATTGTTGCTCAACATATCGATCGATAATTTCTAGCAGAACATAAAGACTTTCATCTTCAGTTAATACGTTAGATGGATCGTTGTGCTTTCTAAGAGCAAACCGCATAGATTTTTTAAGACTAGATCTTGTAATCTTTTTCCTTGGTTTATCGTCTACCATTTCTTTAGTGTATTTGGGTCTATAGATGAATATGCATTCGGGTTTATATATTCCGGTTCTGCACCTATAGCTTCTAAGATTATATTTGCACGTTCTATGCATTCCCTACATATTGGCAGACGTTCACCACGTTCGGTTTGAATAATTGGGACAGTAGTGGGATTAAACGAAAACCCTTCGTCGCATTTACCACACTCACCATAAGATAGGACGTATCCCATTGAAATTTACCAACTATTTGAAAATCGTATGTGAGTAATGTCTTTTGGAATTTTTGCAATTTCAACTTGATATCCTTGACTCATATCTGCACCCCATTCCGATACGCATTCGTCGATTGAAACGGATTGCCCAGGTTCTCCAACAGGATTTACACCTTCAAAGAAATCTTCAACTTCTTCAGGAAGATCAATACCGGCATCAGTGCAGGCAACCCAGACCTTTTCCATTTTTTCCCACTTTTTGTCTCTGGCTTTAAAGCCTTCCACACGCGTGCTCATTCCCATTTTGTTTTACTTATGTGTTGTGTTCAGTGCAAGATAGATTTTGTATCCTACATCTAAAAAAATTCCAAATCCTATTGATAGCGCATACATCAATTCATCTGCACCAGCTGCAAGACAAATTCCAGAATATAATCCGATTAGTAATATTTGAAGTGTTATTGTTCCTATCACAACTGGTAATCCCTTAGTTTTCAGTTTAACAGATAACATTATACCCATTTTACTTGTAGCTAAAAGAATTGCAGTTCCAAACAATCCTAACAGTAATGTGTTTACCATTTTGGTTTATCACGTTTATCTTTATTTCCTGAATATGAATCATATGCAATAGCCCATACTGCAGGAATTGCAAACATGAGAACGAGTCCTATTATTTTTAGTGCCATATTATTATTTATGCTGTTTTTGAAAGTGTTGCCTTTCTTGGTCGTTTAAAAAATCCAAATACTGGTCGATCTGAAGATTGAGTAACATTTGCTACAAAGGAAAGTTCCTTTCCAACTAGAGGTTCTATATCTTCATTATCATACGCATTGTATCCACAAACTTCTTTTACAATTGAAGTTGGGCATGATCCAAAGACCATAAAATTTCTAGAATCTAATACTGTCATTTTTACTGTAGGTAAACTATTGACAGTATATCCTGGAACGAATTTTACCTTTTTGATTATTCCGTTTAGCGTAATCCCAGAACCTTCAATCACATCAGATAACTTAGAGTCATTTTCTGCAATTCTACTTATATACTTTTCGTTTTCAAATTTGATTTTAAGAAGTGCTTCGACTTGTTTTTCTGAAAGATACTTTTTTGAAAGTAATTGCTCGTGAAGACTATACAGAAAATTTGCACTTCCATTATGCTTCATCATTAAATTTGCAGCAACTTCTCCAATTATGAAATTGTACGCATCTTCGTTTCTAGAATCTGATTTTTTCCAAAGTTCTAGTTTCCCAATGAGTGCTGCTTCTTTACGACGATTGGATAAACTGTTTCGATATGCGTCATATTCTGCATCATCAAATCCAAATCGCTTTTCTGCACAAGTGTTACCAACTACCAAATATGTATCGGTTGGTATGTGCTTAAATAAAACGTGATGTCTAATGTATGATCCACAGTGGGCACATTGTCCAAGACCATGGATTGAAGATTTGTTGTTGATTACTAAGTCAACAAACCATCTACGTTCTTTCAATTCCCATTCAGTAAGCGGATATCCAGGATTTGCATCCCAATATCCTACATCTTCATAATCAGATGGAATTAAATTAGATTCGCTATGAATGTCTGTACGTTTCATGATATTAACATACTCGTGTTATTGGTTATGTCTATAATAACAAATTCTTTCATAAAAGTACAACATATATATTGAATAGATTTATCTTTCGACAGTTTAATCAAATGTCTTGATATTTATATGAGAATACTAGTATGTAAAATGTGAGGAAATAAGATGGCAATTAGATGGCCAGGAAGTGGTTCGGCAGTAAGTGGCTCAACACCGTTTGGATTATATGATGATGATTCAACATTTCAAACCGATGCGCCAAATTTGGCAATATGGGTTGGTAGACGATTAGGCTACCCTATTACAGAAGTAGAGTTATTAGATACTCATATGTATACTTGCTTTGAGGAAGCAATATCTGAATATGCTGCTCAAGTAAATCAGTACAATATAAGAAATAATATTACAAACCTCTTAGGTGCATCTACTGGATCTAATATTACAGGAACAGATATAGTTGGAAGTAATCTTCCATACACTCTTAGATTGAGCGAGGCGTATGGAACTGAAACTGGAGCTGGAGGAACTGTAGATTGGAAAACTGGTTCTATTGATATTACATCAGGAAGCCAGCAATATGATTTAGATGTATTATTTGCTGCAGTATCAGAATCTGCAAGCTCTTCTATTGAAATTAAAAGAATCTTCTTTGAAAGAGATCCTGCAGTTTCTAGATTTTTTGATCCTACCGCATCTGGTGGTGGAGTTCAAAACCTATTGAACGATTTTGGATTTGGAAGTTATTCACCGGCAGTTCAATTCGTTCTTATGCCAATGTACGAAGATTTATTAAGAGCACAAGCAATAGAGTTTAATGATACGATTAGAAAATCTGCATTTAGTTTTGAACTCATAAATAATAAATTAAGAGTATTTCCAAAGCCAACTGCTACAGATATAATGCATTTTCATTATATCGTAAAAGAAGATCGTGACAACGCAATCCTGGACACCTCTAGAACCGGAGTGGTTAGTGACTATTCAAATGTTCCGTACCAGGTTATAACATATAATCTGATAAATGAGGTTGGGAAGCAGTGGATACGAAAATACTCGTTAGCTCTGTGTAAAGAATTGCTTGGTGCTATTAGATCAAGATTTTCATCAATTCCAACTGCCACTGGAGAAATTACGCTAGATGGTGCAGAACTTAGAAGTGAAGCTCAACTGGAAAAGGATTCGCTGATAGAACAATTAAGAGAAACGTTAGAAGAGGTATCTGCTAAAGCTCAAATGGCGCAGCAAGCTGAAATTTCTGAACAACACCAGGAAATGCTAAACAAAATTCCACTTCCATTTTACATTATGTAAAAACTGAGAAATATTAAATGTCATTATTCATAACACAAAAAGGATTTGATTTTGTAAATCACATTAATGATGAATTACTAGATTCAGTAATGCAACAGGCAATTGTGCTATATAAAATATCTCTTCAAAATACTAGGACAAACATTTATGGTGAATCTATTATAAAGGATTATTCTGCAGGAACTGAAATTAATGTGTTCATAGATCCAGAAGATCAAGAAACTAACGACTCTGAAATTGGTGGTCCTGATGTTGGTCAGTCATCGGTATTTGGTTTTCATAGAGATCACTTAAGCAACCTTTCAATATTTCCAGAAATTGGAGATATTATAGAATGGAATGATACATATTTTGAAATAAATGCTGTAAGAGAAAATACACTGTTTGGAGGACTTACTGACTATAGTGTTGGAATTGTATGTGATACTCATATGACAAGAAGAACTAGATTGCAGATCGAAGAGAGATTTAAATAATGGCTAGAATACCACAACCACATCCAAACGAATTTAATAAGGCCAGAGAAGTCAGAAGAGATAATGACAATGTGGCCAATTTTGTTAGATCTCTAGAAAATATAGACGAATCTATTTCTGATTATATGAACAATGTTATTGCGCCTAAGATATCTGAAGGTGGAAAAACAATTACAGTACCTGTTTTATTTGGAAATCCTGAGCGTTGGAAATCTGCAAGAAAGGACGGATATTTAAGAGATCAAAATGGTCAAATACTCCTTCCAGTAATCATCATAAAAAGAAGTGGATTTGGAAAGAGTGACAAAGCAAAATCTCTGAATAGATATCTTACAATTTCAAATGTTCAAAGATATAGTAAAAAGAATAAGTACGATAAGCTTTCCATAATGGATGGAGTTCAGCCTACACATGAAACATATAATATGGTTTACCCTGATCATATTGTACTATCTTACGAATGTATGGTATGGACATCATTCATAGAACATCAGAATTCAATAGTAGAAGCTCTTAACTTTGCAGATGATTCATACTGGGGTAAAAAGGATAAGTATAAATTCAAAGTACAACTCAGTGACTTTGATACCTCTACTGAATTAGTAGAAAATCAAGAGAGAATGGTAAAGGCTACCTTCACATTAGAAGTAGAAGCAAATATTATTCCTGAAGAATTTGCGAATAAGATGAATACTATTAAGTCATATACTCCTAAGAGAGTTTTGCTTATGCAAGAAATAGAACTTTCTGGTAGACTTCCAAACTTAAGCAGATATAGAAACGATAAAAAGAGTCCCAAACTAGGAAGAACTAATTTGCCTCAAGTATCAATGATTTCAGAGTACCAAAGATTGTTTGATTATTTGACATTAAACAACCAATATACATCTACATTTAATAGCTCAGTTGCAAGTGGCGACGCAGTTTATTCAGTTTCAGATACTGAGCTGTCTGCTACACCTGAAGAATTATCATCTTCAATTACTGAAACTGACAAATATCAGATATTTATAAATGGCGTAATAACAACTCCATCTACATATTCACTAATTAACTCAGCAAGACTTAGTGGTGGTACTAGAGACGTTACTATTACGTTAGACAATACTTTATTAGGATTTGATCTTTCATCAAATGACGAAGTTGTAATTAAAGGTAAAATAGTGAGTATTTAAAAATGGCAATACCTGATGGATTAAAAAGAATTAGCTTAGGATCAACTCGTCCAAGACGATTACCTCCAACGCCACCTAAGTCGAAAAATAACGAAATTCGACATAGAGTATTTAACTCAATTACCCATATTGCCGGCATGAAAACCATTTCACCGACATCTAGATCTACTAACGGATCTGGATATCCACATTTTGTATTCACAGGATATACGTTTGATGATACTAGTGGAACCCCACACGCAGGATCTACATATATTGGATCTGACATAGAATTTACTATTAATACTGTAAACTATGATTCATCATATTATACAATAGAAGTGAATCCAACAAACATTACTATTGATTTTACAAAAGAGGCATTTTTAATTAATAATATAATTGAAACCTCAGATGTAGTAAGATTAAGAGCTAGATTAAAAACGAGTTCATAATATGGCATTAATACCTCTAAAACAAATTGACTTTACAGAAGGTGTTAACCTAGGAACTGGTAGCATGATTATCAGTGGTGGTCTTATAGTATCTGGTGGAGTTGCTGATTTTACCAATGCGTCTGCTGTTCTTGGAAATTTTGGCATATTCGCACAGACTGGATCGTTCTATGCAACAACAAATAATCTTCAAATCACAGGATCATTGGTAATATCTGGAGGTGCAGTACACGTTCAATCTTTAACATCATCAGGTGCAAGTTTATTTACAGGTGCAATTACTCATGATGCTGCAAATAGCGTACTTCAATTTATGTATTTAGACGCAAATAATATTGAGCAATTTATAACTCCAAATATGGATGGTCAAATACTTATGTATAGTCAATCTGCAATTACGGCAAGTAGATGGATTGACGGCGGCACGTATTAAAAGAAATTCGTAGGGCACATACCGATACCATCGGCCTATGAGACGATAAACCCCCAACTGTGGACCATTGGGGGTTTTTCTTTGTCTAATAGATATTTATAAGTGAAACATTCATATAAAGGTAGATACCTGAATGTCATATACATAAGGAACGAATACCTTTATATAAAGGGAGAATTTAATGTCGCAAACTATCGTACTTAAACGATCAGCTACGGCTGGCAAAGTACCAACTACATCTCAACTTGAGCTAGGTGAGCTTTCAACAAATACTGCAGATGGTAAGTGGCATTTCAAACGTGGTGATGATACTGTTCAAGGTATTGTAACGACAAATTCTCTCACAACAGGCTCCATAAATATATCTGGTAGTCTAACAATAAGTGGAAGCCAATACATTTCAGATGGTAGCCTTGACGTCGGTGGTACTGCTACGTTTGATACGTATGTAGGTCAATCTTCAATTATAGCATTAGGTACGATTACTAGCGGTAATGTTGATGCCATACTTCCAAGTGGAACTACTTCTGGTTCTGCTCAAATTGACCACGATTTAACCACGAACTATGTTGCTGGAGAACACTATATTCAATCTGCTATTGTAGAAGTTGGAACTGTTAACACAGGTTCTATTACATCTGGATTTGGAAGTATTGACATTGGCTCAAGCGCGCTTTCTGCTGGAACTGGATCATTTGGTCAAATTGGGGTTACTGATACAGTAACCATTGGTGGTGCAACTGAAATCACAGGCTCATTTGGAGTTAACGGAAATTCTGCATTAAATGGCAATGTCACACTAACTGGGGATTCACCAATCTTACATATTGATGCCGCAGTCCACGCAACAATCAAATTAGATCGTGGTGCATCTTCTAGGGCTGGTATGATTCAATTTGCAACAGCAGGAACTGCTGTTCACAAACTTGGATACGTTGCAAACTCAACTGCCCTTAAAATAACCAACGTTGGCGAAACTGCCAATTGGTTTGTAATGGATACATCTGGTAATGTTGATTTATCTCAGAATCTAGTTGTAACTGGATCAATTGAATCTACGGGAACGGGTACGTTTGGATCTACTACCGTAAACGGTAGTCTCTTTGTTAGAAATAGGGGTAAGGCGTATTTCTATGCTGATGATGATGCTTCTTTTGCTTACATCTGGAACGATACTGGTGCATCTTCTCAACTAGACTTTTTCACCGATACTACCCTTAGATACCAAATAGGTGGGGCAGGTGAGCACGATTTTCAATCTGGTACAGTCACCATTGGTGGTGCAACTACGATTACTACTGCGTCTGGAACTGGATTACAATTAGTCGGAACTGGGACATCAGATGCAAGAATATCATTTGATGTCGGGTTGGCAACCGATTGGTTTATTGGGGCAGATTACTCAGATTCAGGTAAATTCAAGTTCGGTGTTAATGGATTTGCCACTTCCGTTTTAGATATTGATACTACGGGTGTTGAGGTTATAGGAACGTTATCATCTACTGGTGTAGCTACCTTTGGTGGTTCTATACAAGCTACCACTTCAACTGCAAATCACTCCTTGCGAGAAAGTAGAACACTCCTATGGACAAACGATGGAACAGTCACAGGGACATTTAGAGGTGGGGTTTGGGGCACATCGGCTGGTGGAGTAAAAATTGGCACTGGTGCATCTGTAACAGAGGCTGTCCATTTCGACAGTTCTCAAAATACTACGTTTGCTGGCACTGTAACAACCCAAGCACAAGTAATCAGTGGATCTCTTACAATCAGTGGATCACTGGTAGTTCTTGGTGAAACAATAGAAGCCCAGATAACCGAACTTTATATAGAAGATAAATTAATTACAGTAGCAAGTGGTTCAGTAAATGGATCAGCATCCGATGGTGCAGGTATTGAAATAGATAGAGGTTCAGATTCTACAGTAGCTCTTACTTGGGATAATCCAGAAGACAGGTTCAATTTAAACAAAGGTTTAACTATATCTGGTAGCACATTTATAAGTGGTGCATTAAATGTAACACAAACTATTACTGCAAAGGGAATGTCAACGAATGGTAGTTCACAATCTGGATTATATTCAATAGCACTTAGACGTTCTAGTACTGGTACAACGAATCCAGACATTTATGGTGATACTGGTGATGAAGGTGTTCTAATCGGATACAATACCAGTGGAACTGAATTATATGTTAATAATGGAAAGGTTACGCTTGAAGCCGATTTAGAATTTGGTTCTGCTAAAGATATTTTAATGATAGATAATAGCGGAGCTGCCCTTGAAATCAAAGAAGGCGCAAATCCATATATGAGATTTGTTACGACTAATGGATCAGAAGGTGTAGACGTATATAAGCACATGTCATCACAGGGATTTACATCCTCAAACGGCATCACAGTTTCAAGTGGACCAACAACGTTATTAGTCACATCAATTACTGGCGCAACAGATATTACTGGCGATGTTCAAATAACTGGATCACTTGATGTGACTGGAGATTCAACTATTGGTGATGGATTAGCAATTCGAGGTGCATTCACACCAGCCAATGGGCAAGGGTTGGAATTTCAAGGTGGAGCAAATAATTACATTACTGCGTATAGTAGGGATACATCTGCGTATAAACCATTATTTTTACGCGGAGAAACGTTAACCATTGGTACAGACGACACTGGAACTGCGTTGAGTTTTATAGCAAATGGCGAAGCAACGTTTTCACAAAATCTAACAGTAAGTGGAATCACATCGTTAGACGCTGGAGTTCTAGTTACAGAATCAGCAGTCTCCCGTGGTGCACAAATAATTGTAACATCCACTGCAACGGATGCCACCCTTAAAGATACTAGAATTGCGGCACAACATTATACGAATGCAGAACAACCAGTTGGATTAATTGCTGGACGAATCGACGCTGGTAGTAACAGAATTTTAATTGGTGGCGGACGCGCTGAAGTAAATACGGCAACAGCCCTTGAATTTTACACAGCCGTAACAACAACAACAACCACTGGAACACTTGCACTTACAATCGATTCATCCCAATTAGCAACATTCACTGCTGGAGTTGCCATTGGTGGTGCAACTACAATATCAAGTGATTTAACAGTAACCTCTGGCGATATTAAACTTGATAATGCTAGACAACTACATTGGGTTAGTGGGACTGAAGGTATAAAGGGTAATCAAGCTACGGGCATCATGGAACTTGATGCAAGTACCACAATTAATTTAAACCAAAATACAATAGTAAGTGGATCTGGATATTTCAGAACTGGTGATGCTGGAGCAACTACTGCAAATACTGGTGCAGACGATTTAGTGATAGAGCATAGTTCAAGTGGGGGTATAACAATACTAACTCCAGACTCAAACGCATCTTCTATTGCATTTGGTTCCCCCACTGATAATACTGGCGCACAACTGCGATGGGTGTACAATAACTCAGTGTTTGAAGTTGGTTCAAATAAGGTTGGAGCGGTAACGGCTCTGAAGGGTGACAATGATATTACGAATTTAACATTGTCTGGAGCATCTGGTGCAGAACACGCAATTTTTGCTGGTAGTACAGCACTAACAGGACCCGTTACGGCATCTGCTGATATTACAATTGACAATGGAAGTGGATTTAGGGTCGGTGGTGCGTCAGATACATATATTGGTGAAATTACGAATGTCGCTGGTAAACTTACAATTCAATCAGATGGTAATATAGATATTACTATAGGTGATACAGCATCTGACATTATTGTTATTGATACATCTGCCACACACGTTCAAATAACTGGATCACTTACCACCACTAATACTGCTACGTTTGACGGAAATATAAATTCCAACAGTCTTATACGTGCATTTAGTGATGGATCGGGTTACGCTATTCAAATTCTTGAGAATGCGGGGGGTGGTGGTGAATATTGGCAAATGGGTGTTGATTCGTTTGGAAATTTCGATCTGTATAATGAAACAACATCAATTCTCAACATAGATGACAGTACCAATCTTGCAACATTTACGGCGGGTATTACTGCTGATTCGGCATCGTTCGGCACATCAACATCAGAAGCAGGGTACACAGTTAACGTTGATGGTGGACTTTACGTATCATCTTCAGTCGGCGGAGCTTCAGTATTCAAAGTAGAAGGAACATCTGGAAGTTTATTTGAAGTAGTTGATACTTTCGAAGGCACATTAATGTCAGTCAACGATTCATCTGGAGTTCCAATCTTCAACGTATCTTCATCTGGCGACATTGGTATCAATAAACCAAATGCACAATATGAACTTGATGTAAACGGAACTGGTAGCTTTACAGGAGATCTATATGTCTCTGGCAACCTATCTGTAATTGGTGACATAAATTTAGATGATATAACAAGTGACACTGGATCGTTTGGTGCAGTGCACACTACTGGTAACGTTGGTATTGGTACATCTGCACCCGAAGGTAGACTAAATATAGATGCTGGTAAATTACAATTTACCAACGTAGGCTCGGATGATGATGTTGTACTTATTGGATTTGCTGAAGGTGTCAATTTTGATGAATTCGAACTCCGAGGTGATTTCGCAGGTGCAGGTGGAGAAAACAAACTCAAGTTCACAACCGACTTAGGTGGTGGTGATATATTAACAATGAAGGGTGACGGTAAAGTTGGTATTGGAACTTCTTCACCAACTGATCTAATGCACGTTTCTGGTAGTGGTGACACTGCAATATCAATTCAAAGTGCAGATCAAAAGCAGTGGAGAATGCTTACTGATACTACAGGAGTATTCAAATTACGAAATCAATCAGATAGTTTAAATATTATAACAGTTGCGGCTGAAGCAGAAGCAAATTCTCTTTACATAAGTGCATCTGGTAATATAGGTATAGGAACAACATCCCCTGCATTCACATTAGATATAGTTGGAACTGGTGCCACTCACAGACTTCGATTACAAGAAACTACAGATAATACTGTCAACACATTTTTAGAAGCTGAAAATTCAGACGGATCTGGTGCAGTATTTGGAATTGGTGGTTCGGGTAGTGCAAATATATTAGAAAACCGCGCGTTTTTAGACGCTCAAAGTGGAACGAATGGTATAGCCATTGGAAATGAAGTAGCAAATCCTATTATATTCTACAACGCAGGTATTGCTACATCAGATGAAGTTGCAAGATTTGACAGTAGCGGTAATTTCCTTATTGGAACTACATCCGCAACGAGTCACGCGGATGAAGTACTTAGAGTTAATGCAGATACTGCAAGGATTGTAAACATACATAGATCAAGTACCAGTGGTGGGCGAATACAATTCACAAATACCACAACAGGAACAACAGCTACAGATGGTGTATTGTTTGGTATGAATGATGATGAGGCAGGTCAAATTTGGAACAGTGAAGCATCGTATATAAACTTCGCAACGAGCGATACGGAGCGAATGCGAATTGCATCTGATTCATACGCTATCGGGATCGGAACTACTGATATTGAAAATTGGTCTACATCGTTTGGTGCTATTGAGTTCTTCGAATCTGCTATTATGGCAGGAACTGCAAATGATTCAATCTATATTCTTTCGAATGCATATTACGATGGTGCATGGAAGCATAAAGGCACTGGTCCATCATTCTCAACATATATCAACGCAGATAGTGAAGGTATGGTTTGGTCATCTGCTACATCTGAAGTTGCTGACGCTAACGCAGTGTGGGTTGAATTAATGCGATTAACCCCAGACGGCTTACTGTCAGGCTCATCATCTTCAACTGCATCCTTTGGAACATTTGTTGGTGACGGATCTGGATTGACAAACGTAACTGCATCAGTTGGTGTTGCAGCAGGTGCTGGTAGTAATACTCAAATGCAATATAACAATGCAGGTACTACGGATGGTGCAACAAATCTAATTTATGACAATAGTTCAGATTTTGTTGGAATTAGAACATCTACTCCAACTGCTGAATTAACGGTTAGCGGATCTACTGACTTGAGCGGTAGTCTTAGTGTAACAACTACTGGAACATTTGGTGGTGACGTTACTATTGAATCTACAAAACTTCGCATAAACGATTCATCTGGTATTGGTGGTGGTAACAATCCCCAAGTACAATTTAGTGACAATAGTTACAATTGGTATTTGGAGATGGAATCTAATGATTTCTATCTACGGGAAGGTACTACTGATATTATGCACGTTGCTCGTGACACGAATATCATAGCATTTAAAGATGATGTTCAAGTATCTGGATCTCTTAGTGTATCTAAGGATGGTGGATCTGCAAATGAATCTATGCGTATCCGTGGGTACAACTCAGCCGATACTGATATTACTGCAAGCGTAAATGCTTCAAGCGATTTTGGTTCGATCATAGAAGGTGGAAATAATGGTAGTATTGTCGTTGGTATTCGTGATAACGACAGTAGTGATTCATTCTCTGTTATTTCTGGTAACGGAAGTTACATGTCATCTGAATTGTATGACACACTTGTATTTAAAGTGAAAGGTAACGGGGATGTGTTTATTCCTAACGGAAACGTTCAGGTAACTGGATCTTTAAAAGCTACTGGTGAAATTGGTCTTGACAATGCCCAAGTATTACAGTGGAAAGACGTTGGTGGTACGAATCGAACAACTATGTTTGTGTCTTCTTCTAACGATGTAGTTTATAAAGCCAATAATGGTGAAGATCATATATTCCAAGCATCAAATGCACAGGAATTCTTTAGAATTCAAGATAATGGCACATCTGGAATCATTACAGCCACAGGAACCCTTGTTGCCACACGTGATAGCACCGATATTTCCACAATGCGTGTTGGGCAAACAGGCACAGGAGATGCGGCACTACTTGTAGATGGTTCAAATGGTGACGGTGTAGGATCTGATTATTTTTCAATTCGTCAAAATTATACTGACCTCACTGTTGATTCATTTACAGCCGCGAACGCTGGAAACGTATATATGTGGGCAGGTTCATCAACAAGGGTTGAACAACTCGTTCTGAATACGGATGGGACCATTAATATTGGTGGTGACACTACAGTAACAGGATCCTTAATAACTAGGGTAACTGGTATAACAGCAGACACTACAGGATCTATAGCAACATTTAGAGGTGATTCAGCAACGCCAACTACCCACACAAAGTTGGTAGTATCTGCTGGGGTATCTAACAATACTACTGGAAGTAGATTTATTTCGATGAATGTCGATGATCACAACCCAGTAGCTAGGAACTTGAAAATCCAAACAAATGGTGGAACGACTGAATTTGGTGGGAATGTTGGTATCGGTACTTCACTTCCAACTGCATCACTACAAATTGAAGGTGCAACCGTTGCTGGTGGTGAGAATTATATCCATATGAGAAAAACAGATCAGGGTGCTGGTCAAGGTATTTTTATAGGGCAAACAGTTGTAAACAATAATCTTAGGATTATGCAACACGCTAATAACAGTATAACATTCCATACAACAATATCTGATACCCAGAGAATGGAAATTAATTCTTCTGGTGTGAATGTAACTGGATCAGTTGACATAAACAGTTCAGCAGGATCTGCACTATCTGTAAGTGGTGTTGATAATCAACATGATATGTTTGTTGTAAAACAAGGATCAAATGAGTACATCGCAGTTCACACAACAAATAGTTCTGAGCAAGTTGTTCTTGGTAACACTACTACGAATCCAACAATTCAGATCTTAGATGATACTCAAATTACTGGATCACTAACAGTTTCTGGAAGCGGAACTTCAGCGGCACCTACAATTGCATTTGGCGATGGTGACACAGGATTTTACGAATCAGCAGATGACGTTTTAGAAGTTTCTATAGGGGGCAATGCGCGGTGGGAATTTGGTACAAGTCTTTTTGGAAGGAATGACGCTGGATACCCATTAATGTTGAACGAAGTAGCATCCAGTACAAATCCTGTATTTGTTGTCGCTGGTGATGCAGATACAGGTATCGGGCACTCTGGAGCAAATGAACTTTCTCTTATAGCTGGTGGTACTCAAATAGTAAACGTAAATACATCTGGTGCTCAAGTAACTGGATCTCTTGATGTTTCTGGATCTCTAACCGTTGAACAACCTTCTGGAATCCAAGCCTCAGTAACGGTACAAGCTGGTACAACGAATGGGGTTGTAACTGCATTCCAAAACGTAGGTTCGGGACGTGGCGCAATATCAAGCACCAATGCATCAGGTACTACCGATAATATCATGGCATTTGGATTTGGTGCAGTCACTGCTGGAGTTCCATCTCAGACTACGTTCTATTACGATCAATCAGATCAAGCATATTTTAATGGTGGTGTTAAATCATACGGATCTCAATTCTCATTACAAAGTTCTGGGTCTCAAACTAATCATATTGCAACTGCTAATTCAATTGGACTAACAGTTCGAAATATGACTTCTACTGCTGGAGTATTTAGTAAGTTTGATGGTACGAACTCATCAGGTGGTACATCTGCTAGAATAGCAATTGTACATGATGATTCTGCGACTAACGAAGGATCTATAGAGTTCATGACTCGACCTGCTTCTGGTGCACTTACACTAGCACTCACTCTGGACAGTTCTCAGAATGCAACATTCGCTAATGATTTAACTGCAACTGGTCAAGTTAATCTCGCTACAGATGTTCGGATTGAAGAATTCTTATATCATACGAGCGATACTGACACCAACGTTAGATTTAGAACGAATCAAATGACGCTATCGGCTGGTGGTGAAGTTGTAGATATTACAAATGGGGCAGTGGGTGTAACTGGATCACTAGATGTTACAGGAGCAATTTCAGGTCTCACAAAATCATTCAAAATCAAAGATCCTGTTAAGGGCGGAAGTCTTGTATATGGTTCTGTAGAGGCAGGGGAACACTCTGTAAGCTATCGAGGCAAAGCTACAACTGATATTATAGAACTTCCAGAAGAGTGGGCTTGGCTAACGCACGAGGACTCCATAACGGTCCAATTGACTTCAGCTAACGGACCTGTCCTACATTGGTTTGTAAAGGTAAAAAATAATAAAGTGTACATAGATTCAGAAACAGGAATTATTAACTGTTTCTATTTAATACATGCTGAACGAAAAGACGTTCCAAAATTAGAGGTAAATCAATAATGGGAAATTTATACGGTGGTGGAATAATAACGGATTCGCTAGTTTTAGCTTTAGACGCAAGTTCAGACAGATCGTACGCAGGAAGTGGCACTACTTGGACAGATCTGAGCGGGAATGGAAATGATGGGACATTAAGCGCAGAAGTAGTCGGTACTGTCAGTTCTAGTTTAAATGCCATGGCATTTGAATCTGCAAGCTCAGATTATATAACAATGGGTGATTCACCTGTATTTACATTTGGTGATGGCGTAACGGATTCACCATTTTCAGTCAACGCATGGGTTTACGTAAAAACTTTAACTGAAGACAATTACGTAGTATCAAAATACGGCAGTGGTACATCTGAGTGGAGACTTGATACACAAAACGGTGAAGTAGAATTTTTAATGTACGATCAGACTAATAATGGTTCTATTGGTAGATATTATTCAACAGCATTATCTACTGATACATGGTACAACATAACTGGAACATATGATGGTGGTAGTTCGGAAAGTGGAATTAAAATTTACCTAAACGGTGTTCAGGTAGATGATACGGACACTACTAGTGGGACATATGTGGCCATGGATGATTTTAGCTCAGCATTAAATATTGGTGCCATGACTGGCCCAGATAGATTTTTTCACGGAAATATAGCCATGACTCACATGTACAGTAAGGAATTGACATCTACAGAAGTCTTACAAAACTACAACGCAACTAAAGGGAGGTTCCTATAATGGCTTTTAAAAATGGTGGGCAAATAGTAACAGACGGATTAATGCTCGCACTGGACGCGTCATCACCTAGATCATATGATGGCGACGTTGGCGGTACGACTTGGACAGATATTTCTGGGAATGGGTACGACGGAACACTAAGTGCAGAATCAATAGGTACTGTTAGTTCTAGCATTAATACTATGGCACTAGATGGAGTAGATGGTACAGAAATATCGTTAGCAGTTGGTAACAATGTAGATTTTATTACTGGTGATTTCTCTGTTTCGTTTTGGTTTTACGGTAATGGACTTTTAGAAAACAAAAAGTTCTTCGCTCTTCAAGAATCAACAACATATTCAGTATATCAATTAAGAACTGGGGGTGGTGCTGGGGAGGATATTTTATGTCAAAGCAGTGTATCTCAAAGTTGGTTAACGGCAACATCAGAAAATGTAGTAGCTCAATTGGAATCTAATTGGAATATGATCACACTTACTAGAACTGATACGACTGCATCATTATATATAAACACATCTGGAAGTGTTATGAGTTCACAGGTACATCAAACATTTGCTCCAAGTACAGGCACGTTTTTAATTGGGGCTAGAGAAGGTGTTGCTGATGAAGTTGTACGAGGTAATATGGCAAATTTTATGATTTATGACCGAGTATTAACCCAAGCCGAAATTACTCAAAATTATAATGTACTTAAAGGGAGGTTTGACTAATGGCAGTTAAAGGCGGTGGAAAAATAATTACAGACGGGCTGATTCTTGCTTTAGATGTGAGTTCTGATAGATGTTATTCATCTGGCAGTATGCTAGATCTAAGTGGTAATGGTACCAATTATGAGATGATGGGATGGACTCTGACGGAAGCATCTGGGGCAATCTCACTTATTCATAGTGAATCTGTCTCAGTAGATTCTGCATATATTAGATCCACCAATATAAGTGATGGTACGATAACGGGTTCTGTGGCGTATTTAAACATTCATGGCGACTTTACTTTAGAATTTTGGGCAATGGGTACGGCAACCCCAACAGACGGGGCACAGCAATGTGGATCTACATTTTCGGAGAATGATAATGCAACAGGTAACGGCGCACAAATGCAAATTAATTTAGGATACGGAAGTAGTCCACCATCAAATGCTATTCGCTTTTATGGATCACAAGCATCAGCAGTTGGAACATTCTTACTGGGTGGGTGGCGACACTACGCCATGACGTGTGAAGCCAATGGTGTGGCATCTGGTTCATATTATGAAGATGGTGTATTGACTAGTTCACCATTCGCAGTAGGATCTTGGGCAACAAATACAGGTAATACCTACCATTATTTAATGCGTGATCTTGATGATATAAATAATTTCGCAGGACATTTCGGTTCTGTTAAAATGTACAACCGACAACTCACAGCATCTGAAATTCTGGAGAACTATACCAACACCAAAGGCAAGTACTTCTAAACAAATTACAACGCACAAAAGTCAAGATACAAATAAAACAATAGGTTTCACTAGCAAGGTATATTTATAGAAGAGAAAGAATAACATAGAGATCTAAATGGCTAACAATGTATTAATCACACCAGCGAATGCTTCACTTCAGTTCACAGGATCTGCAAGTGCAAGTGTCAATTTTGTAGCACAAGCTGACGGTAGACTCGATGTTATTGGTGCTGATGGCTCAAATCTGTTACAAATCGGCCCAGATTCAACGGACGGAATCACATTTGTTTCAGCATCAAATCAAGTAATTGAAGGTGATTTTACCATAACTGGTTCGCTTAACATACATGATGAAGGATACCAAATTGCTATTGTAGATGATTCAAGTGGCAACATATCTGAAATACTTTCATCAAACACTTCACTAGGATTTTTTGCAGATAGGGCAGATGCGGTAGCTAGTTCAAACATTATTTTTAGTGTTGATAATACAACAGCACTAACGTTAGACGCAAATCAATCCGCATCGTTTGTTGGCAACATTGGGGTAGCGGTGACACCCACATCATTCAGATTCGATACAGATTCGTCATTAGCTGGTGGTAATATTTGGCGGGGTATTAGAAGCACTAGCCAAATGGGTGCATACCAATCAACGTCTACTGGATATTTGGGTATGATTTCAAACCATGATTTGAATATCATAACGAATGACACGATTGCGCTCACATTAGACGCATCTCAAAATGCAACATTTGTAGGTGACGTTTCGGTAGGTGGTGATATTACAATAGATGGTCAGGAACTTTATATAGCAACTACAAGCGGAAGTACATATACTCATGCATATTTCGGTACAGGTACCGATAGTATACAACTTAGAAGAGCGGCTGGCGGTCAAGTTGTATGGAATTCAAATCTTGATACACTTGAAACTGCATTTTCTGGTAAGGTGACATCCATCGGAGCAATTGGTACACCGTCCAGTAACGCACAATTTGGGTGGAATACTACGCAAGGACTTGTAATGGCTGGTCAAGGGTCGTCATATGATATTACGATTCAAAATGATTTAAATCAAGCGGTTCTACAAATTCCAACTGGTACTAGGGATGTTGAAATTACATCTGGTGATATTACTATTAATGATGGTGTATTATCTCAAACAGTAACAGACGCAACGACGAATGCAGTTACTCCAGTTGGAACATTCACTCACCTCACATCTGGAACGGCGGCAAACGGTATAGGAACTAGATTATCATTTCAATCTGAGGATGATGGTGGAACTACATCCACAATGGGTTACTTGAATTATACATTTACCGATGTAACTGATGGCGCAGAAAAATCAAACGTTGAATTTTGGACAAGAAACGCGGGATCTATTACTGAGAAGATGTCATTAGATTACGCTGGTAATTTAGCGTTGAATTCTGGTGATTTATACTTTGACACAAATAATAAAGGCATCTTAGGTGAAGCATCTGGTGGTGGTAACATTGATTTACTTAAAGTCAATTCATCTGATATAGTTGTAGTTGGTAGTGGTGCATATCCACTAAAACTAAATGGTACATCTATAACACTTAACGGAGATCAAGTTGTAAGCGGTTCGCTAACTATTAGTGGTTCTTTAGTAGTTCTTGGTGAGACAATAGAAGCCCAGATAACAGAACTCTACATAGAAGACAAAATAATCACAGTAGCAAGTGGTAGCACAAACGGTGCCGCTGCAGATGGTGCAGGTATTGAAGTAGATCGTGGAAGTGACGTAAACGTTTCAATGAGTTTTAACGATACCACAGATGTTTTTGACTTTAGTAAAGGAATGAATGTTGCTGGTTCGGTATCGGCAAACAATCTAAGCATGGAAGATGCATCAACTCCGACTATAACCCTTACAGATACTACAAATACTGTCACGTTTAAAGCATACTCTCAAGATACCAACGCCCATATAGGCACGACCACATCGCATTATTTGTATATAGATACAAATGACACTGCGGCTATTACAATTGACACTTCTCAAAACGCGACCTTTGCGGGTAACGTTGGAATTGGTGGCGCACCGTCGTTTCCATTGGATATTTACATTAATGACACAACAACCACAACTCCTGCCATATTAGTAGAGCAAGACGGTACTGGTGATGCTAGTATAAACTTTCTATTGACAGGTGCAGTTAATTGGAGTGCTGGTATTGATAATAGTGATGGTGATTCGTTCAAGATCAGTAAGTCTAGCGATTTAGGAAATAGTAATTATTTCACAATAGATGGCTCTGGCAACACTGAGATGTCGGGCACACTTGGGGTGAGTTCTCACTTCTCAGCAGGTACGGCAGCGGTTCACGGTACGTATCAAATCCATTCAAATTCCGCCTCTGGATCTGCCTACGTATCGGTTAACGCTCCTGACGCAAGCAATGCTTGGATAGCCTATAATTCTAATGAGTCTATTAAGTGGTTGGTTGGAAACGACGGTCACACAGCAGGAAATACTTACACGATTGGAAAGGCAACGGGACTTGATGCCAGTACGCCATATTTCAGTTTAGACCACTCAACAGGCGACGCGACATTTACCAACACAGTAACCACAGGACGATCATTTATTGTCGATGTTGGTGGTTATGATGCAACAACTGCTGGTCAAGGTGCAATGTATTCAGATGCAGTGAATGGTGTACAACTTCACGGTAGTGGATCAACTAATGATTTACGACTATTAAATAGTGCAGGAACTCAGGTTCTACGTATTCCAACTGGAACGACTCAAGCAGTATTCGCTGGCGCACTCTCAGGGATAACAACGCTTGAAACGAGTGGGTTGGCTACGCTTGCAAGTGCTACTGTTACGGGTGACTTAACCGTAGATACGAATACATTCTTTGCTAATTCGACCAATAACAGGGTTGGTATAGGGACGACAGCGCCTACAAGTAGACTCCACGTAGTCGGCACGACCGCATTAGTTGGAGCCGTAACAGGGATAACCTCCCTCACTATGTCGGGAGCGTTGGCACTTGGATCAGGCACAATAACCACTACGGGGGCGGTAGGAACGGGCGTCGCTACACACGGTACAGGTGCAGTCGTTCAAGTGTATTCAGGTGTAACTTCGAGTACAATCTTACCACAGTTAATGGTTTTTGACGGTGCATATAGTGGCGCAATACTCGTTAAGACAGACAGTACAACGGCGGCTAGGGGTGGACAAGTAAC